>JAABUK010008829.1_pt1 | contig 13994 bp, 16 predicted proteins | sample 5559141 | NCBI WGS metagenome assembly JAABUK01 (sample SAMN10711869, study PRJNA513367) | rock metagenome | isolation source: Antarctica rocks | place: Antarctica: Victoria Land, Pudding Butte nord | collected 2016-01-03
ATCTCAAACTACACTGGCCCTGGCGAGATCCTCTTCGCTCCCGCCACCCTGGGCGACATCTCCCTCCTCCGCCTCAATGGCACCGACATCTGGAACGTCGGCAAAGATGCCTTCCTCGCGACGACCAAGGGCGTCACAAAGGAGTACAAGAGCCAGGGATTCAGTAAGGCCATGTTTAGTGGCGAGGGATTGTTTGTGTACAAGATTTCTGGCCAGGGTATATTGTGGATTAGCAGTTTCGGTGCAATCATCCGGAAAGATGTAAGCAAAGTACCCATTGTCCTCAGCTAACAAGATCACCATGCTAACGTTCTACCCACCAGCTCGTGGAAGGCGAACGCTACATCATCGACAACGGCCACCTCGTCGCCTGGAACTGCAAGTACGTACTCGAGCGCGTGGCCTCCGGCGGCATCATCTCCGGCATCACGTCCGGTGAGGGGCTGGTGTGCAAATTCACCGGTCCCGGGACAGTCTACATGCAGACGAGGAATCCGCAGGCTTTTATTGCTTGGACGGCGGGGCAGGCCGCGCCGGTGTAGACGACGTGCTAGGTCAATAATTGGCGGGTGGGCGACAAAGCCGCAGTTTGGGAGGTCATTTGCACTACTGCTTTTATGAATAACGCTGGGAAGTATGGCGTATGTGGTGATACGGGAACCTTGAACAAAATGAGCAGGATGATGGATAGGATTTGAGATGATCCTATTTGAGGCAGTTGCCACTCGTGATCGAATTCAGCAAGTAGGTATGGCACTTTCTGATCGCTGACCAGTCGCTACTGAGGCTTCCATATCGACGTGAGAAAATATAGCATACACCAATCCCACTTCCTTAACCATTCATCCGCTTTCGCTTGCCAATCTGTGCTGTGAAACCAAGTTTGATGGCAGTGACCGATCTCCTGCTTCCGCACGAATTGCATGTGACGAAGTACAATCTGTTTTCTCCCTTGTTGAGCTCGGTGTCTGGCGAACGGCAGGTCTTGCAGGTCACGTATTCCACTGGAAGACCTGATTAGCACAAGAAGCAGGAGCGGCGAGGAACCAGCTTACCGATATATCTCCGCAGCACGTTCTCGATCTGCTTCTGTTGAAACCGGCCTTTGATGACCAGCCGTTTGCTTCCGTCGACTGACCCACTCGTACCCAGTTCCGCAAATAAGAATTGAGTAACATGTTCATCGCTTCGTTTCATTCTCTTGCAAATCTCGGCAATGTTCGCAAAAATGGTTTTCTTGTTTCCTTCTCGTAGACACTGCGGCGGCGGGATCTTGTAGCTCTTTGATCCTGACGAGAGAATGTCTGGGTTGTACTGATTGAGGAGGGTGAAGAAGCGATTCAGGAGGAGAGGATATGAAATGGGTGTTGACGTATTATGCGCCCATATTCCAGTACCAGCCAGCGGGTCCCCCTCTTGCTCCACTACTTCGCCGTTCGAATCCGCGGCGCCATCGTCATCCCCCTCTACGCCTGCTTTGGCAAGCTTGGCTTCGAAAGAATCGTCTGCTGCTTTGGGCTTCGAGGACTTCTTCTTTTTCTTCTTCATAGTGCTTGCATCAAATTCGCCGCCTTCTGCTGGTGTTGATGCTTCCTCGCCATCTTCGGCCGCTGCTGTCTTCGTCTTCGATGGCTTCTTCTTTTTCTTTGCCATATTGGCAAACATGTCGGTCATCTTGTCGACTTCGGCATCTGCAGATGGCGCTGAACGAGGACCGGGTCAGAACAGACAGCCAGAGCAAGGTTGGATAGACATACGTGTGGTATGCTTCTCGGCTGTCGTTCGATCTTCGCCATGTACGGCGTCTGAGATATTGCCATCGGCATCCATAATCGATGTATCTTCACTGAAAGCAACAGACTTTCGACCTTTTCGTTCTGGAAGATGAGACTCCTATCGGAGATGTAAGCAGGAGATGTAGAAGCAAATGCAGCCACTAGCAAGCATGTGCAGAAAAAGCGGAGGACTTTGAGCCGGACCAGGAGGCAAGGTGGGGAATGTGCAACGTACTGTATTGGCCATGTTTGCTATGTCACCTCTAGATTTGGTGGATTCCAGATGATATGCTGGGCTCTTGTAATATTTGAGAGGTCGCAAAAGGATGTCGTAGAATTTCCGAGAAAACTTCGACGGAATTGTGAGTTGTCAAGCCTGTTGTTATCGTGACTCAGAGAGTTCTTGAGCTAGCCACGTGACCGACCATAACGGACATTTCCCTGTCCGTCGTCAACACTTTCGCACCCTTTTCCAATGCAGTTGGGGATTCCTCTGGATAGAGCTGAGTCCCTAGCTACTGCCAAACCCAATTATGTCTGATGACATGATGGCATCCGATACCTCCCTTCTCGAGATTCCAACACGTGGCTCCGAAGACGATGTCGATTCATTGCCCGAATCCGAGCCTGATTCCGACGATGTAACCATTAGCGACAGCGATTACGAACATTCAGATGCTGACAGGCAATGGAAGGAGTCTCTTGAGCAGCTTGAGCTGCTGCTGAGCATGGTCCTTGTTCCTTACGCTGGCAAATATTTTGGAAGGAAGTTTGCTTTCTGGGGTTCGCTACCAACCTCAACGCTACGTCAAAGTGGTCACTGATATCTTCTAGGTTGGAAAAGATATATGGAATGGATGTATCCGGTTGACATTGTGATAGTGAACAAGGCGGCATTCAAAGGCGCGGGAATTGTTGCGGCCGCTTCCCTCTGATGACTGCTTTAATCGACTGCAGAGATCGCAACGGGAAGCTCAGCCATAGAGACACACACGGTCATCGGCCAGCCAAATAGCAGATGACTCAAAGTGGGAAGTGGTGCACGCACTGCAGAACGCCTCTGGTCTGCCAGCAGCTGAAGCGGCATTGATGCGAATTGATGACCGTCGGACAAGATCCTACAATGACAACTAGAAGCTCATCGATGGAGTGGAGCTACCTATGGATATCGCGTTATATGTGGTCAATGCGGCACCGTTCAAAGGCACAAGTAAGCGACTATTCAAGTTGCGTTGTCACTAAAGAGTAGAGGGTGAAAGGGGTATGGTGAAGGACCCAAGCAGTATTGCAATGCTTCGAGCCACCTCGAAATTCTTTCTAGTTTTCACAGCATTCACCTGCCTTCACTCTTGATCGTGGTTCTGCGTTTGCTGGAGAACAGGTTCTCGCGCTCTAAAGTTTCTGATATCTTGCTTCTCCGATCCGTCTGAATCGGCCAGCAGTCAGTGTGAACGATTGGAGATGTTTCGTCGTTCGAGATTGTTGATTGACGAGATGACCTATATGATTGGATACGGACCAGTGGTATGTCAATGGTGCTGACGGAGTACGGGAAAAGAAGCCTGAAAGTTGAAGACCACAGTCACTTTCAGCTGAAAGTTTTACAAGTCGCCAAGCTCCTCGACCTGGTATTTTCTCTTTAATATTGGACCTACTGGTACATCAGAGCTCATTCCAATCCTCAACATCCTTGCACGAAGAATCTACGGAGAGCATTATCCCTCACCACCTACGAATTCCTCCCACCCTCGTCCGAATTCTGGAGCGTTCCGCAAATGCAACGTTTCTTTGCCAGAGCTAGCACAATCTTGACTTCAATCCCTCGGAATCCCCGCACTTTCACGCAGAGCTTTATCCGCCGCGACGGCAATGCCTTTCTTCGCCATCCCAAACGAGATCCAAATTGAAATTGTTAAGTACCTGGATCACGCCTCGCTGGTCGCTTTCACTTCTATCAAGGAAGATTCTCCGCATTTCGTAACGACTCGACCATTCTTTCCGCCCTCCTCTAGACAGTTCATGACCACTGGTACGACTATCACCACGCGCGTCGTCACCTCCAAGACAAGTACCTGCGAAGAGACTAACAACCCTGTTATGGCTGTCTGAGAACCTTGCCACGCTCCAAGTTCAGGTACGAGCCTGAGGAGCCCTTGAGATGGGAATGGAACCTTAACTTTGAAGGTCAATAACTGTGCGACTTGTGTCAATTAATGACGGATATCGAGCCGATCGGAGGGCCTACATGCAGGTGAAGGCTGGTCATATGAAGATTTGGGCACGAGGTACTGATCCAAGAAATGGAGTCCGCGTGTGGAATGGAGAATTCTCTAGATCGACGACTGAGAGGCAAATTGGCTCAGCCCAATGAACAAGAGATATCGTGGTCGCTCTGGCAAGATAGCGGACTAAAGGGACACCTGTTGGAGGCTGAAGAAGTGAAGGGCACGAAATTTGAGGTTCGCAGGCCTACCAAAGCACTCAGAATCCACAGCTAGGGAAATCCTAGATTCATGAAATAAAGACCTATTTCTGCATCACTCAGTAGTGACATCGCTGACGGACACAAGCAAGCCATGTCCATAACTCCAATGATTTTGGTAAAGTGTATGTATGGCAGAAGGCTACAATTTGATGACCGTTGCGTCATGCGCCCTTGATCGAGCACAACACACAAACCATCCAGCGCCAGAAATATAGTTCGCCTACGCCCTTCTGAAACCTGACCAAAGCTGCCCTTCAGCCTGTGTAGTTCGACGGCCACTACTCTTGCACGTATGTATCAAGTGCCCGTCCCCTGGTACTTGGGGCAAACACAAAGCGAGGGATGGCAGGAAGCGGGAATGGAGTCTTCCGCCAAAAATCAGCGAGTATTGCTTGTCAACGTCGATTCAAGGAGAATAACCATAAACCACCTGTTGTGGTAGAGGGCAGTGAGCTAGACGAGGCGAGAAATATTCTCAGGAAGACTGCACCAACCTAACTTTGCATGTCCCAAAGTTTGAGCAGGATAATGATGGAAGCTGTGTAGTCATCTACTTGACCACCATGTTAGTAGTCAGTCCCAAAAGACAAAACTTAAGCCTCTATATCTTTCCGTCTGCCTGCCAGCATGATTTGTCCCATGTATTGCTGTCTCTTTTCCGTCATTGCCTCGTCATTTCTTCCCAATATCCATTTGGTCATCTTACAAAGATTGTCCGTTCAGTAGCGTCCTTGTAACATTGCTCTATGTTTTTTATCCAGTCGCCTTTGTCGTATTCATAATCGGGCAACCCAAGTCTGACGTAGGTTCCATCCCGCTGATGCTCCAGAAAGCAAAGAACATTGACCTGTTAGGGGGAGACACGACACTGCCCGAGTATTTGCATTGATACCCTCCTGATCCGGGCCCATGTAGAAGTCAACCGGCTCAGGGAATTCATCGCTGACACCATGCTCTAGTGTCTCCTTTTTCACATCCGGAAACGCACCAAATACTACCTGAGGATCAATCACGACCCGTTCCGCACCATCTCAATCGAAGTCTCTCTCGCGTCCGCGGAGTTCAAGCACCCCGTATCGAACTTCCCCGAATGGCGCCATTGGATAGATCGGCTGTACATCACAGCTGACTACCTCTGTAAGCCTGGGTATCTCACTCTCAATCTTTGGTCGCCTTGAAGGCCAAGAAGACCAATATACTGAGCCATCGATAGAGGCCCACGACCAGGTCGGCACACGGTATTTCGACGGCCTACTTGTCCTAAAGGACCTTCCTACTTGCCAATCTAGACTGTTGCGGAGATCGCTTCTCAAGAGACCAGCACAGTAGCTATCACCCAGGATGTCTGCAAACCTATTCGCGATCCCCGAGATGGCCGGCAGCTTATCTGTGCGTGAGGTAAGTCAGCGTTTAGAGTAATCTTTCATGATGTCAAGCCAATTGTCGTAGATTTGGTAGGAGTCTGTCTGTGTTCTGACCGCCCCCTGGCACTGAAAGAACTCATGACCTAATCGCTTCGGGGCATCGAACTTGCGAAGGCTCCCACCACCACATTGTAGTCCACTTTGGCATTGCCAGTACATCTGCTGGGAACCAAATGTAAGTACTCGAGGAGAAAGCAAACGCTCCTGTAGGGCCCAGCCGCGTTGATTTATTGGTTCGCTTGGGGGTTCGTAGTTGCCTGAATCAGGCTCGAGGGAAATGCTCCCTAATTTACCGTCTTCGCAGGGGAAGTTCATTTTTGCAAACCGGTATACGTCCGGGGCCGAGTTGGGCAAAAAGAACTCGAGGAAGCTTGCGGAGCAATTGAATGAATTTGCCGCAGCGATAGTCACAAAAGCATCCTGGTAGATTTGGTCCATCCTTGCCATCTCAATGGCTTTGTCAAAGTCGTCATCTTGAATGATGCAGAGGGCGTCAATCCAAAGGTATTGAATATTAAGAACCCGAACCACGTTGATAGCATCCCTGAACGTCGCAGGTAATTCCGACATAGGCATACATTGCTGCTTTTGCTCGATAGTGGCCCGAGTCAACGTCACAGGTAGAGTTCCTCCCCAGCAGTAGCTTAGGGTAGCGTACCGGTCTTTGTTACTTTGGGAGAAATAGTCGTGGCTCCTCTGGTTCTTCTCCTACTCCAACGTTTATAACGCGAGTAGGTAAAGCCGAAAGGTCTGGTCAGGGCAGAATTCGTGGACATCAAGACAATCATAGATCCAGCGTTTGGCAAGATCGAAGCTAGCCGACGGCGCCGGATTAGAGGGTCTCGTACTTACATATCTTGAAGCAGGATCGTCTGGAGCGAATAAGTTAGTCCGCGTAGCACCACTACAGAACGGAACAAAAAGCTCTGTGCAAGCATATTACCCTGATCTGCGTATACATCGTAACGTGTACTGGCCTCCTGGCCTTCTTCAGCCCCAAACATTGTGACAATGATCTCCTCAAGGTCATAAGGCCCCCCTCTGACCGCGTGGTCGCATAGAAATTCTGTTCAAGCGCAGGGCCGTCATCACTAGGATAATTCTCGTCGAAGATCTGGAGATTCTGCGATATGGTGTCCTCGTGTAAGGTCAAGCAGATAGCGCAACCCTGCTCAAGAGCGCATCGAACATCCTTCCTACTTACTAGACGACTGATGCCAGTGTCTGAGACAAGCTCATCGAGTGTTGACTGATTCGAAAACAATAGGTCTGCACAAGGTCGACAAGTTGAAGGCTCAAATTAAATACAGCGTGCTGGGAACAGCCCAGTTCGTCCCTCATATGTCCCGGACCAAGTGTTGTAGTAGGGGAACGACTGGCAAGCAAGTAAGCATCCTTCGAACATTTAGCGATCAGACATATTCACAATATTAACGATTGTTGCCCATTGCGGAACCTCAGCGGTCTTTGATCGTCCTCATCTGGTTTGAAGCCGTTAACAGCTGTGGCTGACCCGCCGCTAGAGAAACGACTCCCAGTCGTGCTCGATTGACTATGCCTTGCGTATTCGCTGTTGCTTCGTGGAGCAAAGCTCGTCTTTAAGCTCAGAATTCGTTGGAGGCGTGGGATACAGGCGATTATCTTGGTGCCACTTTCATCGATTGGTTGGTCTTCACGAACGCTTCGGAGGCAATCGCACGACTGTCTTCGCGAACAAATGTCATCCTCACGTCCTGTGTCATTCTACAGGCTAAGCTGTGGTGACAGCAAGCCATGACCTTTGCCAGCACCAGCTTGGGCCGAGACGGGGACGGGTGAGAAGCCAGGTCACATCCTTTTGGAGCCAAGCGGACGTTTTCTAGAAATCAGACAATTGGACTCCAACTTATGTGCCATTCACACAAGAGGTAGGCAACACCCGCTTAACTTGCAGTGAATAGGTACATTATCGACCTGAAAGCTGTTGAAGTGTCCATGTGCGATCTCGACCTCGTGAACCTGGACATAAGACGCACTACGATACGCTACTTCTATGGCCCTTAACATCGCAGTACCTTCTATAGGTGTCGTAGATATCTTAGGACTTCTTGAGCCCTTTCACGGACTTGAAAGTCGAGCCATCTTGGAATTCGGCTATTTCAGGTACAAAACAGGTTCGCTCGCAGGCGACCTGACTTGCATAGCATATGGAAAGAGCTGGAATTCAAGGGTTCAGGTCTTCATCGGTAGCTGTTGAAGCATGGACAATCGCAATGAATTGTTTGCGTGACACGCTCATCCATCAGCGCCAATCTCAGCGTCTTCTCTTTGGCATGCTTTTCGAGCTCATCTTTGTTCGGTGGCCAAACCCCAGTGTAAGTGTGCTCGAATTTGGTCATGTCGACGTCGCCGTACCTGACCATGGCGTCGGAGATTGCCTTACAATCTTTCTCGCCGAGCTGGTCAATCTGTCTGCTCAATGCCGCCCACACCTCCTGACATTTTCTGCGCATACATATGATAGCAAATACATCCTCAACACCAATGACTTCAGGATCGATGGGCTCTCCGGAGCAGTGTGCCACATTGAAGAACCAGACGTCCATCGCCTTTCTGTAGAAATAGGACTCATGACGAATGTGAGAAAATCATGAGAGATGAGGTCTCTGCCTTCCTGCAGCTGCTCTATGCACGCAGTCTCTTCATGCCACCCGAAAATATACCAAGCATCATCGTTCATGCGACACCGCGGAGGATTCGCCAAAGGTCGGAGAAAGGCACCAAGGTAGCGTTTGGGCACTGTCTCCTCAATATTGATGTACACGAGTCCCAAGGCTGTCTTGATGTTGTCAGCCATGGCGTCGGCTTTTCCGCGGAGACGATTGTCTTTGCGGATAACAGCCATGTATCCTCGTGTGCATAGCAAATGACCTTGAAGCTCGATTCTGAATCATTCCATATGGTCAAAAACCGCGATCGCAACGTCGACGATGGCTCCAGAATCACGCTCTAACACAATTCGGGAGTCATTACTTCGCCAAAACGAGCACAGCTTTGCAAATCTTTTCGTGGCGGCGCGATCTTCCTCGTCCCGTTTCTTTTCGGCTTCGATCTTTGCTTTTTCTCCGCTGATGCTTTGTTCATTCTTCTGTTTCGATTTCCTCTTTACTTTGCTGAACCAGGCTCGCTTCTATCCTTGTCAGCATTCAGGTGAGATTGCGGATGAGGCAGGTTTCCACTTGCGGAGAAGATCCATCTGCTCATTCATTTCCTTCGTGGAGTCGTTGTTTGGGTCGCCGCCATATTCTCGAGCAGATCGTTGGCGGCTTTGTACTCACCCTAGACCAAAGCTTCGGAAAGGCTCCAGTTATCAGCGGCGTCTAAGCTATCGTCTGTCTCACTCGAATGTTTTTTAGTCCAAAAGCAGGAAACATTACCGATCTTCTGTTTATCATCTCCCGAGCCATGTGGAATCACCGTGCCAGAGTCCTTCTCCATCTCGGTGATCTCAAATGACATTTCGATTGATGTAGTAGCAGCTTCTGTGCGATTGAAAGTTGTTCGGAGGTGGAGCAGCTCGCGAAGCGTTTGGGAATGTTTACGAGTAAGTGGGTTGACGAAATGTGCTAGAGAAGAGAACTCGAAGAGGTTGGCTCCCAACCGCAGAGAATTTGGGAATATGTTCACTGCCTAAGGTTTGTGCGGGATCCTTTGTTGCATGTTGAGGTATTCTCTGGGTTAACATGATTTCTGAAATAGGAGAACGTCCTGCGATAGTCTATGGGTGGAGACACTCAAGGTACTACAGGTGAAGAATTCGTCGCAAGTGCGGAACGAGTTCAACCTCGAGCACTCTCGTACTGAATCCATCCGATGAGAACAGTGCAAAGTATGACTCCATCAAAGGCAGGATGGATGGCATGCAATCGAGTTCGTGAACGCCTCCACGTTACTAGAAACCGCAAAGCTGCAATATCAGCTGGAGAGGTCAATAGAACAAACGGTGGTCAATCCTTTGCAAAGTTATTTATTGCTCAAGGAAATCTTAGCAGGATTGCACTTGATGAGAAGTCGTTGCGCTTTGTTGAAGTGCATCGAAATGTTGAACACCGGTAATAGCGCCATCATCTTCTTGTGTTGAAGCTGAGAGTAAACACCCAGCTGCCATCGAACGCCATGCCTATGTATGTAGGACAAAGTGAACCACGTATACGCTAAAATAACCCATCTATTTCCCCCGTCTCCGGATCCACATCAACATTGAGATAGCCTGGAGCGGTTGGCAAGCCTGGTATCGTTTGGATCTCAGCTGCCAAAGCATACAGATACCCAGCTCCAACCGCAAGCCGCACATCTCGGATTGGAAGCGTGAATCCCGTTGGAGCGCCCTTCAACGCAGGATCATGGCTAAGCGAGTATTGTGTCTTCGCAATGCAGATCGGAAGATTGCCAAACCCTTGTTTGCTGTATGTGTCCACCTTCTGTTGAGCAATTTCGCTGAACTCGACGGCAGAAGCTCCATACATCTCCTTCGCGATTCGCTCGATCCGATCTTGCGCCGAACCTTCCAAATCATAGAGCAACGAGAAGTCTTTTGGCTTCGAGGATGCAGCGATGACGCCCTTAGCCAAGTCCACAGCGCCAGCACCACCCTCTGCCCAGTGGTTGGCAGGAATGGCGGCCTCAGCCCCAGCTGCAAGTGCTTCTTTTCTGATCACCTCGACTTCGGCATCAGTGTCAGTATCAAACTTGTTGATAGCGACGACTACGGGCACGCCGTAATGCTTCGCGTTGGAGATGTGCTTCCTCAAATTGATGCAACCTCTCCGGAGGAGTTCCGTGTCTTCCTGACGGTACGCTTCTGGAAGCGCAGCGCCCGTCTGGATCTCTGGTCCACCACCGTGGACTTTGAGTGCTCGGATGGTGGCAACAACGACAACAACATCTGGAACCAGGCCCGAAGAGCGACACTTTATGTTGAAGAAGCGCTCGCCCCCCATGGTGAAGTCAAAACCCGCCTCTGTGACCACAAATCCAGCTTTGGATTCGTAGTCTTCGTCAAGTTCCGTGCCCGCAAGTTTCAGAGCAAGCTTGTCAGCTAGTACAGAGCTGTTGCCGATACTGATGTTCGCAAAAGGACCAGCATGAACAAAAACCGGCGTCCCCTCTAAGCTCTGCATCAAGTTTGGCTTGATAGCATCCTTCATTAACGCAGTGAGTGCACCACCCGCGCCAATGTCATCGCAAGTCACTGGGTCGCCAGATCTCGACGTGCCGATGACCATTCGCCCTAGTCGTTCGCGCATGTCAGCAAGATCGTTGCAAAGAGCAAGAATGGCCATGCATTCGCTAGCGACTGAGATATCAAACCCTGTTCGTCTTGTAAGGCCCTTCTCGCTAGGCGCTTCACCCACTGTGATGCCTCGCAGATGTCGATCGTTGACATCTAGGACTCGCCGCCAAGTGATCGTCTCGGAATCAATATCAAGTCTGGCGAAACGGTGGATCTCTTCCTCTGTGAGGTCATCCGGGTTTGTCTTCTCAATCCCGAGCTTTCTCAGCCTTCGAAACATGATTGGCTGGAATTCTCGCTTTCCTTTCTTTGCCGGCACCAACCTTCGGTACAATGGACCATCCTTTTGTGTAGCTTCGTGGAACATCCGAGTTTCGATGGCGGCCGCAAGCAAGTTGTTTGCTGCAGTAATGGCATGGATGTCACCTGTGAGGTGCAGGTTGAATTCGTCCATCGGAATGACCTGGCTGTAGCCACCACCGGCGGCTCCGCCTTTGATGCCAAAGGTTGGCCCCATGCTAGGTTGTCTAACATTGGCGAATGCAATGCGATTCAGATGTCCGCCAATTGCCTGCGTCAATCCCATGGTTGTCGTCGATTTGCCTTCCCCCAGAGGCGTTGGCGTTATGCCGCTTACCAGAATATATTTGCCATTCCTCCTATGAGATAGCCTCGATAGGAGGCCCAAATCTACCTTGGCCTTGTATGCACCGAATGGCTCTAGCTCATGTGGAGCAATACCTACCTCTTCTGCAACCTGAATTATAGGCTTGGGTTGTTGGGATCGTGATATGGCAATGTCTGAAGGCACAGGATTCTGGAGCTTGAGTGGCAGCGGAACAACGTGCCTTGCTTTCTGTTTGTCGAAATATGCCGTGGTTGCGTCGACGACGTTCTGCAAGAGCATAGCAACAGTCATTGGACCGACTCCTCCAGGTACCGGCGTAATTTGTGATGCAGCCTCTATGGCAGTTTCAAAGTCCACGTCGCCAACGAGCCGTTGTCCTGACTTCTTCGATGAATCGGGAATGTAATTCGTGCCTACGTCGATCACGACTGCCCCTTCTTTTAGCCATTCTCCCTTGATCAATCCCGGTTTGCCAATTGCAGCAACGACAATGTCGGCCCTCTTAACGATGTCAGTCAGATCTTGGGTACGTGAATGGCAGACAGTGACGGTAGCATCCGCATTCTTCAAGAGATAGCTGACTGGACTTCCAACAATGTCACTCCGGCCAAGCACAACAGCATTCTTTCCTGAAAGATCTACTCCACTCTCTTTCAACAGAACCATCACACCCTTTGGCGTGCATGGCACGAAGAGAGGCTTTCCTCCACGTTTCGCTAGCTCCCCGATGTTAGCCGTCCCGAAGCCATCGACATCCTTCTCAATCGCAACTGCAGACGTGACCGCATGCTCTGAAACATGATCTGGAACTGGTAGTTGAACAAGAATACCGTGGACCGAGGGGTCGTTGTTGAGCTTGTGAATCTGCTGTAGAAGCTCGGGCTCTGTAATTGAAGAAGGGAGATGTATAAGATCGCAAAGTATATCTGCCTCTTCTGCAGCCTTCAGCTTCATTCGCACATACGTGCTCGAATCTGCCCTCTCTCCAACCTGCACAATCTTTAAACTTGGTTTGTACCGCGGATTCGACTTTTGCGCTTCGCGTATCTGAGAATGAATTCGCTCTCGTATGCTCTTGGCAATGGCAGTCCCATCGATCTTCTGGCCAGCCATCCTGGCAGCGCTCGTAGAGAAATCACGACAAGGCTTCAGGTGGGTCGCCCCACTGGATTTGGAATTGGGACGCCGCAAAGCTAAGAAGGCTTGGATATCTGGACGGGAGAGCCGGTATGTGATGGAACCAGAACAAGAACTGCTTGCTCGAGGAGGAGAATGATTCATGCGATCGTGTCTCGAGCATTGAGGTGTGCAATGGTGGGAGGAAAGAATTGGTGTCTGGCCGAGATTTCGGAGGGTCGGCGGCGATGATTGTGTGACGCATCGAGAGGGAAACAGAACTCTGGTCGCCATATCACGAAGCAAGCAGGAAGGATCGCCTGGACTCGATACAAGTCCTAGCATGTATATATGAAGCCATGAAATTTCCAAGCTCTATTTACCATTCTACGAGAATGCGGACCTTTGGTGGCTGGTCAAATGTTTTTTTGGCTGCCGGGCCGTGGGTAAATTCCGCCGCAATCACCAAGGCACAATTCCGCCAGCGAGACCGCACATTCAGAATCCACAAATCTCGTATCTCAAGACATCAACCCTTTAATAGACTACTGAAACTTCCTTGCTCCTTGTGACTTCCCTGGTTCCACGTCCGAGAGTCACAGAACGAGGATAGGCCCCCTGTTCACAGCAAGGCGTCCGACCATTCATCATGAGGCCCGTCCTTCTCTCTGGCCATGTAAGACATCCACCTCCCTGCCAGACTGTCTTTCCGGTCTAGAATTGACAAGAATGCAGGAGCGCGCACTCAACCAGATCAAATACACCCCTGATGGCGACATTCTCTTTTCAGTCGCAAAAGACAAAACCCTTTGCGCCTGGTATACAAGCAACGGCGAACGACTAGGAACATACCATGGACATCAAGGAGCTATCTGGACCGTCGACGTATCTCCAAACACCAAAATTGTGGCAACTGGAGCCGCAGACAACAACGTAAAACTTTGGAACATCAAAACTGGAGAATGTGTCAAGACATGGGAATTTCCAACGGCGGTCAAGCGAGTCGAGTTCAGCGAGGACGGCATGCAACTCCTAGCGGTCACCGAAAAGCGCATGGGATTCCTAGGGACGATCGTGGTCTACGATATCAGATATGGAGACGACTTGACTGACCAAACAGACGAGCACAGCCTCAGAATACAATGTGAGCGGAGCAAAGCGACTGTGGCTGCATGGAGTTATCTGGACAAATACATAATCGCTGGTCACGAGGATGGGACAGTCAGCCAGTACGACGCGAAGGTAAGGTCGATCACTCTCACCCGATCGGGCTGCTTCTGATACTCCTGAGCAG
>JAABUK010008830.1_pt1 | contig 13991 bp, 16 predicted proteins | sample 5559141 | NCBI WGS metagenome assembly JAABUK01 (sample SAMN10711869, study PRJNA513367) | rock metagenome | isolation source: Antarctica rocks | place: Antarctica: Victoria Land, Pudding Butte nord | collected 2016-01-03
TTTGTAGCCACCGCACGTACATGCCTTGTGGCCCTTGACTGCTTCGTAGCTGCTTCCCCATTTGCTTTGTAGCTATAGCTTCACTTTTCTTTGTAGATACAGCTTGCTGTGCTGTTCAGCTCAGCTACAGTGCTTTTGATATGCTTTGCCAAGCTGGGCTTTTTTGTTTTCCTCGCCATGCATGCAATCACTATATGTAGTGATCGTCGCCATCTGTGCCTCAACTGCCTTTTGCAACTTTTGCTAAGAACAAAGGTTGGCTTCATATTCACTGACTCCGAGTTGTAAGCAGCCAATCTTACAACATATGCATGACATCATGATGTAATCCATACTGCTGTCAGATCTGTCCTGAGTACATCTTTTGCTGCATTTGACTGGCACCAACCACTGGAGCCTGCTTCCCATGCGCCAGTTACTGTTGACAATCCAAGTTTGCTCAAGGCTGCGCTGCACTGCTCAGCCACCTCTCATTTTCAAGTTCCAAATGTGTTTTGTGGGCCCCAGAGGATGCAGAAGGTTGCAACCAATTGGTACAATGTACTACTTGGTAGCTGTGTCCAAAACAGGCGCTATAGCTTTCAGATCTGGCATTCCTGCTGCTGTTCTGAAGGAGTTTCCCATCGCGCCAGAGGGGCTGCAAGCAGGCTTGTTCTTGCATGTTTGGTGAACTTGCTTGTGCATAGACTGGGTTGTAATCACGCTTGTGCATAGAATGGGTTGTAATCACGTTCCTATACCTGAACCTGTTTTGGTCAAACCCCCTTGCAACATTTCATGTGATTCTCAGTGCCACCACAGTGGAGGTTTTGCAAGCATAATATATCAAGTGTTCCTGATGGTGCTAAGAACGTCAGTGCCAGTGGTGTTTAGCAGACTGCTGAGACTGCGTGTAAAGACACTGTGCATCACAAATGTGCCACTTTGGCATGAGGAGCTGTGTCACCAGCTGAGTTCTGTGTGTGTTGTCACCAACTTGCTACTACGACCAGTCCCCTGATACAATTGTGAAGCGCTTATCAACAGGTATCATCTGGTCTGCGTTGAACAACAAGGCCAGATAAGATGTGTCAGGCAGCGCACTTTCAAAGTTGTATTGAAAGGTTGCACTCCTTGTGGTTGGTCAAAACTTTCTTTCAAGCAATCCAAGCAGGCAGGCCTGTGGTATCACGCTCTGTTGACTGACAAAGCAAAACACAACAGTTGTTCCGTGGGTGTCATACAGGAACCTTCATAATTCAGAAGTAACCTGAACACCTCAACCAGATCTTCTGCTGGCCACAGATTTGCAGCCAGGCGACAGCGCCTTCTGAGCGAGGCAATCCACCAAGAACCTGATCAGGAACCTGTTGGTCGATGAGCGAGAATCCCGTGATCCCCAAGCTTAAGGGCTACAGCTCTACCTTGAATTCTCAGTTCGGCGTGAGTACAATCTATACTCGCGATGCGCGACAAGCGGATCATCGGCATGGCATGGAATCGAGCCTACTCAGACTGGATGAACAGAAGCTCGGCGATGTACCGTTGACAGCAGCTGGGTTGCCGATAGCTTTGACTTTGCATATGAACACGACAGTGAAACCAGTCTAGAGAAGCAGCACATCCGGCTGAGAGTGAAATGAGCGGTAGAACAAATATCTTACTATCGTTTCTCCGTGTTATGCCTCGCGTCGGTTCCTCATGATTCCCTTATCTGTGGTTGCAGGCCAGCAGATTCGTGAGGACCAGGTTCATCATAACCGGGAAGAGCAGGCTAACGTTCAGGAACTAGCCCCAGCATCCTTTACTGCCGGGAGGGTGTGGCGACAGTCGGATCTCGAGCTGCTTGACGAGCTTTCTGCACCTGTCATAGTAATTTGGATCAAGTTTCCTTCCACTAGGTGACGCTTCCTTGAGTGACTAGCGCCTCAGCAGCAACCTTGAAGACTGCTCACTGATATGACGTGATGCCATGCAGCGCTGGCGCAACAGAGGAGTTCTACAAGCTGCAGTATCAAAATGCCACTAGTCAGAGACGCTTTGGCCAGTTCCGTTCAGCAGAGGCCATTTTGGCTGCACATGAAGCCATGCCTGCTGCTGAGCGACAGGCACGGCTTGCTTGGGGACAGTCAGTTGTCAGAAAGGTCAGAAATGAAGCCAGACGTTACCTCAAGTCTATAGTGCTATCCAATTTTGCACAGTTTGCTGAGAGGGATCTCTGCCTTGTTTTACCACCAGCTGCCGCACAGGAGTATACACGGAGGACCTGGCTAGAGCAGCCATTTCTGAGCCCATTTTTTGACAATTGGCCTATGGCCAACATTGGCTTTTGCACGCTCATCACCAAGGTAGGGACTGCGTTGTACTGCTTGTCACCTGCAGATGCTGTAAACTTGCTGACCCAGATCAAGGTGCCAAAGTGGTGCTAAGTGACGGCTTAGCTACGTTTAGAACTGGCCTGCCTGCTGATTTGATCAATCACAAAGCCAAGTATTGGCCCCTGCCGTTGACTGCCAGCTTATGAAAGCAAGATCCAACACTCCAGCCATAAAAGCAATGCATCACAAATCCCTCATGAATGCTCTGAGCTGCTGCTGGCTGTTTTCTCCTTGGCTTTGCCCAAATCAGTTGTTCACCTTTTTTCAATGAACGGATGGTAGATTCTCCATGCCAAATGACACAGAGATGTGCTACATTGCAACCTGCCAGTGTCAGTGATGCAATGTTCCTGTTCACGAGTGCAGCCAATCAGGGTAGAGGTGGCCCCTGGGCAGGTGGAGATCTGCCAGGTGTATGAGATGGAGGAGCTGCTCAGTGTGGCATCCACGCGCATTGCCACCATGTATCACAACAATCCAGTAAGTTCTCTTTTTTCTGGGCTAGTGCAGTGCACAGAATTGTTCAGTGAGGCTCTGCGCATCGCCACCATGTATCACAACCCTGTGAGTTCTCTTTCCCGGGGCTATTGCAGTGCACAGAATCATTCAGTCAGGCTTTTTTGCGCATTGCCACCATGTGTTGCAAGCACCCAGTCAGCTCATCGTGCCCTCTTGAGCTGAAATATGCAGCATGGGTGTCATGTAGCACCTCCCACTCCCCAGGGGTAGTTTTGCTAAATGTCTCCTGACTTTGTTGCAATGCACATTCCATCATTGCAGAGGCTCCATGCACGTGTTGCCTTTGGCAAGCACATCTGTCCTGCTGTCTGTCCTTCAAGTGTGCATTGCCGTTTCTGGCCATTCAGTAGAAGCGACGCACCCAGGCACTTAGTCTGCTGGCAAATAAATGATAAATAAAACAAAACCAAAGAAAGTTCCATACGTAAAGTTCCAAAAAATGGAAAGGACCTTTTCCCCATTGTCCTCTTTACCCCGCCTCCTCCAGCCCTGCTTGCATTGCAGGTCTTCATGTTCCTGTTTGACAAGTCTGGAAAGCTTTTACATGCCAACCAGCAAGCGCTGGACCATTATTGTGGAGCCTCTGGTATGATGCATTGCTGCACACCAGTCTACAACCACCTGTGCGTTGGACTGACGACGCACTGTACATAGCTTGTGCCTTCTGCCCAAGCCTGTATGCCCTGCCTTTGCTTGTCCAGTTACGCTGATGGGTCGCATGCCCTCAGATTGTCAATGATAGTAGAAGACAAACTGGCCCAGCTACTCAAACGCAAGCAATTGTTTCCATGAAGTCTGGCGAGCAATTGCGTAATGTCATGAATAGTGGCAGCTTGGTACAGAGCCTGGCTCTGATCAACAGCAGCCAAAGTGTGCTGATTCAATTGTGCAGACTCCAATGGAAGCAGCAAAACCATCACCCTAGAATCACTCTTCAGGCGAGGAGTGTATCCAGGTGACTCACCTCTCCATCTGCTTTCCTGCATGGCCTGCATGAGTTGACAGGATTTGAGTCACATGTCAGCATTGGAGGCTGCAGCCTGTAACTGTCCGCATAAGCAGGCAACATGATCATTCTCAATCTTTATCATTTGATCTGAATGATGCGTGTTATCATCGTCATTGTCAGCATGCTGCTGGCACTCCTCAGGAGCTGCAATGGTTGATGCAGACTTATGCACCTCACCCAGCAGGGCCTCGCGAGCAACATGCACTTCAGAAAAGCATCAACGCACCATTTAAACATGCCCAGAAAGCAAACCACTCTGCTGTCACTTGCACCAGAGCTTGCTCACAATCTCTCCATAGTGTACAACCCTCCTATGTTACAGCCTCTACAGCTATGTCAGCTGTCATGGTGATGTTATGGCATGTTATGTTAGCCCTTCTGGGTATGGGTTGTTACAGGTGGTGAGGCGGAGATGCGCAGGGCTCATGATGAAGCAGTAGATGCCATTTTTAGACGGAAGGTAAAGGCGCACCACCACATGCAGGCCTACATCAGCCGCAAGACTGGCAAGACCAAGTGGGGAGAGCTGGAGATGTGGCCTGTGCATGTAAGCCTGCCTGCATAGCTGTACTTGACGGACTATGTGGCTTGCATTTGCTGCAGCATGCGTCATGTGTCCTTGCCAGACTACATGTCATTACAACCTTCATGATGCAATGACAACCCCATGATGTGGCACTGTTGCGCCCTCATACTGTCATGCTGTGCCGGACCAGGTGAGTGATTCTGATGCGACATTAGTCATACTGTCCTGCTGTGCAGGACCGGATGACTGATTCTGATGCAATATTAGTCATACTTTCATGCTGTGCAGGACCGGGTAACAACTTCTGATGCCATGTTGGTCACAGTCTTCAACATGACACAGCGCAAGGCTCTCGAGGCCCAGCTGCAAGACCAGCAGGTCACCCTGCAACAGTGAGTTCCAAATCCTTTTGCTGCATCAGAACCTTGGCAGTTGACAAGCAGAACAACCGTACCAGTAGCAACATCAAATGAAGGGCACATGTCTACCTGAACGTAGCAAAGCTGCAGCGCAGTAGATGCAGCCAACCATGACACAAGTATGACACACTCTGACTTGCCCTGAGGCAGGCCAGATGTAGCAGGGCTGCATGTGATAGAGCCCTGCAAGCTGTCACTGTGTCAACACTGCGTGCTGCTAAGCCGTAGTTGGACCATCATGAGGCACCAATGCAGCTCTGCATGCTTGGCACAGGCAGTGTCACTCGTGGCTAGGCACTGCCCCAATCAAGCAGATGCCGCACAGCAGACATACTTATCATGTGCATTGCACTTGAGGATTGTAGCGTGCTTCTGCCAGCACTGCAGACTTGCATCACTGACATCAAATGCGTGCCTGTGTGCAACAAGGTGCTGCTGCTTGGGTTCAATCACCATCTTACATAGGACAGTCAACAGGGACTTAGCCATTGCATACAGGCACGCATGGACATGACACAGTGCCACAAACATTCTCCTTGAAAGAACACGAAAAAAGACAGATAAGAAAGGGGCACTGACGTCAAGCCAGTGAGTTTGTTCCACAGCAGCCACTTTGCCGCGTCTGCAGGCAGAACCAGGAGCTGGAGAAGCTGAACGAGATCATCCAAGTGGAGAAGCTGCGCTTGGAGCAGCAGAACACCACGCTGGCCCAGAACCTGGCAGCAGTGGTGCAGGAGAAGCTTGTACCTGATGCCCAGTTCAACCTCAACACACCCATTGATGAAGCAATCTCGGTCTTGCGAAGCCTCATCATGGTGAGTCACTTCTGTTGATTCAGCGGTGACTGGCCTATTGTAGATGGCGTACTCCGATGGTTGCCGGCATGAATGTACATTGCAGCCAAGGCTGAGACTCTATCCCATGAGGGGGCATTGGCTCTTGTAGCCGTGGTGAGTCATGCTATCTGCATCGTGCCAATCAGGTTCTGTCTGAATGGACATGAGCTTCAGGAGGCAATGCTGTCCCATTTACCACAAGAGTCGATGCCATCTCACAAAGTAGGGCCTTAGCCTCAGCAGGAATGTAACTTTATGCCAAAAACCATTGGGGTAAGCCGTGTACAATAGGCCAATCACAACCAAGTCCCAGAAACAATGTATGTCTGCCTGAAATGACAGGGTGCAGGCTGCGCATGAGAAAGGAGCGATCATCCCTGGCTGCAGCACTGACTGGCACCTTGATGCAGCACCCATGCAACCTAATGCATATGCACAATACCAAGCAGACCACCCACACATTGACAGACATTGCCCAGTCGTCGTGAAACACCCATCATGCTGCACACTGCAGAGCATATCATGAAACACCCACCATGCTGCACACTGCAGAGCACATCACTAACAACTATATATACAGTAGGAGTACTAGCCATATTGACAATGATGATCACAACAACGCACATGGGCTCAGCCAACAGGCATCAGGTGCATGGTACCCAAGTCAGCTCCCTCATATTCTTCTTCACAGCATCACTGCAGATCACAAGGCTTTGTTGCTGTGTATAAGTCATCACAAGGCTTTGTTGCTGGCTATGAGTCCTCACAAGGCTTTGTTGCTGGCTATGAGTCATCACAAGGCTTTGTGGCTGGCTTACAGGGCGAGCAGCCTGCAGTGGAGCGTCTGCTGGAGCTGCACAACATGCTGACAGGCTGCACTACTGAGCTGCGGCAGCCCATCAACCTTGAGCAGCAGCTCATCCAGACCACTGGCTCAGACTCAGAAGTGGCTGCATCTATGGTGCAGCTGCTGCAGGTACTGCTTCTGTGATGAGTCAGAGTGCATTCATACATGTTACATGCGTTCATACGTGTTACATGCACTCATACGTTACATGCATTCATACGTGTTACATGCATTCCTGGGCAGCTCGGTATCATACTTGGCTTCTCATTAATTTGACGCCAAAAGGCTTAGGTTTTCTTTTCTTTTCTGTCTTCTTTACATGCATTGGACACACACTCCAAGCACATGCAGAACCTGCAAAATAGGCTTTTGGACCCCACAACATACTGACCACTGCCCACAAGCCTGCTAGCAAACACCATACTTGCTGTTCACTCTTATTTCAAATGATTCACGCAATGCCTAGTCACATGACATGTTTGATGGCAGGCCAGCTCAGGGCGTGGGCGCATCATGTCAGCATCAGTTGTCACAGATGGTCATCAGAGGCTGGTGCAACGGCCCTCCGGGCCCACTGGGTCCGTCGCCCAGCATAGCCATCTGCCATCTGCAATTACCCCAGTCATCGAACGCATGCTTCAGGTATGCTGCTTCAACCTGGGTGCAAGGGGGGCAGGAGGAGGGCTCATCAGAAGTTTTGGCCTTGTAGAATGTCACGGTGTGTTTGATCTGTTGCAATTGCATGTCAGCTGTCAGAGCAGATTGGCTTTTTGTGGCACATGGCAATGCGTGCAGGGGCCAAGCATGATGCGAGTGGATGTTGGAGATAACGTGTTGCAAGACTGCATGTGTGACTGATTCCTCTGAGGATGTATGCTTAAATTGCTAGTTTGACGACCAGGGTAGCAGCATCTCTCACTGAGTCAATTTCTTTTCCCCCTGGTTGAAGGCCCTTAGTATGCTTTGGTGCAGCGTACTTGTTGAGCACTTGATGTGATCAAGCACTGGTTTTTGGGACACAAATCACACGCGGCAGCATGCATGCTGCTCTGTTGTTCAGTCTAATGAAAGCTGTGTGATTGCATTAGATGCAGACTGCAGAGCCCAACGGGCACTTTGACATGACAGGTAGGCTGAGGCCATTGAAGGGCACACAGTGTTCATGACAGTCTAGAACCCATGGTTCTGTTGAGTGTCGGATGCTGAGCACAACAGGCCATTAGCAGTAGACGCCGTCCAGCTGTGCTGAGGCCACTGAAAGGCCACGCACTACCCATGACAGCCTCCAAATTGCCGCGGTGTTCACTGCTGGCTGTTCATCTGTGGCTGTGTCAAACCTTGGTTTCCTATCTGTGGCGGTGTCAACTGGCGGCCGTGTCAAATGCAGGATGCTGAGCACAACTGGCACTTTGACATCTTCAGCTTTGCTGAGGCTACTGAGGGGCACACACTGTCCACCATGACCTTCTACCTCATGAAGCGGGGGGGGGCCATGACCAAGTTTGGGATGCATGAGGCCAGCCTCTGCAGCTACCTACAGGCCCTGGAGGCAGGCTACAACCCACTGCCCTACCACAACGCGTAAGCATGCCTCCCACTCCAGTTGCGGTACTCTCCTCATGTGTTTATGCGTCGGTTTGCTCAATCATCTTTCATTTGTTTACTCATCAGTTAATTCCTCCACCTTCCATCCATGCATTCATTCATTCTTTCAATTATTCCTCCATGCATTCAGCCATTCCTTCACTCACTCACTCACTCACTCACTCACTCACTCACTCACTCACTCACTCACTCACTGCTCCATGCATTCAGTTTGAGTCTCTCCTTCATTTGTCAATTGGTGGGTTGCGTGTCCTCTCCTAGGGTCCATTGAGTCCTGACTAGCTCCTCAGTTGAGGTCCTGCTTTGGCAGTCAATGTGTCAACACCAGTGTGTGCCGTCCTGCCACTGTGCTGACCAGGTGATGCTGCAGCACAGGTCAGCACAGGTATGGCACAGCAAGTCAAGTGTGCCGCCTGTCTTGCTATGCCGTTCTTGTGCTGTGCTGCAGCAACACCTGGTCAGCACAGTGGCAGGACAAGTCTACTGTTCAGACACAAGGTGTGACCTATGTTCTTTTATCCTTGCCTGACAGTGAGCTTGTGTACATAGAACCAACACCAACACATGTCTGCCACTTGAGTGACACAGCTCAGTGCAAACATCGCTAAGCAGTTGCGCAACCCATATGACAAGGTGTAACCCAAGGCTCTAGGCTTTAAGACCTGAAACAAACTTTGGTCAGACTGTGTGAATCACATGGTGTGAATGCAGCGTCCATGTGGCTTCGGTGGTGCAGCTGACTCACATGCTCATGACTCGTGGGGGCATCATGAAGGCCAAGGTGGTGGATGAGCTCACTCTGCTGGCCAGCATCATGGCAGCTACCGTGCATGACTATGGACATGGCGGGGTCAACAACGACTTCCTGAACAGGTACAGCCGCCTCTTCAGCACCCTGTGCGACGCTGCATTGCCTTTTGCTGTGCTGCCCATCAGTGGTGCTGTGCAGACACTGCTGTGCATTTTGACCTCTTAAGCGGTCAGGAGCTGAACTGCAGTAGCTATGATGAGAAGCTTATAGACAGTCTACTCAAAGCTGCATGTGGGTGTCAGACAGTGTACACCATTGATTTACTGATTGGTTGATTGACTGATTGATTGATTGATTGATTGATTGATTGATTGATTGTACACCAGCATGGTGTGATGAAGCAGCCCATGTGGCCGACAGTGCAGTTCCTGATCACAGGCTCCTGTTCAGACCGTTGCATGCGCAAGAACTGCAAGAACTCTTGTTTAGGCCGCTGCATGCTTGGGATTGCTTATAAGATGTTGTTCAAGCCATCGCATGCTGAAAGGATTGCAATCAAAAATCCGTTGCATGCTGGAGTAAGAGCCGGAGATGTGAAAGTCGCTTCTTGTTGTGTGGTGAATGAGCAGGACGATGCATGATCTGGCGGTGACGTACCATTTCCAGTCCCCATGGGAGAACCACCACCTTGCGGCCTCCCTCAGACTGCTGCTCAAACCAGAGCATGCCTTCCTCTCGGTGAGAGCTGTCAGACTTGCCACACCAATGCCTGCCGCCACACAAGCCAACTGGGCTTGAAGTACGTGTCATCTGCTGACTGTTCACGTTGCTGTATCACCAGTCGTACTTGCTGCAGCAACCAGTCAAACCAGACACTGCTTCAAGTGCTGCAGCATCAGGCACAAGTTGAGGCGCATTTGTAGAGAGTTCTCCTTACATTGGCGGTGTCAGTGTCAAGACTGAGGCTTGGCTTGTGCAAACAGCATACAAGGCAGTGCATTCTCAGGATTCGTGGCGTTGCTTCGCCTTTGCACACCACAGCATTGCTGCATCTCCCAGCTGGATGTGACAGCCTTTCACTGCCCGGTGCATGCTTTCACACATGCACGCATGGACTCACACACACCCAGACTCAGACATGCACAGACTCATTCATGCACATGCCTACACGCTCACACATCATAATAAGTGCTGTTGCTGCTGATGTAGGACTTGTCACGCGAACAGATAGAGCCGTGGCGGTGTGTCTTGGGCAACGAAGTGTTGGGCACCGACATGAAGAAGCATTTCAGCATCCTGACCACCTTCCTGGTCAGTCACAACTGCTGACTTGCCATCATGTTTCCTTGTTGATAAAACCTCATTGCATTGCCCGGCCCTGCATTGCACACAGCTCATTTTCTTGTTATGGAAACATCAAATCAGCCCCTGTCTGACTTACCTATTTGTTTTCAGTTGCCAAAGGAGTAAGCAGGCTTGTGCACCTACTCTTGTTGTCATTTTGCAGCGTCAAGACTGAAAAGAATGGAAGGGGGGGAAATAGTAAACTCTTTTTGTCAGTACTTCTGGCACTCTGCTCAGAAACAATCATACAAGAACTTGAACACAAGCTCTAGCTATGCTGCTCACTGACATGGGCAGTGTCCATTCTGTCCCCCAACTGCACAAGAACCTCACTGCATCACCATGGCCACAAGCAATCTGTCTTCAAATTCAAATTCAAATAGCAGCTGCCCACTCCATTTGCAACATCTTGCAGACAGGTGCTGCATCGAACTCCATGATGAAAGCTGCAGATACTTGGCTGAGTGCTTGCTCTGCATATTTTCAGGCATGCATGCACCTGATTGTAGGCTGCCAACACCACCTCAATCTAGCATGCATCAGATGGGCACTGACAGAATCTGGCCGCATTGTCTGACTCGAACTGCATTGACTGCAGGCCGCCACCAAGTGCCCTTTCAGCAGCAGCAATGTGGAGCTGCAGCGCTCTGGCAGCGCGGGTGCAGCCTGGCTAGACATCCAGCCTGAGAACAGACTGCTTGCCTGCCAGGTCATCACGTCACATCACATCACATCACACCACACCACACCACATCACATCTCATCACGTCCTATTATGTACCTACCCACACAAGACATGACATGATATTGCATTGCATCACATCGTATCATGCTCCTGACCACACAAGTCACAGCATGAGCCTGCACAACTGGCCCAGCTTTGACACAAATGTGACAACATTGAGAAGATATCACTTTGTTTGCACCTATTATGCAGTGTACGCTTCATGGCTCTCCTGGGGGGCTGCTAGCGTCTGCTTTGCATGTTTTGCCTGACGTTGTTACGCTGACAGTATACGGCATCTGGATCAGAAACCAAATCCCGGGTGCCGTGGCATCAAAGTGGCGTCAACCTCATGCGCCTTGACCTCTCACTTGAGGCTTGGTTTGCATAAGTGCAGCTCCCTCTCAGCACTGCCCATAGCAAATGGGAATGTGGCTGCCAGCTCACACTGTGTACTGATCATAAGAGACTGCAGACAGTACTGCCAGTGCAAGCATAGCAATCATCACCTACCAGGAGCTTGTTTGGCAGTTGTTGAGAGTACACTGGTGGTGGTAGGGTGTGGTACAGAGCCAAAAGTGCTGCCATGGCTCATGTCATCTGTATACCACAATGGTAGTATAGTAATAAATGGTAGTATAGTAGCAAATGTGAATATATTGTTACACTGATGCAGATGATGCTGAAGTGCGCTGGTCAGTAGAGCACTCTAGAGCACTCAGATCTGTGTATGTTGCTACGCAGCCAGCGCTAAGCTATGTGTGCAGACAAGCCAATTTGCAGTGCAGTGCAGTACAGTACAAGCACTTGCATGACTCGTTTGCGCCATTATGCTCCTGTCGATGCATGTCCTCAGATGTTTGTTTAAGAGGAGGGGGAGGATTTTGCATCTTCAGTCAACTAAACACATTGCACAGATGTGCCAGGATTGTCAGTAATATGTTCAGAAACATCAGTAGTAAATGTTTACCATGTCTAAACAGTCTGAAACAAACGTGTAAACAATCATATGAGAGAGGAGAGAGGATTTTACATCTTCAGCCAACCAACTAGGTTGTACAGATGTGCCAGGGTTGTCAGTAACCTGGTCAGGACATCAGTACAAAGTGTATGAGATCATGGATACAAACCCTGGTCTGGTCAATGCTACAGATATTACACAAGCTGATAGCGACCTTGGTCGGGCATTCGCGCCGACTAGCTTGCCTGGCTCCACACCGTCGCGATGTCTTCTACGCAAGCAGTGACTGGCAGTGACAGCCGGCACCCTCCCGTTGCAGTGAAGTTGTCAGAGGAAGAGCAGAAGCGGGTACAGCAAGCTGATGGCAAGCTTCAAGACTTCATGCATCAAGCCCAGGTCTGCCGCCTCTTTAGCAGGCTGTGTTCTGTACGCAAAGGTGCATACTTTGAATTGCAAACAGTTTCAGTCTGAAGTCAGAGTTGATCTTTACAGGAAGCTGTCAAAGGCGGTGAGCAGGCACCCACAGTTACAACACAACGAGAGGGACACTTGTAAGGAGCAGTTTGAGAAAGAAGATCAGATAGGGCCGTGGGTGTCACAAGCAAGCCTGCTTGGATGCCGCACAAAGGCCCTGCTGATCAAGGTGGCTGATGATAGAGCCAGCAAGTCATCAGCACTGAGCTGAAATGCTGCGAGCAAGCCCATTCTACTGCTTTAAAGCAAATTGATGGCAAATGTGTACAGCAGCGAAGGAGCCTGTCACCTTTGTGTGTAACCAGCACTGCAGTTTAGATGAATGAACTCTCCAGGAATACAAATTTGATGAACAATGGTCACAGGTACAGCCATGAATCGTTAAAGCGAGGTGCCAACATCACAGGCATCAACCTCAACTAGAGTGGTAGCAGCTGTTGCGTTGCTATCTATGCCACGTTCTTCTGAAGTTGACTTCACCATGCATGATGCAAACCGTTTGCAGTTGCACTCTTGGCATGAGCCTATCAGCTTGTATGCTGTCTCAAAAGGGCAATCACTCATAGCATTTAAGCTTTGACAACCGCAAGCACCTCTGATCAGGTTTTCATTACTGGGTTTCTGTGACTCCATGCATTGCCATATTATGCTCTAGCTGTTGGCTAAGCCTTGTACTGCCTTGCATATACTCATGATTGCAGCCTTCCGCCCCCAGCAAGTAGTGTGCATACTGACTAAGTCAAGCTTCATTCATCTGGCGCCACACAGCAGGCCATGCCTAAGATCAACACTTTCTGAGTGCAGCTATTACTCTAGATGCTGGCTAGCAGATCAGTCCGGTGTTGAGACATCGGGTGTCACAACAAAGGCAGTCAGGCCTTTGCAGGAACCAGACTGGGACAGCGAGGAGAAGCGTGAGGGTGCCCTGGCAGAGACATGTCCATATGGATGTTGATCATTGTGCAGCTACACAGTGAATATAGATAGAGCTCGGTCAAGAGTAGCAGAACGGTAATTTTGCAGATTTCAAGTGTGTCACGCCATGTGCCACAGGGTGGGAAAAGGGATATTATCCTGCAGCTGACACTGCTGTTTTGGTAACTCATACCACTAAGGAAAACTTGAAACTGCTGATGACTCCCATCTCAAGGGGCCACTTTTGTCACGTGCTAAGGCGCACGTGCGAAACAGATGCCCACGTGATGGCTAAAAGAACGGGGCAGCTTGCACTTCTCCACGGAACCATCGATAGTCGGTGATGGTACGAAAGTAAGCCGATAAGCCAACAGCTTTCATATTGAGCGCTTCAACCTTCTGAAAGTCAAAACGCTCTGCGCGATGGCCATGTCTGCAACTCTGCTCTTGCGTCGTCCGGACGTTTTTTCGCTCAACCCTTCCAGTGGACTACAGTTGTCTCAAATTGCGTGCCTTCGCGATTTCAGTGCCTCTAGACTGTGTACAAGCTTGCCCAAACGCTCCAGAGCAACCTTTGAATGCACCGCCAGTGGCGGTCAGGATACAGCCCGACACCCGCACGGATTGCCACAAGCACATATTACTGCTCTTGACAACAGAGCTGGAGGCGAAGAATTATTAGCATTGCTGAGAACTAAGCAGCC
>JAABUK010008831.1_pt1 | contig 13991 bp, 16 predicted proteins | sample 5559141 | NCBI WGS metagenome assembly JAABUK01 (sample SAMN10711869, study PRJNA513367) | rock metagenome | isolation source: Antarctica rocks | place: Antarctica: Victoria Land, Pudding Butte nord | collected 2016-01-03
TACCCACCTGGAATGCTGACCCGTACTCCTCACCAGGCTATGGATATACAGCTTGCGTGCTCTTCTTCCAAGCAGATCCGTCTTTTCGTTCAGGATGTAGCTTCTCAGTGTCACTTTGCATGACTCTTCTGTTCGTCGTTGCAATGTAAGTGGTAAAAGATGGTATCGTGTTGAGAGGTTCGATTCGTACATCATTCTCCTATTCTCGATCGATTGATGTCCAACTCTTTCAGCAAAGACTCATGGTCTCGAGCACAACAGAGCGTGTCAGGATGATCTGGTCCTAGAGTCTCTTGAAAGCCCGTGGAAGCTCTCTGATACAACAATTCCGCCTCCTCGTATCCTTGCTGGGTGTGATACAATTCGGCAAGGTCCCAGTCAGTGTCCAGTGTATCAGGATGCTTCTTCCCCAGCACCGTCTCCTGCAACTCCAAGACCTGTAGAAACAATTTCTCTGCCTCCTCGTATCTTTGCTGGATTTGATATAACTTGGCAAGGTCCCAGACAGCTACCAGTGTATCAGGATGCTTCTTCCCCAGCACCATCTCCTGCAACTCCAAGACCTGTAGAAACATTTTCTCTGCCTCCTCATATCTTTGCTGGGTTTGATATAACTTGGCAAGGCTCCCGGCAGTGTCCAGTGTATCAGGATGCTTCTTCCCCAACACTGTCTCCTGCCACCCAAACATCTGTAGAAACAATTTCTCTGCCTCCTCGTATCTTTTCTGGGTGTGATATAACTCGGCAAGGCTCCAGATAGCGTCCAGAGTATGAGGATGCTTCTTCCCCAGCACTGTCTCCTCTATCTCCAGCACCTGTAGAAGCATTCTTTCTGCCTCCTCGTACCTGCACTGACATTCTAATATCCATTCTAGATAATGCATAGTCAGTAGTGTATTAGGATGCTGCTTCCCTTGTATTGTCTCCTGCAACTTCAATACCTGTAAAGTCAATTCCTCTGCCTCTTTATACTTGCCCTCTCCGCCAAGCGCTGATGCAAGATCATTCATGGTCCTTATTGTTTCAACGTGATTCTTTCCCAATACAGTCTCCCTTAGCTTCAACGTCTCCATATGTAACTCCACGGCTTTTTTGTACTTCCCTTGACGATTCAGTGTCTTTGCTATAAGACACATGCTTTCCAGTGTGGCCGGATGGTCCTTGCCCAATAATGTCTCCTTTAATCTCAACGTCTCTTTATGCATCCTTTTTGCTTCCTTGTACCTGCCCTGGTGATCTAGGATTATTCCCAAGAGATCCATACAACTTAACGAATCGGCAGAATTCTTGCCCACAACTTCTTCATATAGGGTAAATGCCTCTGAAATCTTCATTTCCGCGACATTGTGATTTTGTTGGTCTAAGTCATACGACCCAACCATATATAATAGATCGCCCCGTGCTTTGATACAAGATTCTGATCCGAGCTTATATCGTAACACTGCCTGAGCGTGGGGATAAAGGCGCTGACATGTCTTGGTGTTTTCATACTCGGGATCCGGAAATCGATCTGCCAATAGCCGTAGGCTTGCTCCTCATACTCAACTTTCTTACCAGCTTTTCCTAGCCAATCGTGAATTGAGAGCTGTACAAGTCGGTGCATGGCAAATGTCTGGCCATCAGCTTCTTGAACAATCAAAGCAAAGGTCTTAAGCGTGCCAAGCGCGGTTGAGATGTCAATGTCCCTGTCTTGGGGATCTTTCAACAGCGATTCTGGTATTTCACGCCGATCAAGTAACGCCATCAGCGACAGAATTTCAGCCGCATGAGGCTCTTGATCTCGAATCTGATTGAATGACAGCATCCATGTTCGAAAAACTGCATTTGGGAATCCGCGAGCACGTCTGGCGTCTTGAAGTTCGGCACTGAGGAAATCCTTTAGGTTCTCATCGCCCTTCTTGAGAGCTGCAAGATACTTTGAGAGCGACATCTGGTTGCGTCTGATAAAGGCCGCAGCTTGGGTTATAGCGAGCGGGATGTATTCCAAGATACCCAACAACTCGGCCGATTCCTGGGAATTGTCACCACTCGCTAGATCTTTCGACCGCCATAACAAGAGCCGTGCTTCTTGAAGATCAAACGATGGCACCTCAATACACTGTTCTCCATTGCTTAGATCTTGTCCAAGGTTTCGTCTGCGGGTCGTGATAAGAAGTGACTTGCTAGAGGATAGACGAGTGGGCAGGTAGTTGATCAACGGCTTTCCCAAAGCTGTGGTTTCCCTCAAACACGCTTCAACATTGTCTGAGGAGAAAAAGAGCCCCGTGTCGTCCGCATTATCCAAGATCATCAGCCACTGGGTATCCGACTCATCGAGCCAATTCGATACCAACTCACGCACATCAACAGCAGGATCATCATAGCGAGGAAGTTTCAGCCGCCGCGCGATATTTTGGTATGCTTCAGAAAATCGACTGGTATTCGCCGCATACACCCAAAATACATGGCTATGAGGGTGTCTTTCCCGAAAACGGTAGGCGTACTCGATCGCAATTTGGGATTTGCTGTTCGCACTCGTCAGCATACGACAACTTCATGTAGCAGGATGTCTACCCCATTCCTCCCCATCCTGACAACGAGATACGGTATTGCTCTTGAAGCTTCTCTTCGATCTGGGTGATGATTTGTTCTCGGCCGACGAAGTGCTTGTCTCGTTCGAATGGTACTGTAAAGATTCCCTTCTGAGGTGCGGATGGAGCTATTTTGGGAAAAGGAGGTCAGAATCAGGAGTACAACTTTCGATCACCATTCACAACTAGGGTTAGGATCAGGATCAGGATCAACGGACCCCGCAAAGAGCAATCGGCCGGAATGTAAGATCCTGATCCCACCCTGCCTCGATGTTCAACTCGCACCTTTTGCAATAACCTTATATGGACTTCAATCAAGATGCTCACCAGGTTGCAAAACGGTCCTAACCAGACGGTTGGTGGTGATGACTTGTTGCCCAGGCATGGCCTGCAACAGCTCCTTCGCATATGCTGCTGCCGTTGCTGCCGCATACCCTTGCCACTGGTCATTCTTGTGCGTGTCCGCGTAGTCACAGATCCCCCGAACGACTAGGCATGGAAAGTTGTCCATCAATCCGGCCGCCTCCATTTCGAAACAGAGGACGTCGAACTCATTCGACAGGGTATCGCGGATCAATGCGTCTTTCATCAGCTTATCCGCAGAAGCGATAAGGCCATAATGTATTTCTGGATCGTCTTGGTTTTCGCTTCGCGGCTCACGTGTGATCAAGGCTGCATCACCGCATACCCTAGCACATAGCTGGCCGCTTTGGACGTGGACATAGTTAGCGGCGTATAAGCGGTCGTTCTCTGCACCGGGATGCTCGTAGTCTTTCCTGAGCCTTCGGTTTTGCTGGACCATTGAAGCGATTGACTCGACAATTCGGTGGCCATTGCGCTTATGGAGATTTTGGATATTTTGCAGGGCCGTCAGAAGAGCCGTAGGAGGAGCATTCAATGAGCCGGTGCGTTCAAATTCCTTCTCTTGGACCACCTTCCCGAAATCGTAATACACTATTCCTCCAGTCGTCCCCGAAGGGGAGCTGACCACGACATCTCCCAATCTGATATCATGTTTATGGCTGGGTGCGCCGCCCCCAATGCCCACCATTAGTCGAATGCGGATGGATGAGAAGCTGCGGAGCAAGTCCTTAGCCACGGTTGCTGCTGAAGAGGTGCCATATTTCCCGTTTGGAAGACCTGCAATAACCACATTATGGTCGCCAATACGACCGAAACTGTACGCGTTGTTGTCGTAAGGCTTGCACGTCAAGGTCCGGTGTGTTTCCTCCAACAACTCGCAGGCAGCGATGCGTTCTGTAGTAGCAGCACAAAGCCATCCTACCGTGTAGTCTTCGTATGTGAGGGTTGAAGAAGAGTCCATCGAGCTGGGTTACCAACAGCCGCCTTGCCCTGGCTTTCCTGGTGTAGGGCTTGAGGCTGATGCGATGCGGAGTAGAAGGTTGCTGGATCCCAGAGAAAGCGGCGGCATCAGCCTCTGAGACGATTGTCAAGACCTGAGAAATCGTGAAATGCGAAGCAGCACCACGTCGAGCAGATCCTCCGAGCTCTGAATTTTCAGCCTTGGAGGTAGGCATCACATTCGTATTACGCGCGCGCATTCTGAGGCTTCTCTCCAATGTCAATAGCCAATGGCAAAAGCCTGATAATCATTTGGTGGCCATTGGTGGACCAAGCCAGTCTTTCTCCTTGATTGGCCCATTCTCTCTTTGATCGAGAGACGCCTCACGACTGGGCAGCAAGTTGCGAACGCCTTGTTGGCCCCCAAGACCACTCCCAAACGCCAGGACAGAACTTCTGATACGTCATGGGGAGCAAGTAGTCATTGACACCACTTATGAAATAATCTGTGCATCAAGGTTGTGGCCGAGATGGAAGAAAATACACATTTGAGTTCGCTTTACTCACCTCTGGTCCGCATACTGCGTAGGTGAAGCATCAGTCGCGCTGAATCAATGTAGCGCAAGAAGGAGGTCCTGAAAAATTGGACTTCTCAGCGGCGCTCGCTAACTGAGAGTGTTTATGGCGGCTGATATCTTGATACTCAAGGTACTATTTAACCGCTCATACCGGACATATGAGGAGCCATCGAGAACATGCGTATCAAGCAGAAGGTCATGATGATCACGGGTGGAGACAATGAGCGAAACCTTTTGTGCGTCTTTTTTGGTTTCGCAAACTCATCTTACATTCACTCAAGATTTAGTGTGGTATGTTTACAGAATACCCAGGATTCGGTATTTCTCACTTCTAGTAATCTGGAGCCGTCTTACTGACTATATGCAGACTAGCTTCTTACAAGCTGGAGCAGCGCTTTTGCTCGATCTCTGTTTTAGACAAGACTCCCAAGTGCCTTTGTTGTTCAAGGAAAAGTGTGGACAGTTGGCTTGGAGCAATTACGCTTGTGCAGTTGCCACTTATGTTTCAAGGTTCCAAAACACCGCTGTAATTGCCTCAGTGGCACACAAAACCGATACCTCTGGGCACGTTGTAAACCCTCGCGGCCCTGATGATTCCAATTCCATCGTTGCTCCTTCTTAACAGCATCCTCGAATCTTCTCGTCTCGCTTCAACCTCGGATCTTACGCCTTCTGCCTGGGGTCTGTTTGATACTAGTACATTTGTCTCCTGAAGCTCTTCCACTCTGCTCCTGATCTCTCCCCTCAGCCCATCTATCAGCCTGTCCTTCCTTGCGAGCTCCTCCTGAAGCCTCGAGACGTCCTCCCTAGATTCATACCAAAGTCTCCTTAGCCTTTCTGCGCGACGTTCGAGCCTTGTTATCTCATTCTCATCATAGTTCATTACAGCCTGGTCCTGTAGAGGCTGGACCGAGTTTCGATCTGCAGTGTATTGCTCCACCTGCGTTTTTGCGTGCCTTAAATCTTGCTCGAGCTCTGCGACTCTCCTCTCCTCTCCTTCAAGCTGGGAACGCAGCATTTGGATGATATTTTCAGAGTCGTGAGCATCCATTACCCGCTCATTGCGAGCATACGGCGAATGTGGTGTTAGGGGAGGTGTGAGCATGGCTCCGGAAAGTTCAACGGGTTCTCCTTCCCTCGAATGGCTTGAGGCTTCCGCATCATCATTTCCGTCTTCAACCGTCGCTCGCCTAGGCCGGTTACTTGGTTCAGCCTGATTGTTCATGGTCAAACTCCTCGGCCGCAATAGGAAATCCACGTTCTCAAGTAGAGGTGGGATCTCTTCCTGCAGGGCTTGAGCCACAGCATCTCTCCTAGCTCTATCGTGAGCTTCCTGCTGTTTCGTTACCTGGCTCATTATTCTCTCGTATCGCAGGCCTAAGGGTTCATGTTGTGACCAGGACATAGTGACAGGTTTTTGAGAGCAGTCTATCGTTAGCGGTAAGGTTAGAACGATCCAGCTGTCAAGAATACAGACGAGAGCAGTATGGATGGTTTCCAGCAGTGTAGCCTTCCTTGCTGTCTATATCACCTTCAGCCTCGTCTCACCCCACCCTGTCGAGAGCGGCCCGCGGTAGTGGCAGCCTTGTGCCACGTGTATGCGATTGATTCGAATGTTCCCCTTCTAGACGAGTAAAGCGGGGCGTCTGCCCGTTTGGGCGATATCACATCCCTCACCCTGGCTCACCAACCCCCACCTACCTCGACCCATGGAGTCACCCTCCGCGGGCCCATTCCTGGCTCCTGGCCAACGCGGCCGATATGGGCTCCCACGGCGGTGTCGTTCCTGGATTACACTACACACAAAGGTAAAATGACTTTAAATATAATCTGAACTCTCTCTCTCGTACCCCCCGTCTCTCTTTCAACGATCTCTTTCTGTCGCTGTCCGCTGTCGATTGCGGTCGTTTGTTCTCTCACCTACTTCTACTTCGATCTGATTCTACGTTTCGTTCTCACTTCTTACCTCCCTTCGTGCTATACCCGCTTTCTGCTACCCGCTTTCTGCTACCCGCTTCTCTTTCTCTTCTCTATAATCGGATTAATTGAAGATGCACCACTAAAAACTAATAACAAACAGCGAAAAAGATAGCTAGATATCTAAAATATAGAAAAGATGTCTATTTTGTGAATGTTGCCGAAAGACGGTATATTTGAAGGACTATCACGCTGATCGGCCAACCACCAGTAGATTCGCAATACGCTATTTCAACGGGGCTATACGATGATCAAAAAGGCAAGAGAAGCGCTAATTCGACGTCGATAACGTTGCAAATCTTCTCGTCTCCCTGTGGACGGGGGGTGGCTCCATATTCATCCACTATGAAGGCGTGCAATAAGACAGCAAGGCAGATCCTCCGGGAGAGTGAAGAGACGGACGTTACATGAGGATAGATGATAGATGATGGAGAAGGCGTACTCTCGAATTCTAATGTCGCTGTTCTCCTACGCTGAAGAGGCAGACACTCTAAAAATGCAACCTAAACCTCGTCTGCAACCATTAAGAGGCATGGTACCTGTATGTAGATACCACTTTGAATATTCTGTAGCAGCGCTGTTTGTCTTGATATGGCACGCTTACCGCTATTGGCCTTTCATCATGTTAGAGCACAAACGATACTTGTTGTGCTGAAGGGGCCGTGTGTCACATTCAGATGACCGAAAACGTCTAATTTAGCATTTTGAGTTCAGCAGAGGCTCACTGATAAGCTTTACTCATATCCAACTCAATCCACGCTTGAAAGGGTTACATGAGAAGGATGGCGCGCCAAGGATTTGCAGCGGACAACTTGGCGTGCCTTCCGCTCTCCGCGATCAACATCTTTCTCAAATAACAACAAATATTCTCACCAATAACATTCATCTCTTCATGGCACGGCCCTTGCTCCTTACGTTTGTCTACCGAGCTATTTCTCAGTGGTTGACATTCTTTCTCCACTACGTCTTGCCGTGGAACGTGCATATAAGTTGGATAAAGCGTGGACGGTTGGCCCCCTGATCTACAATATCCAACGCGCCAACCCTACTGATATCTCCCTCCAGAAACGGTCATGATGGCGAGAAGGATCTCAGTGCTGTTCACACAAGCGCGCTCGACGGGACGAGAACGGTGCAGCAGAGGGAAGAAAACGTGAGGAACAAAGCTTTGGTTCAAGCTATAGAAGATAATCAACTGATGAGCTCCTCTCTATCCAGGATTATACCACGATGTACGACGGATCAAGGATGCTGAGGATAAATCGTGTCCACACAGTCAGCCAGGCCAAGGGAACATACATATCGTCAGGAAGTTCCGGAATTGTGGAACGGCTGAAAGATGGGAGCGTCTTGAAATCCCCTCGCCCGGACGAAGAAAGGTCCTGCATAGACATTGAAATGGAGGCTAGGATATATCGACTCCTCGGGCCACACGACCGGCTTGTCGCTATGCTGGGATACTCGCCAACGGGTCTGGTACTAGAATATATGGAAAATGGAAATGTCAGAGAGTACCTGATGGAGCATAAACATGTGACAATGGAGCAGAGACTTCGATGGGCACAGGAAGCTGCTGAGGGGCTTCAATTGCTGCATTCACATGGCATAATTCACTGCGATACCAAGCCACGCAACTTTCTCCTGGACACGGCTCTAAGCTTGAAAATCGTCGACTTTTCCGGTTCCTCCTTTGCGGGTTGCACGTCATACGCCTGTGAAAGCACGCGATACTACCTCCCGAGAGACTGGAGGGAACCGTCCACCGTGGCTACCGATCTCTTCGCACTCGGGTCAGCAATCTATGAAATTTTGACCGGCAACAAGCCTTATGAGGAGCTGCCCAGCCACGAAGTTGAAAGGCTCTATCAAGAAAAAGACTTCCCTGATGTGTCCGGCCTTCCGTGTGGAGACGTCATAAGAAAATGCTGGCTCTGCGAGTTCGATTCTGCTCAGCAAGTATCCGATTCCCTAAAGATCTGCTCTTCCACCAACTACCGCTGGCTATACCCCTCATCTCGATGATTGGGACATTGTGCATTGTGCGTGGTTAAGCCGAGATATTCCGTCTTTGTATCTTCACACAACTTGTTGCCTTGCAGGGGAAACTGATCGCAACGACGTTCATCGCGACTCTCTATGTCGCATGTTGTGGGGCAACCTCGGTAGTGTTTCTTAGAGACAAGGATCTTGCACATTCTGGTCATGTCATTCATCAACAGAGCTCCAGCTAATTCTCACCCCGATCGATGTTCAATAGAACGTACCTTTCGTGTAGACTTTGATACTCGCGAGATTTCGGGAGGGGCCGTGACAAACAAAGCGTATCCTAGCCCTCCGCTGCTTAGTAGAACGTTCCTTGACAATGTGCCTTGTCAGTAATTATCTGTCTGACTTCGAGATAGTCTGAGTGAAGCGGGGCATTGCCAGTACTGGTATGCAAACTCATAATATGAACCGCAGGTCTTGAGGGACTTACAATAACTTGCCAGGTAGTAGCAGGCCATGCAGCATCATCTGCTGCGCGGGGTAGAAAAAAAGCTGAGGTCGGCGGGAGCTACTAGTACGTAAAGGCTGTCCTGAACGTGCCAATCATTCAAAATTCCTCACTCATACAGCCTTGTCCTGCCAATCATCTCCGTAGGGCGGCGTGTTACGGAACATCGCCTCTAGATATTGTAGTGCATCGCAAGCGGCAGAACTTCCCGTGCAGGACAGACACCCTACTGGTGTGGAATTGCCCTTGCTTGGTCGCATATCAATTGATAGCCGTCCACTAGTTGCATCAAGCCATTACCGTCAATGAGCAAGTATGCGGTAGCGTGATTCAAGGGTCGTGGCTCGAGCCTCAAACGACCTGTCCCTTCCTTGAATAGTAACGAGAACGTCTGAATCAGTAAGTCTACCATTACCTTCCTGAATGGCTAAGTGACCTCTACAAAGCATTCTGCGCGGTGTGTAATCTTTGCGAATATAACTCACATTTAATCGCATCTGTTGCACAGTGGAAAGGTACGAAACACCAGATAAACGCCTGATGACGATCCGAGCCGCGACGTCACGCAATGCATGATCCTAGTCGCACTTGATCTCGTGGCACGAGGAGTCTGGATCGTCTGGAGCCAGCCAATCTCACATGTCAGAAGACCACGCTTCTTCGAACACGGTTGTAGTCTTCAATAGCTGCCATGCCCGTGAACCAGCCGAGCAAGAATACCAGGAATAAGTAAGACTACTACAGGTGAAGTTTTGTGATGTGGTCAGTATTCTGACATCCTGATATGATGGAGGTTGAATTAATCTCAATACCGGAAACGCTTCCTGCTGACTAATTGGTTATTTTATCCGGCTAGCTTTACTTGGAATAGCTCGATCAATTCGAGGCTCTAGGTGTCCCAAGCGCGGGGCACCATAAAATACGACAATTGTCTTGAGACAAGTTACCCCGTGGCCATACGGAGATAACTGTCCCATCATTTCTGTCGTGCCTCCTGGCACTAGAACGCCTCCATTTCCCGCACCAGTCAACAAAATCCTAGGTATGCGTTAGGGCAACACATGTTGGTTGTTCTCCACGAGATCTCTGCGACTGGTTTGTGGCTCGAACTGGACCAAAGACAGAAAAAAACATCCAAGGTGCTTCCACCGAGCCTGTATTCGCCCAATTCCACCCACCATGATAGCCCCTCACCTCCAACACAACCTATCCAAGCAACGCGCACAACAGCCTCCCAATGCAGACCAAAACGATCAAGGCGATCCTCGCCCTCGCCCTCCCCGTCCTCACCCGCCGCCCGCCTACCTCCCCACCACGTCCCCCTCCCCCCTCCTCGTCGACCGCAACCTCTACACCTCCATCCGCCTCGCGCCCCGCACGCTCCAGAGCAGGCAAACCCTGCCCCCGCGCTCCGGCCTCGCCCTCCCCCTCCCCCGCAAATCCATCCTCCGAATCTCCACCCCCCACGGCCCCCAAGTCGTAGACCTCAACGCCTTCTCCTCCCCCAACCACGCCGAACACTTCTGGGCCAGCCGAACCAGACAACTGCACTCTTCCCACCTCACCACCTTTGACCGCCTCTGGTCCTGCCTCCCCTACATGCGCCCCATGATGACGATGATCGCCGACACCCTGACGCCGCGTCTTGGCGGGCCCTCCGAGTTTGGGGGGAGATGCCATGATCTGCTCGGCACGAGGTGTGATCCGTACATCAACTACCTCCTCACCTCCACCTCCACCGGCGGTGGCGAATCCTACAGCTACCACTGCCATTCCAACCTCACCCGCTCGGTGCTCCCGTATGGCGTCCCCGAAAGCGCGGTGCACGACGTGCTGAACCTCTTCCAGGTCACCGGTCTAGACACCCAGGGTCGCTATTTCATGGAGCCGAGCCCCGCTAACGCCGACGACTATGTCGAGTTCTTCGTCGAGCAGGAGGTGTTGGTGGCGTTGAGTACGTGTCCGGGCGGGGATTTGAGTCAGTGGGGGTTTGGGGAGGAGGGGAGGGAGAGGGGGAGGGAGTGTTGTCGGGGTGTGGAGGTTGAGGTGTTTAGACTCGAGGATGAAGGGGGTATTTTGAAGGATTGGAGAGCGCCGGAGTGTCCGGGGTATAAGGGGATGCATGGGATGAGCGTCCCCAGTGGGGAGGGGGCAGCACCCGCCGTGACGACAGCAGCGGAAAAGAAGGAGAGTTGAATAAATGTCCGGATTAAGATCACAGCCGAATCTACGCTACAGCGACAGGCTGCTGCGGCACCATCAGCGCTTGCAACCTCTTCCGTCTCGCCACACCCGTCCGTTCCTGCCCCCTTCTCGAACCCTCATCCATCCATTCACAATCCAACACCATAAAACTGACGCCATCATGCGGCGCATCCTTCGCCTCCTCCGGCCACGTCCTCGACTTGACCCCATACCTCACGCTCTCGGCATACTTCTCCAGCTGCGGCAACACCAGCAGCGTGATATGCAGATCTTTCCCATCAGGCGGCTCGATCGGGGTCTCAGGGACATTTTCCTTGATGTCGATGCTTGGATTCTGCTCTTTAATCACTTGTTCGAGGAGGCTGGTGTCGACCCATTCGCTCCAGGCCCCTCTCAGGAAGCCGGAGTGAATGGCGGCTGCGACTGGGTCGGAATCGTCGGAGTAGATGCCCGAACCCCAGAGGAAGCGTTCTGCGCACATTGCTTCTCGTTCGGCTGGGCCGAGCCAGGTTCTCGATACGCGGATGGTGTAGGTCGAGTTTACTTGCAGCGGGTCTTTGAAGCTGGGGAATAAGTTCGGTCGGATGGATACGTTAAGTTTCGTTCGAATTGGGGTGTGCAGATCTGGGACGGATAGGATGGGTGAATAGAGGAGGAAACCGAGATGATGGCGGGGATTCTCGGCGGCTGCGTTCACTACTGGACTAATTTTGATCATGGTGTTGGGCTTGAAGGTTTTCTGAGGAGGTGCGGGTTGATGGTGGTGGTGATGGTGATGATGAGCGCGATGGTGATGATGATGCGTGAAGTTGTTCCCGTTGTGGTTTGGAGTTGAGGTGCGGCGAACAGGATTCAGGGATGATAGCGGAGTGTTGCGACGCTGAAGATCAAATGGAGAAGACAGGTCTCCATTTTCGAGCCTGTAGTGATGGCTATGTAAAAATGGTCAGTAGGTCATTGCATAAGTCTTTCACACAATGCTTACTGATGATTGCGCGCTTTCTTCCCAACCCTCCCATTGCCGTCGTTTTCACTGGCTGCCTTCCCATCTTCGTCCTTGACCTTTCTCGCTCTTTTTCCAAAACCTGAAGTACTTCGAGATATTTTCATCAAATTGTCCTCATTGAGCAAACGAGGCCCATTATCATCTCTCTTGAAGGGACTCGCTACCAAGCCAACAGGCCCATGCGCCGGACTTGCGCTCGCAGTACCAACCCCACTTCCAATACCAGAGAAGATTCGACCGTGCTCTGACTTGATGCCCACCTCAGGTCCTGTTGACTGAGCTTGCGCTCCTTGCACAGCCTGTGGTAAAGGTGAATAGCGACCACCTCTCTTGCCCTCAGCTGCCAATCCAAGCAATGCCCTGTGCTGAGATAGTTCGTCGCTACCCTTCCGGCTTTGCCCACCTGGAGGTGCCGATGCAGATGGTCCATTTTGAGAGTTGTAAGAACCAGCGAAAGGTGAAAATAGTCGGGACCTACTCTTATCCAATCTTTCACCAAAGATCGATCGTTCTCCATGGGACTGAGAAGAGTCCTGTTGGCTCATTGGGACGGAAGTTGGTTGTTGACTGTCTTGAGGTTGAGAATTAGTGACGGGTGGCTGTCCAATTAATAAACCTCCAAAAGGCCTGTATTGACTCTGGCTAGCCATTTGGCGTCGAATATCAGGGGAGATCGAATTTGAAGAACGCCGTTCCCAAGCTGATGCACCCGGTTGTACATCGCGGTCTTGTAGAGTAAGCGGCTGCTGCTGTACAGGTGGACCAATCAATGGTGGTCGGATGTCGTACTGCGTTGGTCCCATTGTAGAAGGGCCCTGTTGTCCATTCTGGGAATCTTTCACGTATTCCGAAGCTCTATTGACGCCAAGCGATGGCGGAGAGGAGTTGTTGAAGGCCAACGAGCTTTGGGGATTGGAGTGCTCGGGCCATGCAGGGCGGTCTAAATGCGGGTGATTGACCGGCTGTAATCTCGGTCCAGGGAAAGTGCTATGAACTTGTGGTTGTGGTTGACTACTTGGTCTTTGCAATATACCAGATATGCTCGTTCTCCGTGCGCTATCCTCTGTGCGTCCTATTGGCTGCTGATTTGGGGCTTGCGGAACAGATTCTCCGAAACGGGAAAAGGCTGTTCGCGATGTTGCCTTGGCTGGATCCTCAAAATATGTTGAACCTTGCATTATGCTTCCTGACCCCGACCTATGTGGTCTCGCGCCTATGAGATTTGATATACCCATCCTACCAGGCGTCTGCGATCGAGGCTTGTAAGAGTAATCTCCAAGGCCAGGTTTGACAGTGTGTTGTGGAGGTGACATTTCTGAGAACGGATTCGAAGGGTTTCGAGGCCTTGATTGGTGAGAAGAAGATGTAGTAGATGTTGCTGCTGGATTCTGATCACGAGCTGGCCGGTCTGAGTCTGAGCCCAACATGGATGATATCGACATGCTGCTGCTTGGTCGGTGTTGTGGTGGTGGTGGTAGATCTCTGATAACATTTTGAGCATGGTTGCCATTCGAGATGGAGGAGGAGCGCTGTTGGAAGCGAGGATAGTATGTGTGTGGAGAAGGAGGAAGCATTTGACGTTGACCGTTGGCGTGCACGAGCGCAGGCTGATCGTCAGGGCTTGCGGAGAAACCTGTTACATCTAAGCGAAGTAGCTTGACAACGAACAAAAGGCGTACCACTTTGTGGTCCTGGAGGACTTCTATCACCAAAAGCTCGTCTCGGCGACTGGTTCAGAGATTGCGCCATATGATAGTAGGGGACTTCAGGATGAGGGTAGCTGGAGCTGATCTGATGGCCAGGGACAAAGTGGTAGATGGGGTGACCTAGCTCGTCTGCAGGTTGCAGTCAGTATCAGT
>JAABUK010008833.1_pt1 | contig 13990 bp, 24 predicted proteins | sample 5559141 | NCBI WGS metagenome assembly JAABUK01 (sample SAMN10711869, study PRJNA513367) | rock metagenome | isolation source: Antarctica rocks | place: Antarctica: Victoria Land, Pudding Butte nord | collected 2016-01-03
CAATCCAGCACCACTCACAGAATGCCCCACCCAGCATGACATACCCCAGGGTCACAACCATGACCTTCACATGCACATCATTCAGGTAGCCACCTCCAGCCCACTCACTGCACAGCCAGCCAGACCCGATGATTGATGTGTTTCTGGTGTCACATGTTGGCACGGCAGACTCATCAAGGATCTTTATACATATCATGCATGTCACGGGAGCTTCACATTGCTGCATATCAGAACGCAGGCTGTGTCTGAAGCAGCAGCAGTCACCAGCTCATTAGAAGGCGCTTTCAAAGTTGCATAATGCGCTTGTCCAAACAGATTTGCTCATGCTAGCTGTTTGAGTACAACTGATAACAGTCAAATAATGGTGTCCTGCAGACAGCAAATAGCATTGACATGTAAGGAGCTTGAGGTGATATTTGAGTAGCATGCAGGAAGAGCAGCAGGTGGATGGTCTGGAGGCCAGTGAACCTGAGCCAATAGGGAATGGTGATCATCATATGTGTCAGCGCTCCCTGGAATGTGACCCAGGCATACAGGTCAAAGATGAGGGGCAGGCGCTGCCGCCGCAGCACCTTGGTCTTGCCAAGGAGCACGCTGGCAGCACTGTTCAGATGGCTGCAAAGTTCTGCATCAGATGTGCCCTCCAATTGGATGCTTGTTCCATTGACAGCGTTGTGGAAGCTCGTCAGCAGCTGCCGGGCAGAGTAGCTGCACTCCAGGGCAAGATGTCAGTCTGAAGGGCAGGTGAGCACTGATGTATGCAAAACGCATTGCAGTGTTGTTTATAGCAACAAGCGCCTGATTATAGCCTGTAAGAGTTCATGTGCACATGCACTGTTACAAGCAGGAAGGCAATGCATGCATAGTGCAGGTGGGTGCAATTTAGCTTCTGCATGGCAGCGTCGAGTATTTGTTTCAGTGTGGTATGTCAGAAGTCTGCAGTACTCTTTGAGCCCACATGATATTGCAAACTGTGAGAGGACATGACAGTATTCAGTAGGTTGGTACACCTGCAATTGGTTAACACTGCAGCCTAGTATGCAAGTAAGGTATCCGCACATGCCAGGAGCCTGCATCAATTCATGCACGCACGTAATGCTACAGACAGGGGTGCTTGGTTTGACCTGATTTCACGAGGATTGGAAAGCCCCTTGATAGACAAGGCCTCCGCCCACACTCTGATGTACTTGCGTACATGCAGATACAGCACGCCTGCCGACAGGACCGCAAAGACCAGCAGCCCCACTAGGTTCTGGGCAATAGGATTGCCCCAGGAAGCAGTCACATGATGGGAGACAGCGTTAAAGCACACTTGCACGATGTACAGTGCCAAGACAACCACAGCTGAGCTTGAGCCCCATACATTGCCATCAGCTGTTAGAGATGCCACCATGAGGAGCTGCACCAAGGCATGCACAACTTGGGTTAGATGACTCTCATTATATATAAGTTTGACCAGGTATGGTCAATTCACAAAAATGTGAAAGGCGCAGCACAAAAACAACTGTGATGTGATGCAAACAGAGCCCTGAAACAGTGAAACATGCATGATGCACACCAAACAATGCATGATGACGTGCCACAAGATGATATGAGGAGAGCAATGCAGAGCAGGCCACATGGCAGGCTTGTGTGTGGCAATGTGATCACCATGGTCAGCTCCATAGCCAAGAGCAGGAAAGCAACAGCAGCAAACCACGCTGCCGTCCAAGAGCCCCTTGCCCAGGCATAGCCACCAACAGGAACAGCACACGCCATGAGCACAAGGGCTGACGACACTACTGACTGTGCAATTGCCAGCAGCTGGGCCTGAGAAGAAAATCGCCACTTATGGTTGTTGATGTAGTGTATCAGCAGATTGAAATAGCCGCCAACGATCAGGTAAGTGCTGAAGAAGGCCCAGAAGAGCCACCTGCATATGCACATGAGGTGTAAAGACTGGAGCCTTGATGCACAAAGCACAAGCAAGATGGCTTGCCAGACTACAACATCAGATGCAACAGCAGCAAAGGTGTTGCCTGCTGAACACAATGCACAGCTAGCACTGTCTCATGCTCATTTATGCTCACCGAATACACTTTAGCAGCCACAGCACGCCTGTACAAAGAGCAAGCAGAGCTTGCACATGACATTGTCATCCCGCAACTGTCCTGCCTCTCGGCCTCAACTGCAAGTGCCGCAAGCAAAACTTGTCTTGCCATCACACATCTATCATGTGCCTACCTCTCAAATCCGTTTTGCAAGTGACCGTTGTCAAACAAACTGAAGCCACTGACTGCCAAAGGCACGAAATATAGAATGAAGGGTGCCAGCCAGAAGAGGCCATTGCCAATGCTTTGTCCAAAGCCACTCATACTATCAGGTGAGATGGCCCCTTGTTTGGCATCCGGAACCTTGACAGGATCTGACTCATCTTCTGACTTGCCTGCACATGCCACAGTGCAGCACATGTATGAAACCTGACAAGGTGTACAGATTTGACATGATTAGTTGAACGCAAAGTACACAAGCTCATGGGCAGTAAAAGCAGGGCAGATGTTGGCAGCCCTTTTAAAGGCAGCCCAACTGCTGAGATGAGGTTGTTTGATGATTCCCCAAGGCAGTGCCTCTGCAAGATGGCAGACCCCGGCAGGCAGTCCCTGTAGCTTCAGCCAAGCGTGCAGCAGCACTTCTGCCACATCACGGCAGTTGTCGTCCACATAGAATCTGAACCTGGAAGGTCTGACCGCTGTCGACTGCAGCCCATCTCCCGTGATACTGATCTTGGTCAGCAGAGAGGCGGATGGGTCTGTCGTCTGGACAGGGGAGGAGGCCGCAGGGTGGCTGCGGACCTGCACACAGGTACGTCAACAGCATGCAGTGCCATTCCGGTGCTGCAATGCAAATCAGCATCACGCCGAATGTGCAAAGGCGAGGCAAGCTTTGGCCGAGCTGTCTGCCCACGACTATATGTCAACAGCACCATGTGTCAACAGCAGCATGTTAGTCATGCATGGCCAATGCATGCAGCAAGCAGGTCATATAGGTTGCTACAGCATGCCAGCATTTGGCGGCAATACGTGTTGAAACAGAGGAATCTGTGTAACTTCTAACACAGTCTCACCTAACCTGTTGAACCCGGAACAGTGTATGCACTGCATAGGGCACGATCACAGCGCTGCAGTCCTGACCACCATGCAAAATCTCCCAATCTCTGCCAGGATGCTGGTGTCGTGGCTTTTGCTAGTCAACGAAGCTACTGTAAATGGGCACACATGGCCTCAAACAACACACCTGTTTGTCTGCAATAGCTCCTCACACTCGCAGTGGAGCCTCTGCCTCACAGTCTTGTACCAGTGCTGCCCGTGGGACAAGCATCATAGTCACCTCGCCATGCTCAACCTCTGATGCCAGAGCCAGCAATGGTTCTCGCAGCATTCTGACAAGATCTGCAGCCTGCCTGCCTGCACCAATATTATGAACTTGAGCATGCATTAATTTTCGTAGGTGACATGTTTGACATGTGTGCTATGTACTTGGACACAAGCATATATGTGTGTAACTTGCACAAATGGGCAGGTCACTTCTTTTGTGCCGCTGAACTGCATTGTTGAAATTCACTGAAACGGTGACACATACTGGCTTCTTGGGGTTGGGATGTTGTAAGATGTCCCTAGAGTATCTCAGCTCTTACTCAATATACAGTCAGGCAGCTGTCAGTCAAGAGAGACATCTGAGGATTTCAGAAGAGCATGCTGTCCCTAGAATGCAGATATGTATCTACCAGCAGATACTGCTGTATGATGATGTTATGCACAGTAAACTGGGAGTGGCAGCTTCACACCAGATGTGCAGTGGCATACCTAGGGCAGGGTGGACTGGAGTGACAGCCGCAGCACGGATACAAGCTATCAGGTCTGCTTCAGTCGTGTGCTGAGCCGGCAGGACAGGATGAGCAATGCTTTTTGCGCCACCTTTCGGGATGGTTTGCCAGAGTTGCTTTGCATATCCTTGCTGCAGCTTGGATATGATGTCAGCGTATGCTTGCTGATGGAGATTATGACTCATGGATTGCGAGCATATGGAGACAGGGCAATAGCCGACTGAGGGAGGGTACATGTAAGGGGTGCCTAACATATTCTGTACAAGTTGCATGGCCATGGTCATGATCTTGTCTTGCTGCTCAGGCAGTGCATAAGTGTCCTGAAAGCCATCAAGGAGTTCTGAAATGGGAACATTGTGTTGATGACCGTACGAACTGAGGACCTTGCACTTGGTGGTCAATCCCAACTCAGCAGTGAACGTAGACCACTTCCTGTAGCAGCAATGACTTGATCAATCACTGATGCGTGAATGATGAGCATGTGCAATGCAGAGTGGGCCGGCTCCATGGTGCTGAAACTGTCAGTCCAGATGTGCTGCTGCCTTGTGGGGAGTCCACGGGCAGAGAGCAACTGTGCTTAACTTTACAGGAGTGGTGATGAAGCTGTGCATGGCTATCACCTGTCAATATCTGGACCTGACTTGAAAGGCAATCTATGCCTACTGTCAGGAGTCATGCCCTCACATCCCTCTGCAGGGCTCTCTCCGCAGTGCAAACTGTGTAGAGTGGTAAATGGTCCACATCTAAAAACTGCAACACGCTTGTCACACCATCAATGTCACTGTCAGCATCTTCTCAGGAAGAGCGGAATATGACACTGCGGCCTGGTGCCAGCACTCAGCACCTCCCTTGTGCATGCAACCATATGCAGTTGGCACAACTTAGCGCCACAACAATGTTCATTCAGCACAACTTCGGTGAGCAGAGAGGTGACCAAGCTGCAGCGCATGATCATAATCAAGTCATGATGATCATGCAGAGAGCATAGAACGACAAGCAACAGGTTACGACTGTACACCAGTCTTGCTCTCCACCAGTGAATGCAAACCTGAATCTCAAGTTGCATAGCTGACAATGACATCTGTGTGGCAATGGCTCCGACAGTGTGTGATAATAAGTGAAAGGACAGAGGCAGAAAGTGCGAAATCAGCATGCCCCTGCACACATTTTGTCAGATACGCAGTAGTGAGATTACTGCAATGATCAAGCATGGCATCAGGACATGTCAGAACATGCGCCTATGATTGATGCTATGTGAATTTGTTGCACCTGCTAGAGCGTCTGTGAGCTGCACTCTGAATCCTGGAGCTTCCACAAACTCTTGAGACATGCGTCCTGTTTCTGAAGTTGCCTGAGAACTGTCTGGGTAATGTGTGTTGATACCTCCATCCGGAGCTTCAGTTGCTGTCATGTGCTCTTGAGGCTGCTGCTTGGGGTTTACTACCTGGGCAGTCACACATTATTTACTTTTTGCTTGCATGTTCAGAGGCTGTCAGCCTGCTGGCTGCCCATGATGTCCATCAGCTCCCTGGCACACCTTGCTCTCAGCGGATACAACCTTCAAGTTTGGGCTTTAAATGTGAGCAAAAGGAGCCAAGAATGTGGCAACAGCAGGTACAGCATTTACCTGTGCCTTGCTTGCACCAGCAGAGGGCACATTCTGCGCTGTACCTTTTTGCCCAGTTTGACAGGTGGACTGCTCCAGCCCAGTGACAGTTTCAACACCCAACACCTGGGCAAACACATCATCAGATCAGGATTAGGCATGTTGTCATGCTGAAAGCACAAGCTGATGTATAGGAACCATTAGTCGGTGCACGGTGACATTGCAGCTGTTATCAGTGGCCATACCTGCACTGCAACCATCAACCAGCTGCCATATGTGTAGGCTTGGGACGTCACTCTTTGAGACCTGTACTTAGCCACACCACGTCGCTCAGGATGTGCCAGGCATACCTGTACTGCGTGAAGCCTGATACTATGCAACTGGATAGTGTATGCAACTGGATAGGTGAAATGGATCAGATAATGAACAACAGCCAGCCACGTCATTATTTTGAGGTTTACACAGAGCAGTGATCTGCTGCCGCAAACACCAGAAATGGTCACTTGATGTCGCACAATTCTATAAAGTAAGACTGTCAACCCAACAACAACGACGAGCCAGCTTTTTCAGCTAGCCTGGTGTTCTGCCTGCAGAGTTGTACTGCTGCTGGATGCGTGATATGGCGTACGCAGCTGCATAGCAGGCTTACCAAAGAAGCCATGTGACTGCGTAGGTCATGGCAAACAGGCCAATGACAAGATGCTTGCTAGCCAGCAAAGTACAGGCAAGCTTCTTTCCTGCCAGCCCAGCCATCAAGGGAAGAAGTGGTAGCACAGCAGCCCCAACACTCCAGCCATAGTATGCACCTGAGCCTGTGTGCAAGAATGCATGCATGGTTAACAACAATTGAGTAGCACCAATTGAATGATAGTGAACAACGATTGAATGAAGCAGTTCTGCCAGCACAGGATTGTTTTCTTGACTTGCTGTGCTGTGTACAGCTGAAGGCAGGAGTGCATTTGTAGCCTGTGTATGCTGTGCTCAACAACAGGCCAACACTCAGCCTGATAAGCAGCCCAAATTGCTTCCAAGCCAACACACTAGACATGGAAATGGAGCTGGCAAACCATGTTGCAAGGCTTGCAGGGCACACAGATATGAGATGAATGCAGTCTTGAGTGGTCGGCACGCCACCACAAGGCAAGTTTCACCAGTTTCCTCACTGTGAAACACTCTGGCATGATCCTCAACTATTCCCAAGGCAATGTGAGCAGCACAGGTTGCAGACCCCACAATCAGCAGGACCACTTGCGGAAAGTTGTTGCTTGCTGAAATTCTTGTCAGCCCCGTGTCTGAGGTCCCGTTGTTCTTCCGTAACAGAGCAAGTCTTGGCCGCATCCAATCTAAGACGACGACAGCAGCAGCAGCGACCGCACCTCCCCTGCAATGAGGTGGACTGGCTGTTATTGCAGTCGCGCAATTACCGTCGATGCAAGCAACAGGGTCACCTACCCGACACAGCAAGCAGCGACCACAATAGGAAGCCACTGGCTGGAGTTTATGATCGAAACCAGAGCTGCAAACTGCAAGCAAAGAAAGATCTGCAAAACCCTCAAATTTGACTTGTTGGTCCCCGAGAGAACAGTGCTGAAGGCAGCTTGTTCTTCCCGAACAACATTTGCAGCGGTCCTTTGTCCGACAGCTGCATCAAAAAGACCCACGCCGACAACTGCAAGCATATCGTACTCTTTCACAACTGTGTTTGCGCACGCCAGTCGCTGACACTTAACAAGGTTGCAGACCAACTCCCATGGGTACCTGTGAGTGTCAGGTGCGATACGCAGTAGGGCAGAGTTGAAAACATTACAACTCTTACAACTGGTAAGCCGCCGGAAAAAGAAGCTGCTGATATTTTTCTATATTTCACATGCTGTCATGTCTGCGGTGAAAGGTTCAGCTGGCCTGATGTTGAGCGTCAAAAGTTTTAGTCGTGAGAAAGACAAATAATATGTTATCGGCCACGTTCATGCTTATCTGTACGCAAACGCGTACGATTACACAATGTGCCATGACCAATGTAGTTGATGTGCTAAACAGAGTATCCAGCACTGACGGGGTTTCACCACGTACCGTGAAGTTCACATCACATGTCAAAAACGTGAACCAGAAGATTGAACTACAAGCAAAGGAGTTAGTCAATTCCAACGCGTGTGCGCCACTGACGCACCTGCGACTTAGTCATTTTCAGGTATTTGCAAAGCAACGCGCATCGTTGCTCGGTCATTGAGTGCCGATTTTGACCTCGCACTTGCAGCAAGCACTTTCACACAGCCAGTCTCATACAGCAGAGATTGCTTTCGTCAGCACACATGTGCGGCATATTTGGGTACTATCATTTCAACGTTTCACGCTCCAGGAGATACGTCGTTGACCTTCTGCTAGCAGGGTTGCGCAGACTGGAGTACAGGGGATACGACTCAGCCGGGATATGCATCAGCCAGGCCGTTGCAGAAAACAGCTTGAGCGCTCAGAGCGCTCACCAAAGAGAGAGCGTCTGTTTGCGTATACGTAGTACAGCACCATGTATTATCAAAGCTGCAGGGAACGTGGATAGCCTTGCCGTTGAAGTCGATAGAAGACTTTCCTCTGAAACTGTCTGCCCCGACGAAGCGTTCATCCACCAGTGTGGTCTGGCACACACACGTTGGGCTACCCATGGCGCGCCGTCCAAACTCAACAGCCATCCGCACGTTGATGAAGAAGAAACGTTTGCTGTGGTCCACAACGGAATTATCACCAACTATAAGGCGCTGAGGCAGCTCCTGGTAAGCCCGCATTCGATTAAACGCTTCGCTGCACGTGGTATACAGGTGTACCTTACAGTGCATTATCGTACTATAGCATCACAGCAATTCTTTGGTGCTTTACTGTCGAACGCCTTGAACCTTCAGTATCTAGTGTATGTTGCTGTCCCAGTTGTTGTCTGTTGACTCCCCTGATGAGTCCTAAAGACAGGAAATGGATTGTATGCCAAAGCCTAGGCCAGCATATGTGGATGCTGAAAAGGTCATCTGGTGTAGCGGCCTGTGGCTATTGCAGCCACTGGCAACTTTTCAGCGCTGGGTTCGGCTGTTGGCACTGTTGGCATGCATAGACAATTATACGTCTCCGCCAGCTACAGTCACGCTGTCTGTGTAATCATTTGCACTAGTGTGTGTAGTCACTTGCACAATCCTCGCATCATGTCAACTTGAGCCTGGATGTGTGGCAGGTGAATCACGGTAGAATGTTCCACACAGACACAGACTCTGAGGTTGTACCCGTGCTTTGCAACTATTTGTATACCACCAGACAGCCGGCTGACTTCAAGGAGGTAAACTGAGACTACAATAGCCTGCAGCCTTGTTTCATGCAGACATTGACGATGTGAAGGGTACATGTACATGCAATGTGCCACATTGGCAGTGCAAACGCCTTTAATCATATCTGCCAGTCAGACTGTGATTGTGCTGTCATTCCCCATCCAGAGCTTTTCTAGCATGTCTTTATTGACTGCAGCTGATGATGGAGGTGATCAGCCAGTTGGAGGGAGCTTTTGCTCTTCTTGTAACAAGCAGCCACTATCCTGGAGAATTGATGGCATGCAAGAGAGGGTCTCCTCTTGTTCTAGGTGTCAAAGAGAGCTCAATACAAGGCGTCGCTAACAAGGCAGATGTTGCGCCCATGCAGCCTTACAAGTGGGGAGCAGGCAACGCTCTTGAGGTTTTTGTTGCCAGCGATGTCAATGCACTAGTGGAGCATACTAAGAGGTACTACAGATATATGTGTATAGTATGCAAACATATGGTGTAGTGATGTAGAGTGACAACAGCCTGCTACATTTGACTCAGCCAGACTTGGTCCACATTGGCTAACCCCACAAGCAGATAATATGGACTGAGTGAAGCTTTTGCACTGTCACTCAGACTTGCACATAGCAAAGTGCATCAGGCGGTCATGGGCAAGAGCAAATGGTAAGCTGCACAATGCACAGCCTCATACCATGGGCAATAAGAAATATTAGCATGGCAGTCTGGTTTTGTGAGCAAGCTATCCAATACCTGGTTCAGAAATTTGACGCCAATTGCTGTCTGTAGATCAGGCCTGGCTATGGTCCAACTGCACAATGAGTGTCTGACATCAAGCCCAATGACTTGCAGAGTCTGCGTAATGGAAGACAATGACATAGCTCACATATATCAAGGTTCGTTTGCCATCTACAACAGCTCAAAGGCAGCAAGCAAAGTTGCCAGAGTGATGCAGACGCTGGAACTTGAGGTTGAGACCATCATGAAGGGAGATTATCAGCACTTCATGCAGAAGGAGATCTTCAGTCAGGCAGAGAGTCTGACTCAAACCATGCAGGGTCGCCTCAAGCATGTGAGCACAGCATCAGCAGTTTGCTTGATCAATGCTATGCCTTGACAGTCTTGTGCATACTCAACAAACAGCTCAGTTGAAATATGCAACAGTAACCAGTATTGCATGCTTCAGAACTGCTGCAAGCAGAAAACTGATTTTTCCAGCACTCAGGCTGATGCCTATCAAGAAAAGTGATTCATACTGACTGTACAATACTGGACTTTTGCTGACATTGCTGTGAACATGTCAGAAGGGGCACCAGGCGCACCACAATCCAGTTGGCAGGCACGTGTGCACGTGTTTATGGCTACACAGAGTTTCTCAGATGTCACATTGCATGAAGTTGGGCTTTGGCTGCAGTGGGGCTCACATGTACCAGGCAAGCAAGTTGTGTTGGGAGGTCTCTCTGAGCAAATCTCTGCCATTTGTCGTAGTCGGCGCATGCTACTGATTGCATGTGGCAGCTCCTATCATGCCTGCTTGGCTGCACGCCAAGTCATTGAGGAACTGACACAACTCCCAGTCAGTTGCGAACTGGGATCTGATTTCATGGATCGGCAGTGTACTATTTTCCGGGATGACACCTGTGTTTTTGTGAGTCAAAGCGGGGAGACAGCAGACACACTGCAGGTATGGTTACGCTGTCTTATGCTATTTTCATGCCACGTCATTCCTTGTGACATGCTTGGTCGGATGCTTATTGGGTCACGAGGCAGTGGTTGCATGATTTGCAAGGCAGGCAAAAATGACTTCACGCTAGAGCACCTTTGTACTTGTTATGTTTGCACATTTGAAATAAGTTTGGGAAAGACTGTCTGGAATGGAATTTACAGTCATTAAGCTGTTACTGCAGGCTCTCAGATTTGCCAAGAAACGGGGTGCTCTGTGCATTGGAATCACCAATGTTGTAGGCAGTGCTATTGCACGGGAGACTGATTGCGGTGTGCATGTCAATGCTGGATGTGAGATTGGGGTGGCATCAACCAAGGCATACACAAGCCAGATCCTGGTGTTGATCATGGTGGCAGTGTCCCTGTGTCAAGACCGCATGTCAAAGGTGGCCAGATGCTGTGCTGTGACAGCTGCTTTGGAGAAGGTACCCAGCGCCGTCTCTGAGGTGCACTGCTGCTTTGCGCTTGCCTTGCTTTACATATGCATTGTATCTAATTGTGTTGGCGCTGTAGAGTGTATACAGTGTTTTTAGTGTAGTATGACTTTGATGAAGGCCACCATGCGTCTGCCACATGGACCTGCGCTGTGAATGGCTTAAGCTAAATTGCATTGGATACATTGCTGCGACTCATGTGCCATCTTGATGCTATCTTGCCTGCAGGTCCTTGAGCTTGATGAACAGATTCAGACAATAGCAGAGACACTGAAAGACGAGGCAAGCCTGTTGGTGTTTGGAAGGGGCCACAATTACGCAACTGCTTTGGAAACAGCACTAAAGGTAAAATACTGGTTTATCTGACTTGCTCTAGACAGAATGATGCATTTACCAATATGTCAATCATCAACACGCTTGCATCAGCCTTGAGCTGAAAGTAAACATATCTGCAGAGCAAGTCTTGCAATGCATTGCTCACTCTTTGACATAAAGCAATCTGCTGCACATAAAGCTTTTGTGATGAGACGTCAGGATTGCGACAACCTTGCTCAGGTGAAGGAGGTAGCACTGATGCACAGTGAAGGCATTTTGGCTGGTGAAATGAAGCATGGACCGCTAGCACTGGTGGACGAGTGCATGCCAGTGATTGTCATTGTCACCAGGGATAGCATGTATGCCAAGATGCATGCCGTCATTCAGCAGCTTCGGGCTCGTGGTGCTCGTGTTGTGCTCCTGTGCAACTTCCGTGACCCCAACATAGAGGCGCTCGCCAGCCCTGACTGTCAGCTCATCCAGGTGTGTTCCATGACCTTCTTTCATATGCACTTAGGTTTTGCATGTGGATACAGCGGTGTGACTAAGCTGAGTGTGTGAACTCTTGAAGCATTGCAAGTGAGGTAGACACTGAAACAGCATTGCAGTACACCATATGTCGCTCACAACACATTTGTTGTTCTGTTGCTGACTCACTCACTGCATGCATACTGATTCCATCCATGTGACAAGGTCACTGTGACGTTGATGGTTGTGATCAATTTCCATTTGCAGACTGCCCTGCTTTCATCTATGTGCACAGCCGATAGTTTGCATGCAGGTACCATGTTCTGAGGCCTGTGTCCAACCCATCATCAACATCATAGCTTTACAGCTTCTGAGCTATCATCTTGCCCTCTTGCGCGGTCACAATGTTGACCAGCCCCGCAACCTCGCCAAGTCAGTCACAGTTGCCGATGATTGTTCTGATCTTATGCCCGAGCCCTAGACTCTACTCGGAGTTGCAAGATGCCAGATTTCGTTATAATAATGGTGCACGCCAGAATCGTTTACAATGTCACACTGCTCTATGCATTTTGGGCCAGGTTCAGGACTCAACCAGTGATTGCAGCGTTACTGTAATTGCACTGTAGCTGCATTACTGTCGTTGCTCTAGGAACAGAAAAATGATTGTTTTATCTTTTGCACCCAGCGGTTCATATGCAGCAGTCAGACCAAAATTGCAACGTTCGAAATTTTGCGAGGATACAGGATCTGTACAGTCAGACAAGCTTGCTGTTGTCTTTGGTGCGCGTCAGGACGGATTTTCGCGATATGTCAACGCGGCAGCTGCTGTCTATTCGACGCGGGCATCTAACTTTAACCAACATGTAGGGACGCTCCGTAGCTACAGCGCACAGTCACAGTTAGCCGCGCCACAGCAATCCGCTGTCATACTTGTCAGTCGCGGTGATGCCAGACCCTACTTGAGCCATAGTCAGGGTGCCGGGTGCCCAAAGAGCACTCCCTTATAAGTTCTATACGGACGTGATACAGGCTGTATCCACACAATAGCATGAACAGTGGGGTCCATAAGTCCTGATCAGGACATTTGCATTGCTGCAGATGGCATGGTACAGCAGCAGTCAACATTCTGTATCCAAAACCAGTGCTTGCTTAGCAGAACAGTTCGTGTGCGACGACAGCTCGATCTGACTGGCGGTTCGGCCAGCTAGGCCTAGTACACCACCGAACGCGCGTGGGGGTGGGACCAATGCGGCAGTTAACATCCGTAGCGCTAGCTGCAGAGTTTTGACCCTGACTGTGCGTTGACTTAGGAATCTGTTGCCAGCAGGAGGGCAAGTTTGTTGCTGTGCAGCAAGCAAAACCCATGAGCAAGCAGGTCTCAAGAGAGCAGTGCTGTCTGTGAAATCAGGCCAGCTTTCTTTTGTAGTATTCCAGTTTGTGAAGCAGAGCAGTGTGCTGTTAGCCAGAGCATTTTCACAAACGACAAGGAGTTTGCTTGTTGAGCAAGCTTTGCTGTCACTTGAAGCAAAGCTTGTGCAACCAGCAAGCCCCTGCAATCCCTTGCAAGTGCCCAAAAAATTGCCAGAGTGGTTGTTGCTATTTGACTATTTGACTTAGACGGCAGACACAGAGACAATCCACGCCTCCACTTACCTCCCCTTACTTGCGCCGAAGGCTGCGCCGCGGCAAAGCAGATTGCTATACCCCTCGTTGACAGCTGAACTCTAAAGCTATTCCTTTCAAACCCGATCACGTAATCCCCAGCGATGAGCTGACTCATGATACCAAGGCAGTTAATAATGCAATGTACAGCAATGCAAAGGTTTGGATGCAGACGTTTGACTGCTGCTGTACATTGCAATTCAAGATCATCACAAGTTGTGGTGATTCACAACCCATTGAGTCAGGATGGTATTGCCTCTTGCGTGACCAAGTTTGAAAGCCAATACTTTAGATTCTATTCAAAATTTGGGATAGCCGTTGCCAGCAGCTTTCTTGCTGAGCAGTCAGCAGTCAGCAGTCAGCTGTCAGCAGTCAGCGTCAGCGTCTGTGTCGTGGTCAGAGTCAAGGGGCAAGGGGAGGGCCGAACTCTGGCATTGTCTTTTTTGAGCTGGTATGGAGACTGCTGTGTTGTGCCTATGCAAGTGACAGCACTGAAAACAAAGGCTTGCTGACTGAGCAGGCTCTCCTTCTGTCAAAGGAAAGCTTGTTCAGGCAGCAAGCTTTGGACCTTCTTGTGCAAACGCTATTGTTTTATGCCTGCTATTTCACTGATTAAACTAGACACTACAAG
>JAABUK010008834.1_pt1 | contig 13990 bp, 1 predicted proteins | sample 5559141 | NCBI WGS metagenome assembly JAABUK01 (sample SAMN10711869, study PRJNA513367) | rock metagenome | isolation source: Antarctica rocks | place: Antarctica: Victoria Land, Pudding Butte nord | collected 2016-01-03
TAAGAGAACTGTTATTATATATTTATTATATATACTTTTAATATATCTTTTATATATTATTTATATATTTATAAACTTCTATATCTTAAATTCTTATATATATATAAAGAATATTTATTATTTATTTAATTTTAAATAGCTTTTTAATAAATATATAATTAAAAATTATTTAAGCTTAATAATTATTAAAAATAATAATTTAATATTTTAAAGAATTTAAAAAAAGAGCAGTCTATTATAAAGATATTATAAATAGATTTATAAATGTAAAAATAATTATAGAAAAACTTAAAGAGAAGTATTAATTATATATTATTTCTGTAATAATTAAAGACTGAATAGAGTCTCTATTTTTAATAGATATTCTCTTAAATAAAGAAAAGATAAATTCTTTAAATATATCTATAATAATAAATACTGACTATTAATTTATAATAATGATAGATTATTAATTAGCTAAGAATCTATATAAAAGATTATCTCTTATATCACTGAAATGACAAATTTCTTTATTAAGAATGATGTTTTCGCGTTATAACATCAAATTGAGTGTAGTCTTAATATTAAGAACATTAAAATCAAAAAGATAAAAAAGATCTTAATCAGCTTTAGCAGACTGAGCTTTCTAGCTAGTATATTATAAATAGTATCATTAGAAAGCGTTAATTAAACTTTATATAATAGTCTATTTATTTCTATTTATTAACTATTAATTAAGCTATAAACTAATATTTAATTAAATTTCTAAAGAGTTCTTAAAGTTTAATTAATTATATAGAGTTAATAATTATAGCTCAGATTTTATAAATAGTATTATTAGATAGTTAATCTTTAAGATTATAATATAGTTTAGTTAGACTTTATTTAGCTTTCTTTTAAAATGAGTGCACTTCGATTTTTAAGTTTTATAAAGAAAAATTTTTATTACTTTTAGTTATCAGATATAGTTCATTATCTTTCGGGTTTCAACAGTTATACTATTACTCAAATCCATCTGAAGATATTAGAATCGATCAATAATATACTTCTGAATAGAATTCTTATTTCCGTTCACTTTTATTGCGCGTAAGAATTTAATACTTAAACACTCGTATAAATGTTAGACTTCTTAATTTATGTTTTAAGACAGATCGCTTATAATTATTACGTCAGCATTCGAGCTAAAGCGCGTTTCTTAATCCGGTAGATTGTATTACATTCCGGACTATAAGTTGATTTAAGAATAGATATATTCCCGAGATCTTTAATTAATCATTTAAATCGATGCTAATCTAAATATAACGAAATGATTCGACTTAAGAGATTAAGAAAATTATTATATATAAGTTTAATTATAAGCGCTTCTCTTTCAATAATTTTATATACTATTTAACTCTCTTTTTAAAGTGCTTTTCATCTTTCGATTATTTTACTTATATATTATTAATCTCTAATTAATATTTAGCTTTAAATGAAATTTATCACTCATTTAAAACTATATTCTTAAACAACTCAACTCGTTAAAGAAGCTTTATATAAACGTGACACACAATTTTAAATAGAATTCTTATTCTTTATAACTTACTATTCTAAGTAAATTAAACTGCGATCTTATCTAAAATATTCTCTACAAATTATAACTTAAATTTTCGAAGAAGTCAGATTTCAAATTTAAGTTATTACCGCTTCACTCATCATTATTAAGATAATTTCTATTAATTTCTTTTTCTCCGCTTATTAATATATTTAAGTTCAGTAGATATTCTTATTTAATTCAAGATTAATCAGATTAAGTTGATTAATTAAGATCGAGTCGAAAGATTATTTAAACGCGTGTTAAAGAGCTCGCTGTATTTAAAGTTTCACAACTCTATTATTATCTTTAAACTTCATTATTAAAGACTTAATAATAAGATTTAATAGTAAGTCGAGCTTGAAGATTAATAATAACGCTCGAATAAATATATCTTTCGAAATATTAAAGAGCGTAATATATGTTTAAAGATTTAATAACTCACAAAATTCTATAATTTACATTACTTATTACATTTTACTGCGTTCTTTATTAATATTAGAATTAAAAGATTTATTATTAAAAGTTTTAATTTAATTATTTAGTGCTTAAACATCATTATTTAAAGAATTATTAAGAGCTATTAATAAGTATGAATTAAAGAGCGAGTCTCTTAATTATTTAATTCAGAATAAGTCCGTTAAAATAATATGATAATATAGATAGAGATTAGAGATGAGATTTAAAGAATCTTTACTTAATAATAATTCTTTCGCAGATTCATCTATAAAACGTTCTTATACTATCTTTATTAACGATAATAATTAATTATATCTTAATTTCGGCGGAAGAACTAAAATCATCATTATTTAATTTATAAATTAAGAAGACTTAACTGCTAATTTATTATAAAGTGAATAGAGTTTCAGTAAAGAGGTGATGTTATTTAGATATAGTAAGATCTGAACTATATATATAGTTAAAGTTGATGTATGAAAGACTTTAAAGAAGAATGTTTTTTTAACAAAATCTTATTATAACTTTTACTTTCTTTAAATAATTAAGTTTAATTAAGTTTTCAACTTTAAATAATTATTACCGATCTCTTTAAGTCAGTCTTAAAATCTCACTAAGTTATTTAATCAGTAATAGTAACGGGTGATATATATAACATTATTCATTTTCTATTTAGTAGATAAGATCGATTATAACTTTAATCTTATTTAAAATAAATAAGATTTATCTTCACATAATCTATAAACTAAATAGATTGATATTAATATTTAATTGTGAATTAATTATTTCACAAATCTTTCTCGCATATAAAAGATATTGCTTATGATTCAATATTATCAGCTGAAGAATATTCTTTATTAGTCTCTTATATATTTCTATTAGTAAGAAAATTCTTAATACTCTCTATATTAATCAATCTATAATAGAATCTTCAATAATAATAAGAAAGTATCTAAGATATTTTTATATAGATAAGCTGTGCTAAAATCAAAGAATAGAGATATAATTAATGTAAGCTAATAACTTACGCTTACTAAACATTTCTTATTAAAGAGCAATAATTATAATACTTTATTCTCAGCATAATAAAGTTTAATAAGATTATTCAGATCTTTCAATCAAGATAATATACTCACTAACTCTATTAATATAACACGCGTGTGATTTAGAACATCTATACTTTAATCATCATAATTATCGCGGTAAGTTAAACTATATCTAAAGTAGTTTAGAAACTACTTATCTCTAACTAATCTCTTAATCTTTATAAAAACTTTAAATTATTAAATACTTCTTAAAAGATTGAGGCGTTATTCTTTAATATAATTATTGAAAGACTCTTTATTAATCTTTAGATATTAAGAGTATCACAGCAATTCTTTTTAGATTAAAGAAATCACTAATAAGTATATATTAAGATCTACTTAACCGCAAGATTCATTACTTTACGTGCGTTTTAATAGTTAACAGACTTATTATAGAATCAGTTATTATTAAAGTAATATTTTCTGTGTTAATAATAAATTAAATATAAATTCAATCTTTATTTAAACAGATTTATAAAGATTAATCTATTATTATCTCATACTTTTATTAACTTAAGTTAAAAGTCTCTCTAAGAAGTTAATGTTTAATTAAAGTTGAATGAGTTATTTAATAGATTAAGATCTTATTTATTAACGCAATTAAGTAGATAAATTATTTTATTAACTAAGAACGATTATATCATCAATATTAATATATCTACTTATTAAGTTCAACTATATTACTAACTAATATATTTAAAATGATTAGTATAATATATTATAAGAAAGTCAGACTCTTTAGATAAGATGTTTATCTTAACTAATATTTTCTGCTCTATTATTCTTTAGAAGTATTAATCTATTCTTACTTAATTTATAAATTACATCGAAAGATCTAATTACTAATACATCTAATTAATAAATAACTTTCAGTATTGAAAGAATGTTGCTTATATAAAAGAAGCTAGCTATATTTTAATGATGAGTCTTTATATTACTATACGTAATATAAGAATATTATTATTACTTATAAAATTAAGAAAGAGCTCTTAATCTATTAATTCTTTTTATATTTAATATCAATTTCTTCTTTATAAAGATTCGATTCCGCTTTAATTTAAAGAATATTAATGAGAAGATATAATTTTCTATAAAGTTAGTATATATTAAAAGTCGTTTATAAATATAAGTTCAGATTATCTACCGCTTACTATATATTATAATAATCTATTATTTATAAACTTATTATAGAATCGACTTTAAAGCGTTCTTTATATTAGCTAATATTGTGTTAGATAAATCAGTACTGTTTAATCAGATTCAGACGTGTAATAATTAAAGATTAATCTGATAAGTTTTTCTGTGTTAAGTTAAATTAAGTTGTAGACTTTATATCTTATAATATTCTTTCGTTAATTTCTTTAAGTTTCAATCTTATAATCATACTTTCTTTAAAGCTTAAAAACTTTAATTTCTTATAAGATATTAAATAAATTATATAAAAAAATATTGTTTAATTTCTAATTAGTATAGTTTATGATTAAGATTATAACGATATCTATATTTATTTTAAGTATATTATTATATTGAACTCGACTATATTAAAAGCTAAAGATAAAGATTTATTCTATTAACTCACTATTATTTAGTTTATAAACTGAAGCTGATAGTGAAAGTCTATAATAATATAATATACCCGAGATGACAGTCATATCATATATTATAATACGATATTAATTAGACGTGACTGTAAATCACTCAGACTCTTAATTAGAGTACCGAGAATTCTTTAATTAAATAATATTACTTAAACTGTTAATTAATAGTTTAGATTAATTTTTACTTTAAATAATTGAATACATGATTATTTTTAATTCTTTAACTTTTATTCACTAATTAATAAAAATATTTTTAATAAATACTTTTATAATAATTAATCTTTAATAAATTTAAGAATTTCATCTTTAATAATTAAATATTAATGCTCTCGACTATTTCTATTAATCATTACAGCGATCTTAGAAATCAATAAAATAGAACTGCTATTCTATTTTATTATTTCATATTAATATATTTAAGTAAAGATCTGCTTTAAATACTCTAATTTTTTTAAGATAAAAGTTCTAATTTCTCACTATATTTAGTAAAGAATATAGATTTTCTTAAAAGAAAAGATTTAATTAAATCTATATAATATTTAGAAAGATAAATTAATTAGATTCAAAGTTTAATTACGAGCTTTTTAACTGTAATAACTTTAATATATATTATTAAAGCTGAAATTACCGCGGTTACTAATTATTTACTTAATAATAATTGGAAGTTAAGAGAATTATATATTCCGTTATTAAATGATCGGGCGGTCACAGATTATATTAAAAAGAACTTAAGTAGATTGATTTCATATTTTATTTACTGATCTTAAGTAATATTAACTCTTCGCTTTTAATAAATAATATGAATATAACACATTTCTTAAACTGAGCACGTCTTTATAATTTAGTTAACATCTTTCCGCGCTTTATATAAATGAGATTTAGAGATTACTCTTTAATATTTCGCTCGGGATTAGAATAATAAATATATATCAGACATTTTCCGAATTAAATTATCTCGCAGGCACGTTTCTCTTAAGAGATTATGCTTATTTAATAGATATTATTTTTTAAGACTCTCTATTTTTTCTAATATTAATAGCGCTATTAGAACGTGCTAAAGTTCATCAGACTTACTCTTTAATTATTTCTTGTTAAGAGATTTAGATTATACTTATTTTAATTACAAGATTTGAAAGAGTTCTATATTAATATTTATTATTACTATCTTCTTAAATTAAGATTGAATAATTTGCGCATTTATTATCTTTCTTAAATATAATAATTGTTTCTCAGACTCTTTCTTTAGAATAGAACTCTAATTTCTTATTACTCGTTAAGATTATAATAGATTACTATTCTATTATCGAAAGTTAATAGAATAGAAATTTGAATAAATTATTATTAATATAAGATTATGTGATTTATTAAGTTATTATGAATTATTAAGAAGTTCTGAAGAATATTAATTTTTTATTTAATAAATATATTTCTTTTAAAGTTAGAGTTTTTAATATATATTAGCTTTAGAATTATTACGATTATTTAAATAAAGATATTATTAAATAAATTATAACTGATTTAATAAGTCATTCACAGTTTTATAGTATAGATTACTTATACTTAGATATATATGATTTAATCTTTAAGATAAGCATATAATTATTAGCAGAATTAATTAAATAACTATCTTAATAATGAGCTCTTTACTTAAGAGCGAAGAGCAAGACTTAACTTTTAAAGAAATAGAAATAGTTAATTAAAGAGAGCAAGAATAAATTTAAGCTCGATCATAAATTCAGCTTTTTAATAAAGAGATATCTCCCGCGATCATTTAATTATTCTCATTAAATTCTCTAAAATATGATTTATTATAAAAACCCGCGCGATTTAAAGAGATGTTAACAATTCTATTATATACACATCTTAAAAGAAGAATATTTTAATTAGATCATATTAATCTGAGATTAAATGATTATCTAATAAAGCTTACTCTTAGAAGTCTGACGAAATTTTTAATTAAAGAATCAATTATTTACAGATCTTAGTAAAATTAAAATGTAAAGTTTTTCGGAGTTTGATTATTTATTATTATTAGAGGTGAACAACTTCTCTTAATAAGAATAGAAGATTTTAACCGCGACTGAATCATACTTAGAATACTTAGTCTTTGATTAAAGATTTTATTAATAAGAGAAGTTGAAAGATATTATAAGAGTAGTGATTCAATCTCAGATTCGCAGAGCTCGATAATTAAGAAGTCATTATGAGAAAAGAGTTCTTCCCGTTAATTCTTAATAAGGATTTTTAATGAAAGATATTATAAGAATAGAGACTTACTTTCAGATCCGCAGAACTTAATAATTAAGAAGCTATTATAAGGAGAGTTCATTCTATTAAATCTTGAGCGAGAATTTTTTAATAAAAGATACTTCAAGAGTAGTAATTCAATTCAGATAAATAGAACTCGATAATTAAGAAGTCATTATAAAAGAGAATCCTTCCCATTAATTCTTAAACGAGAGCTGTTAAAAGAAATGCTGAAGCGTCACATTATTAACAGAGTTGCATTTCTAGTTAAAGAGACGGCGGTGCATCTTTAATTAAAGAGATGACGATGCATCTCTAGTTAAAGAGACGATGATGTATCTTTAGTTAAAGAGACGACGATGCATTTCTAATTAAAGGAACGGCAGTGCATCTCTAATTAAAGAGACGGCGGTGCATCTCTAATTAAAGAGACGACGATATATCTCTAGTTAAAGAGATAACTTAATTCTAATCATCTTTAACTTAAGCAGCCGGGCGATAATATTTAAAGATCTCTAAATAAATTTAAAAATAAGATATTAAAAGTTTTAAAACATTATTATAATAATCGTTAAATATTACAGAAATATTAAGTTTCAGTTAAGTGATGAGAGTAATAAAGAGATAAATTAATTATAAAAAATAATTATAGAATTTATAAGCTCTTTCAGCTTCCTCAGAATTAATCTTTCATCTTATATACTTACTAATCTAAATTTAATCCTATTTTCGTAAGAAAATATTACGCGTTAAATTTGTGTTATTAAGTCGCTCTTTTTTTAATACTTACTCAAAAAATAATTATCTTATTTAAAAGATAGATTTTAAATATTTTTAATTTAAAAAGTTTATCTATTAAGATAATATAATAAAAATATGATTTATTAATAAGTAAAGAACTCTTCTAGTTAAAGCAAAAGACTTTATTGACTAGAAGAAGCGCTCTATTAATTAGAATGAAGCTCTTCTAATTAAAGTAAGAGACTTTATTAATTAAAAGAAGAATTCTATTTATTAAAATAAAGAGTCTTCTAATTATAATGAGAAGCTCTATCGACTAGAATAGAGCTTTATTAATTAGAACGAGACTCTACTAATTAAAATGAGACTCTATCGATTAAAATGAAGCTTTATTAGTTAAAATAAGACTCTATTAATTAGAACGAGACTTTATTAACTAGAATTGAGCTCTATTAATTAGAACGAGATTCTATCAACTGAAATAAAGATTCTTTTAATTAAAGCGAGACTTTATTAATTAGAATAAAGATCTCATTAATTAAGAGAAGCTCTATTAATTAGAATGAAGCTCTATTAACTAAAAGCTTTATTAATTAGAACAAGACTTTATCGATTAGAATGAAGTCTTCTAGTTATAATGAGGAGCTCTATTAACTGAAATGAAGATTCTTTAATTAAAAATGAGAATCTTTATTAATTAGAATAGAACTCTCTAATTAAGATGAAGAATGCATTAAAGCTCTTTTCTCTTTACTCTACTCTATTAATCAGATATAAATCTATAATTCTCTTCTTTTCTAATCTTTTCTATCTTCTTTCACTCTTCTTAATTATTATTCTCTTCAGTCTTAGATATTAAGCGTCAGATCTTTAACCGCACATCTTTTTAGATATGAGTTAAACTGATGAGGAGAGTATATATTACTTAATAAATTTAGATTAAGATAAATTAACGCTTAGAAGCTTATAATAATTAGACTACTCGACTACTTATATAATTCGCTGGCGTAACTTAATTATCTACAGAAAATTCATTCTCGCGCGTAAAGAAATAATAATTTATTGATGAGATGAAGCAATTTCTCAATTTCATCTATTATTAATTTATTTAGATATAGAGCCTAAGAATCTATTTATATTTAATTATAACGTATGAAATAATATTATCATGTTTTAACATAAATTCTAACTTAAAAATGTTTAATTATAATTCAGTAGATAATAGCTTCGCGATATTATCTTATTAGATAGTTGTAAAAATCAATTATCTAAATTAATGATTTCTTTTATACTAAATTGAATTATCGTTGTGATGACAGTTATCAGTAAAATAAAACTAATCTATCTTATAATAATTTAAATTCAGCTCATATTCTCTATTTATAAATATAAGAGATATTATCTGCTTTTCGATAATATATACTTTAAACGGGCTCGTTAAGAACGAGCTTATTAATATCTTAACACGTTTTATATAGATCGAACAGACATTATTAGAGATTATTATAATTATTTAAAACTTGATTATATATTCTTCGAGTTAGATATCTGATCGGACTTATAAGTCCGATTAGATTATTAAGTTTATCAATAAAATCTACTTATAAATAAGTATGTTTAGTAGGTGAATAATTTAATACTTATTGAATTCTACTTCGATATAATAGAAAGAGTCAATATTAAAGAATTAAAAAGCAATATCATTATAAATACTTAATTATTATAAGTTAATTCTTAAGATCTTTATTTAATCGGAAGAGAATAGTTTATATTTTAAATCTTAATTTAATTATAGATTTACATTTATTTAAGTATTTAAATGCTCAGAAATGAGTTATCTCTGAATTATTAGATTGATCTTCTTAAAGTTGAACGCAACACCAATCTTAACTAACGGGAAATCATTTAGAGATGATCTTTAAAAGAGATAATTAAATAAAAAGATTTATTTTTATAATAACTTTTCTAGCATTTTTAGTTTTAAATTTCGAGGGATTAAAGAATTAATAGATCACACTTTTATAATTTATATTTATACTGAAAATCAAAATCAAAGAAACTTTTATTCTTTTATTTTATTAAAGATTTCTATTCTTTATAAGTTTCTTTTAAAACATCTGCGTTATAATTTAATAGATATATTATTTCAGTCAAACTTCTTATTTAATAATATCTTTAATTCAAATCGGTTTATAAGAGATCTTAATATTAGAAGTTAAGTGATAAAATTCAGTTCCGCTTTATTAAATAAGTAAAGAAATAATAAAGATAGTAATATTTTATTAATATCAAAGCTCTTATCTATTTTATATTTTTTATATCTCTTCATAATATCAAATTAAAATTAAGCTTCTACGCACTCTAAAATTAATTGGGAATAGCTCATATTTTAATTAAATAAATATTCTTGATATTAAAGAATTTAATGATATCTTAATAAGTATTATAACGAAAGTAATGAATACTCTTATTATAAAATCAATTATTTACATCTCTTCCGTGTTAGATTATCTTATAAGAAGAATCTCATTAAATAATTCTCAAACTAATCTATTTATTAAGTCTAACTGAGAGTGTAATCTTTAATAAAGTCTTCTTTTCTCGCTAATTTTATTAAGTTCGTTCTCTTAATTATGATTTCGTTAGATAATAAATAGAAATAGTGAGAATCTTATTAATCTATTCATGCGCGTTATTAATTAGATGATGAGATATTTAACTATTTTAAGAGCTTTAATTCACTCGGAATTCTTCTTTAAGAAAAGATTATATCTTTATTAAGTTGTTTAAACTTGATCTCTATAATTTAATTATTGAATTAAAAAATTCGATAATTTTAATTATAAATCAGACTCAATTAAAATCGTCTTCACACTTTTCATAATATCACAGATAATTCAAATCTACTTTATATTCTATAATCCTCTTGAGTTATAATTACTCTTATTATTTATCCGCGCTTAATTAAATTTCTTCACTTTAATATTCAGAGCACTGAGCAGAAATCATATTGCGTTAACATCACTTTCTAATCATCATAATACTATGTTTTAATTAGACAGTTAGATTTCCCTTATTTATATCAGTTCTAAATTAGTTATTAATCGCACGTTAAACAATCAAAGTTTATTAAGAGCGTTCGCACTTTAATATTAAGTGTTATTAATTAATTACTTAATTAATAACTTTTTACTTTCGAGATATCTTTTTAAGATTTAACATACTTAACTCTTAAAGTCAATTCTTTTCTCGAAATTATAAATCTATTTTGCTAACTTCTCTTATCTATATTATTTTATTAACTAAAGACTTTTTATCTTGAAGATCTACTGCAATTATAAGTATAATTTAACACAAATCTGATTTCTTTCGATAAATTTTTAAGAATTATTAAGAGCGCACCGAATATTATAAAGATATAATATTTTATCAGCTATTAAATCTTAGCTTTAAATAAATTAATTTCAGAATAAGAGATTATTAAGAAGAAAAGAGAACTCTTTTTAGAGTTCTTATTAATATCTTTATCTTCAGTTGTATTATCGCGAAGAAATTATATTCAGATATCGAAATATTAATTGATTTCTCTTTTATTTAATAGTGTAAGATAACGCACTTTTTAATAGAATTACTTTATAACTTAGAATCAACTCACTTATATTTAATTATTATTTACACGAAATCTTTCTTCACTTCAGTCCTTAAAATTCTTATTTAAGTATTTACTATTATTATTAAGATCTGCATTAAAGACTATTCGACTTAAAGTTACTCTTAAGACTTTATTATAAATCTTCATATTTATCTATTTATTAAAGCATTATTTCAACTCTAATAACGAGATATAAATAACACGCTTAAACATTATTTATTTTTAGAATTAATATATTCAATTAATAAGTTATTATATACTTCTAAATAGATTCCAACTTTTATAATCATTATTTAACTATCTAAATATATTAATATCTTTTATGATATTTAATAAGTGTGTATTTTAATATCTTAATCTCATGTTCGATTTATTTCGCATCATCAATTCTGCTTATTAAAAATGATTTACTAATAATAATATATTTCAATATTTCTATTTAATTGAGTAATAAGAACTTCTTATATATTTAAAGTTTGAGAATAGATTAAAATTGTTTTAATCTTAAGATCTCTAATTATTCACTTTATCTTATAAAACTAAAAACATTATTATTATTTTAAAGGAAACTTTAATAGAAATCAGTTATCAGTGTTAATCATAATTAAAGAGATATAATTATAATTAATTATATCATTATTATCTTATGATTAAGATGATTATCATCTTATAATCTATAAATAATCAAAGTTATTATAGATCGCGATTCTCGTTAGAAGAAGAATGTAGCTCCGAAAGAACTATTAAGAATCATCCGATCACTTTTCTTACTATAATAATATTAATGATTCGATTAATCTTTCATCTTTATACTTAAATTTAATAATTGATTTATATACTAGAATTGCTATAAGTCTTTATTAAAGTTTTCTCTAACTTCACTTTATTTAGATATAATTCATTATCTTTCGAGTCTTAATAATTATATTCTTACTTAAATCCATTCGAAGATATTAGAATCGATTGATAATATATTTCTAAACGAAGTTTTTATCTTCATTCACTTTTATTGCGCGTAAGAGTTTAATACTTAAATACTCGCATAAATATTAAACTTCTTAATTTATGTTTTAAAACAGATCACTTATAATTATTATATTAATATTTGAGTTAAAGCGCGTTTCTTAATTTAAATAGACCGCATTATATTTCGGGTTATAAATTAATTCGAAAGTAAATATATTTCTGAGATCTTTAATTAATCACCCAAACTAATATTAATCTAAATATAACGAAATGATCTGACTTAAAAGATTGAAGAAATTATTATATATAAGTCTGATTATAAGCGCTTCTCTTTTAATAATTTCATATATTATTTAACTCTTTTTTTAAAGTGCTTTTTATTTTTTAATCACTTTATTTATGCGCTATTAATCTCTAATTAATATTTAGCTTTAAATAAAATTTATTACTTATTTAAAACTGTATTTCTAAACAACTCAACTTATTAAAGAAGCTTTATATAAACGCGGTATATAATTCTAAATAAGATTCTTACTCTCTATAACTTATTATTTTAAGTAAATTAAATCGCGATCTTATTTAAAGCATTCTCTATAAATTATAATTTAAACTCTTAAAGAAGTTAGATTTTAAATTTAAGCTATTATTACTTCACTTATTATTATTAAGATAATCTCTATTAATTTCTTTTTCTCCGCTTATTAATATGCTTAAGTTCAGCGAATATCTCTATCTAATTCAAGATTAATTAGATTGAGTTGATTAATTAAGATTAAGTTAAAAGATTATTTAAACATGTATTAAAGAGCTTATTATATTTAGAGTCTTATAACTTTATTATTATCTTTAAGCTTTATTATTAAAGACTTAATAATAAGATTTAATAGTAAGTCGAGCTTAAAGATTAATAATAATGCTCAAATAAATATATTCTTTAAAATATTAAAGAATATAATGTATATTTAAAGATTTAATAACTTACGAAATTCTATAATTTATATTACTTATTATATTTTACTGCGTTCTTTATTAATATTAGAATTAAGAGATTTATTATTAAAAGTTTTAGTTTAATTATTTAATATTTAAACATTATTATTCAAAGAATTATTAGAGACTACTAATAAGCACGAATTAAAGAGCGAGTTTTCTAATTATTTAATTCAAAATGAGCTCGTTAAAGCAATATAATAATATAGATAGAGATTGAAGATAAAGCTTAAAGAATTCTCACTCAATAATAATTCTTTTATAGATTTATTTACGAAACATTCTTGCACTATCTTTACTAACGATAATAATTAATTATATTTTAATTTCGGCGGAAGAATTGAGATTATTATTATTTAATTTATAAATCAGAAAGACTTAATTACTAATTCGCTATAAAATAAATAGGATTTTAGTAAAGAAGTAATATTACTTAAATATAATAAGATTTAAATTATATATATAATTAAAGTTAATATATAAAAGACTTTAAAGAAGAATGTTTTTTTAATAAAATCTTATTATAACTTTTACTTCCGTTAAATAATTAAGTTTAATTAAGTTTATAACTTTAAATAATTATTACCGATCTCTTTAAATTAGTCTTAAGATCTTATTAAGTTATTTAATCAATAGTAATAATAAATAATATATACAATATTATTTGTTTTTTATTTAGTAGATAAGATTAATTATAATTTTA
>JAABUK010008836.1_pt1 | contig 13984 bp, 24 predicted proteins | sample 5559141 | NCBI WGS metagenome assembly JAABUK01 (sample SAMN10711869, study PRJNA513367) | rock metagenome | isolation source: Antarctica rocks | place: Antarctica: Victoria Land, Pudding Butte nord | collected 2016-01-03
TGTGCATGGGCTCGTACAGCCAGATAAGCAGAGAACTAGAGCTGTGACACAGCATAGCAGCAATGCCATTGTGATGTCGTGAAACATGAGGAGAATCTGATTACCTGTGGAAGGACGAGCAAGGCCATTTTAGCAACATAGATGCTGTTGAGGAGGCCAGCAACTGCATTGTTGAGCAGGCCGCCCTCCTTGGCCTTGCTGCTAAGCAGTAGCCCCACTGCAGAGGTGGCCACCACCAAGTAGCCTGGGTAGCTCTGCCGCCCCTCCTCTAGGGCACCGCCATGCAACTGCCCCTCCAGATACGCTACTAAACCTGCCTGCATGACAGAAAGCTGTGAGTCTCAAATCTTTGACAAGTCAAATGTTAACAAACTAACAATTTGCATTGCCAAAGAGTGTCAAGAAGTACATGCAGTTGGAGGCAATGCACAAATTCAGCAGTTATAAAGTAAAGCAGCACAGCACAGCACAGCACAGCACAGCACAGCACAGCACAGCACAGCACAGCACGGTACGGCACGGCACAGCACAGCACAGCACAGCACAGCACAGCATGGCACGGCACGGCACATCACAGCACAGCACCCACCTGTGCCAGCATCAGCAGGCTCACCAGGACCCCAGACCCTCTGCCTATGATCAACCCCGGCAACAGCGTAGCAGGCAGCAGAGCTGCCAGGATGACCTGGCACAGAAATCTCAGCCCATGCGTTTGAATCTCAATGTTCAAAAACCAGTAATGGTGGTGCAGGAACCAGACACCGGTGGCAAAGGCTCCGGCTGTGAAGAGGCAGTAGTCTCTGATGGTGCCTGAATCATAGAAGAGGGCTATGCCGCTGCCTGCCAGTAGGGGTGCAGGCATGAGCCAGACTGGCAAGCCGCAGGCTACCCCCCCAGCCCCACAGGACATCACCAGGGCTGCACCCCCCAGGCTGCTGCCCAGCTCTCCTGACAACACTCCTGCACCAAAACGTGTAAGACCAAAGCCTTCCATCTGTAGAATTGCCTATGACTGTCATGTTCCTTGTAGTCTGTCAAGTTGTGTGGGTTCAACAAACTAGTCAGGAATATTTCTGCTGTCACTTGCCAGACGTATTGCCTGTTACTTCATGCGGCAGTTGCAATCATGCATCTGTCAAACGCCATCAATCAGACTGTGTTACATCAAAAAATGTCGACTGAAGGGCTGCCTTCGTTGTTTGTATGATGAAAGACTGCTTCAAAGCTGATAAAAATTTGTGAGGTATCCCTGGTACACTTGTCTGTCCGGCAGACACAGCCTGTGATGCCATTAACACCCCTGATGTTCTGAACAAGCCTCTCTGCATGGACCTGACTTACGTTGCACGCACCTCACGCCTGCTGGCTAAGCTGGCGTTTTGATTGTTTCTGTTGCTAAGACCATCCACAATCTGCGAAACAACACAGCTGATGAGGGATGGAGCTTCACCTTCAAAGTGCAGCAGCATCAAGGAGCCGGCACCAAACAGGGCAGCAGAGATGGCCATGTAGTTCCAGGGGTAGTGTAGGCCCAGGTAGTGGCCAAAGGCTGGCAGCAGTACTCGGCCTTCAAGGCCGATGAGGCTGCCTGCTAGTGCCAGGACCCGCACCAATCTGAAGGCAGCCTTGTGGTGCCCAGCATCTGACGTCAGCCACCATAAACCACCCTGCAGTGCATGACCACTGTCTGAAGCAAACCACCAAGCATACTGCCCAGATGAGACACTGATTGGCCATTTTGGAGTTGAAAAGGGCAGGTGAATTGGCAAAGAGCCAGTTCAGTAGTCTGTAGGCGCTGGCTGAGCTGGCACACGAGAGAAAGACGCAGTTGTGATGGTATCACCCAGCCAATGTGTTGGTTGCATGTGCATGACATAAGGCAGATGAGGAAGTGCATGAAAGAGGTGGTGTGCAAGCTGACCTGCAGCGTAGTGAGCATGAGCAGAGGTGCTGAGGTGAGTAGCAGCAGGCTCCAGACATGGTGCATGTCAGAGGGCAGGCCCAGGTTGGTGACTGCGTACAGCAGGGGAGGCAACAGGCTGAAGAGCAGGGCCCCAATGCACCCCTCCAGCCTCCCCTGAACACTCCAATCACGCACATTTCCCCCTCCTGTAGTCATACATAATCTCTTGGGGATTTCATGTGCCTTTTGTTTAAGCATCCTGCCTCAGTGCAATGTATGGGCTTGAGCAATAGGTCAGAGCTTGGGGTTGTCACGTGTAGCGGTCGACACAAAAGCTTTTGCTCCACCAATGCACTGAATGAGATGAGGGTAGTGACTTTACATTGCGGGCTGAGGTGGAACCCGTATGTGCACTTTTTTCTCACATTGCTTGGTACCTGCTGCAGCTGTGATAGGCTGCTGAGCTTGCAAGCATGGGATACCTGCTGTCTGCACAAAAGTCGCTCGCATGTGACGCAAGACTCTCGAACATGCATGGCATGCTGCTGAAAACCAACCATGTACATAAGGGGTCTGGCTGATCAGGACACGTAACACAGCACAGGATTTACCTTGCAATGATGGTGACCCTTGACGCTAGATAAAAAATGCGTGAAATACTTAGCCATATAGCATGCATCAAGATAGATGCATATGGGACACAAACAGGTGACATGCATGAGGGTTGCCTCCTATCAGTCATCTGGTAGGCATGTTAATGACCTGTCAAGGGTGAAGCTGACCTATGCTCATTTTGCGTGATCCTCCAGCAAAGGATGACGCCAGTGGCATGGCAAAGAGGCAGTACAGTACGGCCAGGATGACTGTGAGGTAGAAGGGGGCAGCAGCAAGACCCAGGGCTGCAATGACCCCCCAGACTTGCACAGTAGCAGCCACAGGCAAGCAGGCGCCCAGTAGCAGCTTCTCAAATGCCAGGACCACCACTGGGTATCGCAGCTGCACCCACTTGAACTGCAGAGTGGCCCATACACCTGCACACACGTTGCACTGGACATGCTCCTCCCTGTTAACAAATGTTGAGGTATGGTCTACCGCACTTCTGAGCACCTGTGCAGGTTCCTTTCATATGCAATGTGTGTTACGGCATTCAGCAGCTTGATGCTACTTGCAGTACGAGAGTACTCTGTATCATCATTAGGTTCTGCACCAGGGTGATGTAGTTTTCCATGCCATAAGCCACAGGTGTCAACCTTGACTGCATGCAGAGTCTGGCTGAGCCAAACATGGGAGGGTGTTGGCCCAACGAGGTGATTCAATGCCGTAACTGCATAAGGAGGCAATGCAATGCCATATTTCTCACAGTTTTACCGCTGTGTCATGCAGAGGACCATTACTGCATGCAGAGTGTGTGCTTTGGCCATAAATGCACTAGGCATGGGTGCAATATGTCGTTTGCGTCTGTGTTGAGCAATTGATCTAGCAAAGTCTGCTCACCAGTCAGAAATAGAGTGATGCCATTCATAACTGACGTCAGAATTGGTGTCATAATGGAGCGAGTGTCTGAGAAGAAGAGAGCTGTCAACCCAAAGCTCATGTTCATGAGACCCAAGCACATCCAAACAGCAATAAGCGCAGCTTCTCGATGCTGCAGTGCGTCCAAGATGTAAATCACCATGGATCCCACCTGCAAAGAGCATTTGCTTGTCTTTCAATGCAAGGCTCTCCTCAAAGCATGCCAGTGGCTGTCAAACGCTTACCATGCCAACACAGATGGAGACAGTGCCCCCAAACCCCGCTAGTATGACGAGACATGGCAACAAGGCCAGGCTAACTCTGGTATTGTATTGGAAACTGTTGGGGGCGAAACGTGAAGACATGGGCCACTGTGAATGCTTGCTGATTCACACAAGTGTGACCTGATACGACTGCGAGATGCCAGGTAACATGACTGGCAGCTGCAACAAGCCTCTGCGTTCCGGAGACACGCTTTGCCGCAGGCTGATCTGATCAATTTGATTCAATGTGTTGACGCTCAAACTAGTGCACATGCAGTGCATCAGTTAAGTTCGTTATTGCAAAAACCTCTGTGCAGTGCTTGTTGGTGGCAGACTACCGGCAAGAAAACAGGATTGCGTGTTCCAAGCGCGCATGCACATCTGCGGTTTCGCGGAAACCCGATCCGTAAAGCAGGAAGACGACAGAAGGATGCCCTCCCGTCTCGTGCAGTTTGCCTTTGCCAGTCAGTGATCGGCGCGCAGCAATACTTCCTCTCTCCATTCCGTCTCCCGTTTCTGCTTGATAATGTGCTTCGTCTTTCCTGCCACGCACGTGTGACACATGACCGTACCGGTATGCACACATGCACCTTAATCTCTCTCTCTCACTTCATTCATCTTAGGACGCTGCTTCCGCTGCTTCATGTAGCGCAGACATCATTGTCAGAAGCCCGTGACCTTGCAGTTTTTCTCAAGTCAATACAGCCGTAGAGTTCCAAATGAAAACAGGTTCCTCACAATCGATTTCAATATGCCAAAAATCTTGCTGAGTGTCTGTTGAATGAAGAGTGACCAACGTTCTGGCCATATCTGCCTTGGTAGCGAGTTCAATATCTATCAATTCATCTTAGGAGGGAAGCACACATCCAAGAGATCTTGTGTACAGTACTGACAGTAACTGACAATGAAATATATCTATCTTGCTTGCCCTACAAATGCCCACTGCATGTCTAGATCTACAACAGAACCTGACCTATAATAAATGACATAACGCCTACGACATGTTCTAAAACCTCATACGTTTACAACCATGATTATTGTCCTCAGGCTGTGATTACGAGCCTGCGTGTCCTGCAGCATTTATTCTGTGTATGACTGGTGAGACGCATATGCCTGCAGCAGGAAGGTCCATGCTTTACCCCTCCTGCCAATATCACTAGCATGCCAGTATAGGCAATGGGCGGGGAGGTGGTAGCATGACATGACTCTGGTGCTGGATCTTGAACAGGCCAGTGCCTACAGGCATGGGGATGCCCATGATGATTGACTCGCTCACACCTGTGATGTCATCTACCCGGCCATGCAATGCAGCATCGAATAGATGGTCTGTTGTCTTTTCAAAAGATGCAAGCATGAGAACACTGTCCTTCATCTTGGCGATGCCAAACCTGGTGATGCCAAGCACCTCGCCCTGCATCACAAACACATGCTTGTGAATCTTCAGTGTTGTGATTACAAGAACATATTCTCAAGCCTGCATTGACAAGCAAGCTTGGCAAGATCTAAAATTCAGCGTACATGGCCATGTCCAAATGACAAAAAGGCTTGTCTGCTGTTGATACCCTAAAATGCAGGCTCAGGCACAGGCATGCTTGCATTGGTTGGGCAATCAATCTGCATGGTATAGGTCACAGCCAGATTGGCCTTTGAGATGCTACAAGCACTTGCATTATGCAAACACGACAGCCTCACGGTGTGCACTTTCTGGATGGAAAGTACTGCATGCAAAAGGGGGCAGAACAAATGAGCAGCATCAACTGATCAGCACAATACAACTGGCACAGGTCATGGCCACCTGCCAGAACTACAGCATCAACACACATGACTCTACAACCAGACAGCTGCAAGCATTGCTGTGAGACACTGAGCATCAATATAATGTACTCCATGACCACACAGCCATAAGCACTCCTGTGAGTCATTCTGTGTGCAAGAAGCTCAAGCTCTTTTCAATCCCGAAATGTCTATTTGTAGTTCAGAAACGTCATCTCCGCACTAGAAACCCATACTCAGAAACGCCTGGGGACTGTAAAAGCGTGTTTCTACTTTGTGGAGATGGGTCAGGTACCTTGGAGGTCATGCAGTCAGCCAGCAGCATGGTGTGCCTGGCATCAATGGACATGCCATGGGAGGACATGGTCTTGTGGATCTCTGACATGATGCACTTGCGTGCTGCCTCAACCCCCAAGTATTTCCACACTTCCATGATGTCATTGGATGTGGTCTCCAGCCCCAGCACACCCACAGTCCCCATCACCCTCTGCATGTCATGCCCCTCCACAAACACCTTGTACCTGATGGACAGCCGGGTAGGACATACTGAAAAGCTGAGCATGGATAGTAAGCTAACAAGCTACATTGCGGATAGCAGGAAATCAGGCCTGGAGCCTCAGGACACCACTGCAGGAAGCTTTTGTGCCTTGATCTGCAGTCACAGGTTGAGAGGCAAGCAATGCTGGACTGGAAAGGGCAAGCATATCAGGGTTGAGAGGCAGCCACCTTAAACCTATAGGCAAGCACGCTTAGAGGGGTGTCTACTGATTAAGCCAAGCTCGGTATCTGTATTGTGGTCTCAGCACCATGTTCCACATCAGAGTGCACAGATACAGGGCATATACATTGCAACACAGCAAGAGCCCTCAGCAGACCAGATATGTCTAGCAAACATGGGCAAGAGGCTCACTTCCCAGTCTTCTCGTCCTTGTTGACGACAGCACGGTCCACAGCCGGGATTCCCTGCACTATGACCTGCGGCACCTGCTGCAGTAGCAGCTGCAGGGTGATCAGAATGCTCTTGCCGGCCGCTTTTGCTGGGTGAATCTCTACACTGTCACCCCCACTCACTCTGCAATTCACCAAGTCACCATTCCACACCCCAGCTCACTTGTTATGTGTCATCAGCAAGACATGCTGGCTAGGGTAAATTGACAGCATGCACTGGAAGATACATATAGCCGTCAGGGTCAGGCATGCACTCCTCCAAGCTGTGCATGATGTCAACTTACAGGTGAATCCCGCACCTGATCACAAGAGCTGATTCCCCCTCATGGGGTGGGGTCTTAGCCATGGCAGGCATGTAAAACTATGCCGGCAACCAACAGGATATGCCGGCATAGTTGTACAGTACTCCAATCACGCGTAACCAATCCCGCACCTGATGTTGTCAGTCTTGAGCTTGAGTTTGCTTTGCTTGAGCAGGGCAGTGCCCACAGAGTGAGGCGTGACCGACAGCTGCAGCTTGGCAATGACTTCCAAATCGAGGCGGATGCTGATGAAGCCGGCAGCAGGCTGCAGCACGGCCTTGATGTGGGCTGTCACCTGCCCAAGAACCGTCTTCTCCAGCCTGGCTTTCACCATGCGGGCACTGGTCTCATTGTTGTCCACTGACAGCTCAGCCTGCATGTCAGCAGTCCACCAGCCATAAGGGGGTGCCTTCTCACTGAGATTATGGACTGGCACGCTCCTCTGAAGACTCCCACTGCCTGTCCCATTGCCTGTCCTACTTTGTATGGGCAATGCTCTTTGTAGTGCCACTAAGTAGCACAGATGACAAGAACACCCTAGGGATGTTCACTTGCACTGATACATGCAGCCATGGCTGGAGGGATGTCCGACAACAAATGGCGCACAGCAAGCTGGCCTTTACCCATACTGACAGGCATGAATTTGTGCAGGCAGCGTAGTTGCGCAGTCAGTCAGCACAATCACTCTGCTCAGGCAGCCATGACAACTCCAGACCATCGTACTTGCAACAGCTCAAGGCTAATGCCACAAATCCTCTAATCTGAATGGTTTGCAATCTGACTTCGGTATTGACGCCGCCTCCCAACTATGAGTATACCGTGATGATGGGGGTGGAGATGTTCTTGGCAGCATTGATGATCTCCTTGATACGCGGCACACCAAGCGTGACATTCATGCTGGCCACACCGGCAAAGTGAAAGGTCTTCAGGGTCATCTGAGTACCAGGCTCTCCAATACTCTGAGCTCCAAAAGCACCCACAGTGGACCCTGCATGCACAGCACACATGCACCTCATTGCAAGCACCCTTGCCAGCACACAACAGCAATGCTCCTGAGCTGCATGTCTCTGCATATGGTCCCATCTGTTATACACAAGCCAAGATGGCACAACAGCATGCATATCACACAAACATTACTTGCCAGCGCATGCTGCTAAAGCTCAAGTCAACCTGTGTTTTGTGCTTCTGGGTCATCAGGCATTGATGAGCAAAGTTCTTGATACAGGCACTTGGTTGCAGAGGGTTTTGACAGGCATTGATGAGCAGGTAGGATGTTGGACACAGTGACTTGGCTGATCACCCTCAGCAGCCAAGTCTGTTGAGAGTGAACAGCCAAGTCACTGTGAAAACACACCCGACCTGCTCATCAATGCCTGTTAACACCCTCTGCAGCCAAATTACTGTGTCAGTAAATGAGGGTGTTACCAGGGTCCATGCGCTTGGTCTGGTAGCGCTGCACAGTCAGGTCCACAAAGGCATCTAGCTCTATCTGAGAGAGGCCATGCACACCAGCAGCAACCTCCACCTCTTCTGGACCCCGCTCCTCTGCGGGCAACCCCAAGCGCTCCCGTACCCCTTTCAGTCTGGTCACCTGCCAGGCAGACAACACAGCATGAGAGCTGCAAAGCGCATGGTCTTGTGTGCTAGCTTGGATCAGAGCAGGATTGTGAGATGCACAGGTGGCAAAGGTTGATGGTGCAGGTAGTACTTGATTGCAGCCAGGCTGGACTGAGGAGCCTGCTGTCTTGTTTGCACCTGCCACAGATCACTGCATCACAACTTACCTCTTGTGGAGACTGTGCGTGTGGTGTTTCTGGTGCACACAAAATTGGCTCACGCAACCTTGGTGACATTCAAATACTTGCAGTTGGTGACTAGTCACACTGCAACTGGTCTTAACCAAACATAACACCCTACTAGACATTGATAAACCTTACTGTGAACCTTGACTTCCAAAACACGCTGCCTTGGACCTATTGTTGGATTTCTACTCTTGGGAAGATTCACCAAAGTACCTGCTTGAGGATGAATTCCTTGAGGCTGGCAATGAAGAGGCCACTGTACTTGTCACTGCCTTCCACCAGCCCTCTCAGCTGCAGTCGCTGCTCCAGCAGCTGCACCAGCTCTCCAGGAAGGGGGGCGGCGGCTGCAGCCAGGGCCACTCCTGGGGCAGCCTCGTTGGGAGTGGAGGCCTTGATCTGGGACAGGGTCCGCACAAAGTCGATAGGGGTTCCATCTTTGCCCTCCATGCTGACTGGGTCCAGGCCATCATCTCCGTACGTCAGCTGTACAATGCCACTGGCAGAGTTGCGCACCTGCATGGGCAAGATTGTGTGAGGAGATCGAATCTGTGAGGAGTTGCATTCGTGAGGGAATGGAATATGTCAGGAGATGGCATATGTAAGCAAAAGCTGCGGATCAATGGCTGCAGCAACTTTGGCATGCAGCTGATGCCATGCTGAGAGACAGGCGTTGACACACATGGCACAGTCAAGCCGCTGGTCACTTGCCACCATTGGACTATTCAGAGGTGATAGAACACATGCTTGCTGCAATGTGTGCTGAGGACAACATGAGAACAGGAGCAAGCTTTGCCACAACAAACATGCATCTGAACATACTCAGCCCCAATCAGTCTGTATAGATGCATGTAGAATTATACAGGCTTACTGTGCCATCATAGTGGGTGTACAGATCCTCCAGTGACTTCATGAGACGGCAATTCATGTAGCCAGTTTGTGTAGATGCACGTAGAAGTGTAGAGGCTTACTGTGCCATCATAGTGGGTGTACAGATCCTCCAGTGACTTCATGAGGCGGCGACTCATGTAGCCGGTCTCTGCAGTCTTGACAGCTGTGTCCACCAGGCCCTCTCGCCCACCCATGGTGTGGAAGAAGAACTCGGTGGCGCTGAGGCCGGTGTAGAAGGAGGAGGCAACAAAGCCCTTGCCCTCTGGGGTCTTGTCCCCCCTAGGAAAGTGGGGCAGGCTCCTGTCCTGCAGCCAACATGAAAAGTGCTGCATGTCTCTGCATCTGTCTCGTAATCAATCATCTTTAAGGTGCCATGCCAGTGCAGGCACTGTTTGGGGCAATAATGCCGCAAGAGACACTTGTGGCAATGCTGTGAACTTTTGTCAGATACAGCAAGCAGCATGAGCCAAGCTGGTTGCTGCAAAATGTATGCAGCATGATCCAACAGGACAAGTGTCATTGCTCAACAGGCAGGCTGTAGCTTTACAGAGTGGCATCAGCAGTAGGGAATGCAGAAATACCCAAAGCCAAAGCCAAGGCTGGTTTTGTTGTCAGGTTAGCACTGCTGGCAACGAGAGGCTTTGGAACACAGTGATAATGTGACATGTGTGTGTATATTTGATATAAAACAAAAATTTAGAATGAAATTGAACTAAAATCAATTAAAATTAAAATCAAATTAAATTCGATCATGCATGGGAAAGCATTTGAGGAGTGCAAGATATGTAAGAAGGGTAAAATGTGTGTACGAGTGGTATGATGTGTAGATGGTCAGTTGTGTAGGTAGATATAAGGTGTGTATGGATACCTTGAAGCCGTTGGGGGCTCTCTTGCCTCCCACACTCTGCTGGCCCACACAGGCCACCATCTGGGCAATGTTGATGGGAGACCCCTTGCTGCCACACTGGCTCATGTTCAGGGGGCTGTTGTGCCAATGCAACGTGTCCATGCACACCTGCATACACCCCACGCTGTGTTGCAGCCCACTCATTCTTTTTCTGTTTTCATGCCCAGTGCTGTATGGTCTTGGGTGTGGCGCTGGTTGTGATTCAGTAGATGTCCTGGCTTGAAAGCACAGGTGAGTCTGATGTGTGACAGCACAAGGCCTTTTGTTCAGCAAGATTTGGTTCAAGAAAAGGCCTGATGGTAGATAGGGCCAAGTGGTGTAAAACGCTGTCCTGCAATGATGCTGTAGGAAGGGCACTCAAGATCAGCAGGCTGACAAACAGCCGTACTGGCCAGTATTGCAGTGCACCAGCACAGGAAATGAGGTTGTCACCTTGGAGACTTGCATTGATGCTGTGCAGAACTTGTCTGGAGTCTGTCTGATATTTGCTGAAAGCCATGCAAGCCTTATGTGCCTTCAAGCAAAACATAAGCAGATGGCAAGGTTGGGGCATGCGATCACCACGCGCACTTAAGTATCACTGTATACCATGCGACTGAGCACATGTGCTATCTGCTGTTGATTACTTGAAGGCATGTGACTTCAGCAATGATGCTGCAGCTACCTGTTGGTAGTCTCATACTTGTCCACATGACATGAAACCTCAATCAGTGTATTGGATAGTTGAGTGCACAGAGACCACAAACTATGCATGTTTTGGCCAGTGACTTCTTACATAAACTGCTTGCCAGGTGTAAGCAGTAAACACAAGCTGAAATACAGCTTTGAGCTTGTGATCAAACAGCTTGTGGTCACAGAACTGACAAATGAGTCAGAGCAATACGCAGAGTTTGGCAGCCCAAGTGAAACCCCACCTTGGCAGCCTTTTCTCGCACGTCATTCAAGGCATCAGTGACCACCTTCTCCAGACTCTGCTCTGAGTCACAGCCAGACTCCAGCTTGAGGCGCCCCTTACTAAAGTCCTTGATGTACTCCTGCACCTTGGCATACCCTGTGCTCACTGTCTGCTGCTTCTTCTCCACAAGGCGTGGCGCTGGAGTGACATCATCAATGCCGATGGAGAAGCCCCTGTTGCCGATGAAGCGCGCGCTGAGTTTGGCCAAGCGGTTCATGCAGCTGGCTGCTACCAGGGCTGAGTAGTCTGTGTTGAGCACCTGCATGGCACATGCCAAGCTCAGCAGCCCGTGTGTGTCATCATCATTGTGTATGCAGAGGCTGCTTTTGCCAGTGGACTGGGCAGTGAGTGTGGCCAGGAGGTTCATGCAGGTGTTTGCCACCAGTGCTGAGCAGTCTGTGTGCATTACCTGCAGAAACACTACAAGCCAAAGGTCATCCAGAGGCTCATCCCCAACACTGTGCTTTTGATGCATGAGGTGTCACCTGAAAGAGGCCAGCCTTATTGCCACCGCCAAGGGTGGCCTTGCCCAGGCGGCCACACAGCAGCTGGCTGTTGCGGAAGCAGACATAGCCGTCCTTGGGGCACATGTGCTCCACATCCCCTCCGCTGTACATCTTCTCCTTTGTCTCCAAGTTCACATACACCCTGGACAGGCATTGCATTAGGGATCAGCATGCATCCCCAGTGCACTTGTCAAACAAACACCTACTAGTATGCTGTTCATGGTGAAACTACCATCAACTACGGCCTAGTGAGGTGACTTACTGTGTTGGGCACTCTGCACGACCTGTGCATAAAAGCTTACACATGTTGCGGATGCTACATGCTTCTGCAGGCTTTCTGTTTAAAACGATGCAAAGATGCACTTGGTATTGACACTACCAAGTGCTGTGATGTCAAGAGGCTATGACTACTGGTCCTTGTCCAATTGCAGCATAGCCCCGCAAAACACAAAGAACCCTGACAGATGGCAATATGATGGTGTGCTTTGTAAGCCACTTCAGAATGTCATAGCAAAGCACAGCGCAGCACAGCACAGCACAGCACAGCACAGCACAGCACAGCACAGCGTCATCTGGCAAACTGCACCTGGTTGCAGCATTAGGGCGGACCATGGCGCTGAAGATTTGCTTGCCAGTCCACAGCTCAACAGGCTTCACAATGGTGGGCACCGGCAGATCATAGCTCTCAGCTGCATCCCCCATGTATGTGCACAGAAGCCCAAACTCGCTCCTGCTGTAGAAGCAGTCCTTGGAAGTCACCAGAAAGGCAGACGTCAGAAAGTCCTGCACAGCATGGTCAGCTGGTCGAAGTCCACCTACCGGCATCAAGCTGTGGATCTATCTGGCATTCTATGGTGCCTGCTGACCATATAGCTGAAGGGCTATGGACGATGGTGCAGGTGAAGAGCTGCTGTGGCAGATTGTGCAATGCAGCTGGGTGTGTGCAAGGCGCACCTGAGTGGCTGCAATGAGGATCTCTCCGTTCTTGGGTGTGCACAGGTTGTTCATCACACCCATCAGCTCACTCGCCTCCGTCTTGGCTTCCTGGGTCTGGGGAACATGCAGGTTCATCTCATCGCCATCAAAGTCAGCGTTGTAGGGGCTGCAGACACACTCATTGAAGCGGAAAGTCCTGCAGCAAACATCACACCGAGATGATGTACTGGGGGAGAAGTACCACTCTATGACTGCGTGTCTAGAAGCACAGCGGCTGAGTCTTGAACCTGGCCAGAAATCGACAGGAGGTTGACCCCCGGCATGAACAGATGATAACCTTCGCTAGTATATCTTGTCCTTACAGCAGTGACAATGGACGAGCAAAACTTTTCACGGAACTTGGCTGCAGATTGCTTGTTCAGATGGTCTGCCAAAGACTCAGCAGCATGAAGATCTCCCATTCAAGTCAGCAACATGAGCTGACAACAAGGGATGTGTTCTTGCAAACGCGCTCAGACCTTTGGCAATCCCACTGGCTGACGAGGACACAATTTGCTGGTGCAGATATGCAGCTACAGCCCATGACCAGAACCTGTGTGTGCTGTGATCAGCACATCATGCAACACACATGGGCTGAATGTTTTTTCTACATGCAGATCAACATTCCCACACAAAAGCAGAAGCTTCAGATTTCAGCATTCACCAATAGGTGTACAGCAACAGCAGAGATGCCAGAAGGATAAAGGGCAGAGGGCAGCTGACCTCCAGGGCATGACCCGCACTCTGTGAGCCATGATGGACATGCGATGGAGGGAGGGCTGCCGGTTGAAGAGGGCAATGTCTCCATCCATGAGGTGGCGCTCCACCACATCCCCCACCTTCAGTTCTGCTGCTAGCTTGCGCCGGTCCCCAAACTTGAGGAACCATCTGCCACCCTCCAGCATGTTGATGTGGTTGGCGCCAGGCCAGCAAGCCACCCCTGCAATCAAGCCAAGCCTTTCGTGTGATTGGAGGCATCCTTCTACAACGAGTGATAGGCGCAACAGCAGGCTCAGGCCTGCTGCCTCCTTTGAACGTGTTGGTGTGGATGCCACTTGGCCCACGCATGCTATGATGCAAGCAGTTGCAGTGGCAGGTGTGAGAGTGCCAAGACCACTGTATGTGTTGCTGTAGCAGAGTCTGAAAACCATGCAGCTGCACTGTCTGTGCTGCTGTGCCAATACACCAGCTGCAGCGGTGGGAATGTGGTGGATTCCTCACAAACCAGGCTGAAGCATTGTGGCTTAGAT
>JAABUK010008837.1_pt1 | contig 13984 bp, 10 predicted proteins | sample 5559141 | NCBI WGS metagenome assembly JAABUK01 (sample SAMN10711869, study PRJNA513367) | rock metagenome | isolation source: Antarctica rocks | place: Antarctica: Victoria Land, Pudding Butte nord | collected 2016-01-03
AAGTGATAGAATGTTCCACGACCCGTCTCCTATGCATGAGGCACTACGCCGGACCACCCAGCGCAACCCTCGAAACCTGCATACTGTGAGACGGGTCACCCCGTGCTCAGGCGAACATCTGGTCTAGATAATCCGCCAAGGCACGAATCCCAACGAGGCGTTGCCGAATGGTAGAGGGCGAAAGCAACGACGACTCGCGGCCCCGTGGCTGGAAGCGAACAGTTCGGAGAAAGGCTAGAAAACGGAGCACTAGGCTCGGATCGAAGTGGAGGCGATCTAATGGCCCCGCGAATTCAACCAACGTTTCGACAGCGCGGCCGTATGCAACAAGCGTATTGCGAGTCAGACCTCTTGCCTCAAGCCCAACCAAAAACATCGGGGCTATCGGGTCTGTGGCGCAGAGCGGAAACTTAGTGGCCCACCATCGCAGCGGTCGGTCGCCTACCTCCGGTTGCCCGGCGACTGGCTGAGGCTGAGGGTCCGAAATGCTCTGGTCGGCCATGTCGAAACCCTAACCGATTCTGATTCACAATAATGAGATAACCAGACATGTTCCGTTCCTTCATTCATTCCTTCGAAGGAAGCCCGCCGGCTCCATGCCGGCGTCGTTCCCTCGGGTGCGGTCTGAAGAAACCGGGGCTGGGACCGCCCGCCCCCGAGCGCCGCGGCTTGGTGCGGGAGCGTAGCGACACGGCAGCGGCGCGAGCCGGAGGCGATCCGCGCAGCGGATCGGGGATGCGGAAAGCGGGACCGGGCTTGGTTTAGACCGCGCATACCCGAGGGGACGACGCACGGCGTGGAGCTGCGTGCTTTCATACAGTTCTCCCCTCCTCCGATTCTCAAATTGAATCGGCCGGTTGTCTGGTCTCAGGTTTTGGCATTGGCCTACGTCATGGCCTCGGTCAGTCGTCGAGGAACGCCATTCCGTAGGCGGCGAGCGGATGCACATCCGTCCACTCGATTTCGCCCGCCTAATGCAATTGGCGCAGGTGCTCCGCGGCGCCGGCGATCCGCGCCTCGGTCGGATCGAGGCGCGGCGCGGGAGCTTGCGGCAACGGAGTTGCGGGCGCTCGGAACGCGTAGTCTCCCTCGGAGGCGTGCGCCCGTTTCTGCTGGCGTAGCCAATCTGTCATATACTCCGCCAGCAGTGCATTCGTCTTCGGGCGGCGTTGCCTGCACGCGCGTTGGCGTGCTTCGATCCCGTACGCTTGGCTGTCGCAACTGGCGATGCGCGGGTAGGCGATCTCTCCCCTCCCCTCTCTCCGTTCTCATTCAGCCTTGCATCATCGGTGCGCCGGGATGCGTCGTCAGTCGTCGAGGAAGGCCATCTCGTCGGCACGGCACGGGTTCAGGTCAGACCACTCCACCTCGCCGCCTTCGTGCAGGGCGCGCAGCTCGTCGCGGCACGCTTCGACGCGTGCAGAGATCGGATCGGGCTTGGATCGAGCTTGGGTGGCCAGTCTCGGGCGGCCGGCAGGCGTGGGCGCTTTGCCAACTGCACCATTTGCTCTCGATACCAGCCATCCATGACCTCGGCGACGACGCTGTCCGGCTTGCTCGTGCGCGATTTGCGAGCCTCCTGCCTGGCGGCGACGCCGTAGGCTTGGCTGTCGGCGCTCGCCACGCGCGGGTGCTGGGCGGCGACGGCGATGGCTAGACCCTTCAGGCCGAAGAGGTGGAATTGGGCGGTCGATCCATCGAACGCCCGGTCGAGCACGTCGAGGACGTGCAGGATGCCATGCTCTCCGTGGAGATGGCGGCGGCACATGCTGCCGACGCCGACGAGCGGACGCTCCCGCACCCATGGCATCCGTTCGAGGCAGCGGAGGTAGTGGTCGGGATGCCAGCCTTGGATGGTCGGCACGAAGCGATCGGCGATGCCGCGGCGCTCGCCACCGTTGAGGCAGAGTATGTTGAGGCGCACTGTGCCGGAGATCCGGTCGAAGACCTCGCCGAGATCGCTGGCGACCTCCGGCTCGACGCACCAATCGGCCGCCGCCCACCAGAGCCAGGGCGCGGCGGCGGCCAAATCGAGATACGCGTCGATCGGCCAGGGAAAGCCGCGATAGAGGCGGGCAGCGACGAACCCGGCAGAGTCCAGGGCGACCGGATGACGCGAGACAAGGGAGAGATGCCGCCCGTCGAAGCGGTCCCAATGGCGCAGCCGCAGGTCATCGTGTGACCAAACCGACAGGGCGTTCGCGCTGATCAGCACGGGTGCGGCGAGGGCCTGGGCGCGCTGCCAGAGCGCTCCGGGCCGGAGTGCTGGCAGGCCGAGCAGGAATGTGAATCGATCGAGGTGCATGGCATCGGCTCCGGAGTGGCGGCCGGCGGCCTGGAAGGAGCCTTGCGGGGCCTCCTTCTCTCATCTGCCGATCCGCCGCCACTGTCGCTGCGGCCGGGCCGAGCGCGGCAAGGGCGTCGCCGGCGAAGCCGGGCGGACGGGCTTCCGACCGCCCCTTTCCGCGCCGGGGCGGCTGCGGCAGCCAGCAGCCAGCAGCCCGAACTACATGGACGGCGACGAACCTGACTTATTCAGGCCGAAGACCGTCTTCAGCGCGTCGGCGGTCTGCGCGAGCGGCAGCGCTCCGACCCGCACGTGCGGTCGGATCAGCGCGTCCATGGCGGTGCCGGCTTTCTGCAGCTCGTTCGTCAGTGCCGACATGAGTGCCGCCTTGCTGATCTGAGACCAATCGATGTGGAAATCGGCGCGGCGGGCCAGGTCGGCATGCACGGTCATCAGCACTCGGCCGCTGCCGTCCAGAAAGGGATGGGCGTGCGCAAGCCTGCCGAACACCTCGCCTGGTTTGCTCCGCATCGTCGTTGGATCGAGGCCCATGCGCAGCCCGATCTCTATGCCGCGTTGCGCGCCACCGGGGCTTGCAAATAGGTCCGAGATGCCGGTTTTGCCGGGGGCGATCTCGGCCGCCAGAGCGGCTCGGTCCTGTCCGGCCCAAGGATAGACGGACCTGAAGAGGCGGCGATGGGTGTCGAGTACATGGCGATAGTCCAGCGTCGGGGCCGCTTGGAGCGCCTCGAGCGCGGGCATGACGTGGGCCGCGAAGCTGAGGGCTTCCAGCCGCGCGATCATCGCGACGTCCGTTGTGCCGATCTTGTTCCGCAGATGCCCTCTGGTGGCCCGATCGCCGAATGGGTCGAACGGAAGCGGGCCGCTGGACGAGCGGTCTTCCGGCGACACTCGCCCCAGTGCGGCGGCAATGCCAGGCAACTGCCCGGTCAACCAGGGCGGTGCGTCAAGCGCTTGAAAGAGGACACGACCGCGCTCGACTTCGAGGACGGGTTTGTGCGCGAGGCCGGTGTTGTCGAGCAGCACGGCGCGATCCGCGATGGCGATAGCCGCGGGAAGGTTTGCCAGGCTGTGCCCAACGCGGCGGCGTACGACTTCTTCGGCGATCCAGTGTCCGCCTTCAGCGGTTCGCGCTTGCACCCTGGCCACGTTCACATCTGCGTCCCGAACTCCAACATAGCGCAACGTCACATCGTAGCCCGCGTCTTTGGCCATCTGCATGCGTGCGAGCACGGTCCGGCCTGTGAGGGTCGTCTCGAGCGAGAGCGAGCGGCCGTCGGAGAGAGCCCGATCGAATTGGCGCAACGCCTCCTTGCCAGCCGCAAGGTCGACCGACCGCGGGCTCTCGGGATTGATGCTCCGGGCGATGCGGTCCGGGTCGATCTCGATCTCTACCGGATCGCCGCCGCCCGCGCGCAAGCTGCTTTTACCGGCGCCATTGGCGCCGGCATACACGATCAGGCGCTTCACCGCCGCGGCGGTGAGGGCGGTGTGAAACCAGGATGGGGGTGATCTTCGACCCGGAACTGGCCGATCGGGGCAAGGCGTTCGATCCGGCCGCCCGGATGCTCTCGCACCATCCAGCCATCAAGCTCGTAGCTCAGGATCGCGCCACTCGCACGGCGCTGAGCCAGGCTGTTTTGCGCCGCACGCTCAAGCGCGGCGCGCTCGGTCTGCATCAGGTCCGACCCGGCGCCACGAATGCCATGCTCGACTGACCGCGTGCCGGTATCCCCGGATCGGACACCTTCCGCGCGCTGCATGAGATAGGCTGCGTGCAACGCGAAGCCCTGATCGTCGTCGATCAGCCCAGCCCGCTGCACCTTGATCAGCAGCATTTCGATGCGGTCGAATTGGATCGGGCGGTCGCACAGCCGATTGACGTCGGCGGTGAAGGCGTCGATCGGGTCGGGATCGGCGGTGATGCCGTGCATCGAGGCCGCAACATCGATCGCTGAAGCGATGTCGCCAAACAGCGCGATATCCTTGGCGGTGAAGATGTCGATCGCGTCGGCCATGATGAGCCCCTGTGCTGATCGATACTACCGGAAGACGCGGCCGGCCGCTATCCGCCGCTCCCTCCGTCGGAGATGGGACGCCATCCTCAAACAGGGTCGTGCGTCGCGCCGAGCATCGCCGGCCTAAAACAAAAGTAAGCACCGTCAGGAGACGGTGGCGACCTCTTCGGCTAGGTTTCGCTTCCATCTTTGCGGGGGAGGATCAGCAAGCGCGGCCTCGACGCGCCGCTCGATCCAGTCAGCGACAAGCTCAGGGACGGTATAGCCGCGAGCGCCGCTGAGCCAGCGCCGCACGAGTTCATCACGGGAGTCTAGTTGCCGCGCCAATGCTCCCCCGGACCAGCCGAGGACGCCGAGACATTCGCGTAGCCGTTCCGGTGTCACGGGAGTCGTGCCGGCCAAACCAGCTTGGCAACCGTGATCACGCCGCCAACGAGGCCGGTGACCGCCAAGAGCGTTTGTACACCTCTATCGCGGTCGAATTTGCGACCTTCTGATGCAAGCTTGCCTTGGTCGGCTAGGAGCTTTTGCGTTTCAGCCAGGAGCTTTTGCGTCTCCGCACGGTTGCGGTCGATCTTGCCGAGTTGCGTTCGGAGATCGATATCGTCGGTGGCGTCTGACATCTTGGCCTCATGTCCGCACCGGCCTAATCGCCGCGTGCAAATACAATATAGGGAAAATCGTGCGTCAGTGCGAGCACTAGTCTAGGTCAACGTCCACTCGTCACATGATCCGGATGAACAGGTCCTCCGCGCCGCAGACGGCGTGCGCGCCACAGCTCTCGCATTTGTAGCCTTCGGCGTCCGGTTCGACACCATCGGCTTCGGCACCGCAGGCGGTGCAGAAGCCCGGATTGTCGAGTGACGCCTGGGCTCGTTGAACGGCTTGGCAGATCCGTTCGGGTGTGATGCTGCAGTGGAGCATGATCTTGTCTCCGTGGCTGCCGTCAGGCGGCGTTTTGGGTGGTCCGCAAGGGTGCCGGCGAGAGCAGCCGTTCCAGGTTGTCGATTTCGGCCAGGAGCCGACGGAGCCGGGGCTTGAACTTCGGTTCGATCCGTTCGGCTTCGGCCATGTATCGCTTGTAGGTTTCACCATCCCATGTTGCTCGATCGCCGATCCGGACATGCTTGGGCAGATGTTTGGTGATCGCGGTCTCGGCCGTTGCCACCCATGCCGCCTCGATTCTGGCGATAAGGGTCCGTTTGTCCGTCAGTGCGGAGCGGAGCTGCGCGAGATTGCCGATGAGCGGTGGGAGTTGTGGGCGAGACGTGGTGTGCGAGGCGGTGATCACCGCCTTGACCGGGCTATGGTGGGTCATGATGGCGTCCTCCGGAGGAACCCGGCCCGGAGTGGGCCGGGCCGGGGATGTGGCTGCGGTCAGGCGGCTGCGGTGATGTCGTCGGGCTCCCCGTCGCTCTCATCCGACGCGCCCCGCTCCTTGTTCTCCTCGGTGCCGGGCACGCCCTTGTCGATGTCCTCCTCGTCGCTGCCCTCGCATTCGCCCTCGTCATCGCTCACTGCACCCGTGCCGTGGACGAAGTGCGATGGGTCGTAGCGATACTCGTGGGTGCCGGCGGCGAACTCGCCCCCGACCAGCTCGAAGCGCGCGCCACGGAACTGCCAGGTCGAGCCTTCGACCTGCTTGATCAGGGCGGCGCGCGTGTCCTTCACGCGGGCACCCGGAGCGACGTTCTCACCCTTGGCGGCGGCCTCCAGCGCTCCCCGGGACAAGCAGGCGAGGAACTCCTCTGTCCCCATATGCGCGAGGTGTTTGCTGGCGCAGAGCGCGTCGCCGGCGATGCGAGCGGCGATCCCGCTGTTGGTGTTGTTCTCGCGGCAGGACAGGACCAGCGTAAGCATGGTGCGGGCCGCCTGGTGGATGGCAGCGGTGTCGGTGCTGAGCACGCCGCCCTCGCAGATCGAGGCAAGCACCTGCAGCCGGGACGTCCCGCCATACCCGGCAGGCGACTGCACGGAGATGTTCTTGCCTGCCAAAGCGATCACCAGAATCCCCAGCAACGTGTCGATCGGAATTTCGCTGTCGCCGAGGGCGGTGTGCAGGGCGTCGGTCCGTAACTCGCCGATCATCGCCATGCCTTTCTGCGTCACGTCGGGCCTGATCTTGACCACCACGGGCTCGCTTTCCTCGGCAGCACCGCTCTGCCCGCCTCCTGTCTTGCCGACGTCCACTTTGCCCTTCGCCTTCGGGGTGGGCAGGCGATAAGCAACCGTCTGGATTTCGCCGCTGCGCTCGTCGACGAAGTGACCGACCACGTCGCCAGGCTTCGGGGCGGAATAGACGCGCTCGGCGCCCTTCGGAAGCTGGGCGGTGCCGTGGTCGTTGACCGTTAACAGCGTGCCGTTATCCGGCATCGCTGCCTGCATGTGCGCCTGCTGCGCCGCAAAGAAGCCGTCCAGGTTGGTCGTGTAGCGGTTTTCCTGGCCGGCTGGTGCGAAGAGGTCTTCCTCCCATGTCACGCCGTTATCGCGTGCGGCCTGCTCGTCGAATTGTGCTGCCGAGAACGAGATGCGGCGTTTCGTGAGCGAGCGGGCCACCTCCCACCAGACCACGTCATGGCCCTTCTTCGGCTTGTGGGCCTTCCAGACCTCCTCTTGCTCTTCGGCGGAGGCGGCGGCGATCGTACGAAGCTGATCGTCCGAGGGCATGCTGCCCTTTGCCATCACGTCGAGCATCGGCGGGTGTAGGCTGCCGAGCAGCTTCAGCTTGCGCACGGTTCGGGCCGGGATGGCGAGTGCGCCGGCGATGGCTTCTTCGTTCCACTCCTGTTGTTCGAGGCCCTGGATGCCGCGCCAGGTATCGACCGGGTTCATCGACACGCGCACGAGGTTTTCGCTCATGCTGGTCATGGGATCGTGCGCTTCGTCGCCGTCGATGACGTAGACGTCGATCTCTTTCAGGCCGGCCTTGATCGCGGCCTTGGTCCGGCGGTCGCCGGCACGCACCACGAGCTTACCGTCGATCTCGCGTACGACCGGGGGCTGGATGAGTCCGATCGCCAGGATGGAGGCGACGAGCTGGGCGTCCATCTCCTTGCCTGCGGGCGTGCGGCGGGGGTTGTTCGGGTTCAGGGTCAGCAATTTGGGGCTGACGCGGCGCATCTCGGGCATTCTGGGCTCCTGGTCGAGTGTGGGTTTGTCTTCCATCATTCTTCTGGAAGACCCCTCCCCCGGGCTGCGGCGTGGTCCGCCGGGGCAAGGGCGAAGCCGGCGCAGCCGGGCGCGCAGCCGTAGGCGAGCACGCCCCTTGCCGCGGCGGTCCCGCTGCGGCATCCGGCTTTATCCTCCATTGTCGTTCGCACCTGTTCCTGTTTTCCCGATCCGTTCACAACACGGAAATCTTCAGCACAAAATGGACTGAAGTTTTCCGTTCTGCGGCAGTCGGGTGATGCCGCCGACCGTCAGGCTGCCTGAGGGACGTCCTCGGCCTTGCCTTTCAGGTCGGCGTTGAGCGTCTCGAGCTGCGCGAGCTTGCCGTCCAACTCCTCTTGCAACGCAAAGCGCTGGCCGACGCGCTCGCGGAACCCGAGAAGCCGCTGTTCGGCCTCGCGTGCCTTCCGCTCGAAGGCGAGCTTTTGGTCCGAAAGGCGCTCGAGGATGTGCTCGATGCGGGCGATCAACCCGGTTTGGGTGATGTCGGCTGCAAGGGCGATCTCCTCGTCCAGGCCGGTCCGACGGAGGAGGAGCGACGCCTCGAACTCGCTGCGCCAGGTCCGGCCGGCGTGGCACACCAGCTCGAAGCCGCCGAGTGTGCCGAGGGCCACCTCGCCCTCCTGCTTCGCCCGCGCCATCAGTCGCACCTTGGACAACAGCATGCCGCCTGCGGTGCGACGCTCGGTGATCTGGCGGTCACCAGCGCGCATGACGAAGGCGTCGCCACGGGTGGAGACGTGCTGCTCGATGTCGGTGCCGACCTGCTCGGCGCGGCGCTCTGCGTGCTGTGCTCGAGTTGCAGGTCGGTGATCCGGCGGCGGACGGCGAGTTGATCGTTGAAGTGCGCCGCGCGCTGCCGATCCAGCCGCGCGATCTCGCTTTCCAGCCCTGCCTTCTGCATCAGCCGCGCGTCGCCGGATGCGATGGCCTTGGCGAGCGCGAACTGGTCGGCCGCGTCGCCCACGTCCTCCAGCTTGCGGACCGATCGGTCGCCGGCGAGCGCGGCCAAGATGAAGCGCTGCTTGCGCTCGTTGTTCTGCCACATGGTCGCGTCCATGGAGCCGAGCGTCGCGTAGGCAGCGATCTCGATTTCGGCGTTCTGGTTGCCCTGCCGTTCGATCCGTCCCTCGCGCTGCTCGATGTCGGACGGGAGCCACGGCACGTCGAGATGGTGGATCGCCCGCAAGCGGAGCTGTGCGTTGACGCCCGTTCCCATGGTCTGCGTCGAGCCAAGCACGATGCGGACACGGCCGGCGTTGATGTCGTTGAATAGGCGCTGCTTCTCGGCCGATCGCTTGAAGTGCTGCATGATCGCGATCTCGGACGCGGGCACGCCGAGGCGTATCAGTTCGGACCGGATCCAGGCGTAGGCTGAGAAGCCACGCTTGTCCTCGGCCGCGAGCGTGCCGAGGTCGGAGAAGATCATCTGTGCCGCGCCCGCGATTGGGAATGGCGTGCCGTCCGGCTGCTTGAAGCGCAAGCGTGCGCCCTCGTGCCAGATGCGGAGCACGTTGCGGATCATGAGGTTGAGCTTATTGCTGTCGTCGTTACCGGCGAACGCGCTGGCCAGGCGCATGTCGATCGCGGCGTGCCGGCCGTCGGTGATGACGCTGAGCAGGATGTCGTCACCCTTCTCGACCTTGCCCGTGCGCTGTTTGATTTTCTCGATGCGATCGGCGAGCGTGGCCTGATAGGCGCGGAACTCCTCACTGGCCGGGGCGGTGACGAGTTGGCGCTGGCCGCTCTTGATCGGCGGCAGCTTCACGTAGGCGCGCAGATCGTCTTTCTGCACGACGTCGGCCACGGTCCGGAACATGTCGATCAGCTCGGGGATGTTCACGAACTGGCTAAACCGCTCGACGGGCTTGTAGGCGCCGGACGGCTGCAGCTCCAACTCGGTGCGGGTCTCGCCGAAGCACGCGGCCCAGGCATCGAACTCATGGACGCCGCGTTCGCGCAGCAGCCCCTCGTTCTGGAAGCGCAGTAGCGTGAACAACTCGCCCATCGTGTTGGTGATGGGCGTGCCCGATGATTGGATCAGTGCTCGCCGCGGATTCATCGTCGCGACGAAGGCCCGCTTGACGTAGAGGTCCCAGGCGCGTTGCGAACCGTCCGGATCGACGCCCTTGAGCGCGGTGCGGTTGGTTGCAAAGGTCAACTTCCTGAACTCTTGGGCTTCGTCCACGATGAGCTGGTCGATGCCCATCTCGGCGATCGTCAGCATGTCGTCGCGGCGGTCCTGCAGCGTCTCCAGTTTCTCGGCCAACCGCTCCTTCAGCGCCTCGACCCGCTTGCGGGTGATGCGGTCGTCGCGGTCGATATCTAGGGCAACCTCTTCGATCCGGTCCAGCTCGTCCTGGATCATGCCCCGTTCGAAGTCGCCCGGCACGGCGATGAACTTGAACGCGCTGTGGGTGATGATGATGGCGTCCCAGACATCGGTCGCGGCGCGGGCCAGGAAGCGGGCGCGCTTTTCCTTGGCGAAGTTGGTCTCGTCGGCGACCAGGATGCGGGCATTCGGGTAGAGTTGGAGGAACTCGCGGCTGAACTGGGCGAGGCAGTGGCCGGGCACCACGATCATCGCCTTGCGGATCAGGCCGAGCCGCCGCTGCTCCATGACGGCCGCGATCATGGTGAACGTCTTGCCGGCGCCGACCGCGTGCGCGATGTAGGTCGAGCCGGAGGCGATCACCCGCCAGACCACGTTCTTCTGGTGGGGGTAGAAGCGGATGATGGCGGACGCCCCCGGCAGTGTCAGGTGCTGTCCGTCGAAGCGACCCGTCACCAGGTTGTTGAAGCGGTCGTTGTAGATGCGGGAGAGGCGGTCGGCGCGGGTGCTATCGGTCCAGACCCACTCGGCAAAGGCGGTCTTGATCTTGTTCAGCTTCTCCTTGGCGGCCTCCGTGTCCTCCGGGTTCAGCACCCGACGTTCCGAGCCGCCGACATTGATGATGTCGAAGATCTGCGGCGTGCTGCCGTTCAGGGCGTCGTGGAGCAGGCTGGCGGCGTCGCGCCGCCCGGTGCCCCAAACCGAGGTGCCCGCGGCGGTGGTGCCGAAGTTGGTCGAAACGACAGTCCATGTCGCGAAGGCTTCGGTGTGACGGATCGAGATCTCGCCCTCCATCACCTCGCGCACGAACGCCTCGATGACGTCATCGGGCAGCCAAGGGGCGCCGAGGCGGGCGGTAATGTCCGACGGCAGTAGATCCTGCGGCTGGACGAGGCGGAGCGCTTCGACGTTGCGCCCGTAGCGCGCCTCCAACGCGGTCGCCATTTCCGCAGCGGCGAGCTTGTGCCGCACCGGGCCAGAAAGATAGCCGTCCGCCGTCTCCCACGCTTCGGTCGCCGGGTTGAGGAACACGGACTGGCCGAGCCGTTCCATGGCTTCGGTGGCCGAGCACTCGAGCAGCTCGGCGATGTGGTCGGGATCGACCCGGCCGGTCGCGTTGAGCGTGACGGCCAGGGCGTCCGCGGCCGTCGTGACGATCGGGGCGGCCGGGGGCGCGATCACCCGTTCGCTGAAGATCGGGCCGCGCCCGGCGAGGCCGCTGTCCACGTCGTAGTGTTCGATCGAGGCGACCAGCCAGCAATCCGGGTCGTCGGCGAAGTGCGCCAGGTTGGGACGCCGGTGCTGTTCGCGCTCCTCGCCGGTCTCGGCGTCCGTCTGCACCGAGACGGTCGTGTGGTTGATCGGCCCATGGTAGCGAATGAAGTTGGAGTAGGCGCAGCGGAGACGGACTTGCTGCTCCTGGCAGGGCTTGTCGTCCGCCTGTGCCCGCAGCACGTCCCGCAGCGCGTCCCGTACTCCCATCAGCCCGCGGATGACCTTCACCGCCTTCGGGGCAATGCCTTCCTTGCTCTTGCCCTCCTTGATCGGGACCGGGACGACGGCGCCGTCGATCACCTGGCAGAGCCGCCCGGAGCGGTTGTGCAGGTAGCTTCCCTCCTTGACGGTCGCGCCGTCCGCAGCCCGGCCGATCGTGACCGATGCCTCTGCCTCGACAGGTTCTTCGTCGGTGAGGGCGTCCGGGTCGGGCGTGTGGACTCTTGCGGGGAGAAGAGCGAGCGCGTTGTCGAGCTGCTGTTCGAGGTCGCCGTGATCGGCGTGGGGCAGGCAGGTATACGACCGGCCGATGCCGTAGATGCCGCGGCGCTGGGCGTGGGTGCCGAGCACCATCTCCGGGTGTTCGATGAAATACTCGTTGAGCATCACCGAGCCGTGTCGGAGGTGGCGCGGGAGGTTCGGACCATCCGGGGCATCCGGAGAGGGCTCGACCGTATCCTCCGTCCCGTCGATTGCTTCGTCTCGCGCAGCGTCGTCATCGACGCTCACCTCGACCAGGTCGTGCCAGGCACATCCACCCTGCGACGCGCCGGCTGCGCGCCGTTGGAAAACGAGGATGTCGACGACGACGTGCGTTCCGGCCGTTGCCTGCATGCTGTATTCCGGCAGGCGAACGGCCCCGATCAGGTCGGCCATGCCGGCGATATGCTCGCGGGCGGTCGTGCTGGTCTTGTCCATGGTGCCCGTGCTGGTCACGAACACGGCGAGGCCGCCCGGGCGGAGGCGGCTGATCGAGCGGGCGATGAAGTAGTCGTGCAGTTGCAAGCCGAGCGAGGCGGTGCGGGGATCGGCCCGGACGGTTCGCGCCGAGAAGGGCGGGTTGCCGATCACAAGATCGAAGCCTTCGCCGAGCGTGCTCCGCGTGTAGTCCTCGGCGCGGATGGTCGCCTTCGGATGCAGCAGCCGGGCGATGCGGGCGGTCACCGGATCGTATTCGACGCCGGTGAGACGGGTGACGTTGCGCAGCTCGTCCGGCATCGCCGCGAAGAACAGACCCGTGCCCATGCCCGGCTCGAGCACGCGGCCGCCGGCGAAGCCCAGGCGTTGCGCGGCCCGCCAGATCGCCCGCACGATCGGCTCGGACGTGTAGTGGGCATACTGCGTCACGCGCTGCAGGGCCGCGTATTCGAGTGGCGTGACCGTCTCCCGTAGGTTGTCGCCGATCTGTTCCCAACCGGGGCGGAAGCTCCCCTCCCCCGGGGCGACGAACGCACTCTGTGCCAGGTCCGACGCGCCGAACGCGACATAGCGCATGAGTCGAGCCTGCTCGTCTGGTGTAGCAGCGCGCCCCTCGTCCTCGATCTGCTTGGAGAGCTGGATAGCTGCGATGTTGTCGCGGGCGCGGCTCGGCCAGCCACGGGCAAGGGTGCGATCGCCATAGAGGCGGTAGTTCGCGGCCGGGACCCGCTTACCCTTGGTCGGGGTCAGGGTCGGCGTAGGAGCGATGACTGCCGCGTCGGCGTCATGGTCGTCCGGCTCGTCGGGCGCCGGTACCGGCACCGTCCAGCCGAGGGCGGTGTTGTCGAACAGGTTGAACGTGAACTGTGCGGCGTCGGGCATAACCACTCTCCGAATCGAGCGGTCACACAGAGGGTCGCGAATGGGATGCGATTTCTGGGACCGGGGTGGTGGGAGAAGCGGAGCGGCCGTTCGGGGCCTCTCTCATTCTTCTCCCTGACCCGATCCACGCCGCCGCGTCCGCTGTGGCGGGCCAGGGCGAAGCCGGCGCAGCCGGGCGCCCGCAGGGCGACCCTTGCCGGCCGCCAGGCGGACGCGGCAACAGCCCTCGACCTACGCTCCTGCCACTTCTCTCACGCCCGGCTTGGTCGCGCCGTCCAGCTCCAGATGCCGGCGGATGTCGAGGTCTTCGAATGGTTTGAAGCGGACAAGGCGAATGTCGGCCTGGCGGAGAATGTCGCCCACGAACGCATCCCGCCGTTGACGGTCGCTAGGCTCATGCGTTCGGTCATCCAGTTCGATCACCAGACGAGGGTTTCCTGTCGTGGTCTCGATCACGACGAAATCGACAGACTTGCTCGCCACACGATTGAATGCCCGAAGCCACAATGCTCGATCGGAGCTTCTGATCTCGACGAGTTCGGCAAGGCGGACCTGTGGGCAAAGGTGGAGGTTTGGGGGTAGTTGCTGATGAAGTCTGCCAATCGCTTTACGTTCCCACGGCGAAAGGATTGTCTTGCGATGGTAAGTCGCTCCACTGCGATCGAGAGAGCCGAAGCCAGCTGAGCGTCGGTTGTGTTTCACGACAACGAGGATAAAGGCTGCTGAAAGGATCAGTATGCCTACCTCGATGTATGGAAGTGAGAAGCTCCACACAAGTTCTTTGAAGAATGCGTTTTGCGCTAGCATGGTGGGGCAGCTCCTGACGGACAGATGCCGATCTTCAGATGCCCAGTCGCGAACAGGATGTGTATTTATAGACCGGGTGGCCACTTCCCAGTCGCGGCCGCCATGCGTCGGCTGTCGCGGGGTCCGGCATCGTAGCCGATCAGCTTGGCGATGAATGACCCGTGGGTCCATCGTTGCGCGCGAGCGTCCCAGCCGAAATAGGCGCGCGTCGCGGCCCATTGCGGCTCGACCTTCCATTTCAGCGAGCACAAGTGTCCCCCATAGGCGAGCGACGGT
>JAABUK010008838.1_pt1 | contig 13984 bp, 13 predicted proteins | sample 5559141 | NCBI WGS metagenome assembly JAABUK01 (sample SAMN10711869, study PRJNA513367) | rock metagenome | isolation source: Antarctica rocks | place: Antarctica: Victoria Land, Pudding Butte nord | collected 2016-01-03
CGCCCGATATCAACGGCTCCAAACGACCCGGCGCGAATCTCTACACCTCCTCGATAGTCGCTCTCGAGGTCCGAACCGGGCACCTGAGGTGGTACTTCCAGGAGGTCCACCACGACCTTTGGGACTATGACGCCGCTCAGCCGGCTCAGCTCTACACGATCAAGCCGGGCAACGATGTGATCCCCGTGATCGGACAGGCCGGCAAGGATGGCTATTACTTCGTCCTCGATCGCCGCACCGGAAAGCCCGTGCTTCCGGTCCGCGAGGTCAAGGTCCCGACGACCCCGAGCTGGCAGCATCCGTATCCGACACAGCCCGAGTCCGACATCCGACTTGTCCCGAACGTCGTTGGCTCGACCCCACCCGGCTTCGGCTCGGCCCCGATGTGGACGCCGCCCCGCGAGCAGCCGTTGTGGGAGCAGCCTGGCGCGGAGAACTCCGGTCCGGAGTGGTCACCCGGCGCCTACAGTCCGCGCACAAAATACGCCTACATCCCCTCCGGCGGGTACTCGCCCTGGCTCTATCGCTCCTCGCCCGCCGAGGTGAACAGCTACGGCTCGACGGGCACACCTCCTGCGGTCCCGAAGCTCAAGGCCTACGGCCTGTTCAATGCCGTCGACACGGTGACCGGAAAGATCGCCTGGCGGAAGAAGACCTCGGGAATCGTCGTCAGCGGCACCGTCGTCGCCGGTGACCTCGTCTTCTTTGGGCTCGACGACGGCACCTACCAAGCCCACGACGCACAGACGGGGAAGACTCTCTGGTCATGGCATTCCACGATGAAGGGGATCGGCGGTGCGAACGGCGCCGGGGCTGTCTATATGGTGGGGGGGCGCGAGTACATCGTCATGCCTTTCGGCGGCAACAGCCACATTCGCGGCGACAACGGAGCGACCGTCTCACCGCTCGGCGACGCCCTCATCGCATTCGCCCTACCGACGAATAAGCCAAGCGCCCCGCGAATAGTCGACGCCACCCCCGTGCAGGTGCCTGTCGGTGCTCCCACCGGCGTCGCCGGTACCCCGGTGCCGCCCGCGGGCGCCAGAGTTATCGAAATCAAAGCGCACGACCTCAACTATTATCCCGACCACTTCACCGTGAAGGCCGGAGAGAGGATTGCTGTCCACGTCATCGACACCGGGCTGCTACCCGTCGGTTTCGCCGTCAATCTCCCGGGGCGGTCAATCGGACTGTCAGCGCCGTTGCAGCCCGGCCAGGGCACCTACTTCGCCTTCACCGCACCGAAAAAGCCCGGCGGGTACACCTACTACAGCTCCATCCAGCCCGACAAGGACTACGCGACCGGCGGACTGATGACTGTTACGCCGAACTGACTGCTTGAAGCAATCTCACCCATCGCTGTCGGCTGTGAACCTTCACTTCATGTGGCGTAGTTCCGGTAATGAATCTTGACCAAATAGTCGGACAATCCGGTAAGGCCGGAGGCTCCAGCCACGAGTCGAAATGCTCCGGTTCCGGTTACGCTCAAGTCCGCAGCAGACAACCGTCCCGAAACGCGGCGGATCGATGAATCGCTGGCTCTGGTCAACGCGACGGTCGCACCACCGGCCACCAACTCTGTCGCATAAGGCGGCTCTTGGCACTTGAGCGGGGTCGGCTTCGACCGCTGATGGTCAAGCGGCCTTGGTGACCGCGCTGTGCAACATGACGCGCCGTTCGTAGTTGGCCTGATTCCGGAAGCCGCAGGCCACGCGCTTGATCTGCTTGATGACGCGCAGTGTCGGGCTTGGTATGAACCGCTGGACTTAACTCACCCTGACACGCAGGGGCCTGCCGTTCACCTCGAGCAACATCAACGTCGTACACCCCGACTTCACCAAGATCCGGGCCATGGTCACCGGCGCGCTGACCGCCTCCGACGGGCCAGCACCCGCAACCCGAGCCGTCGGCGGCATTCGAGGGGTGAATGTGGTGCTGCGCGTCGGGCTGGTTCGGCTGTCAAGCCTCTCCCGTAAGGGCAAGCGGAAGGGTCCCGGCGCTGCTCGCGCCGGAGCCAGCGGCTGTGGCAGCTGAAGCGTCGCAGGGTTTGGATCGTGAGCTGGCTCCCCCTATGTGGCCCCTTGGGGGCTGCGCCGAATCGGTGTAACGGAACGAGGTGTACTGGCTGCCGGGGTCTCACCGGGTCAGGAGTTCTCGATACGCTCGCGCATGGGCATGGGTTCCTCCGGCGGAGCTGTTTTCGGCAGCACTGCGACAAACACGCATCCGACCGCCGTGTTCTGCACGGTGAGGTCGCCTCTTAGGGCGTTGACGAATCCGCGTGCGATCGTAAGCCCGAGTCCTGCGCGCCCGTCTTCCCCTCGCGCCGGATCGACACGAAACCCGGGGTCGAACATGCGGGCTACGGTGTCCTCGCTGATTCCGCCGCAGGTGTCGCGGATCTCCAGCGACACAGCATCCGCACCGTCCGTGGCGATAATTTGGACGGTGCCGCCGACCGGGGTCTCGCGTAGCGCGTTGGATACGAGGTTGTCCAGGATCCGCTGCAGCAGGCGGGGGTCGGCGTATACCGGGAGACTGCGGGGAGCATCACCGGCCAATGTGATCTGCTTTGCCTCCGCCGCCGGATGCGCCGCAGCCAGCACGTCGGAGATCACATCAGCCAGATTCATCGACGCGGGCACGGGCCGGAGCGCCCCGGCGTCGATGGCCGCGAGCTCGAAGACGTCGTCGACGAGCGCGGCCAGCCGCTGGGCCTGAAGGCGGATCGCCTGGTGGTACCGGTTCGTCTCGGCGGGTTCGACGATTCCGTCTTCCAGTCCTTCCGCGATTGCCGTGAGCCGTGCCAGCGGTGCTCGTAGATCGTGCCCGATCCACGCGAGCAGCTCGCGACGGCTGTGCTCCACGGCTCGTTCCCGCGCCCGGGCCTCGGCAAGTCGTTGTCGTGTTAGCGATAACTCTTCGGCGACTGCGCGCAGTTCCGCGGTCGGGGTGTCGGGCAGGGGAAGGTCGGAGTACTGGTCAAGCAGACGCACAGCCAGCCGCAGCTCCACGCTGGCGGCCATGATGAACTTTGCTAAGCCGACCCCGATTGCCACGCTGAGCAGCGCGGCGATCGACATGGACGCCAGGAGGTTGCCGAGTTGCATTCCGTGCAGCGTCGCCGCCACGCTGCCGAGGACCCCGGTGGCCAGGACGACGATCGCCGTCAGGACCGTCGTCGTTAGGAGAGTCGTGATGGAACGGCGGCGCAGGAGGTACAGCAGGGTCGCGCCCAGTGCGGCCACGCTGATCGTCGCCGCGATCCCCCCGGCCAGCGATGTCGCGGAAGTGAACACGGCTCAGGAGTGGGCAGATTGGTAGCGGTATCCGGCGCCCCACACAGTGAGGATGCGCTGGGGCTCGTTCGGATTGGTCTCGATCTTCTCCCGCAGTCGTCGCACCTGCACGGTGACGATGGCTGAATCTCCATGCGTCCACCCCCACACCTGTTCGAGGAGCTGCTCGCGACTGAATACCTCGTGCGGGTGACGCAGCAGGAACAGCAGCAGGCTGTGTTCTCGACTGGTCAACCTGACAAGTTGACCGTCCACATGCACATCACTGGAGCGGGTGTCCACCACCAGATCCCCGTCGTGCAGGAGCCAGCCACCGTGCTCGCCGGGTTCGGGCGGTTGCGCTCGACGCAGGATCGCACGCACGCGGAGGACGAGCTCGCGCAGGCTGAACGGCTTAGCGAGGTAATCGTCGGCACCGACCTCCAAGCCGGCGATCCTGTCGGGCTCGTCGCCGAGAGCGGTCAGCATCAAGATCGGCACGTTGCTGATCTGCCGCACTGCCCGGCAGGCATCCCGTCCGTGCCGGCCGGGTAAGAGCAGGTCCAGGATGACCAGGTCGGGTCTGTGATCGGCGACGACCTGCGCGACGCAATTGCCGTCGCCCAGCCAGTCAACGGCATAGCCATCCCGCTGGAGATAGCGCGTCACCATGTCAACGAGGACAGCATCGTCATCGACGAGCAGGACTCTGGCCACTGTTGTCATCGTCCTCGTTCCCGTCCAGTCCGACCTTTGCCCGGCCCGCGCCATTCGTTGTACCCTATAGTCCAATGCTGATCGCCTTGACCGCGCGCATACCCTCACCGCCGATGTACGTGGTCCTTCGTGCTCGGCACCGCGCTGTGGACACACCACCCGACAAGGCAGATCGCTGGTCGAACAATCCGGTGCAAGCCGATGAGCCGCCGCGCCGGGCTCGCGCTGTAGGACTCGGGGCCAGGAGACCGTCAAGCCCGCCCGTGGCTCCTGTCACCGCGCGAGCAGGATCCGGTCGCCGGGGTCGTTCGACACCGCGGCTCCCTGCCGCCACCTCGCGAAGGAGAAGTCCTCCGGGGCGAGCAGCGTCCGTGCGGATTGAGCGGAGCGGACCACCGGCGCCTCTACGCTGATCGCTGGAATCGAGATCCGGGTCGGCGCCCGGCGCTGCGAACCTGGCCCGCTGGGCCTTCGAAGCCCCGATGCCAATACCCCGGCCTTGGCGTTCGCCAGTGCGAACAGTTGTTGCAGCAGTGAGCCGTCTAGCCTCAATCGTTCACGGGTCGTGACCTGACACGCGGCCTGGGTATGCGAAGGTGCAGTCTGAGGTCGACCGACGAGCCGGTCGACCTCAACCGCGTGATTGATGCAACTCGGTGAGTAATGGCGCAAGCCGCCAACGCCGCTTCCCGCGCCGGCGGACAAGTGGGCCGGCCCCCGGTGGAGGCGCCGAGATCGGGCGGATGGACACCGGGGGGCATTACCTGCGCCGGGCCTCGAACGTCGGGCGGATTTTCCTCCACCCGGGGTGTCGCTCTGTCGGCGTGATGGCCATAGCGCCCGGTCGAAGAAGACGTACAGACGCGATCGGAAGCGGGCTAGTCGAGGGGGGGTTGACCCCCCACGGTCGGGGGCGGTGGGTGAGTTGCTTGAGACCGCGTGCGGTAGCCATAGGTCATCCAAGCGAAACTCAGCCGGGGTGTCCTGGCAGTCCCCGAGTAGGGCGTAGTGGCGATCGACGTCACCGGGTCCTGGTGCCCCGTAGACCCGACTGTACTCATCCGTACAGTCGGGTTCAACTCTCGGCTCGGCTGCTGTCGCCGTGCCCCTCGGCGGGCGGCGATGCGAACGACTTCAGGTGGGCCAGCGCGGCGCTGAGGGCAAGGCGCATCGGGCGCACGTCACGTTTGGCGGAGGCGAGCAGGTAACCGCCCTGCATGATGGCGATCGTGGTCTCGGCCAGGATCTGCGGATCAGCGTCCTGCGCCAGCACTCCCCGGTCCCGCATCGCCTGCAGGGCAGCGGCCAGTGATGCCTCCCAGCGGGCGAAGGCGTCTGCGGCTCGCCGGCGCAGACGCTCGTCTTGGTCGAGCACGTCCCCGGCGATGGATCCCAGTGGGCAGCCGCGGAACCGTCGCTGGGTTTGCTGCATGGTGACCAGCGCCTGGAACCAGGCGTGGATGCCGTCCCAGGTGTCGAGCTGGAAAAGGCTCTGCTCCTGCAGCACCTGGCCGAGCTGGTGCCGCAGCACCTCGGCGACGAGCTCTTGTTTCCCGGCGAAGTAGTGGTACAGCTGGCCCTTGCCAGCACCTGAAGCGGCCAGGATGTCCTCAAGACTCGTGGCGTCCACACCGCGGGCGTACATCAGCTCGGCAGCCGCCGCGACGATCCGGTGCTTGGTGTCTTTTCCTCGGCGCGTCGCCGGCTCACCCGGACGCCCGGAATCTGCGGAGTGCACACGTACGTATTACCCCAACAGGTGCCGTCGCTGTCCTACGGAGGGCGGCAGTCGAGTGCGCGCGCCGCGGCCCAGGCGGGTGACGGGTGGCGGCGACGACGACGAGACAGTGGCAGTACGCGGCGGCGGCAGCCGGTTCAGGGACCGTGAGGCGGAGGAACCGTGCTGTACCAAGGGGTACAACCGCGGGCAGGGGGGCGTGGAGGGGGCGGCCCCGTTTGGTAACTGGCGCCAGCCGGCGCCTGGAGTTGACAGCAACCGACCGGTCCAGGAGGCGGGCCACGTGAGGGCACTGACCTGGCAGGGCACGCAGAAGGTCTCGGTGGAGACCGTCCCGGAGTCGCGGATCCAGGAACCGACCGATGCGATCGTGCGGATGACCTCGACGGCGATCCGCGGCTCGGATCTGCATCTGTACGACGTGCTGGGGAGGTACCTCAGGTCGGGCGACATCCTCGGTCACGAGCCGATGGGCATCGTGGACGAGGTCGGCGCAGGTCACCCACATCCGGCCCGGTGACCGGGTGGTCGTCCCGTTCAACATCTCCTGCGGGCACTGCTGGATGTGCAACCGGGGCTTGTTCGCGCAGTGCGAGACGACCTAGGTCAGCGAGCAGGGCAAAGGCGCCCACTCGTTCGCTGGTCGCGCCCACGGTTACCTCCTGTGCTCAGTCGACATAGGTCACGGTCGGCTCGGGTGGGACGCTCAGGGCTGGCGGGCCGGGTCCAGGGCGCGGTCGAAGACGGCGCCGGTGGCCTGGGCCTGCACGTACTTGTCCACGACGTCGATGGCCCAGTCCTTGGCCGTCCACTTGCTCGGCTGGTAGAGCCCGAGAGCGGTGTTGAGCAGCACGTCGCCGGTGTAGACGACCGCGAAGACGGTGTTGACCGCCTTCTGCCCGCGCAACCCCTGAGCGGCCGCGATGCCGTACGCGGTGCCCCACATCCCGCCCAGCGAGAAGTGCATGGCGTAGTTCAGCCGCCGACGCCCCGCCGGGGTCGTGGGGTGCACCGGGAGGAGCTTCTCGGCGAAGTCCGCCGGGGCGTAGCTGTCCTGGCGCTGGGTGAGCGGCATCTCGATGAGCTTCTGGAACGCGGTCATCACCACGGTTCCGGCCAGCCCGGCGAGCACCCCCCGGCCCAGCACAGTTGCGGTCGAGGGCTTGTCGTTCAGCTGCATGATGGTTCCTCCGGGGTCGTTGCGGGTGTGGCGCTCGGGGCCCTACCGTGGGCGGTCGGGAGGTGCTGTCAGGGTTTGAGGACGACCTTGATGCAGCCGTCCTGCTTCTTCTGGAAGATCTGGTAGCCGTGCGGGGCCTGCTCGAGCGGGAGCGCATGGGTGGCGAGGTCCTGGGTGCCCAGCGGGTCGTCGTCGCCGGTGAGCGCGGGGCATGATGTCGTCGACCCAGCGCTTGACGTGCGCCTGGCCCATCCGCATGGTCACGCCCTTGTCGAACAGGTCCATCATCGGGACCGGGTCGGCCTGCCCGCCGTACACCCCGATCAGCGAGATCGTCCCGGCGCGGCGGACCGACGCGAACGCGGTCCGCATCGCGCCCATCCGGTCCACGCTCATCGTCTCGGCGGCCTTGCGGGCCAGCGGACCGGGGAGCTTGCCGGCTGCGGCCAGCGCGAACGCCCGAAACGGCGTGCCGTGCACCTCCATGCCGACGGCGTCCACGACCCCGTCGACTCCGCGGCCGCCGGTCGTCTCCAGGATCGCGGCGGGGACGTCGTCGACCGTGCGTTCGTCGAGCACGGCGATGCCGTGCCGCCGGGCGAGCTCCAGCCGGTGCCCGATGATGTCGCCCGGCGTGAGGTACATCCCGAGCACGTCGTACAGGTGCAGGTCGCGCGTCCGTCGGCTCCTGGATCTGCGGATCCGGGACCGTCTCCACCGACACCTTCTGCGTGCCCTGCCACGTCAGCGCCCTCATGCGGCCTCCTCGACCGATCGGAACGGGAGCGGACCGGGGTGCGTCCGCGGCGGGCCCAGCTACCGACCACCGCTGCTGACCTGCCCCGCCCTCAACAACTGTACCCCTCGGTACAGTTGCCGTTGTGCGGCGGCCCGCGCAGCGTCACTGCTGCTGTCTCCCGTAGCCCCCACGTTGACCCCCGCCCGATCCCCTTGCTCGCCGCTCCTGGGCGGTCGTGTACGTCTCGTCAGCGCTGTCGTAGGAGGCTGCAAGACTGTTGCCGTGATCGACTTGGGTACCGAGGATCCCGAGGTCGCAGGGATTCTCAGCCGCGGCCTGGCGATCATCGACGGCGTCGTGAGCAGCCTCCATGACGAAGTTCTCGCGATCCAAGAGCCACCGATGAGATCCGAGCTGCTCCGGCTCGTGACCGACTTGCCGCGTGGACCCTTAGATGTTTCTGGCGCGATCGCCGTGGCACTGGCCCATGCCCGGGGTTCACTTGAGCACATCAGCTACCTAGTCCAGAACCCGGTCCCGACGTCGCCAATCGTGTTACAAGCACTCCTACGCGCCGCGCTCGTCGGATCCGCGAGGACGCTTTACATCCTCCTTCCCCAGGACCCGCAGATCCGGCTTGAGCGAGGACGCGCCATCCTCGCCAAGGACTGCGAAAGCGGCCGCCAAGGCCTAGAAAAGTTCGCCGCGTTCGAGGGATTGAAGGTCTTCGCGGCCCCAGATGAGCTCGCCGAGGCTGTGCTACAGCGGTCCCATGCTCATGGCAGGCGACAAGCGAGGTTGGGCGTCTACGCGCGGCAGAGTGCGGGCTGTTGGTCCGATTCGAGGTCGAGGACATCTGCCGATGGGGCGAACCAGGGGAACGGTACGACTACGTCATCGACAGCTTCTGCCTGCAATCGATCGTCACCGATCAGGACCGTTCACGACTCCTCCACGGGGTCAGGAATCGACTCAACCCCGGTGGGCGGTATCTGGTCTCGACCGCGATGTATTCACCCGACCGCGAGTACGGCCAGGATCACTACGATGCCGAACCGGCATCGTGTGGACACGTGCAGCAGGCCCACACGAGGACGGGATGGTCATGGGCGGTTCCTGGTACATCCCGAACCGTCGCCATCTCACAGCGTCCGCTTTGCGGCCGAGCTAGAAGGGCACGGTTTCCGCATCGTCGAACAGTCCCAACCATCAGGCGGTGACGTGGTCAGCGAGCTGGCATAGAAGCGAACGGTGCCCGGTCGAGGATCCCCGACTGACGATGGTCGAGCCGCGGTCGCCGATGAGTTGCCTCACTCTTGAGCGCCGTGCCCGAAGCGAGCGACGGAGACAGCTTCGAGATCAACGGCGTAGTAGTCCGCCGCTGATCCTGGCCACGGACGGCGGAGTCACGGTCAGTCGAGTCCGAGCGCGAGATGAGTGAGAACGATCTCGTCGCGGCCAGTGCAGTTACGGCGCTGATAGGTGATGTCGTCGAGCCGGATCTCGACTCCGGGATGTGTGGTGAGCCAGCTGGCCGCGTCGGCATCCCAGCCGGGTAGGGCGGTACTGCCAATAGGCGACGGTCCGGCCGGTGTCCAGGTCGATCAGCGACTGTCCGATCTCGTTGGTGCCGTCCGTGATCAGCAGATCCAGTGCGCGCAAGCAACGGAACCGACGATCATCGACCATGACCTCGACCAGTCCAGCACCCATCCCCGTCGCCGTGGTCGTGGTCGTGCGGTAGCAACGCTCGCCGATCTGTCGGAATCGTCCATCGTCCAGGACTCGCCGCGGCCCGCCGCCGGCCCAGTTGGAGGCGAACTCGTCGTCTCCCAGCTTGGTCGAATGAGCACCCAGGGTGACACGTCGGAACTCAGCACGCTCCGCAGTGAGGGCAGCCAGGATCGAAATCCTCTGGTACGTCGTTGATCCATCGCCGTCGGGTTCACGGGTCCACTCATCGAGGTCGATAACGACTGACCCGTCGCCCAAGCCCGCGTCAATGGCCGGTTCCGCGGCCTCCCGTACGCAGGTCAGCTCGCCGGTAGCGCGCACTGATGCAGCGCGACTTCGCCAGGCGCTGGACGGTCTGTTCGACAACGCGCTACGCATCACCCCGGCCGCCGCGCCGATCGTGCTGGCGGCCTACGGCGAGCCGGGTGCGGTTGTCGTAGAAGTCCGTGACGGCGGCCCCGGCCTGAGCGACGACGACCTGGACGTCGCGTTCGCGCAGGGAGCGTTGCAGCAGCGCTATCGCGGCATCCGGCGGGTCGGAACGGGACTGGGCCTCGCGATCGTGCACAGACTGGTGACGCGGCTCGGCGGGCAGGTGCGGGCCGGCCACGCACCCGAGGGCGGGGCCCAGTTCACCATCCGCCTACCCGCCGCCGACTGAGACGACTGTGCGGCCGACTGAGGCGACTGTGCGGCCGACTGAGACGACTCTGCCGCCGGCGCCCGGATGGGCCCCGCCGGCAGCAGGGTCGCTCGTTGCGATCAGCCGACGAGGTCGACGATGTGCCCTGCGGTGGCCGTGCCGGCGCCCTTGCCGAACACCGCCACGTGATCGCCCTTGCTCACCTTGCTGATCGACGAGGCCGTGGGCTTGGTCGGCTCCGCGCCTTTCGTGGCGGGCTTGGTGCGCGACTCCACCTTGGTGAACTTGTCGACGGTGAACGTTTCGGTCTTCTTGTCCAGCGACTGCACGGTGATCGCGCTCGAAGACACCGAGGTGACGATGCCACGGGCGAACTGGACGGTCACGGCACCGTTCTTGGTGCGTATCACGATGTCGCCGTGCTCGGCGCGACGTAGGAGCCCGCCCTTCCCGTGTTTCACCCGCTTCCCGTTGCTCGCGTGCATCGCCGAGGAACCAGTGCTCGACGCGCTCGTGGCGCTCGGCGAACCGATCGTGGAGTGCGATCCGGGCAGCGCCAAGGCGACGGTGCCCGTGCAGAGGACGGCGGCTGCGGTGGACCCGATGACGAGGATCTTGCGATACATGCGATGCGCTCCTTGTTCAGTGTGCGCGGCGTGCAGATGCCGCTCACGTCATCATCACTGTGCGCGCGGTACGTACGCAGCTCGCCAAGGCGATGTTCGGATCATGTACGGACCGGTCTGCGACACTCTGCGTCGGCGCGGTGTCGAGGAGACATGAATTCGGGTCACCAGCGGCGGAATGTGGTGCCGAGTGATGTGGTTCCGAACGGCCAGAGGGTTGCCGACCACGTCGGTGATGTGGGCTGACAGACGACGTGCGTTGTCTCGCCGGATACAGACAGACCGTGCACGACCATGGCCCTCTCTGTCAGCCTGGGGTGATGCACCGATTGGTGCGTAATCACTGAGTGAGGGCGGGGAGATGAGTTCCTCGCTATGACTGTCCTGACGACGATCGCACGACCTGGCGACCATGCTGGTGTTGTGACAGACCATCCCAGTGGTGAGGTCCCCGAGCGGGCCCGACGCAGAACGTTCACCGCCGCTTACAAGCTCGCGATCGTGGCGGAGTACGAGGCCGCTAGCCCGGGCGAGCGTGGCGCGGTGCTGCGCCGCGAAGGGCTGTACTCCTCGCACCTGACCGAGTGGCGCAAGGCCCGGGACGCCGGCGCCCTTGCTGGGTTGGCTGTCACCCGTGGTCGGCCACCGACCGACCCGGTCGAGCGCGACAACGAGCGGCTGCGGGCGCGCAACACTCGGCTCGAGGCCGAGTTGGACACTGCGCGGCGGGTGATCGAGGTGCAGGAAAAAGTCTCGGCTCTCTTGGAAGATCTGTCCAGGAGAGCGCACGACGCGTCCGCGGGGCCAACGCCGCCGCGGTCCGGGCCGAGTTCACCGCCGCGGTCGAGCAGGTGAGCGACGCTGCTGTTGTGGAGCTGATGCCGCTGGTCGGTGCTGCCGCCGCGTGTCGTGCCGCTGGGCGATCCAGGGCCACGCACTACCGCCGGCACCGGCACAGTCCCGAGGTGGAGCGGGCGGTCGGGGTCGCTCACGTGGACAGGCCCCAACCGTCGGCGTTGTCGGCACCCGAGCGGGCGGAGATCCTCAAGGTGCTGCACAGCGAGCGGTTCGCCGACGCCGCCCCTGCGCAGGTCTGGGCCACGCTCCTGGACGAAGGCACCTACCTGGGGTCGCAATCGACGTACTACCGGCTCCTGCACGCAGTCCACGGCGACGTCCGTGAGCGACGCTCCCAAGCCACCCACCCGGCGAAGGTGAAGCCTGAGTTGGTCGCGCACGGCCCGAACCAGGTCTGGAGCTGGGACATCACCAAACTGCACGGACCGGCGAAGTGGACCTACTTCTACCTCTACGTGATCCTGGACGTCTTCAGTCGCAAAACCGTCGGGTGGATGCTCGCCACCCGGGAAGCCGGGGCACTGGCCGAGCAACTGATCGCAGCCACCATCAGGGCCGAAAACGTCCCGGCCCGGCAACTCACCCTGCACGCCGACCGGGGCTCCAGCATGGCCTCCAAACCGGTCGCGTTGCTCCTGGCCGACCTTGGCGTCACCAAGACCCACAGCCGCCCCCGGGTGAGCAACGACAACCCCTACAGCGAAGCGCAGTTCAAGACCTTGAAATACTGCCCGAGCTTCCCCGGCACGTTCGCCTCCCTCGCCCAGGCCCGCGAGTTCTGCGCCGAGTTCTTCTACACCTACAACGAGCATCATCGCCACGCCGGCCTCGGCCTCTTGACACCGAACGTGGTGCACAGCGGCCAAGCCGAGACGGTCCACGCCCAACGCGTCCTCGTCCTAGACGCCGCGCACGCCCGCCACAGCAACCGATTCCGCAAACACCCACAACCACCACGACTGCCAACAAGCAGCTGGATCAACCCACCCTTGAAGACAGACGCCGCCATTCAGTAATAGCTGAAATCAACTGCCCCAAAGAGGTTCACAGGTTCCGCCGGATGAGTTACCTTCACCGGGCACTAAAGCGAACAGGGCTTACGGGAATTGGTGCTGCGGTCCGGGCTGGGCGATCTATTCCACGGCAGGTCAGGCCTGGACGTCCCGCTCACCGTTCCTCTTTCGCGGACGACCAATATAAGACACTGCTGTACCGTAAGACACTGCTGTACCGCTCGGTCCAAGTCTTGCGCATGGCGGCTGTGGAGCTGGGTAGGTCGGTGCGGTCACACATACCCGATGAAACGACCGTAGGAGGGTCTGATGGGAGCAGAGGACGACAACTTGAGCATGCCGACGCACGAGAGGGCTGGTTCACTGGCGACGAGCCAGGCGGAAGCCAGGCGGCTGCAGGCAGAAGGGCACGCGGGGTGGGAGTTAGGGCAGCGGAACTCGGTGCCTCTGGCCGAAGCACAGGCGATCATCGAGCAGTGGCCCAAGCCGCCGAGGAAGGTGGGCGAGAAGCTACTCGACCACTACGGGGCCCCGAACGAGGTGACGCCCACCAAGCTCTTCTGGTACCGGGTCGGCCCGTGGGCGCGGATGGAGCTGACCGCGGACCAGGTGGTGCACAACTTCCCGACGCCACACACCGACTACCTGACCCAGTATGTCGACTACCCGATACCGGAGAACAAGGCCTCTGCCCTGGTCGCGTTCGACGGCAGCGTGATCGTGGACCGCACCGCAGGCCAGATCGGCGCGCGCTGCGACCACGAGGCGTACAACACGCTGACCATCAATTTGGCGGTAGAAATCATCGAAGGGCGCCGCAGTGTGGAGGACGCCCGCCGTCTCTATGGGGAGACAGCGAACGCTTTCGTGCTCGGCCGCGATGCCCCGTATGCCGAGGGCCTGCTGTTCACCCCTCCCACGGCGGAGACCGCGGACCCGGACGAGTCCATCATTGCGAGCGGCATGGCGCACCAGCTCAAGGAGAAAGTCAAGGACGCCTTCGGCGCCGGGGAGACTCCCACGTAACGGCAGACGTCGGCGCGATCCGCGGTGGCTGGCACGTCAGGTCGCGAGCGGCCCGAGGGTTTCGTTGACCTCGTCATCGGTTGCCGGTGGCGCGAACGAGCGCAGGTGGGCGAAGGCTGCTGCAGCGGCGTTGCGCATGGGTGCGGCCTCTCGTTTCGTGGAGGACAGTAGGTAACCCCCTTGCAGGATGGCGACCGTCACCTCGGCGAGGGTCGCGGGGTCGGCGTCCGGCCGTAGTTGCCCAGTGTCCTGCAGTTTCAGGAACTCGTCCGCCAGAGCCGATTCCCACCGAGCGAAGGCGTTGGCGCTGTGACTGCGTAGGTGTGTCGATGCCGCTTGAAAACTGAGCAGATGTGACGCTTGAAAAGTGAGCACCTATCCACGATGGAGAAGTGATCACTTTGGAAGACTGGGCGTTGATCCGCAGGTTGC
>JAABUK010008839.1_pt1 | contig 13983 bp, 16 predicted proteins | sample 5559141 | NCBI WGS metagenome assembly JAABUK01 (sample SAMN10711869, study PRJNA513367) | rock metagenome | isolation source: Antarctica rocks | place: Antarctica: Victoria Land, Pudding Butte nord | collected 2016-01-03
GCAACAACACCTTGAGGCGCTTGCCACAGATCCGGTCACCCGCCTCCCAGGCCGTAACCAGGGCCTCGCGGACAGCCTCGTCGTAGGTGCGGCGGCCCGGCCGTGGCCCAGATCGCGTAACCGCTGCTTTCCCTCGCAGAAGCCGCGCCGCGTGTTTGCGGTGATGGCCCGTGATGGCCACCATCTCGTCGAGGATGCGACCGCGGTCGTGACGGCTCGCTTCCGCATATCTTTGGACGAGAACCGCCGTGACCTCATCGCGCGTCGCCATGCTGACCTGCCTCATACCCCACTCCCCAGCTCGCACCGCTAAGGGAGCATGTCGGCTGAGGCAACGGGGGACTACTCCGGCAACATTTCAGGCGACGCAATGCGCGTCGCGATGATATTGGCGGGCCGGTACATCGAAATCGCTGGTGGCGCGGTTGGCCCACAAGCATCGAGATCGTATTCGACCCTTCATCACAGTGGATCCGGAGGCCGTTTGGACTTCGGAACTCCCCGCCCAGCGATGACGTTGAAGTCTCCAGCGGATGAGCGACTTAGCGGTGGCACCGAGGGCTCCTTCCAGGCACGATCCTTTTCGGTTGGTGCGCTCTGATCTCCGCAGCGTCAAGGAGGTCCTATGAACAACGAAGGGAAAAAGCTCAGTGGACCTGACCTCACGCAGGCCGTCGAGCTTTCGACCATCCCTGACGGAACCATGGTGCTCGGGCATGCCCGCGGCGAACCGGTGCTCCTGGCCCGACGCGGCGATGAGGTGTTCGCGATCGGCGCCATCTGCACCCATTACGGCGCTCCGCTCGAGAAGGGGCTCCTGGTCGGCGATACGGTTCGATGTCCCTGGCATCACGCCTGCTTCAGCCTGCGTACAGGTGAGGCCCTGCGGGCGCCGGCGCTAGACCCGGTTTCCCGTTGGCGCGTCGAAGTGGTGCGCGACGTGGTCCGACAATTCACGCCGCTCGACGCCCCGATCGGCGCCGTGTTCGTGCGCGAAAGGCTGGAGCCTTGGAACCCGCAACCGCAACCCTCGTCAGCCGGCCTCCCGCGATCCGTCATCATCGTCGGGGGCGGCGCCGCCGGAAACGCCGCTGCCGAAGCGCTTCGCCATGAGGGCCATTCAGGCCCCCTCACGATGTTGAGCGCCGATGCATCGGTCCCCTGCGACCGGCCCAAGCTGTCGAAGGGATTCCTCTCCGGCAAGGCGAAAGACGCGGATACCCCGCTGCGATCGCCGGAGTTCTATCGGAAGCACGACATCGACCTGAAGCTCAACGCACGCGTCATCGGGATCGACACCAAGCTGCGCGAAGTGCGGCTCGTCGACCATGTCACGCACAGCTACGATGCGCTGCTGCTTGCTCCCGGTGCCGAGCCGGTGCGGCTCGATATCCTGGGCGCCGACCTCCCCCATGTCCATTACCTGCGGACGCAGACCGACAGCCGGGCTCTCGTCGCCAAGGCGCTGTCGTCGAGGCGGGCCGTCGTCATCGGCGCGAGCTTCATCGGCCTCGAGGCCGCAGCCTCGCTTCGCACACGCGGCATCGACGTTCATGTGGTGGCGCCGGACAAGATCCCGATGGAGCGGATCCTCGGTGCGGAGGTGGGGAGCTTCTTCCGCAAGCTCCATGAGGACCACGGCGTGACGTTCCATCTCGAAACCACCGTGACGATGATCGATGGGCGGGGCGTCACCTTGAAGAACGGCGAACACCTGGAAGCCGACCTCGTGGTCGTGGGCATCGGGGTGAAGCCGGCGCTGGCGCTGGCCGAAGAGGCAGGGCTCGCCATCGATCGCGGCGTTACCGTGGACGCCTACCTCGAGACGAGTGCGCCCGGCGTTTACGCCGCGGGTGACATCGCCCGTTGGCCGGATCGGCTCACCGGCGAGGCCATCAGGGTCGAGCACTGGGTGGTGGCGGAGCGTCAAGGGCAGACCGCGGCGCGCAACATCCTCGGCCGGCGCGAACGCTTCGATTGCGTACCCTTCTTCTGGACCATCCAGTACGATTTCGGCTTCGGCTACGTGGGTCATGCCGAAAAGTGGGACAAGGCCGAAATTGCCGGCTCGCTCGAGGCGCGCGATTGCACGATCAGTTATTCGCGAGACGGACGAAGGTTGGCCATGGGGATCGTCAACCGCAATCTCGACGGACTTCATGCTGAAGTCGAATGGGAGAGCGCGATGGCGGCCGACGCGGGCAGGCTCCAATGAGCGGCAAGGTAGCGGCCGCTAACGTGAAGCTGAAACGCGCCTATGAGACGCACGATGAGGCCGACGGGACGCGCGTCCTGGTCGACAGGCTATGGCCGCGCGGGGTCAAAAAAGCCGATGCGACGCTGGATCATTGGCTGAAGGACCTCGCGCCCAGCACCGAGCTGCGCAAGTGGTTCGGGCACGACCCCGAACGCTGGGCGGAGTTCCGCCACCGCTATGCCGAGGAGGTGCATCAGCATCCCCAGGAGTTGGAAACATTGCGCACTCTGGCGCGGCAGGGGCTCGTCACCTTGGTGTATTCCGCCCACGACGAGGAGCACAACGACGCGCTCGTCTTGCGGGATCTGGTGCTCGGCAGGCAGATCGACTGAGCCCTGTGTTCTTCAGATGCCGGCTTTCCACAAAACCAAGGCTCACCCGTTCAGCGGATCTATCCAGGAATCGACGTCATGGCCATACGCCTGCAACAAATGCACCCCGCCCTCGTCCACCTGCCGATTGCGTTGCTGCCATTGGCGGTCGGAGCCGACCTTCTGGGTCGCATGACCGGCAACAAGTCGCTGCTGTCGTTCGGACAGAAAGCCATCGTCGTCGCGGCAGCGGGCGCTGTCGCGTCCGCCGTCACGGGGCTCATCGCCGGGGAGGAGGTCAACGTCGAGGGCGAGGCGCGTGATGCGCTGATGACGCATCGGAACCTGAACTTCGTCGCCACCGTCGCCGCGAGCTGCATGGCGATCTGGCGTGTGCGGCACAAGCAGCCCAATGCAACCTATCTCACTGTCGGCACTGCCGGGGTCGGCGTCCTCGGCTATACGGCATATCTCGGCGGGAAGCTCGTCTACGACTCGGGCGTGGGCGTCGAGCCTGCAAAGGGCGTGTATCGGCCTGACGCGCCGGCACTCGGGACGGCCCCCATCGGCGACTTCCTCAAGGCGGCCGGAACCGACCTCGTGCATGGCGTGCAACACATGGTCGAGGAGTTGGGTCACGGTCAGTTCGTCCCGACGATCGTGACGGCGCTCGGGAAGCATCCCGCCGCGAAGCAGGGGTGATCGATAAGATTGGATCCCCTCCCGTGTTCAGGAAGGCTCGTCATGTCTGATGATCCCGACGTCATCACCCCCGCGGAATTGCGACAAGGGGCGCTTTCAAGGTGGGACAGCGAGGGTGGCGCCGGACCCGACGGCCCACAGGAGGGCGGGCCCTCAGCCGAAACGCAGTCCGGTGTTCCTGACCTGACCAACGCCGAGTTGGTGCAACTCCAAATCCGCGTGATCGCGCTGGAAAATCTGGTCATCGCCTTGCTGGCGGAAGCGTCAAACCGCCAGCTCGAAGTGGCTCGCGAAATGGCGGGCTACATCACTCCAAGACCGGGATTCACGCCTCATCCTCTGACCACCAAAGCGGCGGACCACATGATCGACCTCGTCGAGCGCGCGGATCGGTTCCGGCCGTGACGCGGACATGAATGTGCCGCTCACGCCCCCGACGCCCTATAAGATCACTCCGGTGTTCGACGAAAACACCCTCCCGGCCGGCTTTCGCCGGGATCATCGCACCAAACCCGGCGTTTGGGGCATCATCCGGGTGCTCGAGGGCCGGTTGCGGTATCAGGTGCTCGACGCAGCCTCCGAGACGATCCTCGAGCCTGGCCGGCCCGGTCTCCTGTTGCCCGACGTCCCTCACCTGGTCGAGCCGCTCGGGCCCATGCGGATGCAGGTGGAGTTTCATCGTCAGTTGCCTGCCCTTTAGCGGCGCCTGTCGACCGTCTCGTTCCGCCGGATCTCAAACTGAAGGTGGCAGCGTGTCCGTGACCGCCGGTCGTGAACGGCCGATCAATGGTGTCCCACTCGGATCAGGTCGCCGGATAGACGAGCATGGCACCCTCGGGCTTCGCCACTTTGGTCAGCGTCGCCGGTTCGACGCGGCCGAGTCCCATCAGATGAAAGACGCTCCTGCCATCATGGAGGAGGTAATCGGCGACGATCCGCCGATGACAGCGCCACCAGACAGCTTCCGAACACATGATCGCGCACCGTCGCCCCTGACTCCGGTCCAGCAGCCGCGACAGGCCGATGTGAAACTCGGCGGACAACGCGTAATCGGCATAGTTGTGGAAACTCTGGTTCGTCCAGAAGCCATTGACCTCGGGCGGCACGGTCCTCGACTTTTTCCGCAACCCTCCGAGTTCCGGGATCTGCATATGCCCGACCTGCCGGCACGCAAGCTCCTCCGGCAGGGCATCGAGGTTGAATTGAGGGTTGGTCCGAGATCGCGGCACGCTGCGGATGTCTACGACCAACTCGACCGCGTCGACCCTCAGCAAGTCCACGAATTCGGGTAGTGGTACAGTTTGAAATCCGCTCGGCTTGACGCGCCTTTGAGGCATCGCCCGTTCCGTGGCATATTCCCGGCATGACAGACAAACGCCTCCCCCGTCCCCGCGACCCCGTCCAGCTCGGCAAGTTGCTCGGCGACATTTTGACTGGCCAGGTCGAAGACCGAGTGGTGCCACCTCCCGACGATCCGAACAAAGATCCTGCCGCCGTAACCCTCGGGCGTAAGGGCGGAGCCAAGGGCGGCTTAGCTCGTGCCGCTTCGCTCTCTCCCGACGAACGTAAGCAGATTGCGCAGGACGCGGCTAAAAAGCGGTGGGATAGGCGCTAAACATTTCATCTGGGGATTGTCCCCCTGACGAAGGTACGTGAATCAATTTGCAGTTTTTTGCGTCTTATGCTTGCGTCGCCTCCTGAGGCGCGCTAGAAGGCGTCTATGCCTTCGATCCGCCAGGTACTCGACAGTCACGAAAGGGAGCTTCTACAGAGGCGCGATCAGTTGCGCTCTCAGCTTCAAGATGCCGAGGCCGAGCTTGAGGAGGTGCGCCGTGCCAAGGCCGCTTTGGTCGGATCTGATAAGACAGACTCTTCGGTAGCCTCGGTAGACGATGATCGCTACGCGCGAATGACAAACAAGCAACTTGCTGTGGCTGCGCTGGAAGAACACTTTACATCCGGCGCCAAAGCCTCTGAACTTGTCTCATTCTTCAAGTCGCGTTGGAACCGCGAAATTGATCGCTCAACATTCAGTCCACAACTCACCCGCCTTTTGCGCGACGGGCTCGTCGAGAAAGACGGGATGGTCTGGAGGTTGAAAAAGGATACGGCCCCGAAGCACGCTTCAGGGCCGCACGATGTTCCTCGCCAGGGGAACCAGACCGAGGCTGATTAAACCTCGGGGAAAGAGAGCGCTGGGATGATCGATCGTCCCTTCGTGGTGTGGTGGCTCGACCCCACCTGCCACATGCTCTTATAGTCTGAGACGCCGGGGCGGTCACCCGCCCCGGCTACAGGGCAATCCTGCCCTGAGCGGCGTAGCCTACCATAGCAGCGAGGGGAATGGAATCCCCTCATCTAACTGTAACTTCGTGCTTGACCGCTATGGCATGACGGTGCATTATCATGTCCATGAACAAGCTCCTCCCCGCCAAGCGCGCACAAGTCTTTCAGATGATGGCCGAGGGTCTATCTCTTCGCGCGATCACTCGCTTGACCGGGATCAGCCGAACCACCCTGATCAAGCTGTTGGAAGACGCTGGACAAGCCTTCTCAGAGTATCAGGACCGCGTGCTCGTGAACCTGCCGTGCAAGCGCATTCAGGTCGATGAGGCATGGGCTTTCTGCTATGCGAAGCAGAAGAACGTGGCGGCTGCCAAGGCCGCACCGGAAGGCGCTGGCGATATATGGACGTGGGTTGGATTGGACGCCGACACGAAGCTCGTTGCTTCCTTCTATGTCGGCGGTCGTGATAGCGAAGCCGCTATGACGTTCATGGACGATCTAGCTCCCCGCATGGCATCCCGCGTCCAGCTCACGTCAGACGGTCACAAGGCTTACCTCGAAGCCGTGGAAGGCGCTTTCGGCGCCGACGTAGACTATGCCCAGCTCGTCAAGATTTACGGCTCGGCACCCGAGAGCGCTAAGGGCCGCTATAGCCCGGCCGAATGCACCGGGGCAAAAAAGGTCAAAGTCGAGGGCAACCCTGATCCGAAGCACATCAGCACGTCGTTTGTGGAGCGCAGCAATCTTTCAATTCGTATGGGCAATCGTCGTATGACGCGGCTCACCAATGCGTTTTCCAAGAAAGCGGAGAACCACGCGCACATGATGGCGATCTATTTCATGCACTACAATTTCGTGCGCCTTCATCAGACCTTGAAAATCACTCCCGCGATGGCGGCTGGCGTCACTGCTAAGCTTTGGGAGATGGCCGACCTAGTTACCGTGTTGGAAGCATGGGAAGCGGAAGCGGCATGAACAAGCTCTTCTATGGCGACAACCTCGCGGTGCTCCGGGAGCACGTCAGGAACGAATCAGTAGACCTCGTTTACCTGGACCCACCATTCAATTCCGCCGCGTCCTACAACGTGCTGTTCCGATCGCCATCCGGTGAGCAGTCGCAAGCCCAAATCGAGGCTTTCGAAGACACCTGGCATTGGAACGAGGCGGCGGAATTGGCTTTCTCCGAAGTCGAGAACAACCGGCACAACAGCCAAGCCGCGACCATGTTGCGCGCCATTCGCTCGACGTTGGGCGAAAATGACATGATGGCCTATCTCGCCATGATGGCAGTGCGCTTGATCGAGCTTCACCGCGTCCTGAAACCCACGGGATCGCTCTATTTGCACTGCGATCCAACAGCCGGGCACTATCTCAAAATCGTCCTGGACGCGGTATTTGGCATCGAGAACTTCGTCAACGAGATCTCATGGAAGAGAACGGGCGCGCATAGTGACGCGAAACAAGGATCGGCCCATTTTGGCCGGGTGCATGACTTGATTCTTTTCTACTCTAAAACTAATCTGCCGACATGGAAACCATTGTGGAAACAACATGACGACAGCTATATAAAATCTCACTATTCACAGACAGACGAGAAGGGCCGTCGCTTTCAATGGGACAATATCACAGGACCCGGCGGAGCTGCAAAAGGCAATCCGCATTATGAGGTACTGGGAGTATTTGGGTTCTGGCGCTATAGTAAGGAAAGAATGGCAAAGCTGATCTCAGAGGGGCTTGTCGCCGTACCCAACGAAGGATCGAAACCTCGATTGAAGCGTTACCTTGACGAACAATCGGGCATGCCTGTTACCGATTTTTGGGATGATGTCGCTCCCTTGAACTCTCAAGCTCAGGAACGTCTCGGTTATCCCACTCAGAAGCCCGTCGCTCTCCTGGAGCGTATCCTTTCGGCATCGTCGAACCCCGGCGACGTCGTGCTCGACCCGTTCTGCGGCTGCGGAACCACGATCCACGCGGCACAGAAGCTCGGGCGTCAATGGCTCGGGATCGACGTCACGCATCTCGCCATCTCGCTTATAGAGCGGCGCTTGAAGGATGCCTTCCCGGACCTCGCCTATGAGGTAGTTGGGACCCCGCGCGACTTGGCCGGCGCCCGCGACCTAGCCCAACGCGACAAGTACCAGTTTCAATGGTGGGCAACGTCGTTGATCGATGCTGTCCCGGCCGGGGGCAAGCGCAAAGGCATGGACCGTGGCGTCGACGGCTACCTGAACTTCCGTGATGAGGCCGGCAAACCAGCGTTCGGCGTGGTGTCGATCAAGGGCGGAGAGAATGTATCGGCGCCGATGATCCGTGACTTGAAGGGCACCGTGGATCGCGAGAAAGCCGCCATAGGCGTGTTCGTGAGCTTGGTCGACCCGACACGCGAGATGACACGGGAAGCGGCCTCAGCGGGCTTCTATGAGACGGGCGGACGCAAATTCCCGAAGATCCAACTGTTCACGATCGCGCAGCTCTTGGACGGGCGGAAACCGGAGGTGCCGTTCGGGCACGTTGAGGGATTCAGAAGGGCCGGCCGGGAGAAGACGGGCGGAGATCAGGAATCGCTTCTCTGATTTTCAAACTGTACCACTACCCGAATTCGGGAATCGTTCGCGTTGAGTGGCCGATCGTATAAACGGGCGGAGCCCCGCACACATACGCATGAGCGGCGGAGGGAGGATCCCGCGACGTCAAGGCTCGCTCCGCTCCGCGAGATGCCTCACGCGGACGCGCATTGGACGGCCGAACGCAACGCGGGAAGGACCTCCGTTTCGAACCAGGGGTTCTTTGCAACCCACGATCTCGTCCGCCACGACGGATGCGGCAGTGGGAAGTACCCCGACAAATGATGTCGAAAGTCCCTGACGCGCTCGGTCATCGGACCCGGCCCCAGGGCATAGACCTGGGCGTAGGTGCCGACCAACAAGGTCAGGCGCAGCGCCGGCATGTGGTCCAGCAATCGCTTTCGCCAGAGTTGCGCGCAATCCCGGCGCGGAGGGGCGTCGCCGCCGCTCGACAGCCGCCCAGGATAGCACAACCCCTTGGGAAGGATCGCAATCGTGTTCGCATCGTAGAACTGGTCCGCCGACAAGCCCGTCCATTCGCGCAGGCGGTCGCCGGACGCATCCGAGAAGGGACGGCCCGATTCGTGCGCCTTCGTGCCTGGGGCCTGGCCGGCGATCAGGACCCTCGCGGTCGCTGACACCTGCAGAACCGGCCCTGGGCCCATCGGCAGCACGTCGGCACAGGCCCGGCAAGCGCGAACGTCAGCCAGCAAGGAATCGAGTGTCTTCACGCGCTTGGAAATTCTCTGCGATCCTGGGTGACGATCGAGGCTCGTCCCCTTAACATGGGTGAGAAGCGGCATGAGAGAAGCTGGCGGACTGGATCGGCGGGGCTGCATCTCGTCCATGGGCACGCGGTCGATCGACACGAGTTCGGCCGCATCGGCCGGCGCGAGGTGAGCGTTCATGATTGAAGGCTTCAAGGTCGGTGACAAAGTCACCTGGAACTCCGAAGCCGGGCACGTCAGCGGCACGATCATCCGCGTGCATACGAGCGACGTGGACCGCAAGGGTTACACCCATCATGCGAGCCCGGAGGCGCCCCAGTACGAAATCAAGAGCAACAAGACCGAGCACATCGCCATGCACAAAGGCGCGGCGTTGACCAGGCTGCACGACTGACCCGAGCCTCGAAAGCGTTTCATGACAGACTACGTCCGGCCGACCGCCACACCCGTCGGGTCCGTCTCTTCCGAACCCCTCCGGGCGGCGCTTAGCGACGCCGACGACCGGGTGATCCTGAGCCACTGGCTGCCGCCGAGTCAGGGCATTGTTCCCCGAATCCGCATAGGGCGGCGCTGGATCAGCACGCTGTGGACGCTCCCGATCGGCGTCGCCGCGCTGGTCCTCGTGATCGCGCTCGCGCAGGGCCTGCGAGAGCTTCCAGGCGTTCGGGCCTTCATCGAACACTACCCCGGCATCGCCCAATCCGCGCCGTCGGTGGACTCCGGGTTCCCATGGTGGCTGCGGCTGCAGCACTTCCTGAACATGATTTTCATGATGTTCATCATCCGCGCCGGCATCCAGATCCTCGCCGACCACCCGCGGCTCTACTGGAAGCGGGACTGCACGCCGGGGACCGACTGGTTCCGCTTCCAGCGCCCGGTCCCGGCCGGCCGCGTCTGGACCGCCAAGGACGATTCCGTGACGCTTCCGACCTGGCTGGGCATCCCGGGTCTGCGTCACACGATCGGCCTCGCCCGCTGGTGGCACTTTTCCGTCAACCTGCTGTGGACCCTCAACGGGATCGCGTTCTACGTTCTGCTGTTCTCGACCGACCAGTGGCGCCGCCTGGTTCCGCTGACATGGGCGGTGTTTCCGAACGCGCTCTCGACCGCGATCCAGTACGCGTCGCTGAACTTCCCGGTGGATCAGGGATGGACCCGTTTCAACGGCCTGCAGCAGATCTCCTACTTCATCACGGTGTTCGTGGCGGCCCCGATCTCGATCGCCACCGGGCTGCTGCAGAGTCCTGCGATCTCCAACAAGCTGGGCTGGAACGAGAAGATCCTGAACCGTCAACTGGCGCGGTCCATCCACTTCCTCTCGTTCTCCTGGTTCGTGATCTACATCATCGCCCACGGCGTCATGGTGTTCGTCACCGGCCTGCGGCAGAACACCAACCACATGTTCGCAGGCGTCGAGAACGGGTCCTGGGCCGGGTTCCTGCCGTTCGTGCTGGCCATGACCATCGCCGGACTGGCCTGGTGGCGCGTCTCGCCCTTCACGCTGCGCCATGCTCGGCTGGTTCAGCACACCGGCAAGTTCATGATCGGCTGGCTCAAGGGCTTGGCGGAGTGGTGGGACCCGAGGGCCCAGTACACCGAAGCCCAGATCTCGCCGCACTTCTGGCCCAACGGCTCGATGCCCCATTCCGTCGAGTACGACGCCCTGGTGGCCGACGACTTCGCGCAGTATCGGCTGCGGGTGGACGGCCTGGTGGAGCGACCGCAGGAGTTTTCCCTGGCCGACCTGAAGGCGATGACCAAGCAGGAGCAGATCACCGAACATTTCTGCATCCAAGGGTGGACCGGAGTCGCCAAGTGGGGTGGCGTTCCCATGCGCCACATCCTCGATCTCGTGAAACCGAAACCCGAAGCCCGTTACGCCGTGTTCTATTCGCTGGCCGACGGCGGCGACGGCGGGCGCTACTACGACGCGCACAGGATCCACAACATGCGCCATGCGCTGACGATCCTGGCCTACGAGATGAACGGCGAACCGGTCAGCGTGCTGCACGGGGCGCCGCTGCGACTGCGGTGCGAGAACGAACTCGGCTTCAAGATGGTGAAGTGGATCGCGGCCATCGAGTTCGTGCGTGATTTCGCGGACCTCGGCGCCGGCCAGGGCGGCTACAACGAGGATCACGAGTTTTTCGGCTATCGGATGCCGATATGACAGCGTCGCCCGTCCATTCGGGATCCGATCGATCGAGGCTGCGAACCTCCCTCCACGCGGGCATCGTGTCCCTCATCATCACCTTCATCGTGGGAGGGCTCGGCTTCGCGTTCCAGCAACGCTGGCTGTTCCCGAGCCTCGGCCCGACCATCTTCATCCATACGGTCACCCCGGACCAGGACTCGGCGCGGCCTTGGAACACCTTCGTCGGGCACGCCATCGGGGCGGCCGCGGCCTTCCTGTCCCTCGCCATCTTCGGGGCGCTCGACGCGCCATCGGCCATGGCGAGCGGGCATGTGACCCTCGCGCGGGTGGCCGCGAGTGCGACGGCCGTGGCGCTGACCATTGGTGGCCAGATCCCGGCCCGAGCGGGCCATGCGCCCGCGGCCGCAACGACGCTGCTGACAACCCTCGGCGGGTTCAGGGCGGATGTCGCGACGGTCGTCGTGCTTGTCGTGGGCATCGGTGTGGCGACGTTCTTGTGCGATTGGGGTCGCCGCGCCGTCGAATATGAGTTCGGCGGATCGCGGTAGACGGTCCCACGAGCCCGACGAAGGAGAGCAGGATGTTTGCCGAGCAGATGCTGCCCACAGCGCGTGAGCGCCTCGCGACGATCGACGAAGCGGCCACGGTCAAGCTCGCGGCCGACATCATGTCGAAGCCGCACACGGACCTCGTGGTCGTGTGCGGCCAAGACGGTCGCATGGTCGGCGTCCTCACGAAAACCGATATCGTGCGCCAGATCACGCAATGTATCGGGGGCGGATGCATCGTCCGGGCGGACACGATCATGACGCGAGACGTCACCTCCTGCGGTGTGACCGAGGCGTTGCAGGACATCTGGTCGGTTATGAAAAGCCGCGGACTCCAACGCATCCCTCTGCTGGACAAAGGCGGAAAGCCTATCGGGATCATCTACGCCCGAGATGCCCTCGACTGTCTCCTCGGCCGAGTTGAGAGCGACGAGGCGTTGCTCCGGGATTACGTGATGGACGTCGGCTATCAGTGAGATCCGCCGTCGCGCCCAGCGGCTGTTCGGCTTCTCATCGCGCGCGGCCGGACGAGGGACGATCCTGTCATTTTTTCGATGGAGTAGATGCCGCGATGAGGTCATAGATTATAGTCGTGCCAGTCAGACCCGAAGCGGGTCACCTGAGGATGCGGTACAACGCGGGGGTCTGAACCGCCCCGGGTTTGCCGGAGGCCCCAATTCCTGAGAGGACGGGGCCATGACGAGCAAGACGACGAACAAATTTTCTCCCGAGGTGCGCGCCCGGGCGGTGCGGATGGTGCTGGAGCACGAGGGGGACCATCCTTCGCGCTGGGCGGCCGTGATTTCGATAGCCGAGAAGATCGGCTGCGTGCCGCAGACGCTGCATGTGTGGTTGAAGAAGGTCGAGGTCGACGAGGGCAAGCGCGCCGGCGTGCCGACCGATGTCGCCGAAAAGCTGAAGGCGCTGGAACGGGAGAACCGGGAGCTGCGCCAGGCCAACGAGATCCTGCGCAAGGCGTCGGCCTATTTTGGGTAATAACATACCTGACTCAGTGTTGCGGATCGGCAACGGATTGCGGCGCTGAAAGAGGGTGGTACCGTTGAGCAAGGGCGATGAGGATAAGCTCAAATGTATGATGGGGATGACTTGTGGCAAATCCAAAAAACGTTGCAGTTATCAAGTTGGCTCCTGCGATAGCTCGGCATGAGTGTGGTCACTAGGTCATCGCAAGAGGATTGGGATTTTCCGTTGGTGAAGTGAGTTTGCAGATCACTTTACCTAACTACCATACAGGGTCGTCTTCGATCGACTTATATCAATCTGCGTCTGATCTGACTCTTGGGTTGCGGTTGCGCTGGAAGTCTGAATCGATGGTGCGAACGAGGAGTTCGCTCATGTCGGCACGGACCAGGCTACGCGATGATTTTGATGCCTCTGCGGTTCGCAGTTTGGCCAAGGCCAGCAAGGACGCGGCGCAGACACGACCGCTGATGACGGGCCGACATTCATGATATAGCGTAACTCCCGACCGGCAGATAGGTCGCCTTGGGCCGATGACGCCGTGAGATGTTCCAGGTAAGCCGAAAGCCTGGTCATAGTCTTGGAGCCCGACGGGGTTCGAACGTTAATCCGCTGGAAGATAGCTCGTCGGACCTGAGCCCAGGGATCCTTGCAAGCCGACGGCTTGGCTTTCGTCGCGGTGTGTTGGTCGGTGTGCATGATGGCGTCATCCTTCTACAAACACCAAGATCTAAATCGCCTCTCCTCTGCTGTGGTCCGATGCTGAGATCCTACCACCTCAGATAACACGACGATACCCGGCACGCGGTCAATGTCGTGCTGGTCAGGGCCGCAACGACCCAATGTAGGTGATGACGACCTGGGCCATGTCGTGGAGCCCCGAGGCTCGTGGATCCGCTTCCTCCAGATCAGCTGTGGATGCTTTTTTCGATGCCATCATCGACAGACCGGCCCAGCTGCGATGGGTGAGCGGGTACCGATGCGCCGGAACCTGCTCCATCTCGCGCGACACCGACTTGGCCCAAGCCGTGGCGTCGCCTCCGAAGATGGGACATTGAACCGCCAGGCCTCCGCACAACGCCGCCACGAGGAAACCTCAACGTCCGAATGCATTCGCGCCGTATGACGCGGCTCACGAACGCTTTCTCGAAAAAGTTTGAGAACCACCAGCACGCGATGGCGCTGCACTTCATCTATTACAACTTCGTTCGCATCCATAAGACGCTGCGGACTTCTCCCGCGATGGCGGCGGGCGTGACCGATCGGCTTTGGGAGGTCGCCGACATGGTGACGGTACTGGAAGCCTGGGAAACAGTAAGTTGACAGAGAATAAGGCCTTATACCAATCTGCGTCTGATCTGACTCTTGGGTTGCGGTTTCGCTGGAAGTCTGAATCGATGGTGCGAACGAGGAGTTCGCTGATGTCGGCACGGACCAGGCTACGCGAT
>JAABUK010008840.1_pt1 | contig 13983 bp, 10 predicted proteins | sample 5559141 | NCBI WGS metagenome assembly JAABUK01 (sample SAMN10711869, study PRJNA513367) | rock metagenome | isolation source: Antarctica rocks | place: Antarctica: Victoria Land, Pudding Butte nord | collected 2016-01-03
GTTATAAACTAAGTAGTCTATTAAGCTTATTAAATTAATTTATTTATTAAGAGTAGTAATATTATAGTAAGAGACTTTTCTATAAATTCTCGCTATACCCTTAGATACTTAATAATTAATTACTTATAACTAGTAGACCTCCCTCTTAATCTTAAAGATAATAGTATACCTAAATTATTTATAAGATAGTAAATAAGGGTAGTATCTTCGCCTACTACTATAGTATAGTACCTACTAGAGTAAGTTATTAATAAATACCGCTTTAATATTAATATTTAAACCTAGCGTATTAATCTTAAGTAGGTATATACTATACCTATTAAGTTTAAGCCTATACTAGTACTATTTAATACTAGTTCGTCTACTATTAAAGGCTCTAATAACTTTAATATTAGTACGCTAGTACTTAATATAGCTATCGCTTCCTTCTTAGATACTTAATATAGGAAGATATTATCTATTATTACTAAGGTTATAAATATCTTTAATTAGATATAAGCTATAGCTAGCTAAGCCGCTAATTAATAATTAGTAGCTATTATAGTAGTATAATAAGGTCTTAGACTAGCTACCTTTTAGTTAAAAGATATTAGCTACTTTAATTTAGATTTATAAGCTATACCTATTAAGGTAAAAGATAATTATAACATTTATTATAATATCTTTAGTTTTATTAACTACCTTTAAGTAAAGGCTTCTACTATTAACTTAGCTATCTTAAGGTAAAATATTGATAGCTGTTTACTTAATACTATTAATAAATAGTATACTAATTAATTAGATAACCTTACCCGCTCTAGACTATAGAATAATCCTAATAGTATTAACTAGTAGTATAGAAGCCTTAAGGTAAGATTCTATAACTTACTTAATAAATTACTATCTTTACTTAAGGTAGTGTAATATACTATAAAAGATACTAGAAACTATTAAGACCTAGCGGATTATATTAATATAATTATACTTAATAGTAAAAACGTAGGTATTGTTATTATAAAAGTAGCCTAAGTCTTACTTACTTATAAGTATATAGATAGTGAACTAAGATAAGACTTACTTTATCTAATTAAGGTATCTACTATTACTGGTTTACTTACTAAGCTACGCTATTAGAAAGATATCTAGTTTAATATTTATAGGAAATAGAGTGAATTAAGGCCCTTAATTTAAGGTAAGTAATTATAGTAGAAGCCTTTAGTAGGTAAATAGTAAGGTTAGTATACTCTAAATAATTTTAATTATTAATTACCTTTTAATTTAAATTTGTTTTAGTGTAATTAAGGATCTAGTAGATACTTATTAAATCCTTATAAAAGTAGGCTATTTAGTAATCCTTCCTATAATTCTTAGAATTGTAATAATAATAATTAATAGTTATAGTAAAATATTTAGGTATATATCTTACCTAATAGTTACTAATAGCTTTAGATTATTAGTGGAAATATAAATATATCTCCTAGGACCTTAACCTTATAAAAGGCTTCTTAGGATAGTTATTAAAATAATAATCCCTATTATAAGCCTTTTTAGGTATAGCCTTATAATAACTAGGCCTATTAGGTAAGTTCTAAAGATGAAGAGGAGGATTAGAATAGGATTCCTAATAGGTAAGAGAAATATAAGGTATATAAGTAAGGATATTATTAAGGGGTCTATTAGTCTTAAGTAGATTAAGAGAGAGACCTTATAGAAGCCTCTATTAAGGGTAGAGGTAATAAGGAAGATATAGTGGAAAGTTACTTTATTAATTTAAAGGAAGTAGGACTAAGGTATAATTACTATTTATGTACCTTAACCTTTAAATTAAATAATGCTTTATATTATTATATACACCTAGGATATAAGCCTCGTCCTAAATTAAGTAAATCCTCTAAGGCTATTAATAATATTGATAGTAAATTTATTGTTAAGTCTAACTCTATTAATGTTATAATAAAAGGCTATAGTTCTTAAGACTACTACTATATTATAGTCCCTATTATATTTACTTCTAGAGGCCTAAAGTATAATATTTATATTAATATTAGTACCTAAGTAAGTCTTATTAATAGAAAGTTTTTACTTACTGTATACTTATATACTATTATAGAGAAGATACTTACTCCTATATTTATAAGAGGTATTAGTAATAAGAAATATAATATTAGTAAGTTTACTAAGGTATTAATATACTTTAAAGGCTGTAATAGCTCTAGTAATACTAGGATAGCTATTATAAGTCGTAAGTTTTATATTATAAATAGTTTATTAGTTAAGATACTTATTACGGTTAATATTCTAAAGCTAGAGTAAATAGCTATTAATTTTAGTAATAATATTATAAAATTAGGATCTTATTAGAATATTAAGGTCTTAGTTATTATTGTAACTTATAGTCTTTATATTAGTACCTCTATATTTATTAAGGTATATATTATAATACTACCTTATATAAACTATACTATACCTATCTTAGGTACTCGCTGTTATTAACTCTATTTACCTTAGGATTATAATTTTATTTTTGAGCTTGAAGTATTAGATATATTATTACCTTATACTTATATTATTAATATTAGTATATCTTATATATTTATTAAAAATAATATTGATCTACTTATTATACTTACTTGTTATTAGGTACTTAGGAAAGTTATTGAATATAAACTTATTAGTTACTTCCTAGTAAACCCTAATAATAAGATACTAGTAAGTAAACCGCCTACTAAAACGCCTTATTAGGCCTGATTCGGCGTATATACTTTACTTGCTATTATAGTAGCCTTTGCTACTACTATAATCCTTTTATAGGTAAGTAGTAATAAGGTCCTTAATATACCTTTAGAAATTACTTACCTAATAGGTATTACTATTTATAGAAGCCTTTTGTAATTAGGTCTAATTACTATTATAGTAGATAAGTTTCCTAACCTCTAGAAGGATATTAGTAATATAGTAGGTATACCTTTAAAATAGTATATAGAGATCCTATTACTTAATAATTAGGAGGAGTTATATAAGCTAGGCTAGGTATATATATATCTCCTAGGTTAATATAATAAAGATATTATTAATTAGGAATTTAATAAATTATATACTTAAGATAGGCTAGAATAGATAACTACCTTTATATTATTCTCTTTCCCCTATTTTATAGTTTAGAAAAACGCGCTAGATAGCCTAGAAGGTAGAGTTATTATTAATATCTATACCTTAAATAAAATTACTATACTAGATATCTACTTAGTCCTATTATAGTCTAAAATACTTACCTTATTATAAGATACTTTATATATTTTTATAGTTAATATTATAAGCTTTTTTTATTAATAGTAGGTTAAGTAAGATTATTACTATTATCTTACTATTATCTTATATTAGCGATAAGAGACCTTTAGGGTCCCTATAATAAGCTTTTATAATTTACCGGCTTACGTTTAATATATAATTAATATTATATTAAAAGACTTCTACTACTTCTACTAGGTATATATTAATAATATTATAATCTTCTTTATATTATTTAAAAGGTGTATTAAGTACCTCTAATAAATCTTTAATATTTTTAATAAGAGTAATATCTATCTCTCTCTTAAGAAATCTTTCTTAGGCTACCTATCTATTTATTTACTTAGATAGAAGGTAGATACTCTTAGCCTATATATAATAGCTTAGAAGCTTATTATAATTATTATACTTATATTCTTAGATACCTTAGTTACCCTTAAAAAATGCCTTAGTATAACTAGCTATAACTGGTAATATATTACGTTTTATACTACTATTATAAAACCTCTCTTATAGTATAAGATATTACTTAGGAAGTTAGTTAATATAAGGGGTAACGTATATAAAAAAGCGGTAGGTAGAGTATATATAATAGTACTTATACCTAAAGAATTAAATACCTTTAATTAGTTATAGAAAGCTTTTACCTTGTTAAGTATCCTTTATTACTTTAATAAGTAGTAGTAACTATTTATAGATCTAGATACTAGTAAAGAATTTAGTTATGGAGTAATTATTTATTATTTAATTAAAGATATAGGGCCCCTTAATTTAATATCTATAATATTAATAGCTATAGAAGACTTCCTAAAGTAGAAGTTATAATAATTAATCCTATTTCTTAGCTACTTACTTAATAATACTAAGATTAGGTATTAGCCTACTGAACTTAAGGTAATAAACCTTATTTAGATTATTAAGAAGATATAATATATAATTAAAGTAATTTATAAGTTAATAATAATAATCTATATTAATTATTTAGTAACTATTTTAATTATAAGGTAGATTAGCTTAAATATAGTCTTTACTAAAAAGCTTAACCTTAGACTTATTAAGGTATTAGAATATTTATAATAATTTTATCTTAATATCTATTATAAGCTTAGTAAGGTAAATATTATCCTTAATACCTTATTAAGGCTAATAAGTTATAAATACTATCCTAATTAGGATTTAGAAGGTAAACTTAATACCTTATTTATAAAATACTTCCTAGTTAGTTTAATAGAAATAAGTTAAGACTTTTAGGAATAGCTTATTACTAGGTATTAAGAGCCTTAATAGGCTTAAGTAATAAAAATAGTCTAATAAAATAAGGACCTTAATAAGGATAATATAATAAAGCTATTATATTAGATTACTAATAAAATTCTATATTTTAATAATAATAAATTTAGCTTACGCTTATATATACTATTTATTATAGAAGTAGAGGTATTTAAGCTAGTATATAATAAGTTAGGATATCTAGGCTACGCTGGTATATATAAGAGGTTAATAGAAGGTCTATATATTTATAATATATCTAAGAAGCTTTATAAATTTATTTAATACTACCCTTATTATTAGTTAAACTAGATATTATAATATTAGTTATATAGCTTATTATAATTAATCCTAATACCTACTTACCTGTTTTATACTATTACTATTAATTTTATCTTAGTACTCTTAGTTATTATAGAAGGCTATAATATTATTATATTAATTACTTATAAATTATCTAAGGTAGTTACCCTTATCCTAGGTAAAATTATATAAGTAATTAAAGATTAAGTAATTAAGTTATTTAATAAACTTACTAAGATTAATTAGGATTTATTATAAATAATAATATTAGATAGGGATAGAAAGTTTATTAGTGAAATATAATAGTATATCTTTTATTACTTAAAAGTTAATTTACTTTACTTAATAGCTTAGTATCCTTAGATTAATAGGTAGTTAAAATAATTTAATTAAACTACTAAGATTGCCTTATAGTATTATATTACTATTATTAAATATAAGAACTAGTAGCTATTAGTCCTTCCTAGAATAACTACTATATTAAATAACTCTATGAAATATAGTTTAATAAATAAGACTCTTATAAAAGTCTTATATAGCTTTAGAATAAGAGAGGTATTAGATCTATTAAAGCCTTCTAATAATAATATTAAAGTAAATAATATATAAGTAAATATCTTAATAAGATAATAAATAAGGGCCTTATTATAACCTTCTATACCTCCTACTATTATTATACCTCCTACCTTATAGCCTATTATAGTACCTCCTACTACTATTAAACCTCGCCGTCTAGTTATTATAACTGAATATTATCCTTCTTATATTAATATAAAAGACGCTATTATATTTACCTTATTATAAATAAAGAACTATTATAATTCTAAATATTTAACTAAATTCTTTAATATTAGTGATTTAATTAACCTCCGCTTATATTAAGGGTATTATATACCTAGTATTACCTTTAAGAAGCTTGGATAGTAGTTTGTAAGACCTTTTAAGGTCTTAGAATAGGTTAGCTATCTTATTTATAAATTATAGCTACTAGATATTATATAAATCTATCCTATAATTTTAATTATATATCTTAAACTAGTAGTTAATTCTATAGATAATCTATATTAAAGACGTTGTTTACCCGCTCCACCTATTATAATAGATAGTAAGATAGAATATAAGATTAAACGCCTATTATAAAAGCGTTGAATATACTAGGATTAAGGTTAATTAATCTAATACTTAATAAGGTAGTTAGGATATAGTCTAGAAGATAATATATAAATACTTAACTATTAGCTACCTAATATAGAAGAGTTAGTAAGGTAATATAAAGAGGTAAATAGGCCTACTATTAGAATTATTAGATTTACTTAATAAGAAGTATCTTATTACTATTAGCTAATTTTACTTAGAGCGCGACTTGATTTGAGAGCTTCTAATTAACCTGCTTTTACTTTTATATCTGTAAGAGATTTATGCCTCTACTATCAGGGCGATAGCTTTATTTGTTTATTGATAACTATTATAGCTATTGCTAAAGACTTTATGTCTTAGCGTATTACTTAGCCTATACTAGCTAGATTAGGCCTAGTACCTTAGTACTTAGGTAGGCTTTCTACCTCTCTAGTAAATTATCCTTTTAACACCTTATAGACGTGCCTTATATATCACGTAACTATTATTTAACATTTGCATACTATTAACATAGTAGATATAGGTAAATTCCTTTACGGTAGTAATTAAATACCTAGATAGATATTAAACAAGCCTAGGAATATATAAATAAGATTACCCGCCTTAGTTATTCCCTTTAAGTATAAATAATCTAGGATATTATTATAATAACTAGGATAGTTATAATAATACTCTAGATATATTAATCTTTAATAGTATATTATAACCTTTTATAAGCGTATATAAGCTAAATCAAAAGTATATAATTAATAGATCTTTATTAATTTATAATTATAATAGAATTATACTCCTAAGTAGTAAGCTTAGTAGGCTTAGTAGCTATTATAATATAAGACTAAGTATATTAGCTAATTAGATATAAAGTATAATAAAGATTATAATAATATAGCTAGTATAACCTAGAAGAGTTTACTACCTTCTAATCTAAACTTACTTTTAATTTACCTCCTCGCTTTCTATAATAATTAACTTTAATAAGTTATTTTCGTTATAAGAATTATAAAACATATTAGACCTAATATTTCTTATAATAAGATATTTTATATTATTAGGCTAGCTAAGGATCTATAGATGCGACAGTTTTAGGCCTAAGGGTACCCTAGAAATTAGTACCGGAGTACGGATTTTTAGAAAGTCCGGGTCGCTAACCTCTTAAGGCTGGACTAGAAGTAAGTTTAGACTAGAAGGCGATGAACTCTTCTACCTTTAAGATCTTAAATGCTTAAAGTTTATAACAATGATTTAAATTACTGTACTAGAACCGATGACTATCTGCTACCGCCTGTAGACCGTCCGAGCAACCCACTTCGCGCCGCTAAGGTATAGTCTCCAGCTAAGCTATAAAAGGTTACAGGTGTCGGCAATGAGACAAGAGCAAAAATTTCACTCGGAAACCCGCCAGTCAACTGGTCAGAGGTAAGCTGTGAGTTGGAAGCTAGTTTTGTCTCCTCGCTGGGCAAACGCTGTATTCCTGCCCAGTACAGTATCTCCTATCGCCAATCTAATCTAGTCCGCACTCGACCCGCTGCGTATCGAAAGGGGTGCGGTTCCGTCGGCCGGGCTTTGTGACTCTAGCCTGAAGACCTTGCTCCTCCCCCAGGATCCCCATTATAGAGAAACTACGATCTTCTTTGCGGACACGCCTTTGTTCCACGTATCGACAGCTTCCTGGATGTGCTCAAGACCTTTTCTGAATTGGGTTCGGATGTCAGCGTTATCACGAATGTGTAAAGGAGTGGCTCGACCTGGGAATTTCTTCCCATGATGTGCTTACCCAACTACCTGAGGATCTGGAGCCGCGATAAATTTGCCCTCGGCGAGAGCCCGAGGTAGGTAGTCCTGGTACACGACTTTGCTGACCTCGGTGTCCCTGATAGCATAGGCCATGATAAACTTGCTACTAACACCTTCAGGGATCTCTTTTGGCGGCTCCCTAGAAGCGGCAATGAATTTCGGGCCTTTGCTCTTGAGTGCAACGTCCGCGCAAGCCTCCCACGATCCACTTTGACCGATGCAATCGATGAAGCCCGCAATTGTCTTGTTTTTGAGAGCGGCAACTAGCTCATCCACGATCTTATTGCTGTGATAGTCGAAAGCTTGACCAGCACCAAGCTTTTTGACATATTCGAAATTCTTTGACGATGCTGTGGTGATGACTTCGTAGCCGGCAGCAACCCCGAGCTGGATAGCGTTGCTGCCGACGCTGGATGCCCCGCCCCAGACAATCAGTGTCTTACCTGTTGGCTTTGGATCCAGCGATGGGTGTTGGAGGGCTAGATACTCTGTTTGGAACATGCCGCAAGCTGCAGTCGAGAGACACAAAGGAATGACCGAGGCGTGCTCAAAGGACATTGTGCTAGGTATATGGGATGCCATGTTGTCCCAAATTACGGTGTATTCCTGGAAAGCGCTCTCGCATGCCTTATTGGTTTGTCTTTTGGGTGAAAGCCCAAGTGCGTGGGCAAGGACGCGGTCGCCCTTGCTGAATCGCGTTACAGAGCTGCCGACTTCGACAACCTCCCTGATGAGAGATGGATTAGACTGGCTTTACGAAAGCTGGAATCTGGATTTTCCGATCTACAGGTATTCCAGTCCCAGTTCCTCAAAGTGCCGAACACGCTCTGGAAGAGGCGCGAAACCGAAACATAGCTTACCCCGCAAGATCACAACCGAGAATTCCTGGATAGTCTATAGGGAATAGCGCCATCGTTTGCAGAGCCCAGTCGACTGGGTTGATAGCAACTGCACCATTCTTGACGACGATCTCGTGATCTTCAGGAGGCGTATAAGGTGCGGGCTTGATCTCAAAAGGCATCCGTTTCGGAGAAACCTGCCATGCAGCTGTGTTGGAGGGCATCATGAATCTGGACGGCGATGTCGACGATGTACAAAAAGCCTCAGTCCGTGAAAAATGGAGAAAAGATGCTGATGGGATCGAGGGTGACTCGGATTTCTAATACTCTTTGCTAAATCCTATGTCCGAGGGAAGCAGATGCAGGACATTAGTCAAGACTAGCTGGGGTATCGAAAAGCCGGAGGCCGACCGCAGAACAATGAGCCAATGAGAAGCCGCAGTATGCCAGTAGCCACAGCATGACTCTCCGAGCTCATATATCGGAATGTTGCAAGTTGCGGGATTTGCGTTTCGGAGAACGTCGAGCCCAAAGAATTCTAGAAAAATTATTTCCTCAAATTCTCGGTGTTTGGACCTTGGTGCTCGCCTCAGGAGACAACATGGAGTAGCGGCATATCTATTGTCCAATCATAGCTTCTTTGCGTCAAGAAAGCAACGCAGTACTCACAGTCGGAGTACTCTCGGCATCATAATGCTTCAGATGTCTGTAAGTCCTGTCATTATACCGTGAGGCAAGACATAGAAAGCCATTGCCCGGACATGATCTTGCTTTATCTGTGGAGCGGCTACGTGTATGGCAAAGACGTTCTTGGATACTGCAAACAAAATCCTCGAAGCGAAGGAAAACGCTCCAACGAGCCGTGTCGAAGCCTGTGAGTCCCCACTGGCTGTTCCATTTGTTTCGGCTGGTCACCAGGTCCTTTGCACAAAGCCGGCCTTGTCAAAACTGCTGACGGTGACACTTCCTAACGACATGCCCACCGCACTGGACAGTAGTCTATAATCTCGGCTGAGAGAATTCGTGAAACGCACAGGCCGCCTACAATCATGCCGTGATTTCGGAGGTCTTTCAGCTCTTCGTCCTAGTCCCGATATTGTTGCTCACAAACACAACCAGAACAGCGGCATATCTAATCAGGTTAGGCAACTGATATCACAACGTTCATACCCGTAGAGGAAGACTCACGCAGCCGTTGCACCAAAAATTTCTGCCCTTCGTGCATTAGTGAGCAGACCAACTACCACAGCGAACAAGCAGGTAAAAATGATAATCATCCCGACCCTCAAGTGATTGCTTTGATCTGGGATCAACAGTAAGCATACTATGGCCCCGAGGAGCAGTACAGCACTAGAGATGATCGATATTACTGCGCCGGCAATTTGGATTCGGCGTTGGGGGTAGTAAAAGGGCTCGTTACTCTCATTGAGGTCCCCTTCCCGTTTATCTCTGAAGAATCATCCAAAGTAATTTTGCAGGAAGATGTTGAGTCTGTCAGTCTCGACTGGCGCGAGAGCCACTAGGTCATGTTCATCATCGAAGAGGTGCCTGTCTCTGCCCCAGAGCACTGGAATAGAAGTCAAGGTAAACCACTTTCTGAAGGCTTTCAGTGTCCGACGGGATGGAGGGTTCAAAGCCAAGATTTGGCTCTCAAGCAAAATCGCTTCCTCTGTATTATTACAGTCAGTAGGTGCGTTCCTACCCTTCTTCATACACAAGCTATCTACGTACGGTACTCTTTGACCTTGGCTCTGATCTTGGCCTGCAACAGCCTATGCTGGCATGCCCTTTGATTATCTGGGTTGACATAGTGGCCCCATTCCCGAGCGACTTTTTGGGCGTTTTCGTTATTGATGTCTTTTGCGTCCTCTCGATCCGATCGCTGGAGCTGTTCTTCTAACTCATTAAGCTCACTTTGTAGATACAGCAGATTCCTTGCGCTCAGATGCGCGTACTTTCGATAGATTGCTGCGTCCCTGTCTGTTGCGATGAATTGGGCAAACGAAGGATAGCCTTGCAGCTTTGCTGGACGTGAAGTCGACACAATGCCGAGTTCATGGTCTACATCCTCGTTGTTCGTTGACATCTAGTAACCGATAGAACCGCGAACGCAAGGTCTAACATCCTCTTTTATTGTTTTCACTATGCTTTGGATGGTATGCCATGTTGTAATTCTAGTCAGTTATTTGGGATGGTTGGGCTCGAGGCTGAGGCTGAGGCAGCCTAGAGCACGCCACCGTCCGCACTGCCCCCCAGCTACGCCTCGCTTCTCGGTCTCCCCAAGCAGTAAGGAATTTGAATGTCTTCGTCGCTATCTATTCTTCACCCGTTATTTCTCTCTGTACGCTTGATCTGATCTTATCGCAAGCTTGTAAATTATAAGACATTCCGCACAGCGTCAAGTCACGTGCAGAACAGCCAAGGCAGATCCTCCGTCTACAACATATTTTGGCCTTTCTGCAACAAGGCGTCCGGGACTCGAGTACTTGAGGTATCTGCCTAGCAAGATTGGACCGTTCGCTGTAGCTTTATCGATATGGGGATATAGCATGGGTACCATGAACTTGGGACCTCATGACAGTCATGCACATTACCCCGAGGGTTGGGCTCAGCAGTCGACACCGCACAACGGCCTACCCTCGCTGACACCTCCTTTAGTGTCAGACGAAACTGACCTTCCACCGCGTGATGGACTATCAGTACGCATCATGTCCGGCATCTTGTGTCCAGCAGCAACTGAACCCCACAAGCAATTCCCGCCACAGTCATCGAGGTCATCAGATGGATCTACAGGACCAGATTCTCCATACACACCATTTGACCCGACTACGATGCAATTCTACGCGGATGAATTCTTCTCTCATGCGAATACCTCTTTAGAAATAGGCTCAAGATCTGGCTTTGTGGAGTCTCGAGCGGGAACATACGATGGGCTTTCAGATTCGAGGCTGGGTGCTTCGGGCCAGCAAAAGCATGATGTGATGCAATCGTAAGATGGTAATACCAGAAGCTCGGCTCTGACCTATGATGAGTACGCTCTCTCTGGTATCAACCAGCCGAAGCTACCTCCTCGCAGTGAGACAGCAGTGGCCGAGTATTCGGTGCCAGCGACAGAGCTGCGATCATTGTGTTTCAAAGCCGAGAGTGGAAATCAGTTGAAAGAGATCGTGCAAGAGTGCACTAGTTGGCTGAAAGCCAAGTCTGTGGCACTGTCAACATCCTCAGGATTGAGAAAATGGATGGATACCTCTGGGTATGTGTATAATGCGGAAATGGAAACGTTTGATGATATACCTGTCCCTTACAGTCCCCGGCTCGAACACCAAGAGCCGGAAGCCAATGCTAGAGAAGTACTGGGCAAACAGGGCGCTGAAACATCCGTCTTGACACAGAGCATGGCCCAATCGTCACAGTCCTCAGCCCGTTCTATAGCAAAAATTCTGCGGAGAAGTCCTGGTGGGAAGACCAAACGAGGCCTTGCTGGCCTTGCGAATGGCTTTAGTGTTTCCGCTATGGCAGATACCGGCTCACGGAAGAATGTAGTCTCGGCGGCTTACGCGGCAAAACTCGGGTTGAAGATTCAGGGTTCGCCTTCCTCGTTCACCCTTGGTAGTTCGCGGCAAGCGTTTTCAATAGGCACTGTCTCTCTCCTTTGGTCGTTCGCAGAGAATCCCGAGATGACAATTTCCGTCGTCTGCGATGTCCTTCCACGCTGCATCTACGATCTAATTCTTGGCAATGGCTTTCTGACTGCTACCGAGACATTGTCTAAATATCGCCATCGTTTGACTCAATGTTTCTTCTCGATGAGCAATAAGCTGTCCGCCTTCGCCTTTCTAGGTGAGGGTTGCCAGGTGTTGGAAGGAATATTGGCAGATGAACACTTCGTCCTTGCCGTGCCGGATACTGGAGCAGAGCGAAATATCATGAGTTTGCAATTTGTCATCGACCATGATTTAGACCTCAGGGAAGGGTCAGAGCATCGTAATTTGCTACAGTTTGCGGACGGGAGTTATGAGGAGACTGTAGACCAAGTTGACACATACTGGACCTTTGCCACTGGAGAGCGTATTCCAGTGACTTTCGAGATTCTAGAAAACTGTTGCGCCGACGTCATCATCGGTGAGGAGATCTGTGCACAGCACAACGTTTTCGAAGATCATGGCTCCTCGCTCATCCTATTGGACCCATCATCAGCCTCCTACGAATTGGCACCATTCGATTTCATTAGCGGTTGGCAGCGAGCTTTTGGACTAAGGAAGAAGCGCAAGCCAGCGCAAGGCCGCGATCGCGAGGATAGCCCCCATCTCAAGGAACAACGTCGTCGCGACATATGGAACTACGAATATAACTACGGGGCTAGCGCCAGTACTGGTGAGAAGGAATTGGAGAAGGCAAGGAGGAGTCTATACGACTGCAGACCCAGCGTGGGCCGCCAAATGCCAATTATCCCCAGTATCCCAACAGCACCCTCCGGACATCTGCCGCCCAATCTGTGTGATCCTCGGTTCGAAGGCCGGTCTACAAGGTGACCAAGTGCAAGTACGAACAACCTCTTCGCAGGAAGTAGTGAACCCCGCGATGCCTGTCTCTACAGCGACGAGTGGAACTATTAGTACATCAGTTAAGGGAGCAGGCCATGTTTGGGTTTTCCTGTTCCAATATGATTATATGAATTATGACGTTCTATCCAGGGGTAAGTATACTCTTGGAATGACATGCTTTAGGCAGGGATTTGATGATAAAGGTACAGCCTCCACAAGTCTTGGTGGATGAATATTCCATCGACGTGTTTAATTGCTCACGCACGAATTTCACCGTAGGGGTAAGATCACCTGCATCATGGAAAGGTTCGTTCCTGCTGACAAAGACAGGGACACGGGTATTCCGTGCAAGACACCCTTGAACAAATACCTTCCAACACAGATCCGGCTTTGCTAAGCGCGATTGGAAAAGTTTATAGTCGACATATTATATATCATATCACCCTCAATACTCTGACATACTAGTACGCCAATTAAAAATCCAAACACGTGGTGAATCATATGAATGGAAAAATCAACCTCCCTCACATTTCTCGATACATCAACATCCACACCAATTCCCATCACTGCCCCCCCAAAACATCATCTAACCCACCACCCTAGCGACCTCCCCATCTACCAAATTCATACTCTCTCATCCCCCTCCTTCCCCCAACCAACATCAAAACCCACATCCCTACACCAAACACCCATCGCAAAACCTCCACGGCGCCATCGCGCTCGTCCTCGGATCCACAAAACGCTCTACCCCAAGAACACGCAAGCAGCCCGGACAAGGCTGATAACCCCCAGAGAACAAACAGGGAAACCTCCGATACGCTTCACTTAAA
>JAABUK010008844.1_pt1 | contig 13979 bp, 7 predicted proteins | sample 5559141 | NCBI WGS metagenome assembly JAABUK01 (sample SAMN10711869, study PRJNA513367) | rock metagenome | isolation source: Antarctica rocks | place: Antarctica: Victoria Land, Pudding Butte nord | collected 2016-01-03
CCATAATCAGAACGATGTTCGGCCGCTTTGCCGGTTCCGCGAATCCACTGGTCAGGCTTGCGCCCGCCGCTCCCAAGAAAAGTCTGCGAGTGAGTTGAGTGTTCATCTGTTCTGAACCGCAATTCTATCCGACATCTCGCCACAGAGCGATAAGCGGGCATATGGCGGGCACGTGAGTGCGCTGGCGGGGCAAATGTTATATGCTGTCGCCACTCACCTGAAAAACGCGGGCTATCGCACCGGCATGTTTGGGAAGTGGCACCTCGGCTACCGGCCTGAGTTCGCGCCGAACGCTCACGGCTTCAATGAGTTTTTCAGCTTCCTTGGAAGCAACGCCAACTACGCGCACATCGGCCCGAACGGCGACCCTGACCTGTGGCACAACGGCGAGCGTGTCAGCGTACCCGGTTATCTCACCGATCTGCTCGCGGCGCGCGCAACTAACTTCAGCGAGGATTCGATTGGTATAAAATCGTCAGCTCCAATGGTAGGAAGGAACCCGATGCCCCGTTGCCTTGCAATCGTACTTGGAATAGTTTGTCTGGTACCACTCGCACTCGCCCAGACCGGAGAGATTTCAGGGCTCGTCACAGATCAAGGGGGCGCCATCATCCCTGGCGCCCAGGTCGTTGTTCTTGAAACTTCCATTGGCACCCGCCGCGCCCTGGTCACCAACAGCGTTGGCAACTACGCCGCCTCTTCTCTCCTCCCCGGCCCCTACAGCATCTCTGTCTCGCACGAAGGCTTCAAACAAGCCATTCGATCCGGCGTAGAGTTACAAGTCGATCAACAACTCCGCCTCGATTTCTCCCTCACAATCGGTTCAACCAGTGAGCAGGTAAGCGTCAGTTCAGATGCCCCCGTGCTCAGTACCGAAAGTCAGGCCATCGGCCAGGTCGTCCAGGCGCGGCAGATCGTCGACCTTCCCCTTCTGGGCCGCAATCCTTACGCGCTCGGTGCGCTCGTCCCCGGCGTCCGCGTGGCACGCGGCGTGAATGACTTGCCGGTAGATCAGATCAGCACCGCCTCGGTCTCCATCAATGGCGGCCGCGGCAATCAGAACGAATACCTTCTCGATGGCGCACCCAACACCGGCGGTGCACAGAACCAGCCCATCATCTACGCCAACCCCGATTCCGTCCAGGAGTTCAACGTAGCCACCAACAGTTTCAGCGCCGAATTCGGCAGAGCCGCAGGCGGCGTCTTCAACGTTGTCACCAAGTCCGGAACCAACGCCCTACATTTCACTCTTTACGAATTCCTGCGCAATAACTCCCTCAACGCGAATGACTGGTTCGCCAACCTCGCTGGACAAAAAGCCGCACCCCTGCGTTTCAATCAATTCGGCGGCGTGCTTGGCGGCCCCGTTGTTCTCCCGCACCTCTATAACGGCCGCAACCGCACCTTTTTCTTCGTCAGCACGGAACTTGTCCGCTTCATCCAGGGCGTCACTTATACCGCTTCCGTTCCCAACCCCATCGAGCTTACCGGAGATTTCAGCCATACCCTGAACTCTGCAGGCAAGCCGGTCATCATTTACGATCCTCAAACCACGCGCGCCAATCCCAACGGCTCCGGCTTCATCCGCGATCCTTTCCCGAACAACATGATCCCGCCCGGCCGAATCAGTGCCATCGCGAAGAAAATCGGCACTTACTTCCCAGCCCCCGATACTGCCGGGACCCAGTACACCGGAACCAACAACTACATTCGCAACGATTCGAATCGTATCCAGAAGAACACATACAGCACCCGTCTGGATCACTACTTCACTGACAACACCCGCTTCTTCGCCCGCTTCTCTTATGACGATTCGCCCTGGACTCGCGCATCGCCCTACGGATTCGGTGACCCCGGTTCACCCGGCTTTGGCCCCCAGGATTTCACACGCGATAACGCCGTCGCCGAACTCACCCATGTCTTCTCGCCCACGCTCCTCGGCACCCTGCGCGCGTCCTATTCCCGGCTCTCGAATTTCCGCGGTCCCATCAGCCAGGGCTTCGATATCGGCACGCTCGGCCTCCCTTCGAATCTCGCCGCGCAAATCGGTGCTCCTGCCGCTTTTCCCGCCATCATCCTCAGTGGTTACGGCGTAGCCAGTTCCATCTCCAACAGTTCCGGCAGCAGCGCACTCGGTCAAACAGGCCTCATCGCCTTCGGCATGAACAATTACTCCCTCCAGACCAGTGGCAACAAGACCATTCGTCAGCATGAAGTTAAATTCGGCGCCGAATATCGCACCATCCAATTCAACTCGCTGCAAACGGGGGACACCAGCACCAACTTCTCCTTCAGCAGCGCTTTCACCCAAGGCCCTAATCCCACGCAGTCCTCAGCCACGGCAGGCGCGTCCCTTGCCACCTTTCTGCTCGGCATCCCCGGCGGCGGCATAGCCCCCTCGCCAGCGCTTGCCATCCAAACCAGATACTATGCAGGCTTCTTGCAAGATCAATGGCGCATGGCGAAAACGTTCACCTTGAACCTCGGGCTGCGCTATGAACTCGAAACTCCGCGCACGGAGCGCTACAACCAGCTCACCAATTTCGATAATGCCGCTATCCCTACTCTTAGCGCCCCCGGCTTGAACCTTCACGGCGGTCTTTCCTTCGTGGGTGTGCGCGGCGTTTCCCGCTACCAATCCGCACCTGACACTAACAACTTCGCCCCACGCGTCGGTTTTGCCTGGAACGTTACGCCCAAGACCGTCATCCGCTCAGGCGGCGGATTGTTTTATGGCACCAACATGGGAGTCGGCGGCCAACCAAGCACCTTTGGAATTACCGGCTTCGCCTCTGCCACCAACATCGTCACCAGCCTGGATGGCGTAACCCCTATCGCTACCTTGAACAACCCGTATCCTAACGGCGTTACCGCGCCCTCCGGAAATTTGCTCGGCCCCGCCACCGCGCTCGGGCAGGCTATCAGCTTCTATGCGCGCAATAACGTAACGCCCTACTCGATCCAGTGGAACTTCGACATTCAGCGTGAACTCCCCGGCACCGTTCTGCTCGATCTCGGTTACGTCGGCACGCGCGGCCTTAAATTCCCCTCTGACCTCCAACTCAACCAACTTCCCGATTCCGCACTCGTCTTGGGTGATCGCCTCCGCACCCTTGTTAATAACCCCTTCTACGGCCAGATCTCGTCTGGCATCCTCGCGTCGAAGACCGTATCGCAAGCGCAGTTGCTTCGCCCGTATCCGCAGTTCGATAGCGTCACCTCCGTGGTCGCCAACTGGGCGTCTTCCAACTACCACGCCCTTCAGGCCAAAGTCGAAAAGCGCTACGCCAAGGGCTTTAACTTCCTTGCTTCCTATACATACTCAAAGCTGATGGATTACAGCACCGGCCCGTTCAGTGGTGAGCCCCTCGGCGGCGGTGCCGTGCAGGACAACAACTACAGGCGCGCCGATTACGCGGCCTCTTCGCTCGATCAAACACACCGGCTGATTGTCAATACTGTCTACGCGCTCCCGTTGTTTACCAAACAAAGCGGTTTTATTGGACATGCCCTCGGCGGCTGGGAACTCGGCATCGTGGGCAGTTTCTACAGCGGCGGCCCGCTCGGCATCACCTCATCCGTGAACGGAACATTTTCACAGGGCGGGGGACAGCGGCCCAACTGGAACGGTGTCAGCCCCACAATCGACAATCCCACGCCGTCCCGCTGGCTCGATGCCTCGGTCTTTTCCACGCCCGCAGCCTATCACTTCGGCAACGCCCCCCGCACCTTTAACGGCACCCGCAGCGATTGGACCCGCGGCGTCGATCTCTCCCTACACAAGAACACCCTGATCACCGAAAAGCTCCGCCTCCAGTTCCGCGCCGAAGCCTTTAATCTCACGAACACGCCCGTCTTCTCGCCACCCAACATTAGCTTCGGCTCGCCGGCATTCGGCACGGTCAGTTCCATGGCCAACCAACCGCGTATCATTCAACTTGCGCTCAAGCTACTTTACTAATCGCTTATGAACCGAAGATCGTTCCTGCAAACTGCTCCAGCCCTGCCCCTAGCCTACGCAGCGGCCCAGCAATATCCCGTGCCGCCTCCGGCCGGCCATCACGTTGAGGGCCCGCAACTCACCAAACGCCCCAACGTCCTCTGGATCTTGGGCGACCAGTTCCGTGCCCAAGCCCTTCAATCCGCTGGTGACCCCAACGCGCGCACACCTAATCTGGCCCGCGCCGAAGAGAACGGCCTCACCTTTACAGGCCACGTCTCCGGCTTCCCGCTCTGCTGCCCGTTCCGCGGTTCCATGCTCACCAGCCTGTACCCGCACCACTGCGTCCCCGGCCATGAGTATGCGCTTCCCGCTGGGCAAAAGACCGTTGCCGATGTCTTCAACGCGAACGGTTATCACACCTCCTACTTCGGCAAGTGGCACTTGGGCGGCTGGCACGAAAAAGACGGCCGCGCCGCGTTCTTCATCACGGATCCCGCGCGCCGCGGCGGCTTTGAAACCTTCGCCGGATACGAAAACAATAACAGCCAGTGGGATAGCTGGGTACACGGCGGCACCGGCAAAGATGCCTTCCATTACCGCCTCCCCGGCTATGAAACCGACGAACTCACCAACCTGATGATCAAGTACATCGGTGACCGCGCGGTAGAGAAGAAGGCTGGCAACGGCAAGCCCTTCTTCGGCGTCTTGAGCGTTCAGCCCCCGCATGATCCGCACGTGGCCCCGGAACGCTTCATGGCCAACTACAATCCGGAAAAACTCCAGCTCCGCGACAATGTGGCCCACTCTCCCGCGCTCCAATTGGATATCCGGCGCAACCTCGCAGGCTACTATGCGCAAATCGAAAATCTCGATTGGAACTATGGCCGCGTCGTGCGCGCGCTGGAAGAAGCAGGCATGCTCGAAGACACCCACGTCCTCTTCTTCGCCGACCATGGCGACATGCACGGCTCCCACGGCCTTTTACACAAGACTTGCCCCTATGAAGAAGCCATCCGCACGCCGTACATCATCTCAGGCGGCGTTCCCCGGCCTCCGGCCCTAAAGGTCGGCCGCCGTCCCGTCATTTCAAACCACGTCGATATCGCGCCCACCACGCTCGGCTTGTGCGGCATCCCGAAACCCGCTTGGATGAAGGGAGCCGACCTTTCACATCACCGCATGATCAAGCCCGCCGCAGGCCCCGAGCCCGATTCCGCCTATCTCCAGAGCATCGTGCCCACCGGCCACCCCGATAGCATTAACACGCCCTACCGCGGCCTTGTCACCCGCGATGGCTGGAAGTACGTCTGCTTTGAAAATCAGTCCTGGCTGCTCTTCAACCTTAATGACGACCCCTTGGAAGAGGCGAATCTTGCCCAGAACAACAAGGCCCGCGCCGAACGAAAGAAGATGATCTCTCGCCTGAAACAATGGGTTGCCGATACCGACGACAAGTTCGCCATCCCGGCGGATTAGAATCGCCATTGGGCACAGTTGAACCTAAGCCGTAAGCTACGTCATAAACGTTCGTACCCTTCCATCTTTGCAAGTACATAGAATATGCTGAGGAGCGAATGAAGATGTCGCCACAAAGAGCTTTGATCGGATTTACCTGTCTTAATCTCTTCTGTGCAATTGCCGTTGCGCAGGAGAATCCATTGGACAACGCCACCATTTTCGATCGACTTCTACGGCCCGTCATTCAGAAGAGCTGCGCACCGTGCCATGGCGGGCCGACCTTATCCGGCGGTTTGGACTTATCGTCCTGGAATTCCGTTCTCGCAGGTGGCAAGCACGGGCCTGCCATAATCCCCGGCGATGCAAAGCACTCGCTGCTCATCCAATACGTAAAGGGAGAAGTCACGCCAAAAATGCCAATTGGTGGCTCTCTGGACCCCACGGTTATCGAAAATTTGGCTTCGGCTGTCGCTGGCATGAAAGCGCTTCCCGCGACGACTTCGAAAAAGAATCCTTATTTGGATTGGCTGCTGCGGAAGCCCGCGAATCCATCCGTTCCTTCAATTCAAAACGTTGGGTGGGTCAAGAATCCCATTGACGCCTTTATCCTGGCGAAGCTGGAGGCGAAGCAACTGCATCCGGCTCCCGAGTCTTCGAAGCGGGCATTACTGCGGCGTGTTTACTTCGACTTGACCGGCCTTCCTCCCACTCCCGACGAAATCCATGCATTCGAATCCGATCCTGATCCGGCAGCTTACGAAAAGATTGTCGATAAACTGCTCGCCAGTCCGCGCTACGGGGAACGCTGGGGCCGTCACTGGTTGGACCTCGCCCGATTCGCGGAATCCGACGGGTTCGCGATCGATGGAGAGCGGCCCAACGCATGGCGTTATCGCGATTACGTGATCCAGTCTTTCAATCAGGACAAGCATTATGACGAATTCGTAAAAGAGCAAATCGCCGGCGACGAAATGCAGGGCGGCGATCGTTCAGAACGGCTGGTAGCGCTCGGGTTTCTTCGGATGGGGACATGGGAAGCCGATGCGAATTTTAAAACGCAGCTTCGCCAGGATGTTCTAAACGAACTGACGGGTACCGTCGGCCAGGTTTTTCTGGGTTATACCGTGGGGTGCGCCCGCTGCCACGATCATAAATACGATCCGATACCGCAGCGCGACTTCTACCGTTTGCAGGCGTTTTTCGCTCCGATGCGCGTGGAGAATCGAGACGCTCCTTTTCGGGAATCCGAACACCCGAAGCTGATGCGGACAAATCTTCGGAGGTTCGAAGATCAATCCGACGAGGCGAATGAAGGGCTCAAGAAGCTTGAAGCGCAGTTGAAACAGAAGTACGTGGCGCTCGGTAAGTCTGGCGAAGAAGGCAAGAAGAGCGATTTTATAAAATCGCTCAAAGACACGAAAGATCCGTCATTCACCTCCGCCGAACGCAAAGAATGGCATGAGGCGCAGAACCAAGCCCGCGAACTGACGGAAAGTGTTGCGCGGTATCGCGCCTTCGCGTACTCGGTCTCGGATGTTGTCCCGCCCCAGGTCCCAACGCTGGCTGAAACTTTCGTACTGGCCGGGGGCGAGTTGGCAAACAAAGGCGAAAAGGTAGAGCCTGGCTTTTTGCAAGCCGTGGCTGGAAATGGCGACGCCGCAAAGATCCCGTTTGCCGGCGGAAGTTCCGGGCGCCGTACGGCTCTGGCCGACTGGATTGCTTCCCCCGAAAATCCATTGACCGCGCGCGTGATCGTAAATCGGCTGTGGCAGCATCATTTCGGGCAGGGCATCGTCGCAACCCCCAGCGACTTCGGCTTGAACGGAGAACGTCCATCGCATCCCGAGTTGCTGGATTGGTTGGCGTCGCAGCTTGTAATGAAGCAGTGGAGCCTCAAATCCATGCACCGGTTGATGTTGACGTCGAATGCATATCGTCAATCGACGGAAAATCCGGATCGTGAGAAGTTCGCAACGGCGGACCCGAACAATCAGTTGCTGTGGCGCATGAATTGGCTTCGTTTGGAAGGGGAAGCCCTGCGGGATTCAGTGCTAGCGGTCAGCGGCCATCTGCAGACCGCGGATGGCGGTCCAGGCGTTTTCGTGAACGTACCGTCCGATGTCGCGGATGGCTTCGAATTCTTCAAGTGGTTCCCGTCGGATGAGAAGGAGCAAGCTCGCCGGACCATCTACACGTTCCAGCGGCGCTCCGTGATGAACCCGATGGTGGAAGTATTCGATGGCGCGAACATGAGCGAAGTCTGCTCGCGCCGCAGTAACACGGTGGTTCCCACCCAAGCTTTCACGTTGCTGAATGGAGAGTTCGTGAACAGTGAAGCGCGCCGATTTGCGGATCGCGTAATTGAATTAGCCGGTCCGGATTTCACAAAGGACGTCAATCAGGCGTTCACGCTCGCGCTCGGCCGGCAGCCCTCACCAGCAGAGCGTGACAAAGCCACGCAATTACTAGCTTCTTCGCCTCGACGCGACGCGCTGACGCGTCTCGGAGTTGTACTTTTCAACCTAAACGAATTCTTGTACCTGGAGTAACCATGCCTACCGATTTCGACCGACGCCGATTTCTTTACCAAAGCCTGACTGGAGTGGGTGGCATTGCCCTGCTCGACATGTTGAACAGCAACGCGCTGGCTTCCGGCAATCCGCTTGCGCCAAAAGCCCCGCATTATGCACCGAAAGCGAAATCCTGCATCTTCCTGACGATGCTGGGCGGCGTTAGCCAGATGGATACCTTCGATCCGAAGGTGAGTCTGGATAAGTTCGACAACACCGTAATGGATTGGAGCAAAGAGAAAAATACCGATCAACCCAATCTTTTCGCCAAGCCAAGACTGATCTTGAAGAGCACGTTCCCGTTCCAGAAGCATGGCCAGTGCGGGATGGACGTTTCCAGCCTCTTCCCTCACGTTGCAACTTGCGTCGATGACATGGCTTTCGTGCGGTCCGTCCAGACGGAAAACGGTAATCATCCGGCCGCCGTCTTTTTGATGAATACTGGCGTAGTAATTCCGGGCAAGCCGTCAATGGGCTCCTGGGTAACCTATGGCTTAGGAACTGAGAATCAAAACCTTCCGGCATTTGTGGTGCTGCCTGATTTCCGTTCGCTCCCCTTTAGCGGTTCGCAGCAGTGGGGGCCGGGGTTCCTTCCCGCGAGCTACCAAGGTACAGTACTGCGCTGGAAGGGCGATCCAATTCTAGATCTCAAACCGCCCGCGGACGTCACCGCGGCCGCGCAATCGACCGAGATGGACCTGCTACGCGCCTATAACCAGGAGTTTTTGAATAAGCACTTCACCAATCCGGACCTGCAAGGCCGCATGGACTCCTATGAACTGGCCTACCGGATGCAGGCCGAAGTTCCCGGCACACTTAATATCGAAGGCGAAACGGAAGCTACGCGGGAATCATACGGAATGAACGATTCCGTTACCGAATCATTCGGAAAACGGTGCCTGATGGCTCGCCAGATGGTGGAGAAGGGAGTTCGTTTCGTACAACTCTATACGCCGAGCCAGTCCTGGGACGGTCACACCGAAATCGTCAAGAACCACACGAAGAACGCGGCCGAAGTCGATAAGCCGATCGCCGGACTACTGAAAGACTTGAAGCAGCGCGGACTGCTCGATTCTACGCTGGTCGTTTGGATGGGCGAGTTCGGACGCACTCCGGACAACCCCGCCGATCTTCGCGCCAAGGCGGGCCGCGATCACAACACTCGCGCCATGACGATGTGGTTTGCTGGCGGCGGCATCAAGCCGGGAACCTTGGTGGGCGCAACCGACGACCTGGGTTTCAAGGCGGTCGACAATATTTATCGTATGCGCGATGTTCACGCGACGGTGTTGCATCTGATGGGGCTAAACGATATGCGCCTGACGTACTACAGCGCCGGACGCAACCAACGTTTAACCGATACCGGCGGGCACGTCATCAAAGAGGTCTTGGCTTAGTTGATCCTTTGCACCGCCATGAACAAGAATTGAAGCCCTGACTTGGTGGGAAGGGCTAAGTAGCACCAAATCCTCACGGGAGAAACCAGGTATGTTTCAAATAGCAAAGAGGTTAGTCATGATGGGCACAGCCGCTTTCTTCGCGGCGGTAATGACTCATGCTCAAACCGAGCAAGGTTTGGGATTTTTCAGTCAGGGACAATCTGAGTCACGTTGTGAACCGTCATCAGTTCAAGACGGGCTTTATCTTTTTCCGCGACCGCAAAAACGAAAGGACCAACTCGCCTTTGACCGGAAACTTCAGCTTCAATCCCTTGGGCAATACTAACTCGAGCGGGAACGCGCTGATCGATGTATTGCTGGGCAATTACAACCAGTACACGGAAAGCGATGGCGATAAGATCAACCGCAACCGCTTTAGCCAGTTCGAAGGCTATGTCGCGGATACCTGGAAAGCACGTTCGAATCTCACGCTGGATTACGGCGTGCGCTACTACATGATGCAGGCGCCTCACCTGACGGACGACAAGGCCTCCACTTTCCTTCCTTCCGCTTACGACCCAAATAAAGCTCAAAAAATTATCGCTTCCGGCGCCGGTGCCGGGGAAGCCGCATCGGGAATCGGCCAACTTCTCGATGGGATCGTTATTGCCGGTCAAGGGGGGTCGGGCCGGGATTCTATCCCACGCAGAACAAGTTTTCTCCCCGGTTCGGCTTTGCTTACGATCCCAGCCGTCGCGGCACATTCGCTATTCGCGGCGGTGCGGCAATCTATTACGACCGGCTACCCGCCGGAGACCTGGCCACGGCTGGAGGCAATCCGCCGTTCGTCAACACTGTGACGCTCTTCAATGGCTCCGTCGAAAATATTTCGGCCGGACGAACAGCGCAGTTCCCCGTCGCTGTAACCAGTTATCGGCCGGATGTGCAGGCTCCGGCCATTTATAACTGGAACATCGGTTTTCAGAAGAAAGTGATGTTTTCCTCCCTGCTCGACATCAACTATGTTTCCACGCAAGGCAGGCACTTGCTCCGCCAAGTCAACATCAACCAGGTAACCCCCGCGGCTCAATACCTGAATCCCACATTCAACCAGAACGCCCTGCGCCCCTACCAGGGCTACACCAATATCAACTTATGGGAGAGCAGCGCGGCTTCCAGCTACCACGGGCTGCAATCGTCTCTGACGCGCAGGTACTCCTCGCTCTTCACTTACAGCGTGGCGTACACCTGGTCCAAAGCCCTGACCGATGCGTCGGACAAGAATGGCGTGCCGGAAGACTCCACCAACTTGCGCCGGGAGCGCTCCCATGCCACTTACGACCGCAATCATGTGTTCGTCGCCTCCTACGTGTACCACTTACCTTTTTTCCGCGCCCGCAAAGGTCTGGTCGGAAAGGTCGCGGGCGGTTGGGACCTCTCGGGGATTACTCAGCTCCAGAGCGGCCAGTGGCTCACACCCACCATCTCCACTCCGACCGGGACGCGCAGACCTGATCGCGCAGGCGACGTGTCCTACCTGGACCCGCGGACAGTCCAGACATTCACGGGAGGGAACAACCAGCAGGTTACGGGTAATTTTTACTTCGACCCGACAACCCGGCAAAACGTTTGTCGCGCCCCTGCCCACCAGCTACGGCAATTCCGCGCCTTACGTAGTCCGCGGCCCGGGCCGCAACAACACGGATTTCTCGCTTTTCAAAATTTTTCGAGTGAATGAGCGGGCCACGGTTCAGTTTCGCGCCGAAGCGTTCAACGCCTTCAATCACGCAAGCTTTCGCAACCCGAATATGAGTGCTTCGTCCCGTGACTACGCAACAATCTCCGACGCCGGACCCCCGCGATTGCTTCAAGCAGGCCTGAAATTCCTTTTCTAAGCGTCCGTAAATCCTGAACCCCATGCTCACCAAGCAACGCGTACTGGCTCTCTTGCTCGCCCTTCTGATTGGCGCCACGTGCCTTCTCTCGCAGAATGCGGCAAAGGAGCGTATGGTCATTGTCATCAGCTTGGACGGCTTCCCGGCTTTCTCGCTCGATGACCCCAATCTCCCTATCCCAACGCTGAGAATGCTGGCGAAGAATGGAGCCGCGGCCAAGCGAATGACCACTTTCAATCCGACCGTTACCTGGCCCAATCACACGGCGATGGTCACGGGAGTGCGGGCAGATCGCCACGGCCTGCTGTTCAACGGGTCGGCTGTAAGAACCGGCAGCGGCACCCCCATGGTCAAGATCGATCCCTTCGTCCCCAAAACGCAAATGGTGCATGCCACCACGGTTTACGATGTCGCTCACAACGCTGGCCTCACCACAGCCCAAGTTGACTGGGTTGCGATTCAACACGCCCCCACCATCACTTGGGAATTCGCCGAATTCCCCGCAAAAAAAGGTTCCATCGAAAAGGAGATGATGGATCGCGGCCTGATCACGGGAAGTGAGATCGATCAATTCACAAAAACCAACATCCTGCGCCGAGACCAGATTTGGACCGACGCGGCCATTCAGATCCTTCAGCAACACAAACCCAATTTGCTGCTCTTTCACCTGCTCAGCCTGGATAGCACTCACCACGCGTACGGGCCCAAAAGTTTGGCCAGCCTTGACGCCATGGCTTTTCTCGATAGCTGCGTCGCCCGCGTTATTGGGGCGGTTCATGCCATGGGCGCGCAAGATCGCGCCACTTTCATCGTTGTCTCCGATCATGGCTTCAAGGCGGTAATCAAACAGATCCGGCCTATCGTGGCGTTGGCGGAGGCTGGACTCGGCGATGGAGTGCAGGTGATACCGGAAGGCGGCTCGGCGATGATCTATCTTGATCCAAAGCGCTCGGCCGCGCTCCGGCAATCGGTCAGCAAAGCGTTGTCTCTTGTGGAAGGAATCGATCGGGTTGTCGCGCCGGAGGATTACAGTAAGCTTGGCTTGCCCACGCCCTCCGCCGACCCGCAAGCGCCGGATTTGGTTCTGTTCGCCAAATCAGGATACGCCTTCACCGGGGCGGCAACCGGTCCCGTCGTCATTTCTCCTCCGGAGAAAACCGGGAGTCACGGCTATCTCTCAACAGATCCGGAGATGGATGCCATCTTCATTGCCTCGGGTCGCGGCATACGGAAAGGCGTCCTGTTGGATCGCATTCAAAACATAGACGTGGCACCCACCATCGCGGAACTGCTCGGGCTGAAGCTGGGCGGAATTGAGGGCACTGTCCCAAGACAAATTTTCCAATAAGCCGCGGCATGCCCCCGATATGCCCCCAGCGAGAGGCTGCAGTGTGGCTGCTGCCCGCCCATCAACTGGCCGCACGGGATCGCGGATGGCAAACCCGATGAGCACTTGCATGTCGAGCTTGCCGCGTTACATGCAAAGCTTAGATGTGAAAACGAGAAGAGTGAAGTCGGCATCAGTGCAGTGGCCGCGGCTTTCCTGTCCAAACAAGCCCGGAACACTTCTACAGCACCAATGTGCGCGCTAGAGCCCTGACGCAGATCATCGCGAGAGCGTCCAGAAACGTGTCGAACGCCAACGTGGAGCCAGACAACTGCGCGGGCCGGTGAAATGGGAGCTCTACTACTTGTATGTGATCCTCGACGTGTTCAGCCGCTATGTCACCGGCTGGATAATTGCTTATCGCGAAACGGCCGGACTCGCCGAATAACTCATTAAGGTTCCTGCAATCAACAGAACATCCCTGCCGGCCAACTCACCATTCATGCTGACCGTGGTTCCTCGATGACATCAAAGTGAACGGGGACATCAAGCAACTCGAACTCCGGCTGGAAGAACTCGAGGCCAATCAGGCTGCAGCCGATCCATTGCCCGTTCAACCGCTGGACACCGCAGTTTGCTATAAACCGATTCAGTTATATTCAGCATCGTTCGGAAGTCGCTCTCCACAGTGAGCCGTTCAAAGCGCAAAAGCGGTTCTGATTTTTGACAAAAATGCAGTGATTCTCTGGTGTGGATCTCCTGGCCCAAGTGCTTCGAATGGTACATAACCGCGATACCCGGAACGGTCGATCAAGGTCTTAATTTTGCCTAAATCCGTTGCTTCCTCTTTGTTGTTGCGTCCGACCTGTTCTTTGATCTGCCAGGATACGGCGTACGGAATCAGCTTTTCAATCTCCGCGTAAGGATCGCCTTGACGCAGACTTCCGATATCCAAAATGCAACCGAACCAATCTGAGCCAATGGCTTGGATCAACTGAATGGTCTCGTCCGCTGTTTTCAAAAAGTCATTGTGCTGCTGGATAGCAACAACGACACCATGCTCTTTTCCGAATGCAGCGCATTCCTGAAAATCGGACACCATCCAGGTGAGGACCTCTTCAAAGGAATGGCCCTGAGGGCGTTCTGGACCTGAGAAGACTCGAATCACCGGAGCACCCAATTTACTTGCGACCACGATCCAGTTTTTGATCATCTGAACGTCTCGTTTGCGGACCGATGTGTCTGTCACAGAGAAGTTATTTCGCAAGCCCGTGCCGCTCAGGGCAACACCATTCAAGAAGGCTGTACGCTTCAGTGCGTAAACAGAGGCATCAGTAGGAACGTCGGGGTAGCCGGGGAAGTAATAACCTGTAGCGTCTAAAGCATCAACGCCCTGTTTAGCGCAAA
>JAABUK010008849.1_pt1 | contig 13976 bp, 9 predicted proteins | sample 5559141 | NCBI WGS metagenome assembly JAABUK01 (sample SAMN10711869, study PRJNA513367) | rock metagenome | isolation source: Antarctica rocks | place: Antarctica: Victoria Land, Pudding Butte nord | collected 2016-01-03
TCCTCAAATCATTTATAATTTACTCTTTTTGCAAGAGAAAAATTCAATAGAAATAAATGAAGCAGATAAAAGAATATTGGATTCATCACAAATTCAACCAGTCATAATTTCTCAGGAAAATCATCTTGCGAAATCAAATCTTATTGACAAAAAAGACCTTTCAAAAGTGTTTTGGATAATTGCTTTTGTTTTATTCTTTTTAGAAAGAATAATTTCATTTGAAAGATCAAAAGCGCATGCGTATGGATGAGATAAGAAGCATACATATTATTCGGTCATTACAAAAAAAGTGGAGCTCCCAAATTCTGCTTGCTAATCTGTTATCAGCAGTTGCAATAACCGTTTTTACATCAGCCATTGCAATTAAAATATTGCATGCAAATTGGATCGTTGCAGCAGCTATCTTCATTATATCCGTTCTTTTTATTTATTTGTTATTAATAAAGAAGATCAGCGAACAGGATGTTACAAAGTTCCTTAACCAGGCTTTTCCTGAATTACAGGAAAGCACACAACTTCTTTCGAAACCTTACGAAAGCCTGAATATTTTAGAAAAATTACAGGTAAAAAAAGTTGAGAATATTCTGGATGTAAACTTTCCTTCACCTGCTGTTATAAAAAAGAAAATTAAGACTTCTTCCATAATACTTGTAATTGCTTCAATAGCAAGTTTGGCACTTCTTATAACCCCGTTTAGACCAAGTCAAAAATTGGCTGATTCTAACTCATCTGGCAGTGGTACAAATCCGGACAAACCTGAAACAAAGCTGCCGCAGGTTGAAGCTGTAAAAATCAGAATCATTCCGCCTGCTTACACTAAAAAAATGTCGGGAGAACAAGACAGATTTAATATTGCAGCCGAAGAAGGCGCTGATGTAAACTGGAATATTATAACATCGGCTAAGGTAAATGACGTTCAATTAATCTTTAATGATAAAGCAGTTTTGAATCTCAAAAAAATTAATAATGAACATACAAAATGGTCAGGCAGGATGCAGGTTAAAAGTTCAGGTTTTTACCAGGTTAAAATAGCCCGTATTCTTTCTGAATTATATAAAATCGAAATGATAAAAGATCAGCCGCCTGTTATTACTATTCAATCGCCAAAACCAAACACCGTTATAGAATATGGTAAACCTGAAAAAATTGCAATAAATGTTTCCCTTTCTGATGATTACGGAATCGACAGCACTTCAATAAATGCAACAACTGCCAGCGGAAGTGGTGAAGCTGTGAAGTTTAAAGAACTGCAGTTGCCTTTCACAAATTTTAAAAGCGGCAACAAACGATATCAATTACAAAAACAAATTGATCTTGCAGCTTTAGGAATGCAACCCGGCGATGAACTATATTTTTATGTAAAAGCAAAGGATACTTATCACCAGGAAAAACGTTCTGATGTTTACATAGTTAGACTCGAAGATACAGCGCAGTTAATGAGCGTGGAAGGTTTGGTAAGCGGAGTTGATCTTAAACCGGAATTTTTCAGAAGTGAACGCCAGATCATTATTGAAACGGAGCAATTGATAAAAGATAAGGACACTATTAGTGTTGAAAATTTTAATAAAAAAAGCAGTGAACTTGGCGTGGACCAAAAATTATTAAGGCTGCGTTATGGCAAGTTTTTAGGCGAAGAAAATGAAACCGAAATTGGTGAAGATCCTGATCACCAAACAGCACAAAGTGATCCTGCTGATTTCAGTAACGCTGACAAAATATTAGACCAATATTCTCACAAACATGATAATGCTGAAGACGCCACTTTTTTTGATGCAAAAACTAAAAGACAATTATTAGCCACACTTACCGAAATGTGGAATGCGGAGCTGCAGCTCCGGACGTATAAACCAAAAGAAGCCTTGCCATTTGAGTACAAAGCTTTACGGCTTTTAAAAGACCTGCAGCAGCAAACAAGAGCTTATGTTGCTAAAGCAGGTTTTAAAACAACGCCGCTGAAACCTGAAATCAGGTTAACCGGCGATTTAACCAAAATAATACAGCCTGTAACGCAGCAAAATTTTCAGCAAAAAGAAGATCAGGCAACAACTTTACGAAAAGCATTAGGTGTTTTAGAGCAGTTGAGAAATAAAGAAGTTTTACAAAAATCCGAAGTCGAAATATTAGAGCAGGCAAGTATGCAGTTAAGCACAAAAGCTGCTTCGGAACCTTCGGCTTATCTCGCTTCGCTCGAAGCATTGAAAAGAATATTAAAAAAGAATTTTAAAGCTGAAGATATTAATCTTTCAGGAAGCGCTTTTCAGAAAATGATTAAGACAGTTTCCAATATTCCGCAACAATCTAAAACTGCTCCTGATATGCAATTGTCTCAACGCTATTTCAGGAATTTAAAACTATGATGCTGTTTAAATATTTATTTTCAGGTTACCGGCATTTGTTCTTTTATGAATCACCGTTGCGACGCATTACGTTCATCTGTATCTCATTGGGCAGCTTTGGTTTTCATGCTGAGTCCTTTAAAATTTGCAAACTGTTTCTATAAATGATTAATTGGAATTACATAGTTATTGGCTTATCTGTCCTGCTTCTTTTCTTTCTGCTGCGGAAGGAAATAACCAGGAAAAATAAGGCAAGATTATTATGGAGACTGGCAGCAACCGTGTTTGCAGTTTCAAGCCTTGCAGGTATTGCATTGCCAATTTTTTTTAATCATACAAAAACTGCTGCAATAACCAATAAGGCTGTTTTATTAACTGACGGTTTTAATAGTGACTCTGTAAATAAATTTCTTAGTGCAAACCCTGACAATATTCCTGTAATTACGGTTGAAAAAAATGTGACTGCTGCTCAAAAATATAATGCTGCGTATGTTGCTGACGTTAGTTTTCTGTCTCAGCAATACCAGGACATACATACTTTTCATGTTTTTGGATATGGCTTCGATGAAGATGAATTAGACAATCTAAAAAACGCATCACTTATTTTTCATCCGGCAGCTCTTTCTTCAGGCATTACTTCCATACACTGGTCGCAAAAAATAAAGACTGGTGAGAAGCTTTTTGTACAGGGAAGCTTCAATAATTTTTCGCCTTCCAAAGCAAAAATCGTTTTAAGTGATTTCAATGCTACGATTGATTCAGTAAATATCGCTAACGGCAAAAATGAAAAATTTCAACTTACAACTGTTCCCAAACATTCGGGCAGAGCAATTTATTCAATTGCAGTTGTCACCGGAAATGATACTATTGAAAAAGAAGCCCTTCCTGTTGAGGTAGAACAGGGAGAGCCTTTAAAAGTATTAATGCTTGCTTCTTCACCTGATTTTGATAATAAGTTTTTAAAGAACCATCTTTCGCAAAATGGTTATAAAGTAGTTGTCCGAACTGCGATAAGTAAAAATAAATATCTTAAAGAATACCTTAATACTGCTTCCTTATCATTAGACCGGATTAATTCACCTTTGTTAGACAAATTTAACATCATCATTGCCGACGCAACTGAACTCGCAGTCATCCCTAAATCGGAATTGGCAGCTATTGAAACGCAGGTTGCACAAAAAAGCATCGGCTTAATTATTAAAGCAGACAGCGCTTTTTCAGGTTCCTCTTTCTATTCAGACAAATTTCAATTAAAAATTGCCGCAGGCGATTCAGGGCAACAGGTCAACCTATACCTTTTAGACTCGGCAGGAAAAATGCCTGCAACAACAATTGGAAATCATGTTTTCATACAAAATCAAACAACCACACAACCAATAGTTTTTGATAAGCAAAACAGAATCTATGTAAACAGCAGCTTATATGGATCAGGAAAAATTGTTTTAACTACGCTTACAAATACTTATAATTGGGCATTATCAGGAAACCAAAATGAGTACGATAGATTTTGGACTGAGCTTTTAAATAAAGCTGCCCCAAAATCTGCGACGGATGAGTCATGGAGCATCTCTCCTGCTCTTCCTCAAATAAATAAACCTGCACAATTACAGGTTCAAATAAATAATACCGGTATTCTTCAGGGTCAGGTAAATGGTAATCCCGTTTATCTTAGAGCAAATTATGATCTGCCTTATCAATGGACAGGTACTTATTATCCTGTTAAACAGGGATGGCAGACGGGAATTCAACTAAATGGAAATTCTTTTTTTTGGTATGCATACAATAAGAATGACTGGCAAAATATATTCGCTTCAGAAAAGATAAAAGCTGCAAAACAATATATATCTAAAAAATTAAATAAAACCAAAAGTGGTGGAAAAATCTTCAAAACAATTGACAGTCAAATTGAAAAGGGATTTTTTTTCTTAATCTTTCTTTTAAGTTGTGGTTTTCTATGGCTCGAGGACAAATTTTTTTAATTTTCTGATAAATGATTTTAAAATATTAAATTAGCTTCGCCATAAAAGCTGAAGCTGCTCATTGAGTTGCTGATGAAGTGATTGCGACGCAACGATGATGCTATGAAAACCGATGCCGGTATTATAAAAGAAAATTAAAGTAAACAATACCTATTTATTAAAGGAGGAAAATATTTTGAAAAGAAAAGACTTTCTTCAAATGTCTGCAATGACAGCAGGCACCTATCTGCTTCCAAAATCTTTTCTCTTTGGTAATCCGATAGATCCGTCAGAGGCACTGAATGATGGCATGGATGTCAGTTTAAAAAAGCAGCTTGCAGACGTCGCATTAAATGCAGCACGCGCTAAAGGAGCAACTTATGCAGATGTGCGTATTGGCAGGTATCTTAATCAGTTTGTAACAACGCGTGAAAAGAAAGTGCAGAGCATTGCCAATACCGAATCTTTCGGGGTTGGTATTCGTGTTATCGCTAATGGCTGCTGGGGTTTTGCCGCATCAGATAAAGTGAACAAAGAAAACATTGCCGCAACAGCGCAGAGAGCTGTTGCAGTTGCTATAGCCAACTCAAAAATTCAGTCAAATACAGTTCAGCTTGCACCGCAGAAAGGTTATGGAGAAGTAAGCTGGAAAACACCCATTGAGAAAAATGCTTTTGAAATTCCTGTAAAGGATAAAGTTGATTTGCTGATGCAGGTAAATGGTATTGCTTTGGCAGGCGGAGCAAACTTTATTAACTCCGCTATTTTAGCTGTTAACGAACAAAAGTATTTTGCCTCAACTGATGGTTCTTATATAGACCAGGATGTGCATCGCCTCTTTCCGACTTTTACAGTAACTAAAATAGATAAAGCATCAGGAAAGTTTGAAACACGCAGGTCTTTAAGCTCGCCTGTAGGCATGGGTTATGAATATCTTACACCGCTTGGAGACAGTAAAGTTGAGGGTATCGTTACCCGCTATAAAGATCGCTATGATATTTTGGAAGATGTAAAAAATGCCACAGCAGATGTTGATCAAAAGCTGAAAGCAAAATCGGTAGAACCAGGCAAATATGACCTTGTTCTCGATCCTTCTCACCTCTGGCTTACTATACATGAATCAGTGGCTCACCCTACAGAACTTGATCGTGTACTTGGTTACGAAGCAAATTATGCAGGAACAAGTTTTCTTACATTAGACAAATGGCGCTCGAAGAATTTTCAATTTGGCAGCAACCTGGTAAACATACATGCAGATAAGCTTCAAAAAGGTTCATTAGGAGCAGTTGGCTATGATGATGAAGGCGTAAAATGTAAAGAATGGGAACTGATTAAAGACGGCATTCTGGTCAACTACCAGGCGATTCGTGACCAGGCACATATTATCGGGCTGAATGAATCGCAGGGTTGCTGTTACTCACAATCGTGGGCTGATGTGCAGTTTCAACGAATGCCCAATGTATCTCTGCTGCCCGGAAAAAATAGTTTAAGTGTTGACGATATTATAAAAAATGTGGAAAAAGGCATTTACATTATCGGTGACGGCTCATTCTCCATTGACCAGCAACGGTACAACTTTCAGTTTGGCGGACAAGTTTTTTATGAAATAAAAAATGGCAAAATAGCGGGCATGTTAAAAGATGTTGCTTACCAGGCAAACACAAGAGAATTCTGGAATAGCTGTGTGGCTATTGCAGATCAAAGAGATTACCGGCTTGGCGGTGCATTTAATGATGGAAAAGGGCAGCCGGCTCAATCGAATGCCGTTTCTCATGGCAGTTCTACTTCAAGGTTTAATGGCGTTAATGTAATTAATACAGCAAGAAAAATCTGATAAATCAATTATGGCTATTTTAAGTAAAAAAGAAGCGCAATCTCTTTTAAAAAAAGTCCTTGCTTTTTCAAAAGCTGACGAGTGTGAAGCAAGCCTTAGCGGCTCTGAAGGCGGAAACATTCGCTATGCGCGAAATGCAATCTCCACTTCCGGCGATATCAGTACTTTAAGCCTTGCAGTAACTTCTTCTTTTGGAAAAAAATCAGGCACTGCAACTATTAACGAGTTTGACGATAAGTCTCTTGAAAAGGTTATTCGCAGAGCAGAAGAGCTTGCCCGGCTTGCCCCTGAAAATCCTGAATACATGCCTTTGTTAGGTCAATCAGCTTTCAGGGAATCTATTACCTATGTTCCTGCCACTGCTGCAATGACGCCGGATAGCCGGGCCGATGCTGTCGCAAAAAGTATAAAAGTAGCGAAAGACGCAAAGCTGGAAGCAGCAGGATATTTAGAAAATACTACAGGGTTTAATGCTGTCGCAAACTCAAAAGGTCTCTTTGCTTATAACAACGATACAGATGTAATTTTTACCATTACCACCCGAAACGAAGCCGGAACGGCTTCAGGTTATGCTGCAAAAGGATTTAATGATGTAAGCAAGCTTGATACTTATACGGCTACAAAAACTGCAGCTTCCAAAGCCAATGGCTCTTTAGGTGCAAAAGCAATTGAGCCGGGAAAATATACTGTTATTCTCGAACCTGTTGCTGCTGTCTATATGCTCGAAAATATGTTTCGCGGTCTTGATGCCCGTAACGCTGACGAAGGCAGAAGCTTTATGAGCAAACCCGGCGGCGGCAATCGCAGGGGTGAAAAGCTGATGGACGATAAAGTGACCATTTATACTGATCCTTTTAATCCCGAATTGCCGGCTGAGACCTGGAACACCGAAGGCTTGCCTTTAGAAAAGATGACCTGGATTGATAAAGGTGTTGTAAAAAATCTGGCCTATTCTCAATATTGGGCACAACAGAAAAGTGTAAAACCTGTTCCTTTTCCGGCAAACATCATTATGGAAGGCGGAACGGCCACAACAGAAGACCTTATCAAAAGCACGGAAAGAGGCATTCTTGTTTCAAGGCTATGGTACATCCGCATGGTTGATCCTCAAACTTTGCTGCTTACCGGTTTAACACGAGACGGCACTTTCTATATAGAAAATGGTCAGATCAAATATCCTGTAAAAAATTTCCGCTTCAATGAAAGTCCTGTAATTATGCTTAATAATGTAGAAGCCTTAGGCAAACCCGAACGCAGCATAAGCGTTGAAACGTATCGCAGTTATTTGATTCCGCCAATGAAAATAAGGGATTTTACATTTACATCTTTGTCAGATGCGGTGTAGGGTCGGCTATTTCAATAGATCCACTAAAATAAAGACATGAATCCAAGACCTGTAAATGTTGAATATATTAGTCCTTATAAACTTATTATAACTTTTGCAGACGGAAAAGCAAAGCAGTTTGATATTAAACCTTACTTACATTTCCCAATATACCAGCCATTACAAAATGAGGTGTTTTGAAAAAAAGCCAAAATTCAATACGGAACGGTTGTTTGGGATGAAGATATTGATTTTGATCCTGAGAGGTTGTATTTAGAAAGTAAAGAATTAGTTCGGACGAAAAATTAGCCTTACAGTTTTCTCATTAAAAAAGTAAGAAATTTTCCACAGAGATTTAAGTGTTTATAGCATGTTTCGCTGTAAACGCTGTAATGAAAGCTGCTGCTGAATATTACAATTTCGATTATTGTAAGTAAATTTGAAGAAGTAAATGTATTTTTTATGAGCGTAGCTGAAATGAAACAAACAATTATGCAGAAGGTGGAAACATTATCTGAAGAACAGTTAATTGAGTTAAAGCAACTTGTTGATAGAATCAATAATATTTCTGCAAACAAATATGATTTATTGCCACATGTAGAAAACATAGTTTCTGAAAGAGAAGAGCTATTGAAAAAACTTGCACAATGATTTCTGTTGAACAAGCTCTAAAAATACATACTATTGCAATAGAAAAATTTGGCGGCGCTAATGGTGTTAGAGACATGGGCGGTATAGAATCTGCGTTAGCACGCCCCTTTCAAACCTTCGATGGCGAAGATTTATATCCTTCCATTTTTGAAAAAGCGGCTGCAATTGGAGAAAGCCTGATAATTAGCCATCCCTTTATTGATGGAAATAGAGGTCAGGATATCTGTTGATGGAAGCCTTATTAAGATATGAAGGATATAAGATAACTGCTTCTGACGAATCCCTTTACAACCTTGTTATCAACATTTCTACCGGTTCAATTTCTTTTGAAGAAATAGCTGAATGGCTGAAAAATAATACAAGAGCTAAATAGGCACTGAGAGTGTGACACAACGATGTTGAATAAACATTTGCGGTCAGTAACAAAAATCTTTTTGTCTTTTATCTGAATTCTAAACCGTTTAAATAATTTTTATACTCATTTCCCTTTTTTAGCTAATTTACCTTTTTATTATTCTTCTTCTAACCTAAATAAAAAACTTTGAAAAGAAGAGACTTCCTTAACCTTGCAGGCGCGGGTCTTGGCGGCGCAATGCTCGCTAACATTCCTGTAGTTGGTCATGCGGTGCCGCTGGATAAAAGATGGAGCCCGGGTGATACAGCGTTAAAAAAGAAAATGGCGGATGTTGGGCTGAATGCAGCAAAATCAAAAGGCGCTACTTACACTGATGTCAGAATTGGCCGTTACCTGAATCAGTATATAATAACACGGGAGAATAAAGTACAGAATATTGTTAATACCGAATCTTATGGAATGGGGATACGTGTTATTGCAAACGGAAGCTGGGGATTTGCAGCGACTGACAAACTTGATACGGACAACATAGCAAAAACAGCGCAACTGGCAGTTGATATTGCAAGAGAAAATTCGCGCCTGCTTACCGGGCCTGTTCAGCTTGCGCCACAGAAAGGATATGGAGAAGTTTCATGGAAAACGCCTATAGAGAAAAATGCGTTTGATGTACCCATAAAAGAAAAGGTTGATCTGCTGCTTGGTGTAAATGATGCAGCGCTGAAAGGCGGAGCAAATTATATAAATTCTCTTCTTTTTCTTGTTAATGAACAAAAATATTTCGCCTCCACCGACGGTTCTTATATTGACCAGGATATTCATCGTATCTGGCCGACTTTTACCATTACAAAAATTGATGCTGTTACCGGTAAATTTGAAACCCGTAATGCATTAAGCGCTCCGTCTGGTATGGGATATGAATACCTGATGCCGCGTGCAGAAGATAAAATACAAGGTATAACTACATTATATAAGGGTCGCTACGACATGCTGGAAGATGTAAAAGCAGGCACTGCACAAGTGGCTGAAAAGCACAAAGCAAAATCGGTGGAAGCCGGAAAGTATGATCTTGTTCTCGATCCTACCAACCTGTTTTTAACTATTCATGAGTCTGTGGGGCATCCGTCTGAGCTGGATCGTGTATTAGGTTATGAAGCTAATTATGCAGGCACGAGCTTTCTCACGCTTGATAAATGGGAATCAAAGAAATTTAAATTTGGAAGTGACCAGGTAAACATTGTTGCTGACAAAACACAAAAAGGATCGCTGGGCGCTGTAGGATATGACGATGAAGGCGTAGGAACCAAACAGTGGGATATAATAAAAAACGGAATTCTGGTAAACTACCAGGTTATCAGAGACCAGGCACATATTTTAGGCCTGAAAGAATCTCAGGGATGCTGCTATGCTGATAATTGGAGCGATGTTCAATTTCAACGGATGCCTAATATTTCATTACAACCAGGCAAAGCCGCTTTGAGCGTAGCTGACTTAATTAAAAATGTTGAAAAGGGAATTTATATTATTGGAGACAGTTCTTACTCCATTGACCAGCAACGTTACAACTTTCAGTTCAGCGGACAATTGTATTATGAAATTAAAAATGGAAAAATAGCAGGCATGTTAAAAGATGTTGCCTACCAGTCTAATACGCAGGAATTCTGGAACTCATGCGTTGCAGTGGCCGATCAAAATGATTATCGCCTGGGCGGTTCTTTCTTCGATGGAAAAGGACAGCCAGGGCAAATAAGCGCCGTTTCTCACGGATCTTCTACTGCCCGTTTTAATGGAGTCAATGTAATTAATACTGCAAGAAAAATTTAAATAATGTCAATACTAACTAAAGATGAAGCGCAGGCGCTGATGAAAAAAGTGATCGCCTTGTCAAAAGCTGATGAAATAGAAGTAAACTTAACAGGTTCTGACGGAGGAAATATCCGTTATGCCCGCAATGCAGTTTCTACCAGTGGCGGTGTGAGCCAGCATAATCTTACCATTCAGTCATCTTTTGGCAAAAAGATGGGCACATCCACTATAAATGAATTTGATGATGCCTCTTTGGAAAAAGCGGTAAGACGTTCTGAAGAACTCGCAAGCCTCGCACCCGAAAATCCTGAATTTGTTAAAAACCTTGGCGCGCAAACATATCCTGAATCTAAAACTTTTGTTGCTGCAACTGCAGCCATCACACCTAAGCTTCGTGCAGACGCAGTGGCAGAGAGCTTAAAAATTGCCAAAGAAAATCATCTTACTGCAGCAGGATTTATGGAAAACAGTGCCGGGTTTTCAGCTATGATGAATTCAAGCGGCTTGTTTGCCTATAACACTTCTACCAATGTAAATTTTAATGTTACCCTTCGTACTGCCGATAGCAAAGGTTCGGGTTATGCATCAAAAGGATATAATGATATAACCAAGTTAGATGTAGGTGCAGCAACAAGATTTGCTGCGCAAAAAGCTGCGGGATCGGCAACTGCAAAAGCCATTGAACCCGGAAAATACACGGTTATTTTAGAACCTTCGGCAGCGATAGTTTTATTGGAGTCTATGTTTTTTGCTATGGATGCAAGAAGTGCAGATGAAGGAAGAAGTTTTTTAAGCAAGCCCGGTGGAAAAACAAAGTTAGGTGAAAAAATGGTTGACGAAAGAGTGACTATTTATTCTGATCCTCAAAACCCTGAATTGCCGACAAGCACATGGAACGGTGACGGCAGGCCGCAGGAAAAAATAGCATGGATTGATAAAGGCGTGATGAAAAACTTGTATTACTCAAGATACTGGGCGCAACAAAAAAATGTAAAGGCAGTTCCATCGCCGGACGCAGTTATCATGGAAGGCGGAACAGCATCATTAGAAGATTTGATTAAAAGCACGGAACGAGGCATACTGGTAACAAGGTTGTGGTATATTCGCGAGGTAGATCCGCAAACATTGTTATACACAGGCCTGACACGTGACGGAACTTTTTATATAGAAAACGGCCAGATTAAATTTCCGGTGAAGAATTTCAGGTTTAACGAAAGTCCTGTTATTATGCTTAATAACCTCGAAGCATTAGGAAAACCCGAGCGGACTGTAAGCGGAGAATCAGGTATTCATGCGTTAATACCGCCACTTAAAATCAGGGATTTTACTTTCACTTCGTTGTCTGATGCAGTATGACATATTTGTTTAATTTGCGTTGATTTTTTACTTGTTATTTAAAGTTTGAGTTATATTCCAATTAAGATTGATTTATATTCCAATTAAGATTGACATTACAGAAATCGGACGTGGCTGAAAAATAAAATAGGTAAGCTTTAATCATACACTTAGGCCTGCTCTCTTTGTCTAAAAGTGCAATATAAATTGTTAGTTATTTAGTTTAGAAGATATCCGTCTGCTATTTTTTACATTTAAATCCATAATTATAATAGCACCTTTTCTATTTTGAATTATTATTTTTATCTTTCGAAAAATAATAAAGTGAAGCGTATTTTTCTCCTTCTATACTGTTTTATTATAAAATTAGTTTGTTATGGACAAAAAATTAATCAGCCGCCGGAAAAAACTGCTTTTCAGATTGCTGCACCCTGGAATGCTGCTTATGATGTCCGCTCCGATGCAGCTATTGTGTACGGCTACGACAGCACGTTTAATGAGCGTGTGGCAGACTGGAAGCAACACGGGTACAACGTACAGTTTATGACAGGCGTAGCCTGGGGCAATTACCAGGATTATTTCTCAGGAAAATGGGATGGCAAATTACATCTCGACGAAGGACAAATGGACCGCAAAGGCGACAGTATCGGCCACGGGCGAAATGTTCCTTACACCGTTCCTACGGATAGTTATATTACTTATTTTAAAATGCTCATCAAAAAAGTAATTGACGCCGGCATTAACACCATTTACCTTGAAGAGCCTGAGTTTTGGGCAAGAGCGGGCTATAGCGAAGCTTTTAAACGGGAATGGCAAAAATATTACGGCTTCGCCTGGATGCCGCAGCACGAGTCGCCTGAAGCCACCTATCTTTCTTCGAAGCTCAAGTACCATTTATATTTTAAAGCATTAAAAGAAATATTTTTATATGCTAAAGAATATGGAAAAAGCAAAGGAAGAACGATTAAATGCTTTGTACCTACGCATTCATTGCTCAACTATTCTTCCTGGTCAATTGTCAGCCCCGAAGCCAGTCTTGCCGCCTTGCCGGGAATGGATGGCTATATTGCACAGGTTTGGACAGGTACATCCCGAGAGCCGCTTTATTACAACGGATTAAAAAAGGAAAGGGTTTTTGAAAATGCTTTTCTCGAATATGGCTCTATGCTTTCTATGACGGCGCCAACAGGCCGCACTATGTATTTTTTAACCGATCCCATAGAAGACTGGCCGCGTACGTGGGATGATTACAAAAAAAATTACCAGGCTACTTTTACCGCTCAGTTGTTGTACCCGACGGTTTCGCACTACGAGGTGATGCCCTGGCCAAACCGTATTTATCAGGGGAAATTTAAGTTAGAAGGGAATGACGAGAAACAGCCCATTTCACCTGCTTATGCCACCCAGATGCAGGTAATGGTAAATGCACTTAACACGATGCCTGCATCTGCCAACACCATAAACGGCACCAAAGGCGTTGGCGTTCTCGCAGGCAACTCTATGATGTTTCAACGCTTTCCTGCGCATAAAGGTTATGAAGATCCGCAACTGTCAGATTTCTATGGAATGATATTGCCTTTGCTCAAACGCGGAATACCTCCGGAAATAGTTCACATGGAAAATTTAGGCTTTGCTTCTTCCCTGAAAAATATGAAAGTGCTGGTTATGAGCTATGCGAATATGAAGCCGCAGTCAGCGCAGGTGCACCAACAATTAGCAGCATGGGTAAATGGCGGCGGTACCTTATTGTACTATGGAAGAGACGACGACCCTTTTCAGCAGGTAAAGGAATGGTGGAACAGTGATAGGATGCATTACGCTGCGCCTTCAGCGCATTTATTTCAATTAATGAAAATTAAACCTTTGGCCGACAAAGGAGCGTATCATTATGGCAAAGGCAAAGTTTACATTGTAAAAGAAGATCCAAAAGAATTGACAGCAGAACCAGGTAAAGACAGCGCTTTTACAACATTGGTCAAGCAGGTTTATGAAGCAAACGGAAGCAAGAGCAGGATGACAACTAAAAATTATTTTTACCTTGAAAGAGGGCCGTACGATATAGCTGCTGTTATGGATGAAAGTGTAAGCGATAAGCCGCTCACGATTAAAGGGCCGGTAATAGATTTGTTTGATCCTGCCTTACCGGTGTTATCACAAAAAATAGTACAGCCGGGGCAACAGGCTTTTTTGTATGACCTGAACAGAGCAGTGAAAAAACAACAGCCGCAGGTATTGTGCGCCGCATCCAGAGTAACTGGTGAAAATAGTAATACACATACCTGCTCGTTCATTGTCAAAAGCCCTGACAGTACCAAGAATGTGATGCGAATCCTATTACCCTCGAAGCCTCAATCTGTTATTGTAAAAGAGGTAACCGGAG
>JAABUK010008850.1_pt1 | contig 13975 bp, 15 predicted proteins | sample 5559141 | NCBI WGS metagenome assembly JAABUK01 (sample SAMN10711869, study PRJNA513367) | rock metagenome | isolation source: Antarctica rocks | place: Antarctica: Victoria Land, Pudding Butte nord | collected 2016-01-03
CGTCCCCACCACCCCCATCACCTCCTGCTACTTTGCCTATTTCCTCACCAGGCACTGCCTCCTCCTCCCCCAGCCATTTGACTCCACCACCCCCTGGTCCTACCAGTGTTCAAGATGCCTCAGTTGGGCGCCCGCCTCACTCCCCAGTGCCAACACTAACCACTACAGGCAATTGCACAGCAGCTACTTGGTTTACTTCTGACTGGTCTGCCTGTAACGCTACATGTGGCTTTGGTGTGCAAGTGCGCACCGTTCAATGCCGGAATTTTGGTGCAAATCTCACACTGGGAGGTATCACCTCTGACTACCTGTGCAATGCTGGTCAGAGGCCTCTCAGCAGCCTGTTATGCATCCTGGCTCCCTGCCCAGCTACCTTCAGTCCTGCCTGCTCAGCTAGTCCCAGTCCTGCCCCTCAGCTAGTCTCTGGTAGAAGATTGCAATGGTGGCAGTGGCGCTAAGAAACTATGCGTGCATTTGTGGCAGTCCTTTCACCTGAATAAAGGCATGGAGTTATGTTTGACGAACAGACTATAGTTAAATCAGTTCTGCAGTAGTGAGAGTACAGCTGCAGTGCAGTGAGGTGGCTTTGTAGCGTACAGTCAGTAAAATAGCCAGCAGCGGCACATTAAGTTTAGCTTGCTTTTGTGGATGTCTGTAAAGCTATCATCAAGCACTGCAGATGTCTTCAGTGATGTGACACATGCTGTTGGTAGATGCTTGTATCCTCCAGGCCATGCACAGGCCTTGCTGCAGTGCTTTATGCTGCAATTATTTGGCGTAGATGCTACAGTACTAGCTGTCACAGTGTATAGAAATGACATGTGTAAGTGAAAATCAATGCTCATAACTGCAGCTGCTTGTCTCTAAACGCTTCTGAATACAACTCAGCACTGACACAGTACTGACACTGTCTGGCAGCGGGCACAACACACTGTCATGCAGCACTGCTTCAGAAACAGCCTGGTGTATTGCACATGTTGCTGCTGCAGTGCAAGGCATTTGCTGCCAGGACACCCGCTGCACAATGCTGACAAGGCTCAATTGCTGAGCGGCCTGATAAATGCTCAAGTACAGTGCACAAGAAACATCATGACACACTGTGTTTTCCAGAACACATCACAAAGTGTGCAGGCAAGATCAGTACAACGTTCCACCATGTGTAATGCTTGACCTACGTGACTATCCTGTCAGCATTTTCATGATGGACTGTTCCATCAGGACCTTAAGCTGACATGCCCACAAAGTGGAACAATTGCACTATCACACCAGGCAGTCAGCCACACATGTGCCTCGGATATTATAACAACAGCACAGTAACATGCAAACAGAGCACTTGTCCTGGTTACAAATTCAGGGCGCCTCTGTATCTCAAAGGCCTCGTGGCGGTCAAGCTGTGCAACACCAAGACTCTTTATGGGCTTTATGTAGAAGATGGTGTCCAGAGGATGTCTGGAGGTTGCGCTGCTGTGATTGATTGGCTGCAATACAGATGGTTTACAGCTATTGAGCTTGCATGTCACTAGTGTCTCTGCTGATACAGCAAACATTGCTGTGGTCTTCTGGAAAGAGTGTGTGCTGGTCTGACAAATTTTGTCACCCCTCAAAATTGCGCTTTTTGTTTGCTACCTGCAGCTAGCCATGTGATTCCAGAAACGGTCAGGCAGCTGCTTCCTGCAAAATACCCCAAGGGCTTGCTCAAATTCTGCATTCAGAGTCTGCACTGCAGAAGAATCATTAGTCATCAGGTGTAGGCTGGTTCAGCTAGCTTAGCCGACGAGCAACGCCCGTCAAGATATCGCTGGGTCGTGGTTCCTTGTTACCAGCGCACCTGTAAACGCGCAGGAGTTTGTACTTGCGAAGCGGCCCAAAGATGGCCCAACCTCAGCGGGAGCTCTTTGTGATTGGATCTGATCAGTTGGGGTTTGCTAACGCAACTTTCAGTTGGAATCCAAGGGGCACCTTTTTGGCCATATCTGGAGATAAGGTGTTACGTCCAGTCTTCTGCTGCTTGCGGACCTGCACCTGCCAACGTGTCACTTTCTTGCGTTGCCATAATGTGTCTTGTTATGCAGCGCCAAGTTCATATCTTTGACCGGAGAGGCAAGTTGTATTATCACATCACCTTGCCAACTCCAGAGTTCCCTCATGATGAGCGAATGTCTGGGACAAGGGCCTTGCAGGTGAGACAGCTTGTGTTATTTCATTATCTTGGTTCTTTGGGCTTGGCATAAAACCATTGCTAGGCTAGACCGCTGTTGCAGTGGGATGCTTCAGGAGAGCTGCTGGCTATCCTTCCACGTGGAAACTCCTTTGCTATTGTATGGACAGCTTCGACCAGAGACATTGCACAAAGTGAAGCAGGGTTCAAGGTGCTGATATTTTCTGCATTGTTTGAGTGATGAATAGGTTTGCATGTACAGAGCTCCTGTTCTGCACTGATTTCTTTATCTTCTCAGGATCATCCTGCTTGTGTCAATGCGCTTTGCCTTTAAAGGCAGATGCCTCTATTGTTCATTCACTCAAATCAGTTGTCCAGGCACAAGAGGCGTGTGCAATTGCCTGGGCTACAAACCAACAGATCTTGGCCGTCGGGACCTCAAAAGGCAATTTGGTGCTCTACAACCTTGCCAGATACCAGAAATTGCCAATCATGGGAAAGCATACCCGCGCTGTCGCCTGTGCTGCATGGAACAACACAGAAATACTGGCAATGGGTGCAACAGACAAGCAGGTACAGTATGTGGTCTTGCCACCAGTAAATGCAAGTCACACAGCTAAAGGCTGACATGTGCAAATCATGCTTTGCCAGAACCACATGCTCACCTAGATCAGACTTCAAAGCAGCAGCTGCCAAAACGCTGACAGCCAGCACAAGAAATCAGTCATCATTATCAGACATCGCTGCAAGCATGCATGCTTTCAGCCTGAGGCAAGCACAATCCCACAAGTGTTTTCAATGTAGGTGACTCTGACTCGAGGTTCAGATGGAGAGACCCTGAACACCTTCAGCGTGAAGCTTGATCCATACGAGGTTCTCTTTGCCGAGAAGAAGGCAGAGCCTGGGCAGGCTAAGCAGGGCAGCTGCACCCTGTCAGTCAACGTTGGCAAGCGCAACCTGTACCTCATTACTGTGAGTCATGCTGCAGTGCACAAATCATTGTGCTTGCCATCGCTGTTTAAAGTCACACTGCCTGTATGAGCGATTCAAGACCCGGTAAAGCCTAGTACAGAAGTAAAATGCCAGCTTTTGGCTTGCTGCCTGCTGCATGGCAATGCCTGCCATGGTCAAGCAATGAAATGCAGACCTCATCACCGCCCATTCCTATTGCCATCAGCTGGCAAACCAGCTTTGTGTTTCTCATGGAGGCATGTCATCCACCTTGTGTCTGTTCATCGTGCTCTGCACATGCGTGTGCAATGATACATGCAGCATGCAGCACACATGCTGTGCCAGGTCATGCAGCAGCAATCACTCCTGCAACTGCTGCTCATACAGTTGTGTTAGACAGCAGAAGACATGAGTTATCAGAGGCGTCTTGTCAGCGGCGGAAGGCAGCCTCCTATGGCAGCAGCAAGCCGACATTACAGCATGCAGACCTTACTTGCAGCGAAAGACACTGCAGCAGACTTGAGCAGCGGCTGTGCTGGCATGCAGCAAGCAATACATCCAGGCCAAAGCCCAATGTACCTCATCATTGAGCTTTTTTCCAATCAACACCAAGAAACGTAGTCTTTTCTTTTCTTTCTAGTTCCAAGCGCGCTTTTGTGCTTTTGTTGCAGCTGGATGCGCAAGGGCAGGCGCTAGAGCAACCCCTGGAGCTGTCCTTCCAGGACCAGTATGGGGATATTGAGCGCCATCTTTGGTTTGGGGATGGCTACATGCTGCTGGGATTCAGCACAGGTCCATACTCTGCATTCACAAACCTCCTTCAGAGTCCACCAGCTGTAGCTGCTGCTGCTGCTGCCTGTACACAAGCTATGCATATGAACTTATCAGAAGTCATCTGCAAGCTGATGCCATTTCAGCAACAAGACACAGTAGTGTTTGGTCCCTCTTTGACATCTTCTATGATGTCGAATCAGCAGATGCGCTGTGGTGCAGCTTGTTGCATATTGCAGCACAGGGCAATGCTGCACGTTACAAGATCAGTCACAAACATGATAGCATTGATATGCTGCTCTCAGCTGTTGCTGCAGCTGGCTTTGCATGCTACTTGGCAAATGACAGTGTGGTGACGCGCTGCAGCATGCTTGCAGGCAATCTGTTGGTGGTGTCCACCCATACAAAGGAGATCCACGAGGAAGTGCACTCCTACAAGTGCCTGGACTGCTGCATTGTGGACATGGCATACTGTGCCACCCTCAACAAAGCAGGTACAGTCACATTGTAGTGCCACAGTCCACTTCTGAGTGACTGTCATAATTACCTACCGCCATGTGAAAGCTCCCTTGACTAGTGTCTCAAGTTTTGGCTCAGACACAAACTGCAAAGCTGGAATACGTTACACTTACAATATCACATCATAAGCCTGCTCTGGTATACATATGCTGACAGATGAGTGGCAGAGTGCATGCATGTGTTGCAAGCTGACATCAAACAGATTGTCACTGTTCACTGTCATTGGCACAAGTGGGTGCCATGCTGCTGTCAGGCTACTTTCAGACATGGCAAAAGCAGCAATGGCGGGCGGCAACAAGAGGAAGGGTGATAAGCTTAGCATCGGATGGGATGTAGTACGATGTTGTCAGCGCACAAATGATCACAAGGCTGATGTCAAGCTAGATGTGGGTGTTGCAAATGCAGTGGTGGCAGGCGGCAGCAGTGCAAGGGTGCTGGACCTGACCGGAGCTGAGATCAAGGACATTCCAGCAGAGGCTGTGGAGCTGCCCATTGGGCAGTCTGTCTTCAGCGTTGCTTGGAGCCCTGACAGCCAGCTCCTTACTGTCTCTACCACAGTGAGTCATTGGTGCATGCTGCTTGGCGTAATGTAGATAATTGATGTTATGCATACCAAGTGAGATACTAAGTGGCATATTAAGGGACATACCAAAATGACATCATACCAAGTAACGTATCAAGCGCAACAACATATGCCCAACGAGCCTGTGAATGAGCGCACGGTGATTACACCACTCCTCCAGCCCCTAACACGCATGCCAAGGTACCTTTCCACCTTCCGATGATCGCACTTCTGTCAAGGCGCCTTTCCAGCAACCATACCATTCACACATGCTAACCATGATGCCACACTGCTGTTCAGACATATTCCCTTGACATCAGGACAGAGACTAGCGCTGAAGTACACTATGTGAGTTAAACAACAGTAGCGCAAACACTAAAAGCACACCTTATGGTTAAAAGGTATATTATTCCCCATTTAGAAAAGCAAGAGACACATGCTGCAGACAGGGCAGCTACATGCTTACCTGGTGCTGCTGATGTGGACTGCTGCAAACAGGGTAGCTGCATACTTCCTGTCATTGCTGATGTGGCAAATTGCTGCAAACAGGCTAGCTGCATACTTTTCTGTCATTGCTGATGTGGCTGATTGTGGTGGAGGTGGTTGTTGCAGTCGGGGCAGCTGCACACTTACTTGGCAGCCCTGCCGGTCATCAACAGTGCCTGGGGCTGCTGCTTGGCTTACTGCACCTCACTGCAAGAGCTGGCGGTCATGGACGTGCTGCACAAAGGCAGTCAGTCCCGGATCACCATCCCCACTGAGCCTGCATTCTTGGCTCTTGGGCCAAACCACCTTGCAGTGGGCATGAACAATAAGGTGTGACCGACAATTGTCATGCAAGTCTGCCTGTCATGTGCCGTGTCACTCCAAAATGTCCATCACTTGCTCACTTATGCTATCTATGTCAGCATGATTGGTATCACTCAAAGTGCCTGATGGAGGTTTTGATGTTGACAGACTTGTCTTAAATGCTGTTGATTGCATCTTGTCATGCACGCTGGGTTTGCTGTTGCTTCACTATCAAACCCTTGACAGCATGCCAAGCAGTCTGCATGACGTCAAGCTCCTCTGTGGATTCCCCAAGTTGCCTGAGGCACAACTTGAGGTGATGGTTGCATGATACAACTCTGTCAGACAACCCCTGAACTTGCCCTAGGTGCATTTTTGTGGTTTCGCATTGTGATTGATCAATTTTTGTGATTTTTGTGATACAGTGATGATCCGACTCAATAGACGCTCTGGATTGTTGCTGAGCGTGATCTACCATACAGGCATGGTTCTATGAGCTGCAAGGCTCAGGAGGCCAGCTCCTGGCTGAGCATGACTACCTGGGTAGTGTTGAAGCCATGCAACTGAATGAGCACTGGGCAGCCGCCATCTTTGAAGGTGAGCTTGCTCTATAACCTTGTCTCGCCAAATGCTCAGTCAAGCACCTAAGCTCAGATCACTGACTGCATGCCAATCACACCATTCCTCCTTGTGGGCATCCAGCCTATAGCAGATGCAGTGGCTTCTAAGTGCATACCTTCAGTGCTCCCTGCACTGGACACCACAAGCAATGATTGCGCCATCCCATTGGCATGTTCCTTGAAGTTGCGGCTCTAGAACAACCATGCACTGCCTCTCTATTACATTTGCACAAAGCTAGGTTTCGGAAAGGTTTCCCATTATCAAGCTGTCAAAATGACATCCTTGATTGTGTGCCATGTGGGTCTGCAGGCCGAGTGACAGTGCATCCTATAGAGGACTCTGGTAGAGAGGAGAGTGAGGCCACCTTCCAAGTGCCCTCCCCAGGTGCCCCAGGCAATGTGACATGCATGGCCTTGAGTGCCCACTTCCTGATTGCTGGCACTGCTGCCGGCATGCTGCTGTACTATCAGTGCCAGGACAAGGCTCTCCTGAATGAGTTCAGACACACAGGGGGTGCTATTGTCAAGGTGTTTCCTCAGCCGTACGGCACCAGGTAAGCTGCCTGTATATCAGCTGCAGTGTGGTCACTGGTGCTGCAGATCAAGAGTCTGCGTTGCTTGTCATTGGGTTGTTATGCCTGTTGGTGGCATGCAGACAAGCTGTGTAGTCGTGCTTTGAAGCATACTGTGATGATAGAGAGCGGCTGCAGCAGAAGCGTTGTTGTGCTTCAGACGTGACATGTCATAGCATCAACACAGACTTTTGTGTGGAAAACGTTGCTTTGCGACACAGATCACCACTGTGCAAAGTGACAGGGTCATATCATTGTGGCATGCTTCATGCCCCACACAAGTCCAAGACAGAGACATCACTATGTCTGAAAATGCCAGAGGTGTGAGTGCAGGGTGATATATGAGGACGATAAACATGCAGTGCATCTATACAATGCCATCAATGATCAGCTGCTGCATCTGGAAGAGGTTTCCCTGGGATTGGCGACTGCTTTGTGGGATGCAGCTGATCCCAACCTCTTCCTCCTCTCAGATGGCCAAGTGCTGTACACTTTTTTGTATTCCCCAGTATCTTTACATGGCGCAGGTAAGCATACACATGGCTGCTCCTCGTGCTGTGTCAGCAATAATGAGAAAATTGCTGCCAACTGTGCAGCATCCTGCCTTTTGATACCTGCTCTTGTATGAAAACAGGCTTTGCATCAGCAACGGTCTGCTGTGTTGTTCTGTAGCGACGTCCATTACACTTGACTTCACCATATTGGTTTGCAATCAGCGACAGCAGACACAGGCACACTTTGTCAGTGCAGAAACTGGAGTGCAGCAATGACCCTATGATGGCTGGTTTGACAGTTGTCCAGACTGGTCCATAACACAGCAACACTGTTGTTGCTGGTATACTGACTGCTGAAACAGGACTTCATACATGGAGCTACTAACTCGTGCTTGTGCACACCTGATCCTAATGGAAGACATGCATTCATTCAATGGATGAATGACTTATCTGAGGTTTCCGTTATTGCGTACAGGTGTGACCCTCGTAGGCAAGCAGATCTGTGCACCTGGTCGGGTTCCCTTGATCCTAGCAGAAGGCAGTGTCACATTCCAGACTACAAGTGGTTCATTGGAAACCCAGTTGCTGGCCAGCCATGCGGCCTTGAGGGTACGGCTTCTGCAAAGCTGACAGCTTGTGTAATACAGTTGTACAGTGAGAGTGAATGGCTCAAGTGTTTCACATGGGCAGGACATCGCCATGCAGGTGTGCAGAGACTGCATTGCTAATGCAGTGGTCCCGTAGCTGCTAGCAAATCATTGGGCTGCCTGCCACACATCACATTATCCAAGTGTGTGGCGCAGACAAAGCACACCATTTCTGGAACGTGTGCACGCAGAGGTGCAATGTCTCACTGGAATGTGTGCAAACTGCTCAGAACTCAGCATTTTCTGCGTTGTATGACTGACACAGCACAGTCCACCATCACTAACCTCCCTGCTGTGCAACTCCTCCTGCTCACAGCAATCCCTGTGGCTAATTTTGTTCTGAGCATGTACACTTTGTCACAGTGAACTTATGCAGCAGAAGATACCAGCAATCCAGTGACAGCTGTGACCGAGCAAACACCATTTGTCATCAAGTCAGCAGCACATCAACAATGTTCCATGGATTGCAGCAGACTCTGATGCACGCGCCAAAAGATACTGAGCAAACAGGAAATGATGACTGGCAACCCAGTAGGCAATTCAGTAAGATGAACAACCCCCAGCATGGTTGGCGTTCCTGCAGGACAGCAGCAACAGGAGCAGGGATGTTGATGTGATGAAGGCCAGGTTCAAGGCTGCAGTGAGCCTGCATCACTTCAAGGAGGCCTGGGATGCAGCCCTCATACTGAAATCTCCACAGCTGTGGCAAGCCCTTGGAGAGGCATACTTGCATGCTCTTGATGTTGACTCAGCCATCAGGTGAGCCCGCGCAGTGCTTAGGGTCTAGCGTGAACCACAACACCCTAAGTATGTCTGTTGCATGTGCCCTATGGTTGACTTGTGCCTGCGTATGCTGCCTCGTAACTGCTTTACCTCATCTGCATCTTGACCAGTCTCTATGGCTTCAAGCCCATCATGGGTGGCAGGATTTGCTGTTGATGCTAATTGCAACAGTCACAAACCTCTGGTTCTTGTGCTGAGCAGTATCACAGCTGTACTGCTTCATGTGAGCATTGCAGAAATGAATTTGGACGGTTTCAACAAGAGCTCACTAAGATGGGATGATGCAGGTGTTACCGCATGATGGGCAATGCTGGTATGGTGTCCAATCTGGACCACATACAGTTTGTGCAAGACAAGAACTTGCTGAGTGGCCACATTCTAGTCCTGCTTGGTCAGGATTATGATGCTGCACAGGCAAGCCTCTCTGATCATGTTCTCCATGCAGAAAAGTTCATACACATGTGACAAGGCTCAAAAGTGTCAACAAGGAACTTGCATCATGGTGTGATGTGTATGTGGCAGTGCTTCTTGAGGCAGTGGAAGTGTCTCACTCGTGTAGATGTTGCTCAGCTGAGTCCCAGCCAAGTCTGTGCATGGCAGAAGCTCAGCTGCTTTGACTCTGTTTCCATCTGCCATTGTCATTTTATGCTGCTGCAACAAGCCTGCTGCAAAGTACCTGCTGCAGCATAGCAGAAGCATTCGTCTTTCTCCACAGCTGAGCACTCAAGCTTGCATACAAACGTCCAGCATGTGTGCAACAACAAGGTGGGCTATGGTCAACCAATCACACCATGCATCTGTATGCTGCAGGAGCTGTTCCTACACAGCCCTTGCCCTACAGCAGCTCTGCAGATGCGTAAGGACTTGCAGCACTGGCCACAGGCCCTGTCCCTAGCCAGCCAGCTCGATCCCACCCAGATTCCACCCCTGGCTTGCAACTATGCACAGGTCAGCTCTTTGCTTCTACACCAGTAGCTATCTCGTCTGCATGCAGCATCGGTCTTCATCTACAGCCTTGCTCAGTTCATGGCGTCTGGCATGCTGAGCTGATTTTATATGGTGCTGCTGAGCTGATTATATACTGAGGTGCTGAGTTGAATATATACTGTGCTGTTTCCTGAGCAAGACTATCCTTACGTAAGTCATGTCAAACCAGTTGTTTGACTTTGCACACAAAGTATTGGAATTCAATCATCCTACTTTTAAAACATGGCTCATGGTAAGGCATAGTGACGATGCATTTTGATGTGTTGAGTCGCTGAACTGTTGGGGTTTATGTGCGTGCAGCAACTGGAGATGAGGGCGGAGTATGGGAGTGCAAGGGCTTACTATCAACAGGCCTTGACAGCTTCTGGTCAGTCAAACTGATGCCAATGCTCATCTGCGCCCTTCTTCCATTTGGTCAACTATGCTGCAATGCTGGGCCCATCCTGCTGTCCTTATATGTCACATTGCATCTGCACAAATTGTGTATTAGCCATTGTCAGTGCAAAAGTTCACAATGCATGCACGTTCCTGTCACAACAACTGCGCATCACCCTTCTGATAGGATATTGAAGTTAGTACAACATGGCTGCCATATACAGCGTTTCTGTGGACATGCTGAACGCAAGACTTGCATGTATGCATGCAGAACCTGAAGCATCCCAGGAGTATGACATCTGTCAAGCTGGTGTGGCTAGGACCTCTCTGCATGTGGGTGACACCAAGCAGGGCAGGAGCATTGCCCTCAGCAGCAATAGCCCCCAGCTGTGTAAGGAGTGTGCCCAGATACTGGAAGCACAAGAAAAGCTGCCGGTACAATTCTGTTCCTCTTGCCCTTCAGTGTGCCCATCCTGTCATGCCTGCACCTGCCCAGTGTGGACAAATAACACAAAAATGTGCCCCAAATCAGATAAAATGCCAGGCAGGTGAGTAACAAACTCAGAAATTTGAAGCAATTTTAATGCATGCAATGGCGTGTCATTGACTGTCAAGCTCCTTAATGTTCATCCTCGCAGCTTGTCTGGGCGGCAGAATCATATTGGTGTGAGCAGCAAAAGTAAGCTGTTTTCTGCACAAACTCACTTTTGAAGACTGTGAGTGGTTGTGCAGGATGCAGCTGAGTTGTATGAGCGGGCAGGCATGCATGAGAAGGCTGCCACCATCTACATCCAGGGCAGGGCATTTGGCCTGGCTGCCCCTCTCATGGCCCTCATCACCCACAACCCCAAGCTGCAGCTGGAGTTTGCCAGAGCTAAAGAGAGTAAGCTTCATGGCTACTGCTGTGAGACACTCTTGTCATGTCAGCCATGTCTTTGCGCCATTCAGGTCTCAGAGCATATGTTGACTCAGTCAGTGTTCAACTGTTGTGTTGACTAGACTCGAAAACAGACTGGCACCTTGATCATCATCCTCTAGTAGCCAGTTCACCGATGTGCATGTCATAAGATGGCTGCTGTGTGTTCAAGGCCAAGGGGAGTACGCAGAGGCAGCAGTGGCATATGAAGCAGCAGGGGATCAAGACGCAGTGGTGCGTCTGAATCTGGAAAAACTGAAGAGCCCCCACAAGGCTGCATTCATGGTGCGCAAGGGGGGTAGCAGGGAGGGGGCCCAGCGGCTAGCCCAGTACTGCATTGCCACCAGAGACTACCAGGTCAGACTGCCTTTGGTCAGAAAGTCTTTGATTTGAAAGGCACCTTGCGTGCGGTCAGGATATTGTTCACACAGGCACAAGCTCTTGCTTGTGCTAGAATGCTTGGTAGGTAACGTGATGTGCAAATCCCAGTTGGGAGCTTTGTTCTTGTCTAAAGGCATTACAAGCAAATACGCTGATCATGCTTTGTGCGCTTTGTCACCTAAAAAACCATTGTCATCAGCGCTGATGTACCGCACTCCTGTTTAACACGCCCATCATTATGTGCAGGCTGCTGTGGAGTTCCTTTTGATAGCCAGGCAGCCTCAGCAGGCCTTTGAGGTGGCACAGACACATGGACAGATGGATGCCTACGTGTGCTCCATGGGTGCTCACCCCACCAGTGAAGATTGCGTCAGAGTGGCAGCATACTATGAGACACGTGGCAACCTGGATGCAGCTGCTCAGCTGTATGCCCAGTGTGGTCAGTCACACAAGGCACTGACACTGTACATGCAGGTCAGTAGCTGAGTAAAAGAAGCGTTGTGCCTCATTGCACCCCTGGATTCTGCTCAAGCAGCTTGTTTACTGTCTGTCAACATGAGCATGGCAGTAATTGGAATCATGCACAAAGTGACGCCACCATTGTGTGGATTACACATGATCGCAAAAGCATTGCACAGAGAGCTCGTGCCACACACAACATGGCAATGCTACACAATGGATACAGGACAACATGAAATCAATGCATCCACCAGAAGAGCTGCTTCTATCTTGCTAGCCAGGCATCAACTGGCTCAATGGTTAGACACGTTTTATCCTGTTGGGCGTTGACTGACTGTAATGTCAACAGGTATATGATTCTTGTCACCTTCTCATGAGCCGCTTAGCCTGCATGGCCACCAAAATGATTGAGAAGTTTGCTTTCTGTCAAAGTCTTTTAAAGAATTGGCTTTGCTTTCTGTCAAAAAGTTGACTGTGCTTCCTGTCAAAGTCTTTCAAAGAATTGGCTTTGCTTTCTGTCAAAAGAAATAATTTGCTTTCTGTCAAAGACTTTCCAAGCATTGGCTTTGCATGCCCTGCACTGTAGGCTGGAGGTGACAGTCTGAGGAAGGCAGTGGACCTGGTGGCCAAAGAACAGGACTCAGCCCTCACACAGCAGCTCACTCAGCATCTGCAGGGGGCCCAAGCTGGGGCTGCTCCTGGGCCTGCCCTAGCATCTGATGATGCCTCCAAAACCTCCACATACCTGGTGCTGCTCTACATGGCCTTGGGACAACATGAGGAAGCTGCTGAGGTGGCAGTTGGCCTGGCAAGGAGAGCGCAGGACGCTGGCAACTACAAGGTGAGCTGTCCAAGACAGCATGCTCAGTCATGACCCTGCACCACACTGCTTGATGGTCGATGCTGTTTGGCCTCACTCTGTTAAGAGACCAGCATTCCACCATCGCCCAAATCAAGGGGGGAGCGGGGGGTGTAGGGACTAAGCGTGTTATTGACAGGCAGCGGTATGTTGTGTGAGGAACCAGGGCCAGAAGACACTGCACATGCACAGCTTGCATGTAAATGCCATGACAGTACAGCGTCACATTAATGTATGGAAGCAGGGCCCAGTAGCCAAGCATGCCCACTGTGGTGTCACTATGATCAGATCAAAAGACCCTCACAGAGCCTGCTTAAGAATACAGACTTTCACAAAAGACATCTTCACTGTCTGTGGCTCAATGCAGGCAGCACATGACCAACTTGGGCACTGTGATGGCGTTGAGTTTGCTGTCTGAGTTGCGTCGTAACACCTGTCCATAATTTTGGTCAGCACGTGTGTGCATGTGTTGTGGTACACACCACTACACATGTAGTTGTTGGCCAAGACCTCATATAGCGAGCTTATCAGGGCTGCACATACCTGGCCTGGAAAACATAGTTCATGAATGAAATGCGGCCCTTCAATCATATGCATTATTCTGCATGTTGTTGGCGTGGAGAAGCTGATTTTGGACTTGTATTCACCAGTGAAAAGGAAAAATTCGATACACACATGATTGGATGAGCAATCGGGTGATTGAGCGAATGAGTGAATGGATGAACAAACGAACAATCAAGCAAATGAATGAGTGAACGAGCTTTGGGGTGCAGATGGCGCATGAGCAGCTGGTGAGCAGCAGTCAAGGGCTGAGAGCACAGGGCAGGGCCTGCCCCACGGAGCTCATGCGCAGCCTGATGCTGCTGCACAGCTACATCCTGGTCAAGGCTCTGGTGCGCATGGGGGACCACCAGGTCAGCCTTCCCCCCTCTCGCAACACTATACCATCATGCAAAGCCCTTTCCTTACACCAGACCATCATGCAAAACATGCACTGACTTGATCGCCATACGTCTGCTGCCAAGCTGAGAAGCATGCAGAGCTTCACACTCTCTTGTACATCCGTTCAGCTGCACTGTGACTTTCAGCGTTCAGGTAGCAAATTCTTGATCCTAAACATGCTGTGCCAGCA
>JAABUK010008855.1_pt1 | contig 13969 bp, 15 predicted proteins | sample 5559141 | NCBI WGS metagenome assembly JAABUK01 (sample SAMN10711869, study PRJNA513367) | rock metagenome | isolation source: Antarctica rocks | place: Antarctica: Victoria Land, Pudding Butte nord | collected 2016-01-03
CCCCGGCTGCAGAAGCAGAGGTAGCGGCGAATTCTGCAGCGGCGACGGAGGCGGCAGCCCCAGCTTCGGCGACATCGGCGGTGGCGGCGGCAGTCCGAAGTTTGGCGCGGGTGACAGCGGTGTTGGCAGTCCGACTTTCAGCACGAGTAACGGCGGCGGCGGCGGCCGCGGTCGGCTGACCATGTCGGGCGGCTTCCTGACGCCTGCAGAGGAGGCGGCGGCGCAGCAGGCGGTGGCTCGACGCCGCACTGTGGCGGCGGCAGACCTGGGGGAGGCTCAGAAAGCCGCCGAGGTGGCGGCGCCGCCAGGCGCGGCGCCGACAGGGCAGAAAGAACTGCCTCGGGGGCAGGCAGCGTGTGCCGAGGAAGCAGCAGGGGCATCTGCAGGCGGCCGCGCTTCGCTGAGCCGCTTCTCGCTATCGCCGCTGCTTGCAGGCCTGCATAACCATAGCCAGGGACGCGACGGCACCGCGGCTGCCCAGGCAGCGGCTGGCGGTCGCGCAGCGGCCAGCGCCGCGCCGGGCACACCGGACGCGGATGCGTCGGATCGCAGCGTGTCTGGCGCGGCAGCCGGGCTAGATGCCCCCTGCGAGCAGGCAGCGCCGCAGCCGGCTCCGCAGGCGGCGCCTGAGCGGCCGGCGCTGCCGCAGCAGGCGCCACCGCTGCCGCCTCGAGTGCCTCGCCCGACGCCAGCCGAGGTGCCGGCGCGCGGTGAGGACGGCGGTACCGCCCAGCCCGGCGCCGGGGAGCCAGCATCGCCGGCGTCAGCACCGCTAGCGGCAGCACTGGCGGCGCGGCAGCCAGAGGCGGCCTCAGCTGCAGCGCAGGCCCCGTCGGCAGAGGCAGCGGCCATGACGGCAGAGTCTACGATCCCAAGCAGCGGCACCTCGTCACTCGGGGAGGTCGCACAGACGAGCGCAGCTGCGCAGAAGCTGGCGGAAGCCAGTTCCAAGGACTCGTCGTCCCTCGGCTCCAGCTACGGCTTTGACGACGCCGGCAGCGTGCGTCAGCTGGCGATCACGGCGCCTGCTGCAGCACCGCCGCCCGCCGCGCATCTGCAGCCCAGCAGGCGGCATCGGCAGCAGCAGCAGGACGTCGAGCCCGCACACGGCGCGCCGGTTGCGGCGCCGCGGCAGCTGCTGCTGTCAGCCCCGCCGCCGGCGCCGCCGCCGATGCTGCTACCACCGCTGGCTCCTGCACAGCAAGCCGCTGCCCTGGCCTGGCAGCCCTTCTACGTGGCTCAGCCCGCGCAGTGCTCGAAGCCGCAGCTCGACAGCGAGCCTCCAGCAAAGAAGCGTGCAGCAGCCGCCTCCGCTCAACGTCAGCCAGAGGCGTCAGAACCGCAGCATCAGCAGCGTCAGAAGCAGCAGCGCCGCGGGAAGCCGCCGCTGCGCGACAGCCTCAAGGGGCAGCTGCGGCCGGCGGCCGCGGCTCGGCTCGGCGGCGCCATGCCATCGGTGGGCGGCGACAGCAGCAGCAACAAATTCGGCAGCGATAGCGACGCCGACGCAGGGAATGACACCATCAAGACGTATCGCCCGGCAAGGGCAGAGAACCCAGGTGCGTTGCATTCTATGCTACATTGCAACTCTGCTGGTCAAGTCGTCGCAGCATTCAACATCTCTCTCTTTCTTGTTGTGTTTGCGCGATCTGGACGCCGCCTCTGCTCTCGCAACTGGAGCTCTGGTGTCCTGGCCATCACTATGGAGGTGACAGCCCCGTTCCCTGTTCCCATTGCCGTCTCGGAACTTCTTCGTGCTGCCTGGCGCAGCTTCGGGGAGGCGGCCGGCCGCGGCGCACAGACAGAGCGGCGGCGGCTACGCGTCCATGTGGCAGGCGAGGAGCAGCGCCGACACCGGCGCCCCCAAGGCCGCAGCCAAGTTAAAGCCCACGTTGGCTGCTGTCAAGGGGGCTGCCGAGCCGCCGGCGCAGGAGGCTCACGATCAGCAGGAATCCCAGGGCGGAGACGGCACCAGGAGCGTCAGCGCGGCAGAGCGGCCAGGCGGCAGCTCGGCCGCGCAGGCGGACAGCGACGGTGGCGGCGTCCGGAAGCGGCCCACCCTGGAGCAGCACATGGCAATGGGCCGCGCTTCGGTGGGATTGGCGCCCGTCGCCCTCGGCGATGGCGGGCAGCCCACCGGCACCGAGAGCTCGGCGCTGGTGGCAGAGGATTCGGCGCAGCACGGCGTGGCAACGGGCGCTGCCCGGCAGCTTCCTGCAGCAGCGGGGCGGGGCGGCTGGAGCTACAGCCCGGCGGCGGCGAACCAGCCTCCGCCGGCAGCAGCATCGGCGCCCAAATCGGCCCGGAAGGGCTTCTTCAAAAAGGCGAGTGCACTGGTTTTGAGAGCTTTGCGGTTTGCCAACTTTTACGGGGCCAGCCGCAGAGCAAAGCGCCAGGGACTGCCCTGGTCATGCCGAGCCGCTCAGCGGTCTGTGTCCGTCTCTGTAGCTGTCAGGCATGGACATGCGCATCGTGTAGGGCCGTCGTACAGTGCCAGGGCGTGGCGACAGCGTAGCTTCTGTGACGTCAGGCCTAAAGGACCGCAGAGTTGCGAGACAGAGGCCTCTCAGCGTGGTCAGACGGCGCACAGTTGATTTGGAGGCGCATGTTTGTGTGACCGCAGGTCGAGCGCATCATGGCCCAGGCCCGGTGCGGCCTGCAGCGATGATCAAAGTGAACCTCCTGCCAGCGAGGCGGCGATGGGTGACGAAGGCGGACCGTGAACTGCCATCAAATATGGTTCTGTCATTCCGCAGCATTACCGCCAGCTGGCTTGCGACTGTGCAGCCGGCCGGATAGTGTTTTGCAGCTCTGCGCTCACTTGAAGGAGTTTTTGACGTTGTGTGATTGTGATATAGGTAGGCAGGCATGAAAGCACATTTCGAATTGCTGGAAGGTGTTGTGGAACACATTGAAAGCAGCTTTGGTGGTGTCGTACAGCTGCTTCCTGCTACCAGCCAGGACCTCCGGGGCTCACGCGCCAGTGTTCAGTTCAGCGCGATCAGAGCGGTCGATCTGTCTTGGAATAGCATTTGGATTCGGCTGAGCGCACTCACGCTGCGCCACACTACTGAAAAAGGAAGCACACCTCATACACCAGCGTGCCCTAGAGTGCAACCCAGCATTTCGCATTGAGCATTGTATGCTGATCCGTCATGTCAGTTGAAAGCACATCGGAGCCCCTTCTGAATGGCGAACTCCCCGTTTCCAGCGGCGGTCCAGCCAACGGGGACGCACCGTCTGCCGGTGCACCTGCGAAGCCCTTCAGCGGCGGGGAGTTAGGCAAACGGCTCGGCAGAGGCTTGAGTGATGGGCTTGCAAAGGTTCGAGCCGCCTCGCAAGAGCCGAGCGCAGAAGCGTACCTCGGGATCGCGATTTCCGCCGGTGTCGTGTGCGGGCTGGTGGCGTTCACCTACAGCACAGCCTTCGGGGCGCTGCTAGACCTGGTGTGGAAGCATGTCCCGGAGAAGCTGGTGCTGCCGGCGCTGCAGCGGCTGCACCAGAAACACGCCTGGTGGCCGCATCCCGGCAACGTTGGTGAGTGCCATCGGAGGGCACTCGTTGGGTTCATAGATGCTGTGTGCCTGCATCCTGCGAAGCAGTGTCTGATGGGTGATAACATTGTTTGAAGCCTCGATTGGCTACTATACCTGATTCGTTCGCATCAACCTCGCTGCAGCCTGGATGTTCACACTTGCGGCATCGACGCTGATGGGCACTCTGGCAGGCACAGTGCAGGCCATAATGGGCTTCCCAGGTGACTGCGCCTCAAAGAAATCTATTGGAACTATCCAAGCCTGTTTCAGTGCGCACAGGCGTATAGACATGGTGTAGGCACATTGCGCTTGCGCGGTTGCTCCATCATGGAGACACATGCATTCAGATGAAACGCTGACGCATGTTTCATGCTTACCCAGGTGACCTTCCAGACACAGTGGAGTGCATTCACCACAAGGTAGGCACCGGAATTATTTTGCCGCGCAGCACGTGCATGACTTTCACCGGCCACCGACGCGCAGCGCTCAATCTTTGGAAGCCTTCAGCGGCAGAGCATCCTGATTCCCACCGCTGCCAGACACGACTCCGACCCAGTATGCGAGCCAGCAGGAGCTGACCATTTCCCACACGTACAGGGTTTCGTGCCCATCCAGCAGGCGCCGTCCATGTTCCTGTGCTCCTCATTCTCCATTGCTGCCGGCGGCAGCCTGGGGCCCGAGGCGCCGCTCCTGGGTGCGCCATCAGGGTTTTAGAACCCGTTTCTGTCTCAGATGCATGCCCACTGATTCTGAAGACTCAGGGCTGGGGGTCCGCTTCTATTACGACGCGGGCATGCGCCTGAGTGCGTACACCGCCAATGATTTCAGCACACCGACCTGACTTATATCTGCGTGCTGCTGCCGCAGCACTGTGTGCGGCGAGCACCTCGTGGCTGGCATCCAACGTACTGCAAGCCAAAGGCGCAGTTCTGCGCAACTGCGCGCTCATTGGCATGGCGGCCGGCCTCGCCGCGTTCTTCGGTGTCTCGCTGGGAGGTGAGGCGTCAAGCCAGCAACTTCTGTACGATGCCTCCTCCGCGACCATGCCTGCCGACGTCCACTTCCGATCCAGCAGCACATTTGTGCTGCACTGACACCCCATCGCACTTCATAAGGCCTCCCCGCACTTCCCGCACATACAGATGTGAACAAACGCAATTCGTTCCTGCTGCAGGGTCGCTGTTTGCGCTGGAGGTACTGCACCGTGCGGGCATGCAACACTTCGAGATGGCCACCTTCTGCGTGCTGGCCGGTGCGCTGTTATGGTAGCATAGCCTGAATCAAAATCAAAATCAATCAATCAATCAATCAATCAAAATCAAAATCAAAATTTCGTGATAGTTGTCCGATGCAATTCATTCTCGTTGTCCTTCCTGTGTGGGCAGGACAAGACAAGTACAGTCGGGCAATTGACATCATGTCAGTATCGCCTGAACAAGCTGTGGCTCATCGGCAGTGCTGCCGACGCATAGCTGTAGCGGCACTGCGCCTGCATGCAAGCAACTGCAGAAATATAAAGCAGCAGGTGGCGTCTCGATCCGGGTCCAATGTTGTGTCACAGTGATGCTGTGTTCATCACGCTTGCAGGGCTGGTGTGTCTGTTGATCTTCCGGGCGCTGGCAGGCTTGCCCTGTACGTATTTTCCGACTCTGTATTATTTTCCGATGTTGACTATGGCCATGCGACATGGTAGTTCAGCTGCTGCTGTCCTGAGTAACGAGTAGACCAAAGTTGTTGCACCTTCCATGTCATACCTGTGACCAGCCATTGCAGCAGGTATCTATTGCTTGGGATGCCCTGGACGCAGTCGATGCTTTCACTGTGACCATGCGGTACAGAGCCGCGTTTTGTAATTTCAATGTCTAGCTTTGCGAACTGGCAGATGGACCCATCTGGGACTGGAGTCAGTTCGTCACAGCGGTCGACTACCGACACATCCTCCTGGGTACGTCATGCTTGGGATCTCCGGAACATCGTTGGGTGCACGGCTGGCTCCCTGCATCACAAAATTATTCACGCCTGACGCCCTTCTAGGCGCAGACGGGGTCAAACTTTCAACTTTCAAGAGACACTCGTCGCTGCTGTTTGGTTTGCCGTCCTGGATTGAGTATGGTTCAAGTAGTTCGCCAATGTGGGTGCAGACGGCCTGCGGTGGCGGCTTTGGCTCTGTCTGGCGCTGATGCTCATGCTGTTTCTGATTATCGTTTCCGTCCCCTTCCTTTCTCTCTGTTTTGATGCGCATGCCGTTCCAGGGGCAGAGAGCATGAGCGGCGTCTTTTGGCACCGGTCTGGCGCTTCCGTATCCACTTCCGACATCATCCTGTTCAAGCTTTGACTGAGTCCCGTTTTGATTCCTATTGTGATCGGCAGGCGGAGCGGAGGGCGTCTTTGGTGCCGGCCTGGTGCAACTGTTCCGATTTCATACTGCTCCAGATTCATGTTATTGTTGCCCATGACCCCAGTTCCGTTCTGAACCGCAGGCGGCGTGGGCGGCATCTTCGGCGCCGGCCTGGCGCTGCTGTTCATGCAGCTGCACAAGGTGCTGAAGCGGGCGTCGCACCGAGCGGGCCTGCACGAGCACAAGACGCCCATCCTGTCGGGTGCGCATTCTTTGATGTCTGCCGCTGGCAACGAGTGCCTTTAAACCAGTCAGCAACGTCTGGGACGCTATGGCCAGACATTGGCGAACCTCGGTCACAATCTGAAACATCTGAAACATTTCACTATGTAGTCACCTAGCAAGACCAGCACATACGAAGTTCAATTGCTACCGATCTTGCAGGCGCTGTCGGCGGTTTCCTTGTGGGCATCATTGGCGTCCTACTGCCGCCGGTGATGTTCTGGGGCGAGTACGAAATGAACACACTTGCCAACTTTGACAACCCTCTGCCGCACATCTGGCCCAAGGGTACGCATCCACTATGTCAACCTGTAGCTTGTTTTATTGACTCTGCAAATGCAGGCCCCAGGCGCATGTTCTGTTGGATGTCTGTCTCCCTACGGCACAGGCCATGCTGCTGTGGACACGATTAGGTTCTGCTGTCGGTTCTCGGGACGTGACTTATGGTTTTAGGGTTTTAGGGCCTACGGCTGCTGGACGCACTCACCCAATCCCATCCAGCCAACACACACTCTTGACACTCTGTCGCAGCCGCAGCCGATTGCGCCTCTCACCAGACATCACCATTCAGTTCACACTCAATCCGATGATCGATCCTGCGGCCTGAACAGGCGGCATCTGGGGCCTGGAGCCGTGGCACCAGGGCCATTACAGCGTCGCCATGCTCGTTTGCATCGCGTTCGCCAAGCTGGTGGCCATCAGCATCACCGTGCTGGCGGGCTTCCGCGGCGGCTTCATCTTTCCCATCTTCCTTGCCGGCACTGCGCTCGGCCGCGGCCTGGCGCAGGCAAGTCTTTGTGGCTAGTCCTTGTGGCGTGGATGGCAGAACATTCCGCCGCAGCAGCTTCTTCCCCATTTACTTGGCAGGCACCGCCCTTGGGCGCGGCCTGGCGCAGGCAAAGCCTCTTACCTCAACCTACCTCATCGCACATGTTATGAAGCTATGAATTCAGGCGCTGGGCCGGCTTCATCTTCACCATCTTCCTGGCAGGCACAACGCGGGCTCTCAGGTGAGCCGTCACTTTTACACTGCCGTTTCATAACTGGAATCTGAACGTTAGTGTCGAAGAAAATGAGACGCACATGAGACGCTGCGGCAGTTTCCCTTTCCCCATATATTTGGCCTGCACGGCACTCGGGCGTGGCCTGACGCAGGGGTTTCTGTTGACTGTGTTACGCCTTATGTACTGTCTGCTGCAGCGGCAGCTTCATCACCCCCAACTGCTGCTTTCATCTGTGCTACATCCTAAGTCACGTCACTGCGCAGTAGCGGCATGCCTCAGCGCGCAATACATACACCGTTGAGAAGATCCACTGACCCTAAACCCTATATAATCCGATCTTCTTATGCGCATCACAAGCATCAGCACATCGATTTGCAATCTGCTGCGGCAGGTGCCCGGCATCCCCTTCGTCAGCAACGTACCGCCGGTGCTGCTGTCCATGACGATGGCTGCAGGTGATTATGTACAGCTCCTGTTGTTATTTGTCATGCAGCTCCTGTTGTTATTTGTCATGTATGTTGACCTTGAGGGTTTAGGGTCACAGTCACAGCGGATGAACGTCCAGCGCATTCCACCACATATCTGTGTGCACATGAGAAGCTGCATTCTCGAAGGAGGCGCATTGCCGTCCTGCAGAGGGCTCACACTCACACCCACCTTGTCAACTGATGCAGGTGTGGACGTGGCAATCACAAGGACGCCGTTCGCGACTCCACTCATCCTGACCACCCTGAGCGGCCACCCTGAGGTGAAAGCACATTGCAGCTGCATCACCTACCTGCAAGAATTCGAGCACCACGACAACTCTTTTTTTGTGGCGTACTGTAGATCAAGCCGGCCGAAAGATAGGCTACATTGGATGACAGACGACAATCTCTCTTAAGTACTTCATGACAAGATGCAGGTCATGGTGCCAGCGCTGTGCTCCAGCCTTGTGTCTTTATTCCTGACGCTGCGCTTCCCCTTCATCATGCCGCAACAAGACCGACGGTGCGTGTCCGCCCACCTGCAAACGCTCGATTCCGAACCAACCTTTTAGCTCGGCAACGCATTGCAGCTTCGCCAGCTTCGGCAAAGATCCTAGATCGCAGTACTCACCCAAAGCGTCTTACAGGGCAAAATACGCCTTTCCGCACTTGCATGCGCAACTGAACCTGCTTCTGGAGCAACTGGACCTGCTTCTGCGCAATCTTATTACGTCGTGCGTGTTGTGCAGTGACGTGGACTTCAAGGTCATTGACTACGATGAGGTGGCCAGCGAGGGCGAGCGGGAGGAGCGTGGATTCGAGCATCCCACGGAGGTCGACATCTGATGATGATGCTGAAGATGATGACGTGATGATGTGCAGCTAGGCAGCCTCGCGCCATAGCTACAGCAACAAAAGCGCACACGCATACGTGCGATGCGTGCCTCAACAGAACGCCGAGCGTTTGATTGTTGGCTGCACTGCAATGTGCTATGCATCATTGCGTGGCTGGCGGCACTGTTTGGACTGCTGAATTCCGGGCTTCGTTTTGCATCATGATTGTCGCTGCTGGATGATGCATTGCACATGTTAATTGATACACACCTTGTTGCAACACATACTGTAACATTTGGCAACACCGTCACAAAAAAGAAGCTGAAGCTGTTCGCTCATATTTCAAGCCTTCTGACGACGTCGTCGATAAGCCCGTCAAGATCTGTACCGCATGGAATGCGCCGCATTTCTATACGCTCTGCCAGATCATGTGAACTGCTCTGGCATAGCAGTGCTAATCAAAATGAATAAAAATAGAAAAAGAAATGAATTTCTAATCGATCAAATAAAATAAAATAAAATAAAATAAAATAAAATAAAATAATATAATATAATATAATATAATATAAATGAATAAATCTATACTAAACTGTCCGACTCAGCATCGTGCAATCCGACAGATCGCCGGTGGTGATTCCACTAACCCTCACTTATTTGCCAACAGCGCCAGGAGGCAAAACATCATCTGCAGGCCCAGACAAGAGTCAGCCTTGCTGGCAACTTGACAGATCACTCGCACCTGTGATCTGAGGTCTGAGCATCCCTTACAGCATGGCCGAGGGTTGGGTGCTGCTTACCGGTGAGCGCTCTATGCATCAGTCCGAAGTGTTGTTTCTGCGCGTGCTGTATGCTGCACACGCTTCTCAATCATGATCATCGAGCAACGTGGACGCTGGCGCATTGGCTGACGCTGGTGGAACCCCGATCAAACCGACATGCAATACGACACCGCACACCCATGTGCACCACGCAGGTGGCAACAGGGGGCTCGGTCTGGGCCTCGCCAGGAAGTTGGTGTCATCGGGGCGGCACGTGCTGCTCGCCAGCCGCACGCATGCCAAGGGTGCGTGCATCCATGCTCAGATTGGCGCGGTGCTATGGCGGTCGCCTGATTTGCTTATTTACTGCACGTTCGTGCAGAATGGCTGCGACGCGAATCCATAGGATGCTCCCAACCACTCAATGCATCAAAAGCTCATGTCACAGCGCTTAGTAAGCCGCAAACGGCGGCACTGCCCACGCGGCACAGGCGGCAGAATGGTGGAATTGCGCAGAAGATCCGCATTCGGCATCAGCTTTATTCGATGCTGAATGCGCCCGTCTGATAAGGCCTGCAGCGTCGGAGGCGGCGCGCCAAGTTGGCGAGATACAAAGCGGCAGGAGGCGGGTACGCCCGCCGGAGCTGGCTGTGGCGGATCCGCGCAAATGCTGGCCTCCCTGATGCACTCACTCCAGTCAGTCATGTTTGGGGTTTCTCTAAGCACGATGCAGCGGCGGTGGCGGCGCAGCCGTTGGAGCCGACCGTGGCTGGACCCCCGACACACGAACAGATGCAGGTCTCCTCCAGTGTGATGTGCCAGCACACTCTGATTCATCCCGCGCTTGTAACATGCAGCGGCGGAGGAGGCGGCGCGTCGGGAGGGGACAAGCCACATAGCGGCAGGAGGCTGTGCGGCCGCTGGAATTGGATGTGGCTGTCCACCCAGACGGAGCAGATGCAGGTCTCCCCTTGCCTGATGCGCCCCAACCCTGTAGACGCTGACTCCATGTGGTGCCTGAAACATGCAGCGACGGAGTGTGGACGTCAACACAAAACGGCAGGACGATGTGCGGCTGCTGAGCTCGACATGGCGCAGCGTGAGCGCGGCATTCGAACATTCTCTCACAGATTCCGACAGGTCCGAAGCTTCCGAGTGTCTGCTCTGCAGCTGTGGAGGCGGCGGGGTGGGGCGGCATGGACACAAAGCGGCAGGAGGCAGTGCGGCCGCTGGAGCTGGACGTGACGGACTCGTGTAGATGCTGACTGCCTAGATTCACTCACTCAAATCATTCACACAAACCAATCACAACGTCTTTGCGTTTCTTTTGGCGACGCAGCGGCGGAGGCGGCGCGGCAAGTTCCATTATGTCTCAAGCTTCTGAGCGTTGTTGGCGTCGCAGCCTTGGAGGCAGCGCGCCGAGTGGGCCTGGACAAAACCGGCAGGAGGCGGTGCGGCCGCTGGAGGTTTTCGGTGGCGGACCCGCGCAGCGTGAGCGCGGCAGTGCAAAAACTTCTGACAGTATCCAACATGAAGCTTCTGAGGGTGTTGGCGTCACAGCTGCGGAGGCGGCGCGCCGAGTCGGGACGGAAACTGAACGGCTGGAGGCAGTGCGGCCACTGGAGCTGGATGTGGCAGACCCGCGAAGCGTGAGCGCGGCGGTGGCGGCGGTGCAGCATGAGTACGACCAGCGCATTGCCTGCCTCGTCAACAATGGTGGGGCGCAGCCCTTGACCTCCTTGGATATGCAGAATCAAAAATAAACACTCGGCGTGCGCGGCAGCGACGAGAATGCGACCAGCGCATCACCTGCCTCGTTAACCATGCTGGGGCAGCCTCCACAGTCACACATATGACAAGGAGGTTTTGCCACACGGCCCAGCCTGCGAGATGCGACCTACGAAGGGCGGCGGTGCGGCGTGAGAACGGCTAGCACATTGCCTGCCTCGTTGACGACGGTGCGATGCAGTCTTCGACCTGGCGGAACAGAAATCTACACTGCGGCCAGCGTGGGTCGCGGTGGCGAGGGCGATGGGAACGCAAGCGGCATATTGCCTGCCTTGTCAGCAGCGGTGGGCCGCAGCAGTGCTTGACCGGTTCAAGACGCAGCTCTGAAACGTCGCCTCCCCAACAGCGGGAGTGTAGTTGTGGCGACAGTGCGTGGCGAGTACGATCAGCACATTGCCCGCCTCGCCAGCAGCAGTGGGGCACTGTCGCTGGCATCCACCTTTGTGGGACATAGCCTGCGGGGCAGCGATGCATAGCTGAACATGCAGCCTGTGTGGTGCATCCTGCAGATGCAGCCTGTGGCACATGCTCGGCGTTTTCTGGGGCAGGGATAAAACGGGACCGCACGGTACGCTCCTGCCCAAGCAGGCAGCTGTGAGGCCGCCAATCGGCGGCTGCCGCAACAAACCCCTGGCGCCGCCTTGGCGACGGAGGAAAACGTGACTGCCTCAGGTGTGTATGCCACCTTGGCCATTGCGCTCTCCGTTCGACCGTGACATGTCTGGCGTGTGTGCGCTGCAGCCGGCGTGTACCTGCACAAGTGGAGCCAGGCAGCCTGGGATTCCGCCTACAGCACCAACTTTGATGGTCCCATCTCCCTCGTCGAGCAGCTGCTGCCGCACATGGAGGAAGGTGCTTCACAACGATATACAATTCATCTTCGTCGAATACGAGATTCACCAATTAGAAACGAGAGTAAGCTCGAGGGCGGGCTGTGCCTCGTAAAACAGCTGCTGCCGCACACGAAGGAAGGTACGTGCGAGAAGGAGTCCGTTGGCAACCTATGCAAATTGGTGCTGGGCGCGCTGACGAGCGGCTGGCGCATGCGCCAGCTGCAATCACGTGCAGCATTCGAAGCCTCGAAGGCATGTGGAAAGACGATCTCCGTCAGTACCGCCCACATTCGCAAAGCCCCTTGGCAGGCTGTGCAAAGGTGAGGCTGAGGGGTAGCTTTTCTCTGATGTACAGCATCTGACGCGACTGCAATCAACGCCCGGCTGCTGCATCACGTGTTTGCGCACATAGTTCAGTCCAGCTTCCGGGCGCGCACTAAGGACGTCCAGCTCACGCTGATACGTGGCTGCAGCAGCCGAAGGACACATCAGCTCAGCCGCCGCAGGGCACGGCCCTTTCAGGAGCGCCCGGGGAGGCGCCATGGACCCTAAACCATAAACCCTAAACCCATGACAGCGCTGTGGAACCATAGCGCTTCGGGATGGCATTCACTGCCGCAGCCTGCACCGTTGGCCCTCAATGCTGCAGACAACTGCTGTGTGACACCCTGCAGGCGCGCGCATCGTGAATGTCAGCAGCGCACTGGGGGAGCTGCACTTCCTGTCTACAGCGTATGGAGACCGCATCATGGCGAGCGACACCCTGGAGGAGCTGCGGGGGGTGGCGTTCCATGTGGACGACTCTCAGCAGGCATCCAGCCATGTGCCCACCTACAGGTCAGCCCATGTGGGACTTGACAGTGTATTGAGGGATCCAGGATCATGGTCTATTGTCTATCTGAACTCCCGCGATATCGACACGTCTTGGAGCATCATTAGACCCCTCATAGCCGCAGCGTTTCTGCACAGTGGACAGGTAGGGCTTTGCATTGCTGCGGGAGCTCATGAGGTTTTCAAGGGTGGAGCAGAGCATGCTGGTAAGGGTATCAATGTACAGCGCTGCTACCTGCAGGAGGCCACATGTACTCAGCTGGCGTTGAGGCAGTAATCGATACCTTACAACGGCATCCCATCCTGCCGCAGCGTGACAAAGGCGATGCTCAATCGGGCGACGCAGCTGCTGGCGCAGAACGAGCTGCTCAGGCACAGGGGTGTGACGGTGTCGGTGGTGACGCCTGGCTGGGTGAGGCCTTCTGCACAAGCAAGCTGCCTGAAACTTCCTTTCCTTCTGCTATTCTGCATGGTATAGGAGTGTGTGCGGAAGCTGCATTGCTGCAAGGCTGCATGGTGTAGCTGGCATGTCGTGCTGCGGCTTCTGCTTGGCGCACTACCACACAAACATGGACGGCGGCAGGCCGACTCGCTCGGCGGAGCAGGGAGTGGACCTCCAACTACTGGAACCGCCAGCTTAGATTCCCACGGGTCCAACTCTTTTCTGTCACCGTCAAATACAGTAGTTGCGTATTGGTGCAGTGTCGCACGGACATGGGCGGCGGCAGCGCACCGCGCTCCGCGGAGCAGGGCGTGGACTCCATCTACTGTAACATCGTCTACGAGCCGGCCGCCGACATCAACGGCGGTTTCTTTATCGATGGCCGCCCCAAGTGCTGGTGAAGCGTTCGGGCGGGCGGGCGCGTATTGTGCCGGCGGCAGGTCCCGGCATGCAGCAGTGTTTTTTGCGCTGGTGGCCGCCCTCGAGTGTTGGCAGGCGTTTGGGGTTTGGGGCGGCTGCTCGGCGAGCGTGTGGGACATGCCAATGGCGCCGCCGGTGGCTGCACACCAGCGGCGGCTGCGGCGCTTCCTCACAACCGACACATGCCGGTTGCAATTTGTGCCTCATGTTGTCAGGGTCCGAATCGGCTGTAGCATACGAAGAATTGTGCACCGGTGAAGCTGGGCTGACAGCAGTTTTTGCAGTAAGACTGAGGCGTGAGGGGTTGACCTTCAGGCACTTTTGTGGGGGACGCTCTCCAGAGATTGATGAGGGTGAGAGTATCTTGTGCCTAGATTGCGGACGCAGTGAATGCACTTTGCACACTGACGAGGTTTGTGTAGCGTCAGCAGTCGAG
>JAABUK010008856.1_pt1 | contig 13968 bp, 19 predicted proteins | sample 5559141 | NCBI WGS metagenome assembly JAABUK01 (sample SAMN10711869, study PRJNA513367) | rock metagenome | isolation source: Antarctica rocks | place: Antarctica: Victoria Land, Pudding Butte nord | collected 2016-01-03
GTACTGCCCAACGCGCACGCCTCCGACATCTACCTCACCGGACTGGGTGCGCTGCTGACCGTGGTCTACATGGGCGGTCTGCTGTTCCGGCCGGCCAAGGAACACGCCCGACTCGGCATCGACAGCATCGCCGTACTTGTTCTCTACATCGTCGGGGTCGCCGGTCTCGTCGCTCTGCCGGGTTGAGCCCGCCTGCATCTCCTCGATGCCGTTGTCCTGCACCTGACCCACCCATCGGCGGCGTCCTAAGCGCCCGCCGACACCGGCTGCACTACCGACTACGGGCGCCGACCGCTCGGGCGATGCCGTAGGTCGCGATCTTGCGTACCGCAACCAACGCCGCAGCGGAACCGATGGCTTGCCACGAGCCGATGGCACTGAGCCGCAGCAGCCCCACCACCAGGAGCAGATCAGCGAAGACCGGCAGCGCCACCTGGATCCGCCGAGTGCTCAGCAGCGTCAACCCGCCAATGACCAGGGCAGCAAGCAAGAGCAAGGGCGTCAGCGCGGCAACGACTGAAGTCATGGTTGCTCAGGGGGTGTGCGGTGCTGCTCGCCCGTATCCGCCGCCGCCTCCTTCTCGGCGAGCACTCGCTGCTCCTCTCGGATCTCCCTGGCCAGGAAGAAGTTCAGCGCGGTCCGAATGGCGGCAACGGCGGCGAGCTTGCCGAGCTCGTCGAAGCTGGGGGCGATGGCCGTGCGCAGTACGTCGCTGGCCAGCTGGAACTCCAGCCCGAGGGCCAGAAAGCGCCCGAGGGACAACCGCACCGGGACGAACGCGTGGGCATCACGGCGGGTAGCGCGCGGAGGAACAACACGATGGCGATGACCGCGCCGACAAAGATCACGACGGCGCCCGCCGCCTCGACCAGCCGCACCAGCACGTCGACGACGTTGCGCAGCCGTTCTTCGGGCAAGACGTCGAAAGCGACTGGCGGCATGCCGAAGAAGGTACGAGACCAGCCCGGTGCGCGCCGGTTGGGACTGCACAACGGGCACCCCGAGGGTGCGACGTGCGCCGCGCTATCAGCTCTCCTAGGGTCAGGCCATGGTGCTACCGCAAGGCCCGGGAGCGATCCGCCGCCGACGCAGGCTGATGAGCTGCTGCAGTCCTTCTGGCTAGACCGCCCCGACCGACCCAGCTACCCCCACGTCGATGCCGACCCGACGTTTCCGCTGGCCCCGGTGATCACCACCCTCATCGTCAAGACTCCAGTCGGGCGGTGGTTATCGGGCGCGCCCCTCGGCCAGCAGGGCCAGGCGGCGCAAGCTCTCGACGTTGCGAGGCCCGATGGCGGCCGCCCGCAGCGGCGCGGGGATCAGCGTCCCGGGCCCCGACGCCGCATCTTCGGCGATGTGGAGCAGGGTGCCAGTATCGCGAGGGGCCAGCTCGATCTCCACCCGTGCTTCCCCCACGGGCCAGCCCCGCGCCTGCAGCACCAGCCGTTGTTCTGGCACCACCTCGAGTACCGATGTGGTGTCGTCGAGCAGCAGGGGCCAGCCGCCTATCGAGTGCTGCAGCCGGGCACCCACTGCGGGCCACTCCTCGTCGACGTCACGCATCCGCGACGCACCCACCACCCAAGCGCTGTAGAGCCATCCGTCGCCCAGCACCCGCCAGACATCCTTTGGCGAGGCTGAAGTCAATCGTTCGACCTGAATCATGTGCTCTCCTCAGTTGTCATCTGCGTTCTCGCTGACTGCGTCACCGTCATCGCGGCCTTGGCTGCAGGGTCATGCTGGTTCACTGACGCATGGCAGATGTCAGTATCGGACGCGCGCGGATCAGCGCAACCCCGATGGCGGCAAGCCAGGCCGAGGTGAGCAGGGTCCGCAGACGTTCGGTAGTTCCGATGTCTGCACCGGCGAGGAGCAGGAAGACGTCGAGCAATCCGGTTGCTGCGATGGTCAGGCCGATCGCAATCATGAGGCATCCCCATCGCGCGCTACTGGCCATCAAGGTCATCCCGAATAGGACCGCACCGGTCGCGGCGCTGAGAAAACCGATGAGCCCGGAGTCGGTGTGCAGCTGGTTGAGCTGCTGCAGCAATCCCGACGCTGTGCTGTCCGCGGCTGCGCACCGCTGCTCGACCGAGGAGCAAAGCTCATCGTCGTCGTCCCGTCGATGCCGCTGGGCGCGTCCAGCGGCTGAGCAGAAGCGAGCTGTACATGAGGGCTTCGAACAGAGTGGAGTAGCCGATGCCGGGAAGCGCGCGTCGTTGCTGCCGCGGTGGCTGGGTGACGGTCACGATGGTTCTCGCTGCTGAGCAGTTGCCCGGCTGGGCGAGGTGAGCCGTACCCAGCACGACAGGGTGAGGGTGATCAGGGCGAAACCGAAGGCGAGGTCTTCGACTGGGGCATAGACGATGCGCAATCCAAGAATGGTGTGTGGATTGTATTGCACAATGGCTAGACCGGTGAGGACCCCGTTGACCAGCAGCTGGAAGAACAGTATTATTACGTAGGATACCCAGAATGAACGACGGCACAGCAGTCGGGTTCGCAGGATCCAGAGATCGGCAACGGCGACTGCGGCTACCGATATCGACGCGAGCAGGGTGTAGCTCACCGACTGTCCTCGCGGACTGCAGCTGAGAAGGTTTGCGGTGCCCAGCGTGGGCGTAGTCGCCGGACACCTTCAAAGGTCAGTACAGCGCAGACCGGGATGACGAGGAAGAACAACGCCTCTTCCACCGGCAGGCCACCGGGGAGGATCACTCCGGTCATTCGCTCGAGGTTGAACGTCCACTGGCCACTGTGGATGGCATAAATATCCCAGGCGACGAAGACCAAAACACTCGGAGCGATCGCGAGTAGTAACTTCCGCCAACGCGCGTACACCCTGGTTTTCAATGCCAGCTCCAGCGGTGCGGTCACCCCCAAGCATCCGAGCAGCACCAACAGATAGATCACATGCCCCATGTCGTCACACCTTCCGCCGCAACAGCAGTGGTTCCGCGGGGGCCAGGGTGATCGCCGCCCGCGGGCGCGGATCGCCCTGTACATGATCGAGCTGACTTCCCGCAAAGGCACTGAGCACGCTGTCGAGGATCAGGCGGGCGAGCGGGCGCCCCAGGCAGGTCCGTTCGCCGGCGGCAAAGGGAATGTAACCCCACGGTGGGAGCGGATCAGCGAAGCGTCCGGGTTGGAAGGACAGTGGTTCTTTCCACAGCGTCGGGTCGCGGTGGGTGAGGTAGGGGCTGTAGAGCACGAGCGTCCCCGCTGCGATGGTGACCCCGGCGAACGCAGTGTTTTCGGCGCAGCGTCGGCTACCCAACCATCCCGCGGGGTACAGGCGCAGCACCTCATCGATGACCGCTTCGCGCATGTCGGGCTCACACCACCTCGGGTGCCCGGCGGCGTGGAACAGCAGCCAGGCGAGGGTGTGCGCGGTGGTGTCGTATCCGGCGCTCAGCGCCACGCGTGCTTCCTCGAGTCCGCCGGGCAGCTCCCATAACGCGGCGCCGAGGGTGCCTGACGGTGCGATCGCGAGGGCGTGTGCCAGCGCGCGGTTCATCCGGTAAAACAACAACGGCCGGCGCAGCAGCGGGGCCGGCAACGCGCGGTCGAGCGGACGCAGGAACTGGGCCAGCAATCGGGGTGGGAACAGACCACCGAAGAACGTCGCGGCGAGAATCTCCCGCACCGTCGCGGCTGCCCACGCAACCGCATCGAACGGACCGAGGGGTAGCCGCCGTACCGCGATGTCGGCGATGCACGGTCGGAGATCCTGCACCGATCGATGCGTGAAGTGCGGGTTCAGCTCCCGGCGGCGAGGGCGGTGGTCGGGTTCGTCAGTCCGCACGACTCCGGCACCGAGGTAGGGCGACAACCCGCTCATGGAGCCCTTGCTGCGGAATGTCCGGACGTCGCCGAGCACGAACCGGTTCCAGTCCGGCGAGTACCCGACGACGGTGGGGCGCCACAATTGCAGGCGGAAGACCGGACCGAGCGCGGCGCCTTCCTCGAGCAGCGGCAGCGGGGCGCGGCCCCATCGGCCGAGGTGTCCGACCCCGGGCTGGGTCTTCGGTGCGGGGAAGTTCATGAGTAGCTGCGGCCCTTCCACTGCTGGTGAGCCCGCATGGCTTGGGCGAACAGCGGCAGCGCGGCCACCGGGGACAGCGGGGCCAGCAGGATCGGCCAGCCAACGCGGCGTTGGGTCTTCACGTCCACCAGCGCGCGTTCGAGGATCCCCAGGGTCAGCGGGATGGCCCATCGACGGTGGGTTGGCGCCAGCAACAGCGGTAGAAAGTAGGCCAGCATGTGCCAGGCGGCGGCGGCCATCAGCCGCGACCGGGAGCCGCCGGTGACGGGAAGCAGGCCGCGTCCCATCCCGGCAATCACTTCCGCGTACCCGGTGTACATGCGGGTCTCGACGAGTCGGCCACCCAACGCCAGACCGAGCTTGAGCCCGGCGCGTCGGGTCCGGCGCGCCATCATGACGTCCTCCACCCCGAGGTGCTCGCGCACGGCGGCAAACCCCTGCAGCTGCGTGTAGGCACTGCGGGTGAAGGCGAACAACGAGCCGTTGGCCGTGGCCGCCGCAGGCACATCAAGGGAAAGTAGACCGAACGGCAGGAAGCACAGCAAAACGTCGTCGATGAGCGGTATGATCAGCCGCTCGCCCCAGGTGCCGGTGATCTGGCGCGGGAAGACGGAGAACACAGCGGCGTGCTGCGCCGTCATCTCGGCCGTCGCAGCCTCAACCGCGCCCGCAGCGAGCAGCACGTCCGCGTCGCAGAACACCAGCAACGATCCCGCGGCGAGCTCAGAGAGCTGATGGCACGCCCAGCTCTTGCCCACCCAACCCGGCGGGGCCGGTGCACCGGCGACGACCCGCGCGTGCGGGTAGCTCGTCATCAGCGACTGAGCCAGCTGCGCCGAACCGTCCGTGGACTGGTCATCCAGGACAATGAGCTCCAGCACATCTTGTTGCAGGAGCGGCGGCAACGTCCGAGGCAGCATCGAGGCCTCGTTGCGCATCGGAACCAGCAGCGACACCGCGCCCGGCTCGTCATTGTGCACGGAGCGCTGGTGCAACACCGGAAAGCGAACAACGTTGACCACGAGGCTCGTGAGCTTGAGAACCAAGAAAAGGGTGACCGCCCGGTGCGCGACGGTCATCGGCCGGTGCGGCCGCTCATCTGCGCACGCCCAAGGAGCCGTCGGTCTTGGCGTCGAGCTGAGACCGCAGATACTGCACAGGCCACCGCGCCAGCTGCTCAATCGCAGGCTCGCCGCGTCCCACTGCTCGCAGGGCTGCACCGGCGGTGACGGCGTGCTCGACCGCGCACAACACGCTGGAGTGCACGGTCGACGACGAGCGAAGCAGGCTCAGCGCGCGCCGCCTTGAGACGTCGTCCAAACCCGGGCGCAACAGGGACCGCAGCTCCGGGGTGTGTTGCATGGCGAAGATGGCCGGCATCGTCACAGTGCCCGCCAGGAAGTCCACCCCGACGGGCTTGCCGGCAAGGGCGGGGGTGGATACGACATCGATGACGTCGTCGATGAGCTGCAAGCTGATCCCGAACTCCATCCCGTACTCAGCCACACCGTCGACGACGTCTCCGGGCAGACCGGCGGCGTCAGCGCCGAGTACGCAGGCGGCCTGCGTCAGGCTGCCGGTCTTGAGCCGAATGACATCCAATAGCTGCTCCGAGGTGGCCGTTACATCGAAGCGCGCGTCAGCTTCCAGTGCTTCACCCCGGCACAGGCTGGCGAGCGTCCGAGCGATCACCGTCCCGGCGTGTTGGCTTGCGCGTCCAGCCAGCACGCCCGCCGCGGCAATGAGCAGGTCACCGCTGAGTACCGCGGACCCCATGCCTTCTGCCGCGTTCACGGTTGCCGCACCCCGGCGGACGGCGGCACCATCGAGGAGATCATCGTGGATCAGGGTGGCGCAGTGCAGTAGCTCCACCGCGGCCGCGCGATCAAGAACACCAGCGGCCTGCTGCGGGAGCTGGCCCAGGCCGGCGACGGCCAGCGTCAACGCCGGCCGTAGCCGCTTGCCGCCGGCCCCTACGACCCGGGTGACCGGAGTGGCCAGGCTTCCGGCGAGTTCGGCGATCGCTGCGTGCAGCACCGTGTCCAGTCGCGTCTCCGTGGCCGCTGACAGTCGCCAGGCCGGCGCACCGTTTTCGGCGACCTTGGCCGCCGGTTCACTCATCGCTGGACAAGTTGGCGGCGGGTGAGCCGCTGCAGGTGCGCGCGCTCGGCGTCAGACAGTCCGCCGCGCACAACGTCAGGTGCGGGCATTGCGCGGGCATGCTCGCGGCACTGCTCGCCCACCGGACAGGCCGCGCAGAGGCTGCTCGCTTGCGCTTCGCGGCCCACGCCAAGCGCGCCACCGGACTGCAACAGCAGGGACGTGTCGACACCTCTGCACGCTCCCCGGCGCTGCCAGTTCCACGGGTGGGGACTACCCGATTTAGGCAGCCTACGAGTATCAGTCATGATTTATCCCGTCCATGGGACCTGCTGTCTCCGAGCCAGTGTCGCCCCAGCACTTCTCGACTGAGCTCGGGACACCACAGTAAGCTGACGACCAGACCGCGTCAAGACTTGCTCAGTGTGCCACTTGAAGCTTGTGGACGACCGGAAATTCATGTCATGAACGCGCCAGCTGCTCGCCTGGCCCAGGCGGGCGCAGTTGTCTCGGCCGCTAATCGGGTACACCCTGGGTGCATGCGAACCGGGTCAACTCCGCAGGTACCTGGCGGCCGTCACCCGGACTCCCAGCTGACCCAGGCCGTGTCGGCCGTGGCGGCGAGGCTGGGCATCGCGCCCGCGACTTTGCGCACCTGGGATCGCCGCTACGGGTTGGGCCCATCGCAGCACGCGACCGGCAGGCACCGCCGCTACGCCCCTGACGACGTGGCGCGGCTGATCCTGATGACGCGGGGGCTGCGACACGGCGCCGCGCCCGCTGAAGCCGCCCGATACGCCCTGCAGGCTGACGCGGCGGCACTCGCCGCGCTGGCCGCCGAGGCGGGCCTCGACAAGCCCCCCGCCCCGCCGATGGACGTACCCGGCCTGCCGGAGTTCCTGCCCCCAGCGGCCAGCGGGGTGGTCGTTGCACTGGCGCTGGCGGCTCAAGCGCTTGATGCCCGAGCGATGCAGCGTCAGTTGATCGACAGCATCGCCGATATAGGTGTCGCCGAGGCGTGGGAGTCGGTGATTCGGCCGGTGCTCGGCGCCACGGGTGCGCGGTGGGCGGCCACCGGCGTAGGGGCAGAGGTCGAGCACGCGCTCAGCGAGTGCGTCACCTCGGTGTTGTCGCGGGTCATGCTGGAGTCGACCGGGGAGTCCTCAGGTGCTGCGGTGCTGCTTGCGTGTGCACCTGGCGAGTTCCACTGCCTACCGCTGCGGGTACTAGGGGCACTACTGGCCCAGCAGGCGGTGCCGGTGATCCTGCTCGGTGGCGACATCCCCTTACCCGCCCTGTCTGCGGCGGTGCACACCGGTAAGCCGGCGGTGGTGTTCCTCTGGGCGCAGATGGACCGCAGCGCCGACCCGCACCTCGTCGATCAACTGCCGGACGCTCGCTACGTCCTTGGCGGTCCGGCGTGGAACGACGCGCCGCCTGCGGAAGTTCGGGTGGTACGCCGCCTCACGGACGCCCACGACGCCCTGCTTGCCCTCGCGCAGCCACCTGACACCGCTGGCGGCCAGCGGTCGGGGCGATAGGTGGCGAGTGGGGATTGACGGCCTCGCCCGGAAAATCTTGCTCACCCGGCGGCTGGCTTGGTGATGTGATCCACTGGACCTGCTTGCTGAAACGATTCCGACTCGATACGGGGCCAGGGGTTTCGATGAGGAGGGCTTCAAGGTCCCTAACGCAGGACAGCCCCAGCTGCAGATCGCGAAGTGGGCGATCCCCGTATTGACCGGCCCAAAGCGGCCGCGTAACAGAACCATCTTCGACAACAAGGAGTGAGACCCATGGCCGATTACCAAGCGAGTACCCAGCTGAGTGCCCCCGCCCAGCGCGCGTTCGACTATCTCAGCGACGTCAGCAACTTGCCCGCCTACTTCGATCGAATGACCTCCGCGCGACCAGGTGACGGCGAGACGGTGCAGACCACCGCCAAGAATCCGGACGGGACAGAGGTCGCCGGCGAGGCCTGGTTCCGCGTCGATACAGCAGCCAAGGCGCTGTCCTGGGGATCGGAAGGGCCCAACGACTACCACGGGCATCTGGAGGTTACCGGTGACGGCGACGGCAGCACGGTCACCGTCACCGTAAGCACGGTGCGGGCAGAGAATGATCAGATCCAGCAAGGCCTTGACCAAACGGTGGCCAACATTCGCCGCCTCACCGAAAGCGGCTGAGCACGCCGACTACATGGCGCCCGTTCCGCCGGTTCGATCGGTTGTCCCGCGCAGGAAAGTCCGAACGGCGGTGGCTGCGCGGCGTCCGGACACGAGTGCACCTTGGATGGAGGCGGTGTCGCGGTGGTCTCCGGCGATAAAGAGTCCGTCAGACAGGCGCGCGGGTTGGCGCAAGGTCAGTGGAGCGAGCATCGCCGGCAGCGCCTGTAGGATGGGGTAGGTGGCGACGTCCTGCCAGCGACGGGTGTCGACCCCATATACGAGTCCGGCCTGGTGGCGCGCCGCCTCGCGCGTCTCGCTGTCGGTGTGCGCGCCGAGAACGGTGGAGGCGATCAGTGCGCCGGCGGGCGAGTAGCGAGTAGGACGGCGCGACGTTGCTGATCACTGCGGTGTTGACAAGGGGGCCGCGGTGGTCGCCGTCCAGGTGCAGCAACCGGCGGTGGCTGGGTGGCTCCTCAGCCAGGTGATAGTAGGTGGTGAGCCCCCGCAGTGGCGGAGTCGGCAACCCGGCTAACGCGCAGCCCGTAGCCGGATCACCGGCGATCACGACGGCTCGGGCGGCGATGGTCCCCCGATCGGTGACGACAGCGCCAGGCCGCACGGCAGAGGTAGCGGTCGACAGGTTCAACACACCGGGCGGCAGCGCCGTGGCGAGCTGGTCGGGTAGTGCCTGCATCCCCTCAGCCGGCAGTGCCGGGGTGCCCCGCACGAATGCGCGTAGCAGCAGCTCCGCGAAGCGTCGGGAGCTGGTGAGCTGGTCATCGGCCAATACGCCGGCCAGGAACGGTTGCAGCACACGACGTTGCAGCTCACCGTCGAGTCCGCGCCGGCGCAGCTCCTCGGCGAGGGAGCGGTCTGCGGACCTCTTGATGCGGTTGGTCGGCCCGTAGCCGGTCTCGACAGCCCAGCGGAGCAATGCCAGCTTTTGCCGTAACGAGCCGACCGGGGCGCGGATCGTCCGCAGCAGCTGTGTGGGTTGGCGGCGCGGATCGGCCACGATGTGGCGACCATCGCCGATGGCGACGACAGCGCCGGCGTCGAAGCTTTGCAGGTTCAGCCCGGGTAGGTCGAACACGCGCTGCGCTTCGGGGTACGCGGGGTTGAACAGCTGAAAGCCGCGGTCGAGCTGAAGCCCGTCCTGCCGATCGGTCCGCACCCGTCCGCCGGGTGCGTCGACAGCCTCGAGCAGGGCGACGTCCACGCCGTCAGCAACCAGCTGGCGCGTCGCCGCCAGCCCCGCCAGGCCGGCCCCGATGACCACGACGTCGGCCCGCCGCGCAATGCTGTTCACCCGCCCAGGCTAATCACTTCGGGCCGTCGGCACCGAAGTGCGCAGCCGAGCACGACGGAGTAGTCAGGGCGCATGACGCGCCGCTGGCTGTTCGCCGATCAACTCGGGCCCCAGTTTCTGGATGACCCGGACCAACCGGTGCTGCTCGTCGAGTCGCGTCGCGTGCTCACCCGCCGCCGCTTCCATCGGGCCAAGGCGCACCTGGTGCTCTCCGCCCTGCGGCACCGGGCGGCCGAGCTGGGCGAACAAGCCATCTTTCTGCAGACCGACACCTACGGCGACGCGCTCGACCAGGTCAGTGACGAGCTGAGCGTGGTACAACCCACGTCGCACAGCGGAGACAAGTTCGTTCGCTCGCGCGAAATCCCCGTGGTCACGCAGGGGCGGGGCTTCGCCACCACACGCGACGATTTCGAGCAGTGGGCGGCCGGACGCAAGCACCTGCTGATGGAGGATTTCTACCGCTGGCAGCGACAACGCTTCGAGGTGCTGATGGAGGGCACCGACCCGGTCGGTGGTCGGTGGAACTACGACCACGACAACCGCCGGCCCCCGCCCAAGGTGGAACGCCTGTCGCTGGCCGAGCCGTGGTGTGCGGTGGAGGACGACATCGACGAGCAGGTCCGCGAAGACCTCGATCGCTGGCAGCGGGACGGACTCGTTGACTTCGCAGGCGAGGATCGACCCCGGTGGGCGCCAGCCACCCGCGGCGAAGCCGAAACCGCGCTGGAGCACTTTGCGCACCACCGACTGGCCGATTTCGGGCCGACCGAGGATGCCATGCTGGCCGCAGACCCGTGGATGGCGCACAGCGCCTTGTCCCCCGCCCTCAACCTCGGGCTACTGCACCCGCTGGAATGCGTCCACGCGGCTGAGGACGCCTACCACCGGGGGCAGGCACCGCTGGCGTCGGTGGAGGGTTACGTGCGCCAGGTCATCGGTTGGCGCGAGTACGTGTGGTCGATCTACTGGTACACCCCACATGACTACCGCCGTCGCAACGCGTTGGCGGCTGATCGCGAACTGCCAGCGTGGTTCGCCGACCTCGACGCCGATGGGCAGGTCACCGCACAGTGCTTGCGTTCGGTGTTGGCCGACGTGCGTGAGCGCGGTTGGGTGCACCACATTCCCCGGTTGATGGTGCTCAGCAACTACGCGATGCAGCGAGGGTGGAACCCGGCGGCGGTGACGGACTGGTTTCGCCGCAGTTTCATCGACGGCTACGACTGGGTGATGGTGCCCAACGTTGTCGGCATGTCCCAACACGCCGACAACGGGCTGATGGCCACCAAGCCCTACGTTGCCGGCGGCGCCTACATCAACCGCATGTCCGACTACTGCGGCAGCTGTCGGTACAACCCGAAGCAGCGAGTCGGCGACGATGCTTGCCCGTTCACCGCGGGCTACTGGGCATTTCTGGACCGCAACGCCGAGCGCTTGCGAGGCAACAACAGGATGGCCCAGCCACTGGCGGGGCTGAAACGCCTGGACAACCGCGAAGAAGTCGTGGCACAGGAACGCGAGCGGGCGGACGGGCCGCCCTAACGCGTCGGTCTGACGGGCGCTTCGGTGAGCGCGGTCGGCGATCGGCGGGCACGCTGGTCGAGTGCACGAGAGGCAACCACGATGACGGGGTTTTCCGGCGACGCGCTGCTGGGCGCCTTGCCCTGGATCGCCGGCAGCGTCGTGGTGCTGATCGCGGGCACCTTCATGCTCAGTATCAGGATCGGGCGACATAACGTGGTTGACACCGCGTGGGGCCTGCTGTTCGTGGGGGTAGGCATCGCCTCCCTCATTACCTCCCAGGGCCACGGCGACCCAGTGCGCCGTTGGCTGCTGGCCGCGATGGTGACCATCTGGGGACTACGCCTGGCCGTGCACGTCGGGCGGCGTGCGGTCGGCAAAGGCGAAGATCCGCGCTACGAGCAGCTGCTGAGCAAGGGCCACACCAACCCAACGGTGAACGCTGTCCTGAAGGTCTACCTCCCGCAGGCGGTCCTGGCTTTTCTGATCTCCGCGCCGCTGCAGGTGGGATCTTTCGAGTTTGGCAGCGTCGGCGTCCTCGGCATCGTCGGCGTCCTTGTCTGGGCTGTAGGGCTGTTCTTCGAAGGCGTTGGCGACGAGCAGATGGAGCGGTATAAGGAATGGAAGAAGACCCAGCTCACCGAGGAGGTCAAGGGCAGCGTCATGGACAAGGGGCTGTGGCGGTTCACGCGCCACCCCAACTACTTTGGTGACGCCTGCGTGTGGACGGGCATCTTCCTCGTCAGCGCCGAGCGCTGGCCGGGGGTGCTCACCATCCCTGCTACCGCCATCATGATCTACCTGCTCACCTTCGGCTCAGGCAAGCGCAACCTCGAACGCAGCATGGTCAAGCGCCCCGGGTATCCGGAATACATGAAGCGCACCAGCGGCTTCGTCCCGCTCCCGCCCAAGAAGGATCCCGCAGGGCCCGCGGCCAAGCAGCCCGATCCGGCGGACATCAGCATCGTCAAGCGGTGAACGGTCAGCGCGGACCGGTTGCAGCTGAGCCGCCAAGGGACGCCAGCAACCCGATGAGCTGAGCGCGCAGACCGGCGTGGTCGGAAACCGCGTCCGCGAGCAACGCATCGGCCTGTTGAATAGCGACGAGCTGTTTATGCACCGCGCGGCCGGATTCGGTGATCTCCACCAGGTTGCGCCGCCGGTCGGCAGTGTCCACGCCGCGAGTGACAAATCCTTTGCTCTCGAGCCGCTCTTCCTGATGACCCGAGTGCGCGAAGAGGCAATGCAGCACGGCACGTCGGGAGGTGTTCGGCGTGGCCTCGCCGTCACCGGCGGGGTGATCACCTCCGCCGGGATCGTGCTGGCCGCGACCTTCGGCGCGCTGGCGGTAATTCCAATCCTGTTCCTCGCCCAGATTGCGTTCATCGTCGCCTTCGGCGTGCTGCTGGAGACCTTGATCGTGCGGTCCCTGCTGGTCCCGGCAACCCGCTCGGCCGACGTCAGCATCCTCGAACGCTCTACCAAGGAGACACCATGACCACGTCAGGGTCCATCAACGACACCGCTGAGCGCACCATTCTTATCACCGGAACGTCGACGGGGATCGGCCTGGCCACTGCCGTGGCGGCCGCGCGAGCCGGGTGGAGGACGGTGGCCACCATGCGCGACCCCGGCAAGGCAGCCGCGCTGCGCTCGGCGGCCGACGCGGCGGGCGTCACCGTCGACGTACGCGCACTCGACGTCACCAACCCTGACTCCATCGCCACGTGCGTCGAGTCCGTCGTCGCGGACCTGGGCCACCTCGACGCGGTACTCAACAATGCGGGGGCGGCACACGTCGGCACCATCGAGACTGACGACCTCACCGCTGTCCGCGCCTGCCTCGAGGTCAACTTCTTCGGAGTCGTCCGACTGTCCCAGGCGGTACTGCCCCATCTGCGGGCCGCACACGGGCGCCTCGTCACGGTCACCAGCATCGGCGGCGTCGTCGGGCAACCCTTCAACGAGGCCTAATGTGCGGCGAAGTTCGCCGTCGAGGGCTTCATGGAGCCCCTCGCCCCCGTCGCGGCCACCACCGGCGGCGGCGTCAGCGTCGTCGAGCCCGGCGCGGTGGCCAGCGAGTTCATCACCAACGCCCGCCTGGACACCCAGGTCTTGCTCGGTGCGGCCGGCCCCTACGCAGGCGCGCTGCGGGCTTACCTCACGCGGGTCAGCTCCCAGTTCGCCGGCAATGCCCAGCCCGCTTCTGAGGTCGCCAACATCATCGTTGCCCTGCTCGCCGCGGAGGAACCACCCTTCCGGGTGCAGACCTCCAACTGGGCGCGGCAGTTCGTGGCCACTAAACTCACCGACGTCGACGGCGCCGCCGTACAAGCCTTAACCACCCCCTGGGTCACCAGCTGAGAGAATCTACGATCGAGTGATGCCGACCCGAGCACCCGAGTCCGTCTGGGACTACCCCCGCCCGCCCCGCGCCGAGACCGTCGACCTACGCGTGGTGGTGCGGCACGCCGGCCTGACGGTGGTGGACACCCGCGATGTCGTGCGGGTCCTGGAGACGAGTCACCCTCCTACCTACTACCTGCCGCGCGCCGCGTTCGCCGAGGGCCTGCTCACCGCCGTCGACCGCCGCACCACGTGTGAATGGAAGGGCACCGCCCGCTATGTCGACCTGGTGGTGCCCGGGGCGAAACCGCTGCGCGACATCGGCTGGTGGTACCCCACCCCGGACCCGCGCTACCCCGAGCTCACCGACCGCGTCGCCCTCTACGCCGGCCCGCTCGACGAAGTAACAGTCGACGGTGAGCAGGTCCAGCCGCAGCCGGGGGGCTTCTACGGTGGGTGGATCACCACAGAGCTGG
>JAABUK010008857.1_pt1 | contig 13968 bp, 10 predicted proteins | sample 5559141 | NCBI WGS metagenome assembly JAABUK01 (sample SAMN10711869, study PRJNA513367) | rock metagenome | isolation source: Antarctica rocks | place: Antarctica: Victoria Land, Pudding Butte nord | collected 2016-01-03
TGGTATAGTGGAATTGCACGGCGCCCTCGGCGTCCTGGGTGATGCTGTCCACGTGGGCCAGCAGGTGCAGCGGCCCGGCATGCAGCCCGGCCTCCTCCAGCAGCTCGCGCCGGGCGCCGGCCTCGGCTGTCTCGCCGAGCTTCTGGGCGCCGCCAGGGATGCTCCATGCGCCCATGTTAGGGGGCTTGCCGCGGCGCACCAGCAGGACGGCGGGGCCGGGCCGCAGCATGACGACGCCCAGGCCGACCAACGGCCGGGCGGGATACTCACGGGCGCTCATGGTGCAGGTTTGGCCAACATGGTCCAGCACTCCGGCAGTGTCATGCAGCAAGCCGGACCGGGCTCGGCAAAGGCCGGCTGACCAAGTCGTCCAGACACCGTGCCGGGCTAGGTGTCAGCCGGTCCAGGGACGACCCCGCTACTCCCCGGTCACCGGTGCAACGCTGGCACAAGGGGTTGGCTGTCCAACCCTCGGGAGGCCTGGGCTTACATGGCTCGCTACAATCAGGCCACGCCGCTGTCAACGCAACGGCAGGAAGCAATATGTATGTTTCCGCGTAAATTTTAAACGAATGGCAATATTTTTTGGAATAACTATTGTCTTATAGCTTTGGAAGCGTATCGAACCGCTTGCGACTAAATTCATTGGTGGAGGGCTGTCATGAAGTTGTCCCGTCGTGCTGTGCTTGGCTCCCTGTTGTCCGCTCCGGCATTGCTGCGCTCTACCGGCGCCCGTGCTGCCGCACGCACCCTCAGGATCAGCCACCAGTTCCCAGGTGGAACGCTGGAGCAGGGCGACTTCCGCGACCGCCTGGTCCGCCGCTTCGCCGCCGCCGTGCAGGAGCGCACCCACGGCGCCTTGGGCTTCGAGATCCACCCCGCTGCCACCCTGATGAAGCCTGTCCCGCAATTCTCGGCCCTGGGCCGTGGCGCCCTGGACATGAGCGTGTTCCCCTTGGCCTATGCGGGCGACGAGATGCCGGAGGCCCGGATCGCCCTGATGCCCTGCGTGGTGACGACCTACGAGCAGGGCATGGCCTGGAAGACGCAGCCGATCGGCCAGGCGCTGACCAACGCGCTGAACCAGCGAGGCGTGAAGATCGTCACATGGATCTGGCAGGCCGGCAGCACCGTGTCCCGGACTGCGCCCTTGATTCGTCCCGAGGATCTGAAGGGCGTCACCATACGCGGTGGCTCGCACGAGATGGACCTGATGCTCAGGGCGGCAGGCGCCAACATCAGCACGGTCCTCAGCAACGGGATCTATGGCGCGATGCAGGCGAAGTCGCTGGATGCGGCGGTCACCAGCAGCAGCACCCTTATCAGCTCCAAGATGCCTGAGGTCGCCAAGGCCGTCACCGTCGGCGGCACCGGTAGCTTCTGGTTCATGTTCGAACCGCTGCTGATGTCCAAGCAGGTCTATGACTCGCTGCCACCGCCGCACCAGAAGGCGATTGACGAGGTCGGCGCCGAGCTGGAAGCCTTTGCCATGGCGGCCCGGGACATGGACGAGGCCGCGATAGACCAGTGGCGCACCCTTGCCGAGGCGACGGCCTGGAAGGACTTCTCCGGGCGCAGCGCCGAATGTGCGGCGCTCCTCCGGCTCGCGCAGGCGGTGGCCTGACTGCACCCGCCCACTCTCTATGTTGTGTCCAGCCAAAGCGCGGCGTGGCCCCCGGTTCAGCAACGGCCACCCGCCAATCGCTTGCGCCCACCCCCCCGCCCGGCGTATCCGTCCTACTAACCGTCACAGCGCGGACCATAGGAGGAACGCCCATGCCCATCACCCGCCGCACCGCCCTTGGCTCCCTTCTGGCCGCCCCGGCGCTGCTCCGCGCCACGGGCGCCCAAGCCGCCGCGCGCACCCTCAAGATCAGCCACCAGTTCCCCGGCGGGACGCTGGAGCAGGGCGACTTCCGCGACCGCCTCGCCCGCCGCTTCGCCGCCGAGGTGCAGAAGCGCACCAATGGCGAGCTGGCCTTTGAGATCTACCCCGGCTCCTCCCTGATGAAGACCGTCGCGCAGTTCTCGGCGCTGCGCCGGGGCGCGCTGGACATGACAATTTATCCCCTGGCCTATGCCGGCGGCGAGGTGCCAGAGGTCAACATCGGCCTGATGCCCTGCCTGGTCACCACCTATGAGCAGGGTATGGCCTGGAAGACCCAGCCCATTGGCCAGGAGTTGGTGAACCTGCTGGACAAGCGCGGCGTGAAGATCATCACCTGGGTCTGGCAGGCCGGCGGCACTGGCTCCCGCGTCACGCCAATCGTGCAACCCGACGACGTGAAGGGCCAGAAGATACGCGGCGGCTCCCGCGAGATGGACCTGATGCTGAAGGCCGCCGGCGGCATCATCAGCTCGGTCCCCAGCAACGAGATCTACGCCGCGATGCAGACGGGGTCGCTGGACGCCGCCGTGACCAGCAGCACCAGCATCATCAGCTTCCGGCTGGAGGAGATCGCCAAGGCCGTCACCACCGGCCGTACCGGCAGCTTCTGGTTCATGTTCGAGCCGCTGCTGATGTCCAAGCAAGTGTTCGATTCGCTCCCGGCGGAGCAGCAGAAGGCCATCACCGACGTCGGAACCGAGATGGAGGCCTTCGCCCTGCAGGCCGCCCGCGACGACGACGAGGAGCTGGCGCGCGTCTTCGCCAAGGTCGGCGTGACGGCCCGGGACATGGACGCGGCCGCCATCGGCAAGTGGAAGGATCTGGCCCAGGGCACCGCCTGGAAAGACTTCGCCGACCGCAACGCATCCTGCGCCGGGCTGCTGAAGCTGGCCCAGGCGGTCGCCTAGCGGCATGAGCACGCACGGGATAGACGCGGCCTCGGGCGCAATCCCGGAGGCGGATGTCCCGCGGCGGGGCGTGCTGGGCACGGTGCAGGCCGGGTTGGACGGGATCAACGCTTTAATGGCCGTGCTGTCGGCCATCGCCATCGCCACAGCCGGGCTGGTGCTGACGTGGGAGGTCGCGGGGCGATACTTCTTCAGCATCCCCAGCGACTGGCAGGACGAGCTGAGCACCTTCCTGCTGATCGGCGCCACCTTCGCCTCGGCCGCCTGGATACAGGCCCGGCGCGGCCACGTGGCGATTGACGCGCTGTCCCACCTTCTGTCCCCCACGGCGGACCGCGTGCGCGGCATCCTGGCGGACGCGCTGAGCTTCCTGTTCGTGTCCTTCTTTGCCTGGAAGAGCATCACCTTGCTGCTTGAGGCGCTGGCGGATGGGCAGACCACGCCGTCCGCATGGGGGCCGCCGCTGTGGATACCCTATGGCTGCATGTCCGCAGGGATGGTGCTGCTGGCGGTGCAGTTGCTGCTGCAGGTGCTGGCCAGCCGCCACCGCGACAGCCAGCCCGCGCACCTCGCGCCGTCCCCGCACTAAGAGACCCTCATGGACACCTTGCAGATCGGCCTGATGTATGGGGGCGCAACGCTGGCCGCCCTGTTCTCGGGCATGCCCATCGCCTTCGCGCTCGGCGGCGTCGCCGTAGTGTTCATGATGCTGTTCATGCCCGGCGCGTCGCTCGATACGGTGGCGCAGAACGTCTATGAGGAGCTGGCCAGCATCACCCTGCTGACCATCCCGCTGTTCATCCTCAAGGGTGCGGCCATCGGCAAGTCGCGGGCGGGCAAGGACTTGTATGACGCCCTGCACACTTGGATGCACCGGGTGCCCGGCGGCTTGGGCGTTGCAGTCGTCCTGGCCTGCGGCCTGTTCGCGGCGATGGCCGGTAGCAGCCCGGCGACCTGCAGCGCCATCGGCAGCAGCGGCATCCCCGAAATGCGGCGCCGCGGCTACTCTCCCGGCTTCGCGGCCGGCCTCGTGGCGGCCGGCGGCACCCTGGGCATCCTGCTCCCGCCCTCAATCGTGCTGATCCTGTATGCCGTCGCAGCGGAGCAGTCGCTGGGCCGCCTGTTCCTGGCCGGAATCGGACCTGGCGTGCTGCTGCTCGGGCTATTCTCCACCTATGCCGTGGTGCGGTGGAAGCAGGAGTTCGGCCGCGCCACGCTGTCCGCCGCCGGCGGCGCCGCACGGAGCGAGATACTGCGCCAGGACACCTACTCCCTCAAGGACAAGCTGGCGTCGCTGCCGCGCGTGCTGCCCTTCCTGGTGCTGCTGACCGGCGTGATGGTGGCGCTGTATGGCGGCATTGCGACGCCCAGCGAGACCGCCGGGCTGGGCGCCGTGCTGGCCCTGGCCCTGATCGCCGTGGTGTATCAGGCTTATCACCTGGGCGACCTCAAGCCGATCTTCGCCGGCACCCTGGGTGAGAGCGGGATGCTGCTGCTGATCATCGGCATGAGCCTGCTCTACAGCTACGTCATGAGCTACCTGCACATCAGCCAGGGCGCGGCCGGCTGGATCGTCGGGCTGCATTTGTCCAAGTGGATGCTGCTGTTCGCCATCCTGGTGCTGGTGGTGGTGCTGGGGTTCTTCCTGCCGCCGGTCAGCATCATCCTGATGACGGCGCCGATCATCCTGCCGCCGCTGCGGGAGGCCGGGTTCGACCTGATCTGGTTCGGCGTGGTGATGGCCGTCGTGATGGAGATGGGGCTGATCCACCCGCCGGTGGGCCTGAACATCTTCGTCATCAACCGGATCGCGCCCGACATCGGGCTGGGGCCGATCATCTGGGGGACGCTGCCCTTCGTGGTGCTGATGGCGGTGGCGGTGGTGATCCTATCGGCCGTGCCGGGGATCGCGATGTGGCTGCCGACATTGGTTTACGCGAGATAGGTGCATCCGCTCGCAGGTTCGGCTAGATTCTCGTCATGAGCAAAGCACAGCTAATGCCCGATATAGATGACGATGCGGCCGAGACGGAAGCTTTGCGCCGCGCTACCGAAGATGCTCGGAGGGACCGTCGCGGCTTGCCTCATTCCGAGGTTCGGGAATGGCTGGTCCGCATTGCGGCGGGCGACTTCAGCGCCAAGCTTCCTCCACCGCGCGACCTTTGATTGTTATTTGGCGGGGGCGGGCGCTCTCCGACCTCAGCAGGATCGTTGATCGGATCGTGGAGGAGAACCCGTTTGCAGCGCGGCGGGTAGCACGGGACCTCGTGACTGCCGGTAACAGTTTGGCCTCGTTTGCGCGTCGGGCACGGCTGGGCCACATCCCGAACACACGTGAGTTGATCCTGATGCGGCCCTACGTGATCGTCTTCGAAATCAATGAAGATCGCGTTGAAATACTTCTCATCTGGCACGCTTCCAGGACCGTCCCTAACACCTCCTGACGCAAATCATCCAGTCGTGCCTTGCACCGCACCATCGGCACGGCGATGCTCCCGTAATGGACATCCACCTCTTCGACGCGGTCGTTATCGGCGCCGGGATCGCAGGCGCAGCCGTCGCGGCCCACCTGGCCGGCGGCCGTCGGGTTGCGCTGATCGAGGCAGAGGATGCGGCGGGCTATCACACCACTGGACGTTCCGCCGCGATCTGGGTACTGAACTACGGCCCGCCGGACATAAGGGCGCTGACCGGCCTGTCGCGGGCGTTCTTCGAGGCCCCGCCGCCGGACTTTGCCGCCACCCCGATCCTGAACCGCCGCCCCGTCCTGTTCCTGGCGCCGCCTGAGCAGGGGGGCAGCCTGGACCGGCTGCTGGCCACCGGCGTCGGCATCCGCGAGATCCCGGTCAGCGAGGCCGCCGCCCTCCTGCCAGCCCTGCGCCCCGGCTACGCCACCCGGGCTGCGGTCGAGGACGACGCCTTCGACATGGACGTGGCCGTGCTGCACCAGGGCTTCCTGCGCCAGCTCCGCATCGCCGGCGGCGCCCTGGCACTCCGCAGCCGGACCGGACGGATTGAGCGGCAGGGTGCCCGCTGGCACGTCCAGACATCCGGCGGCGACAGCTTCGCCGCCCCGGTCGTGGTCAACGCCGCCGGCGCATGGGGCGACGAGGTGGCGCAGCAGGCCGGCGTCGCCCCGCTCGGCCTGCAGCCCAAGCGCCGCACCGGCGTCATCATTGACCCGGCGCCCTGGCAGCCCGCACCCTGGCCCATGGTCCAGGATGCCGACACCACCTGGTATGCCCGGCCCGAGGCGCGCACCCGGCTGATGGTCAGCCCCGCCGACGAAACCCACATGCACCCGCACGACGTCGCCCCCGACGAGATGGACGTGGCCGTGGCGGTGGACCGGATGCAGCAGGCCTTGGACATCGGGGTCCGCCGGGTCGAGCGCTCCTGGGCCGGGCTGCGAACCTTCACCCGCGACGGCAGCCTGGCCATCGGCTGGGACGCGTTGGCGGACGGCTTCTTCTGGTGCGTGGGGCAGGGGGGATACGGCATCCAAACCTCCCCGGCCGCCGGGCGGCTGGCGGCGGACGTGATCGCAGGGCGGGACCCCGGCCCGGCGGGCGCAGTCTTGCCGGCGATCAGCCCGCGCCGCTTCACCCTGCAAGCGGCATAGGCGCCACCATGGCCGTCCTGGACGAGATGGTGGACGGCCGCGGCGGCATCCGCCCGCATTGGCGGCCCGTGCTGGGCGTGCTGTCCTCCATGGACCCCGGCCAACTGAACGACCGCGCCACCCGGCTGGCCCGCGCCGCCGAGGAGGAGGGCGCGGCCCCGTCCTGGCGCCTGGACCCCGTGCCCTTCCCGATCGCCGCGTCCGAGTTCGCCGACCTGGAACGGGGCCTGTGCCAGCGCGCCAGCTTGCTTGAAGCCGTGCTGGCCGACCTGTACGGCCCGCAATCCCTGCTGGCCGACGGCACCGTGCCGCCCGCCCTGGTGTTCGCCAACCCCGGCTTCCTGCGGGCCTGCCGCGGCAGCCCGGCGCCGGCAGGACGCTTCCTGCAAGCCTATGCCGCGGACCTCATACGCAGCCCGGACGGCCAATGGCGCGTGCTGGCCGACCGCACCGGCGGCGTGCTCGGCATCGGCTATGCCCGGGAAGCCCGGCGTCTGCTGGCCCGCGTGCTGCCGGAGCTGTTCCGCTCCACCCAGGTTCGCCAGCTCCGCCCGTTCTTCGAGGCGTGGCAGGACGCCCTGCTTCACTCGGCCTCGGGGGGCGGCCGGGTTCCGTTCATAGCGCTGCTGACGCCCGGCGTCACCGACCCGCACTGGGCCGAGCATTTGGCGTTGTCCCGCGACCTGAACTGCGCCCTGGTGGAAACCCGCGACCTGACCGTCCGCGGCGGCGCCCTGCATCTGCGGACCCTGCTGGGATTGCAGCCGGTGGACCTGCTACTGCGCCGCCTGCCTGGCGACGCAATAGACCCGCTGGAGCTGCACGCCCCGGGTCCCGGCATCGCCGGCCTGCTGGACGCCGCCCGGACCGGCAAGGTCCGCATCCTGAACCATCCCGGCACCGCCCTGGTCGAGGCGCCGGGCCTGGCTGCGATCCTGCCCAGCCTCAGCCGCCGGCTGCTGAATGAGCCGTTGCGCCTGGCGACGGTTCCTACGGTCTGGCTGGGCGACGACGGGATGCAGCATCTGGTATCCCAGGCATACCGCCGCTGGTCCATCCGCCCGGCGATGGACCCGCACCGCCCGCCGGTGCCGTTGTCCAGCCTGTCCGCCGAGGAGCGCCATGCCCTAGGCGACGCCATCGCCGAGCGGCCCTGGGATTACGCGGCCTGCACGCATATCGAGCCTTCGGTTGCGCCGTGCTACGGCGGTGATGGGCTATCGCCGCGCCCGGTGGTGCTGCGGCTGTTCCTGATGCACGACGGCCAGCGCTGGGTGATGATGCAGGGCGGCCTGGCGCGCGTGCTGCGGGACGGGGAGCACGTGACGGACGCCCTGCCCGCCGGCGCCCTGTTCAAGGATGTTTGGGTGTCCACCCAGGAACGTGCCGAGATACGCGGGCCGCAGCCGGTGCGCCAGCCGCCCGTCGCCATCCGCCGCAGCGTCGGCGACCTGCCCAGCCGGGTGGCGGACGACTTCTACTGGCTGGGCCGCTACGTCGAGCGGCTGGACGTGCAGGCCCGGCTGGCCCGCGCCGGGCTGCTGCGCAGCGCCCGTGGCGCGCCACTGCCGCGGGAGATGGCGGAGACCGCGCTGCTTCTGACCTGCCTTGCCCAGGTCGGCATGGCGGATGACGAGGACGGCAGCGCCTTGCCGGCGGCCGTGCGGCTTGCCCTGGCGCCAGACGGCGCGGCGTCGTCCGGCCTGTCCAATGCCCTGCTCCTGACGGAGTCGCTGCGCGACCGGATGACGCCGGAAACCTATGCCGCGCTGACCCACGCCCACCGCGAGGCGCGGGCCGACATGGAGGCCGCGCTGCACCCGCGCCAGGGCGGCGCCCGCATGGACAGCCCCGGTGTGGACAGCCTGATGCACGCCATGACCGGGCTGCAGCGCCTGGCAACTACCCTCGCCGGGCTGGCATCCGAGGGCATGGTGCGCGGCGGCGGCGGCCTGTTCCTGGACCTGGGCCGGCGGATCGAGCGGGCCTACCTGTCCACCCAGATGCTGGCGGCGGTCCTCGGCCAGCCCGTCGCGCGCATGACCGGCACCCTCCAACTGCTGCTGGAGCTGTGCGACAGCGCCATCACCTACCAGAGCCGCTACATGTCCGCCTTGCAATCCGCACCGGTGCTGGACCTGGTGCTGGCGGACCAAGACAACCCGCGCGCCCTGGCCTTCCAGTTCGCGCAGGCCGCCCGGCTGCTGCACCAGGCCGGCTGCGGACTGCTGGCTGCAGAGGCGGAGGCGCTGGTGCAACGTACAGGGGACCTGGTGGACGAGGTGCTGCGTGCGCCCGACCCGGCGGCTCGGGCCGCCTCGCTGCCAGACGAGCTGCTGTCCCTGGGTGCCGGCACGGTTGCGCTATCGTCCGGCATCGGTCGCCGCTTCTTTGCTCTGCTGCCCGCGTTGCAGTCGGTCGGGTTCGAGGTGGCTTAGACGTGTTAACGCTTTCTATGCCAGGTATGGCCGATGATGACAGGGGCGGTATAGGTATAGCACGGCGATGATCCTACAGGTTCTGCACACCACAGCCTACGATTACGCCAACCGGGTGGAGCTTGCGTCGCACCTGCTCCACCTGCGCCCGCGCGACCTGCCGCAGCAGCGCGTCCTGCGCTTCGACCTGACGGCGGAGCCGGCGGCCTCCCGCACGACCTGGGGCACCGACCACTACGGCAACCCCGTTATCTGGCTTTCCATGGACACGGCCCATCATGCCCTGCGGCTGACGGCCACAAGCCTGGTTGAGGTCCTGCCCCGCACGACCCCCAACCCGGCCGCCACGCCGGCATGGGAGCACGTGGCCAGCCAATGCCGCCGGCACGCCGCGGCGGCGGACGTGGCAGAATTCAGCTTCTGCAGCCCAAAGGCGCCTACCCTGGCGGAGGCCGGAGTATGGGCTGCGCCCAGCTTCCCGCCAGGCCGGCCGGTGCTGGCGGGGCTGCTGGACCTGATGGCGCGGATCGGACGGGAGTTCCGGTTCCAGGCCGGCGTCACCGGCGTCGGCACCACGGTGGCCCGCGTGCTGGAGTTGCGTGCCGGGGTTTGCCAGGATTTCGCCCACCTGATGATCTCGGGGCTGCGCTCCCTCGGGCTGCCGGCCCGTTACGTGTCCGGCTACATACGCACCCGCCCGCCGCCGGGGCAGCGGCGGCTGCGCGGGGCGGACCAGTCTCACGCCTGGGTGGGCTGCTGGCTCGGGCCGAAGTGGGGGTGGATAGACCTGGACCCGACCAACGACCTGATCGTAGGCGACGAGCATGTCGTGCTGGGCTGGGGCCGGGATTACCTGGACGTCAGCCCGGTGCTGGGCATCCTGCTGGGCGGCGGCGAACACACGCTGGACGTCGGCGTGGATATCGAGCCGGTGGACGAGGCGGCGCAGCCCGGCGGCGGCTGGTCAGGCGATCACCCCAGGTTCGTAATCGCCAAGTAGGCGTTGCCGCCGCCCCGGCCCCATCAGGACGGAGCATCCGCCGGCGGCGTGACCCCTAGCCCACGCCCAGTCGCAACCAGCGCGGCCCATGTCTCCGCCTGCAACGGCACCCCGTTGCGCAGGCGCGCCTCGCGCGTCCGCGCCTCCATATCGCCGGGCACAAGCACCTCGCCCCCAGCCTGCGCCGGGCGCGACGCACGGACATACTCCGCAAAGTCCCGCGCCGTAGCCGCGAAACCCGCCCCCCCAAAGTGTCCGGGATCGAGGTAGATCGAGACCATCCCATTGACGATGCCCCCGCGCTTGCCCTCCGCAAGCGGCCCGGCCGTCGGGCTGCCGGCCAGGCATCCCGCCAGGATCTCGCACATGAAGGCGATGGCGGACCCCTTGTGGTCGCCGAATGCCCGCAGCGCCCCGGTCCCATTGCCGGGGTCACGCACCGGCGAGCCATCAATCGGCCCATACAGCACCGTGGGATCACCCGACATCTTGCCGTCCGGGCCGATCAGCGCGTCGGGCGGGATCGGCTTGCCGCCGTTGCTGGCGACCATCACCTTGCCCTCCGCGACCAGGCTGGTCGCAAAGTCCAGCAGCAGCGGCGGAGCGCCGTCCGGCTGCGGCACCCCGATGCACATCGGGTTGGTGCCGAACCGCCGCTCCGTCCCGCCAAACGGGGCCACGACCTCGCCCATGCCGACGTTCACGAAGTGGATGCTGACCAGCCCGGCCTCCGCCGCACGCTCCGCCCAATCGCCAATCCGCCCGACGTGCCCGCTGTTCCGCAACGTCACCACCGCCAGCCCGGCGGCACGCGCCTTGCTGATGCCCAGGTCCACCGCGATCGGGCCGATGGTCTGGCCAAAGCCGAAATTGCCGTCCAGCACGGCGTGGGTGGCGCTTTCCACTACGACGGTCGGCTGCTGCCCCGCGCGCACCCGGCCCATGTCCAGCCATTGCACGTAGCGCGGCACCCGGATCACGCCGTGGCTGTCGTGCCCGGCCAGGTTGGCGCTGACCAGGTGCAGGCCGATCCGCCCAGCTTCCGCCGCATCGCATCCCGCGGCCACGAAGATCTCGGCGATGAAGCTTCGCAGCGTGTCCGCCTTCACCGCGACCGTAGGCAGGGCGTCCATCAGCGCGCCGCCCCCGCGATGGCCTGCGCCGTCGCACGGTAGAACGCGTTGTCGGTGGGGGTGATCGTCATCTCCGCCATGCAGGTCCGGGCCGGCATACGCGCGGCGAACACCGCGGCGTCGGCGATGTCCTCGGGCTGGATCATGATGGCACGCTCCTCCGCGCTGGGCGGGCGCGGGCGGCTGTCCAGGATCGGCGTCGCGACTTCGCCGGGGTTGATGCACACGCTGCGTATGCCGTGGATGCCCTCCTCCGCATTGATCGTGGCCGACATGGCGCGCGCCCCGTGCTTGGACGCGGTGTAGGCCGGCCCCGACACGGCGAAGATGCCGGTCCCAGCGACCGAGGCGACGTGGATCAGCAGGCCGCTCCCCCGCTCCCGCATCGCCGGCAGCACCGCCAGGCTGCACAGGAACGGACCCTTCAGGTTCACGTCCACAACGGCCGCCATGTCCGCCGGCGACAGCTCGCCCCAGTGGCGGCGGCGGGAGTTGGTGCCTGCGTTGTTGACTAGGATCTCCACGTCGCCCATCGCCGCGGTGACCGCCAGGTGCGCCTGCGTGACCTGGTGCGCGTCGGACACGTCCGCCATCGCCAGGGTGGCGCTGCCGCCCGCGTCCTCCACCTGGCGCATCGTCTCCGACAGGCTCTCCCGGGACCGTCCGGTGAGCGCCAGGCGGCAGCCGGCGGCGGCGAAGGCCAGCGCCATAGCACGACCGATGCCGGTGCCGGCGCCGGTGATCCAGACCGCCTGGCCCTTGAGGTCCTGCATCATACAACAGCTCCGTTCTCATCCATCAGGTGCATGGCGTTCATGTCGGCCAGCAGCGGCAGCGGCTGGCTGGGCTGCGCCCCGGTGTCCGGCGACGCGCGCGCCACCACCGGGACGCCCGCGACCGCAAAGTGGACCAGGGTTTCCATCCCCATCGGCTCCACCACATCCACCGTGGCCATAAGCGGCGCCAACCCCGGCCGGCCGGCGTCGCGCGCGTCCGTCAGGTGCTCCGGCCGCAGCCCCAGGATCATGCCGGCGCCGTTATGCGCGGCATAGCGGTCCAGGCGCGAAGGCGGGATCGGCAGGCTCTGCCCGTCCGCAAGCCGCACCGCCCCGTCTGCGACGCGCACCGGCAGGAAGTTCATGCCGGGGCTGCCGATGAACCCGGCGACAAAGCGCGTGCGCGGCCGGTGATACAGCTCCTGCGGCGGCCCGACCTGCTCGATCACGCCGCCGTTCATCACCACGACGCGGTCGGCCAGGGTCATGGCCTCCACCTGGTCGTGCGTGACGTAGACCGTCGTGGTGCGCACGGTCTGATGCACCTTCTTGATCTCGGTCCGCATCTGCACCCGCAGCTTGGCATCCAGGTTGCTCAGCGGCTCGTCGAACAGGAACACTTTGGGGTTGCGCACGATGGCCCGCCCCATCGCCACCCGCTGCCGCTGGCCGCCGGACAGCGCCTTCGGCTTGCGCAGCAGCAGCGGGGTGATGTCCAGGATGCGCGCCGCCTCCTCGACCCGCGACGCGATCTCGGCCTTCGGCAGCCCGCGCAGCTTCAGCCCAAACCCCATGTTGTCGCGCACCGTCATGTGCGGATAAAGCGCATAATTCTGGAACACCATGGCGATGTCGCGGTCCCGCGGCGGCACGTCGTTGACCCGGCGCCCGCCGATCCAGATCTCGCCGCCGCTGATCTCCTCCAGCCCCGCGATCATCCGCAGCGTCGTGCTCTTGCCGCACCCGGACGGCCCCACGAGCACCACGAACTCGCCATCGGCAACCTCCAGGTCAATGCCCCGCACGGCCATGACGCCGCCGTCATAAGCTTTCTCCACCCCGCGGACGGATACCTGCGCCATGGACGCCCCCCCTGCCGGCCTGTGCCGGCCGGGCCAGGCGACAATGCCGGGCGGGGACGCGTGCGGCAAGCCGGCACGCCCGCCTTCTCCCTCTCCCTCCGGGCGAGGGCCGGGGTGAGGGGGCGGGCAAGCGCTGTCCTCGCGTGCATGGGGCCACGTGCCATCGGCGCTGGCGATACTCCGCTCCGCACCCAAGACCCCCTCGACCCCAACCCTCTCCCTCCGAGCACGGCAATCGCATTCGGCAGGCCCGGTGACCGCGAGGGTGTGCATTTTCGCCATGCAGAGTGGCGCGATGCCGTCACTCTTGATCCAGAGTCCCTCGTTTGCGGAACACGCTTGCGGGTGTGTGTGGGTTCTAAACGTGGGTTTAGAGTTCATACACCCTGGCCCCAGCCTGTCTGCCGGCTGCCACATCGGCTTACGATGCCTGTCAGCAGCTAGGAGCTTCCCTCGTAACATATCCAGCTTTGGCATCCATCCGCCAGCAGCTCGCCTTCCTGGCCGAGTTGGACCGGCTCAAGTCGGTGGTCCGCCAATCTCCACTGGTTGATCGAAGCCGAAAAGAGAGCTCGGCCGAACACTCCTGGCACTTGGCGATGTTCGCGTTCGTGTTGGTTGATAGCGTCCCCGGCGCGGACGCCTTGTACGCGGTGAAGCTGCTGCTGATCCACGACATCGTGGAGATCAATGCTGGCGACGCGCCAATCCACGTTGCAGGCAAGGACAAGGCGGCACTTGAGCAAGCTGAGCAGCAAGCGGCTAAACGAATATTCGGCCTGCTTCCAGCGGAACAGGGGAAGGAGTTGCTGACACTATGGAACGAGTTCGAGGAGGCACGGACGCCGGCAGCCCGGTTTGCTGAAGCGTTGGACCGGTTGCAACCCTTGTTCCTGAACACCTTGACCGACGGGGGGAACGTGGACGGAAAACGGCATCACGGAGCAGCAAGTGATGGAGCGATACGGACCGACCATCGAGGCCGGGTCTCCTCTCCCTTCGTGCCAATGATGATGAGACATCGTCCCCCCGGAAGTTTAGCCTTGAGGGTGCTGAAGGATCATCTTGCTCATGCCCATGACACAGACCCCGATCGACGCCGAGGCGGGTGCTGCCACGAA
>JAABUK010008859.1_pt1 | contig 13967 bp, 10 predicted proteins | sample 5559141 | NCBI WGS metagenome assembly JAABUK01 (sample SAMN10711869, study PRJNA513367) | rock metagenome | isolation source: Antarctica rocks | place: Antarctica: Victoria Land, Pudding Butte nord | collected 2016-01-03
GGTCATCTGCAGCCATCCATCAGAATAATGATGCCAATGCACCTTGTTCCCAGCCGAATCTAAATTATGCGCATACTCCACCCCAACAACCCTCAAAGGGTCAAAACCGGAGGTGAAGACAGCAGGTGGTACGCCCGCCAGATTCTCAAGACTCTGCATACCTGGCGAGATATACTCGAGTGCAGGCGTGACGCCTCTAGGCAGATAGTGATCTTCAAATGGAAAGATCCACTGCACTCGAGATAAAACCCCGTTTTTTTTTCGGTAGCGGCTGGGGTGTCGAAAGGGATTGTAGCTTCGGAGTACATCAATATTTGGACTGCTAGATTCGTCTTGCCTTCGTCTCTTCTTCGGAGTTCAATCGCTGCTGTTGTATTTCCGCCTGCTGAGTCGCCGCCGCCGCAGACTAGCTCGGTATCCACACGGCGAATTTTACACCTTCGCCGTGCAGCCAGTCAATCACTGCTGAGTACTCCTCGAGCTGGATTGGGTAGCGGAACTCGGCAGCGAGGCGGTAGTCGAAGGCGTATATCTAATACCAAATATCAGCACGTATGGGGATGGACCCATCAGAAGTCGACAAAAAATCGCCCACTCAAGCACCTGACTCCTCGGCGAGTGGTCTGAATCCATCTTCGAATTCTTCCAAACTGCCAACAGTGTATCCGCCTCCATGGAAGTAAACCAAAGCGACTGCTTTCCCTTCCTTCGTCTTGTCTTCTCCGGATTTCGGGTACAGCACTCGCACTGGAATTGTGCCGTGAGGGCCCCTTATCGCTGTGAATTCAACATCTGCAATCGGATGGACGTGCTCCTTGGAGAGGCCATGTATGCCAAAAACCTCCAAGTGATGCCGGCGCTCGTTGTGGAAATCACCTTCTCCTCCCAGATGCAGCGTTGCGTGGTCATGAAGAAATCTCTGGATCTCGGGTGAGAGTGTCGGACGTTCACCTGTCAGAGGATATCGAATTTGGGCATCTTGACTTGCATGTTCTCGATAGATTATGAGTAGCAAATGCAGACAACAGCGGACCTGCTCCTCTTCTATGAACCTTGCGGCCCGAACGGCCCTTCGCGTCGTCATATTGGCACCATTACCACGTCATGGGGAATGTACTACCTCGTGGGGAAGGATCCTTAAATCCACTACGAGTAGTAATGCCTATCTAAACGAATCTGATTTTGACGTAGTCGTGGGAGTAGATCAAAGAAATGACGAAGGTTTACATCAGAAGACGTTGATTTCAGTACGCATTCCACAGTTCCATGAATAGTACTGTAGCTTCGTCAGATTTAGCCACCAGCCAGAATTACATGACACCATAAAAATATTTCGAGTCATTGATGTTTCTTTGTAGAATCCCGCGAGCGACGAGATTGCATGTACCAAGGCTGGATTTCCCTTGATACTGACAGTTTCGAGAGATCATAGGAACGAATTAGACCTGATACAATGCCACATATCTACAATATATGGCAGATATGCGTAAGATTACTGCATTGTTGTGTACTCGGAAGACATCAAAATGTAGCGGCGCCAAGCCTTGGATGACTCCATCTCGCCGTCGGACCCCTCCCTCGATATAACAACAACTCCCCCATGGGGTTTTGGGCATCTACTGACGAGTATATTCTTGCTCATTAATTCGCTCGCGGCTTGTGTTACTCTGCACTCGATCTGCTGTACATACCTTGTAAAGCGTCTCTAACGGCCTTATATCTCGCGCGATGTCATCCTCCGGGCTATCTTTGGCCACATCTAAGAACGCGTGCACGCCCTCACAGACCCCGTCACCCTCTCAATCGCAGAGCGGATCTTCTCTTGGAGTCGAAAATCACACGCAAAGGCGTGCTGGGGGCTCAGGGAGCTTCGGTGCGGGGGCTACCTCCCGCTCCTCACCATCTGCTGGGAGGAACAATCAGTCACTTCGGAAACAACACAAGGGTCAACGACGGCCAAGGCTTGCGGATGAGGATGCTGCTGCTGAGTCCGTAAGCTGGGTCCTATGGCTGGCTACCCGTTTAGTTGCGGGATATGACTGACGCTCCGTCTTGCATAGGCGGCCATGCAGTCTACCAGTAGCCGGAAAGGGCGAACTTCCATCACCCACCTTATGAACTTTACATTACCTCCTAGACCTCAAAACTATCAGCAGTATTATTTTGGTCGCAATGCGAAGAGAAATCCTACTTGGGGATTGGGCTCTGGTTATCACGCTGCAGACAAGGCCAAGTAGGAACACCAAGCTACAATCTTCACGACGGATGCTTACTACCAACAGATACGTTCATGCCAATTACAGATTCATTGTCAATCCGAAAGGAGACTATCGGGCCCAAGCAGTGGATGCGGATGTACATCTAGATTGGAGCAACGTTCTACAGATAATTGTGTCTGCCCAGTCACAGTCAAGCAATTGCCCAATATGCTTGTCGACTCCGGTAGCTCCTCGGATGGCAAAATGTGGCCACATCTTCTGTCTACCATGTTTAATCCGATACATGCATTCATCTGACGAAGTGAACCCGACGCCCGAGAAGAAAGCAAGATGGAAGAAGTGTCCAATCTGTTTTGACAGCATATACATTTCAGAGACTCGACCAGTGCGATGGTTCACCGGACAAGAGGGGGAACGCCCCCAAGAAGGCGGCGATGTTGTCCTCAGACTTATCATGCGGCAGCCAGGCAGTACCCTTGCTCTACCACGTGATGGTGCGGAGGCTTTAGAAGATGCTGACGAAATTCCGTGGCACTTTGCCGCAGAAGTCATGGACTATGCGCGGGTAATGAAAGGTAGCGAGGATTACATGGCGGAACAGTACGAGAACGAGATCGAGGAGCTGCAGCAGCAGGAGAAAGAGGATGAGTTGATGTTCGGGGAGGAGACTCAATGGACGATGAAAGCAATTGCTTCCATTGCGGAAGCGAACGAGAAATCGAAAGCTTTAGGTAATCCTCCGAGTGCGCCGCAGCAGCCCAGTGACAAGAAACCAAGGCGACCGCCAATCAAGTTCCGAGAAAGTGAAGATGCACCAGACTTTTATCACATCCAACATGCTGCAAAGTCGGGCCCATCGCTCTCGAGAAGCCCCGCTCCTGTTCCTCCGAGTCAAAGATCAGGATCTTCCTTGGATCAGTCGCGGGAAGCAACATCAGCCAGCTCGGACGACGATGCCGCGTCTCAGACAACAGCCTTGACAGATTCCCAGGTCTCGATTGCCTCTAGGACAAATCCTTTCACAGCCCGTGGAGATCAGCCATCAGTCTATAGGCACCGTTACACTGAAAGGACAAGCACTGCTTCCAATCCTCATCACAACGAATCACATTTCTTTTTCTATGAAGCTCTTCTACACTACTACTTGTCGCCACTGGATATACGCATACTGAAGGCCGCTTTTGGAAATTTCGCTTCGTTCCCCACAACAATTCTCCCACGGGTCGAGCACGTTTCAACAGGTCACATCATCGATGATGAGCTTCGCCGACGTGCAAAATACCTTGCCCATCTTCCTCATGGCTGTGAAGTTGGATTCCTGGAATGTGATTGGACTGACGTTGTATCACCAGAAGTTCTTGAAGGCTTCACAGCCGAGATCGAGCGGAGGCGGAAAAAGAACCGGGAAAAAGAAGTCCGTGAGGAGAAAGAGCGTGTGAGAGCAGAGAAAGAGGAAGACGACAAACGATGGGCTGCCGCGCGAAGGCGGCGACCCACCCCTTCGCAGGATCTCATCTCAGAGGCAGAGTTCCAGCCCTTGTCCGAGCCTTCAGCTGCAGACTTCGCGGCTTCTTCACCACCGTGGTCCTCGTCAAGGACGCAGGGAGGCTCGGGGTTTGCCTCTTTGGCCTCCCCTTCCACTAGCCCAGTTGCCTCCAAGACCGTATGGGGCACGAGAATGATTGTGCCGGCCTCCCCAGCCATGCCTCCCATCTCCGATGAGCATGAAACATCGGAAAATGATGGCTGGTTGCAAGATTGGGAGCGAGATCTTCTAGGTGAAGAGGATTTGGTTGCTCAGATCGAGGCAAGCACCCTTGAGGTTGGTAGTTCGAAACAGGTAGTATCGAGTGGGAACAGTAAGAAGAAGAAGGGCAAGAAGATCACGTTGATGTCTACGAATGCGAGAAGAGGTGCTTGATGAAGCATGGTTGATACCCTTTTTGGTCATATGTATTTCACATAGCGCAGGTCTGGAATCCAGGTACAATGATCCCATATGTCAGACATGCGAGCTTCTTAGTCCTTGGTATTGATGCTTTCTCGGCTCCACACCCTATCCTCTGTACAGATGTTGGCTTGTCCTTTGAATCTTCTGTTAAAGTCATTGGTCGAATACCACCCTCTGTGATACTTCTGCCGGGCGACGAGCCTGAAGAGGTAAGGTTTCTTCAATAGAGCCTTTACAATGGCAAATTTGCGGCTTCGCTAAGTCCTGTCTGTAATGGCACGCTTTCTGCTCATCTACACACTCAGATATGTGAATCGGTCGGATAGTTGCCATCTTTTTATATTAATTCTGCGGTATATCGAGCATTAATAGACAAGTGTTTTTGGGAGTAGAAGCTTGATGACAGCATATCCCCTTCTCAAGCGAGTTCTGTACTGGCACACTATCTGCTCGAATGAATAGCTTAACACTTATTCATCCCGATATCTAACCCTTCTGACCCCGTTTTTCTACTTCGCTGAGTCAGAATTGTTGCCAATAGTCACTGGTAATCAAGTACAAAACCCCGACCTCCTCTGCACGACATCCTTGTAGTGGCGTACTTCCTGCTCAATAAAGGCTCGCACTGGCAGGCTTTCCGCTCATCTACACATCGAACATGCTTCTAGTACGGCTTTTCGTCCCTTCATGCGAAGATCCACGCTCCACTAGGTCGAAGGACAATATTAAAATTCCTAGGTTGACGGACGGGAGATACACAAAGTCACTATTTATCTAATGTAGAGCCTCACAATGCAACATTTCCTGCTATAGCAGGTTCTGTGAGGGGATGCTTCTTTCTCAAGTGCATACTCCAACATTTATTTGTCGAGCACATGGTACTCTACCGCGCTCATGTGAACTTTCACGCTCATCGGGATTGGCATCTATGTCAAGATCTGGTTATTTGAGTCGTATGGCAACTCTCGAGGGCGGTCGAAGAATAGCCAGCTTTGTGCTGAATCCTGCATCAAGGCTGTTACCCTGCTGGCTATGCCTGCTGCTTGCCGGCCAGATCGTGCGCTTCTTTTGGGTAATATGCTCTATTACAGTACAGAATTCGTCGCTCTTGAAGCTGCAAGCCCAAGATCTATCTGACGTCCACACGCCAGCACCTTCGCAATGCCTACGTCGCCACTCCAATTGCTGCTAATAAGCTATGCTGCCCGCTCTATGCCCCTCGCTATGCTACAGCAATGCAAATTCCGTCTCTGATAAGTCAAAGCAAAGTGCTAAGATCATGCAATCAATTCACTTCGTCCGCAAACACATACCTCCCACCACGCCTCAGCGCCTGAAAAAACCGCTCCTCCACCTTTTCCCTCTCCATAACCCGTGCAGCCTCCCTATTTTCCTCCTCCTTTTGCGTATTAGGGAAGTCAACATCCCACATCCCCGGGGGTGATCTAGCCCTTGAGTAACTTTGCCTATGCTTCCCATACAAATCAGCATATTCCTTCGTCTTAGCTTGCCACAATGTTTCCGTCCACTCCTCCGGTGACATCTTCTGCAATCGACGTTTGTCGCCATCCAAAAAGTCTTCCAAAATTCGCTGGTCAGCTTCATCAGCGCTCTCTCCTTGTTTCCGCACGGTCTGGTAACCGCTGTTTTCAACGAAGTTGCGCTGGTCTTTGCAGCGGTGGCAGTGGCGGTCTGTACAGCCACCCACGGCCCTCTTCTCGTCGTATTTGCGGATAGGCTCGTGGTAGGCAAAGGCGCTGTGGGCTGGGTTGGGTTTGAAGTCTTCGAGGCGAAGGCGGTGCAGAGGCCGCGCTCGGAGAGGCTCGTGCTCTGGTCGGGATTCTGATAGGTTGTCTAAGGAGGGTGCTTTGCGAAAGATCGGTTGAGGTGTAATCTTCTTTTTCATGGCCTTGGCTGAATTGCCTCTACCGTTCATCATTCTCTCTACGATTCTGGAGTCACTTTGAACAGACCTGCACTCTAGATGGTCTCTCGTTTCTACACTCCCAGCAGGCACACTCCGAGGGGTAGTGGGAAATCTGGACTTATCGTTCTGCACTGCTCGAGCATACGGCGTCCTCGACGTAGGGAAGAGACTTGCAAGATCGAGATTCTCAGACCCCAAGACAAATTTTGCAGGTGACGGTTCCGTCAACAGATTACTAAGTCGATGATGCACATCGGGTGCCTTGAATGTTATTTCAGAGGCTGTGTCAGTGCCGAAGTGCTTGCTCTTCGATTTCGCCGCGGCTGCACCTCGGTGATTGCTTGTAGCAACAGGGGCCTCTCCATCTTCGGCCAAAGCAGGCACATGCGCTGCACCACGATTACGGCGACTTGGAGGGACTAGTCGTTTTTGATGAGCAACATCGTCACTAGTCCTCGGCAAAACATGAGAATTTGGGTCTGCAGCTCGTAAGACAGGATTAACTAGCTCAGCCCTTCTCTGCTCACTTTCACGATGGCTCTTTGGTGTACCGAAGCGGTTGAGGCCTTCAGTAGCTGGCGTAGGGTACACTCTCGCAGGCGGTGACTTGCTGTCGAGATCTTCCTGCTTGGCTTCGAGTCGTCCAACGACTCGGTCATTGTGGGCCTGGAGCTGAGCTCTCTTTGCATGTTTGTGTGCTCTTCGTTCTTGCTCTGTTTCTCCAGAAAGTTGATAATCTCCGGAGTCTTTGATCAATTTTTGGGCGCCGTCCTCGGTCTTTACGTCTGAGCGACCATTTTGATGCCACTGTTCCTCTGCATTGTCCAGTAAATCATCCATACCTCCTTGATCGCCCTTGCCAGCTGGAAGTGGTGCCGGCAATGGTGGTCTTATCCAAAGTCTTTCCATCCGCTGTCGTTTTTTTGGCGTATCGAGATGATCTCCAACATCATCCAAGTCGAGGCTATCATGGACGCCACTAATGGGAAGCGAAGGAATAGCCGGTACCGGACTGCTAGATGGCTGTTCGTTCTTGAAAGCCTTGTCTTCATGCACATGAACTCCTTCGTTTCCTCTCGTTGTTCGCTTTCGCTTGAGAGATCGTTCGAACACCACTACAGGTGAAGAGCCGCCATCACGTGTTGCTGGATGAGGCGATGTGGGCTTATCATGATCCAAGGCTCCCTTGCGTGGTGTCTTGAAGTTTTCAGCACTGCGCGGAATCCAATCAGAGTCGTCAGCTGACTCGGTGGAGTCTCCAACATCCGCTTTCTGTCCATAGTTGAGTGCTTTTTGTGTAACAATGATATCATCCGTGAGTGCTTCCATAGTCCGGTCTTGCTGTGAGCCAGCAGCTTTGCTTTTCTGCGGATCTTTTGGGCCTATGGAGGCTTGCTGCTGTGGGGAGGTGGACCGGGAGACATCACTAACAGACGGTGGTATACCTGCCGGAAAAACAGGCGGGGTTGGAGCGTTAGGAGATCTCCGCACTGGGGCTGGAGCTGGCGTCGTCTGCTTCGAGGCAGTAGAATTAGTAGGGTTGGCACGCCTGGTAGCATCCTTCGAAATCCATCTCTTCGTATATTCCCGCCACTGCTTGGTCATGTCCTTGTAGTACCGGCGCTCTGCCTGTAGTATGTTGTGGGCGCCGACAAGCTTGCCATAGGCGCATTCACTGCTGTCTAACCCGTCCTTGACGCGTCTGTACTCTTCAATGGAAACGGTAGAGACATCTCGCTCCGTCGGGAGATTTGCGTCTCTTTCTCCGCTCTTGTTGGCATCGTGTTCCGTATCCGACACTGGACCTTGTTTCCGATGCTCTGTGACAGCCTCAAGCTCAGCAGCAAGCCTGCCATTCTCGGCTTCCAGTTCATTAACTTTCGCCGCCTTTGTTCGTAGGGTCTCGATTTCTTGAACGTATTCATATCTCTCAGCGGTGAAGACATTGGCCCCTGTGGCCACTATGTTAGCTCGCGTACTGGATTACCTGAGCCACAGTAAAGGCTGACCCACGTTCCGTCAGCTTTTCCTCAAGCTCCTCTATCCTACCAGTCAACAGACCGTTGAAGGCGTCGATTTCGCTGTTGATGGCACGCCGAATGCTGGCCTTGCGCTCATTCAAGGCCTCCATCCTCAAGGACTCTTGCGGAACAGACCAGGCATCCTCGGGTCATGCTTTTCCCACTCATTCAACGTGTTTGTCTCCCCAACATCGAGCCTCAATGACTTACAGAATGACGCGCATAGATACAACGGACGCGCCGTCTCCATGAGGGATCTGATAAGGCTGACCAGAGGCCGGATATCTACTAGCGTCGACCACGTACGTTAACGATTAGCAGGGTTCTAGATTCGGCCAATGACGGAGGGGTCTCCGGCAGCTCATTCAAGCTTCTTCTTGCAGCTGACCCTGCTTTTGAGCAGTACGAGGCTGGGTCGGAAGTATGGATGCTCCTTCCACCTCCTCCGCTGACGGAGCTGCTCATCCACCTCGATCCTTACTGAGCAAAAATGCGCCCACGCAGTCCTCAATCTCGAGGATCATGACCTTCCAGCGTCGCGATCACTGAGTCATCTACAAGATCTCCAATGGCAGCCCCCACCTACTTCCGACTCCACCTCCTCCGCATCCGCCTCGTCCTTCTGCTCCCCCTCTTTGTCCCGGCCATTCACGCCCAACAAGTCGGCTCCTTCTTCACAGCAACCTACCTCAATGGCGCTCCCATCTCCTCCTCGCAAACCTCCTGCTCTGAAATGGGTCAACCCCTCTACTGCTGCGGCTCCGGCTACTCTTGCGGCTGGGACGACGGCGGAAAAGTAGCATGCTGCGCCTCCGGTAGCACTTGTCAAGGCAGCGCATACGGCGCCGGTGCCCCAGCAGCAGCCGGGCAATACTATACTTCGTCCTCCTACTATGCGCCCGCGCAGACCACGACCGTATACCAGCCGCAGAGTCAAAATTGTAATTGCAGATCAACGCCTGTGGGAAATGGGAACGTGGTGCCCATTGTGCCTGTGACTGTGGCCACGGTGTTGACGCCGAGTACGACGAGTTATTATGTGTCGCCTACGAGTACGTACTATCAAGTTACGACTACTACCACACCAGGGGCGGCTGCTGCGGTACAGCAGACTACTATAGTGGGGAGTTGTCCGAATGGGTATTCTACTTTTGTGGAAGCGAATGTAGGCGCACCGACGAGAACTGTGGGTTGTCAAGTCATTATTAATGGTGGTACGAAACTTGGGAATAGTGGAGTGCGCAATGGAGTTCTTATGCTCGGAGTTCTTTGGCTTTTAGAATTGATGGCGCAGATGTTATGACGGTGTCTTTTGAGCTGGGAATGTAATAAACATAGGAGGCATTATTGATGACGCATGAAGCATGAAGCATGTACATTTGGCATGAGACGCAGGTAACGAATCATGGAACGTGGCTTACATTTTGCATTCTTGACGTACAAGTTCAGCGGCATTGCGGTATGATTTTCCAGTGCTGGAGTTGAGTTCTCAAATTCGAGCGCTTTCCATTCTATAGCTCTGGGTGGCAACGTTTAAACATACATTACGCTTGAATTTCATCAGGAAATTTTTGTAAGTTGCGCACGAAGAGCCGAGGAGGTTCCATGCCCAAGGTATTATACCCAATCTGCGTGCAATGTAGTGCTCTCTCGCGTGATAGAGTGCCCGGTTTCTGCACTCGATGTCAGGACCATTTTGCACATCTCTATCTGGGGATATCGTTTATGACAAGTTTGACGCTCTGATGGCAATGAATCAAACCACTTTTATGTCAATGTATGAGCATCGAATTTATCAGCCCTTCGACTATTAAACTTCAAGTTTGGCAACCTCTCTGATTGACAGTCGTTGAATTGATCTATCCTGCTCGTGTATTATACACTGGCGTACATACTATGCACTCATACCGGCTTTGGAGTGAGAACTTGTGTTTTCTTCTTGAAGCGTTCATGAAAATAGGGACGAATGCTGCTCCTGTGTGGAATCAATGTATGCTAATTAACTTCTTTTGAGAGGCGCCATCTGGTATAAGTCTGCTTGAAAATTCTTTACCTAGCAACGAAGCCATTATGCTTGGATTTTGAGGTGATCTTGTGAAGACTGACGGGTCCAAACCTAATTCGTGGAAAGAGCATGCTTCATATCGTATCGTAGCAGATGGTTCGTGCTCAATATAACACTGCACCAAAGACGCTGCCTCCAAATTAGTTTCAATGTGCTTCAGAGCTTTCCACCTACGCTAATTCCATTGGAAGTACTCTTTGTCACCGGGTTTTTCCATATAAGTAGACTTCCAATTGTCCTCACATAAAGCTAGGTACACGCCAATTTAGGGAGCCCCTCAAACGATTGATAGGCTACTTCATCAGAAATCAATCCGCCTTCGTTTGCCAGAATTCCCACCTTCACACCGTTGATCAAGCATTTCACGCAAGTGATCGAGTCCAGACCCAGTATTACATAGTAAGTTACCCTCTTGGTCTACACGCAAACACACTCATGCGAAGTGACACTTTTTGTTCCCTCTGGACTGTTCCCACACACAACTCTTTCTAGAATATCACACTTTGGACGTAACAATATACCCTCTCATCCCGCATAATTCGCTTTTGAAAACGATACCTTGTTACAGCACTGTATAGGCTTATTACTCCTCGATACAAAGAAATACTCATTCCGTACTGTATTGGTCAACCATAGGAGGAGAGTCAGACCGTCAAATAGTAAGGCATTCTCGATGTTTAGTATCTTGAAAGAATAGCTGATCAAGTCTTAATCAGACCCATCGAAGGGAGTTAGGTACGCGGGAAAAATGACGTCTGCGAATTCTTTCGCAGCAAGTACTTTGATATATCCTTATAAGAAAGTGCTTCAAACCAGAAGCTGTACTACCGAAGAAGGATTGCTGCTAGGGAAATCCATTAAACGAAACGCCCAGATTCTGAAAAAAGATATCTTCATAACTTCTGAAAACCTCCTATTGAATATTTCATTTAGCCCCGAAGCTCCAGCTCCACATGAGCGTTGTCTTTCACAGCTTGGTGTCACTGTCCCGGAACTCGTTACCCTCCCCGTCTTCAACAACTGGCTTCTTGTACTTAGACGGATTGAATCTCTTCTTCTCAGCAGGTGTAACGGTAGTATTGCTACCCCTCTCACCCTCCGCTGGCCTCTTCCTACCGCTGAAACCGCCTGATGGTGCTGCTGTCGCGGTCGTGATGAAGCCGTCATGAGCTGTCTGGTGCTGTTGACCTCCAGCCGGTGACGGTCTGGGCTCTATGAAGCTCTTTGTTAGGCACGTAATATGCGTAGGCCCCCGCCCTCGCCAAACTGGAATTCACAGAGAGCCCTAAAGCTTCTCCGGAGCCTACCCGGGAGATCCCCCTACGAGCGCCTAACACCACTCTCGGGTGCCCTTTAGGGGCTCGCTTAGGGGGCCTCTCATTGAGTTCCACTTTGGCGAGGGCGTGAGGCGTAGTCACAAAAGCCAGGGAGTCGGAATTAGAGCTTGTGCGGCCTATGCAGCAGTGCCTGTTGTGTTTGTCAGTGGAAGTTTGGGGAAAGGAGGTGGTGGTATGGGCGGTGTCGGTGGAAGTACGAGCCAAAGCTCGAGGAAAAGTCAACACTTTCCGCTAGTGATGCGCCAAGATCCTACTAACATCATAAAATCGCCCGTGATTGGAGCGGGCTGCAAGGAAGACTTCTTGGCTCCTTGGCTTCTGGTGAACATAATTCGTACTCGTAAATGCAGGCGGTACTCGTATGCAGCGCAATTTACTTGGCAGCTCTCATAGTGGGCGTCATAGACATTACAGCATCATTCTTTCCCTCCAAAAAGCTATGAAAACTCATTGTTGACTTTATATCTGATATTCGGGTTCCAAAAGCGACCGAACAACATGTCTTGGCGCTAGGTATATTCCAAGAATTGACTTTTAACTTTAAGCCTAATTTTAAAGGCAGCAGGCGTCAATTGATCCTTTGCGTTAGCGAAACCGGGAGCACCGAGACACTTAAGCTTCGCCTGGACATCACGACTGCTTCGCAAGCGTTCTATATAGGTTGGAGAAGGCATTCGAAGCACCGAGAGTCGCGCTGCACCCACGGACGCACCCAAGGCCATATGAGACTGTCTCGTCCGTCCAATGTTGTGAACAAAGACATCACGACAAATAGCAATATCCAGTTCACCAGTACTCCACTGCAAAGCCTTTCACCTTCCTAGGTCTCCCAACTCCTCACAAAGACATTCTCTAAGATTTCATCACAATGTCTGGTTCCACCCCCGAAACAGGCGGCTATGTCGCGCCCAATTTTCCTAATCCTCAAGGTCCTGATGACGCACACATAATCATATACGGCTACATCCCGTCGTTCGCTCTCTGCATCCTTGCCATCGTCCTCTACACCATAGCCTTCGTTGTCCACCTATACGAGGTTGTTAGATATAAGACCTGGTATTTCCTTCCGCTTTCACTCGGATGCGCCCTTGAAATACTCGGATACATCTTTCGGGCACTGAGCGCCCATAAAGATCCATATAACATCATCGACTTCGTCATCCAGTATTTCATGATTGTTACGGCGCCTGTGTTCATAAGTGCCAGTATATACGTCTGCTTGAGTCGTCTTATCACATGGGCCACGACCGAAGGATTAGATCTCACAAGATCTCGAGGAGCGGCACGATGGATTAAACCCAAAGGGATCTTATGGGGTTTCATCTCATGTGACGTTGTGTCAACAGTCATCCAGATCGCTGGTGCAGCTTTGATAGGAAAGAAAGAATCGGATCACAAGGACGCGACAATACCAAACAACATCCTGCTGGCAGGCCTCGCATTCCAGACGTTTGCATTTACCGTCTTCCTCATTCTCCTCGGACTAGTAAAATGGACGCTGCAGAAGCAGGATAAAGGAACCGCTTCCCACTCCAAAGACACGTTCATTGCTGCCTTAGCAGGCTCAAGTTTGCTGATATATCTGCGCACAATCTTCCGTCTAGCGGAGACATCGCAGGGTGTTTTCGGATATTTGAGCACGCATGAGATCTTTTTCGGCGTTCTCGAGTTTGCGCCGGTTATAGTAGGGGTCTGGATACTGGCTGTCTGGCATCCAGCACGTTCGCTTCCTCAAAGAAATCTACCAACTGGACACGTGGAAGAGCACGCAGAGGGCCAAAAATGGTAATGATCTTGGAGTTTCTGTATATCTGGTAGATTCTTTGCTCGTAGAGTCATTTGAGCGACTGCTTTTCATGGTAATAAAGCGCCAATGTATGTGTATAGAACGCGTCTAGCACGAGGAATCACATATAGTGGAATCTATAGCCGTAAATATTAGTAAACTGATCGCTCATCAACTCCTTCACACGACTTGTTCGTCGTGCAACTTTCTTCAGTTCTCCATTCTTGTAACTTCTAATAATGGAGAACCAGCAGCTAAAACCATTTGTATCGCTTCCATGGGTAGAACCCTTCCGTTTAGCGCACCAAGATTCAGGGAGGACGAGATTTGCTGGTGGAAGGGACAGGGCGTTGGATATCAGCCTCAGCCCTACTATGCTTGGCATATACCATAAGTAGCAGCAAACCTCCATAGATAAACAACCAAGTCGTTCCTCACATTCCAAAGGGTTATGAGCCCGGTTTAACGCACGGCGTTACTACCAGAGGCGACTTCCTTCGTATAGACACTTTAGTCTGTACGTGGTATTCAAGTATAAGCTACGGGGTCGACGTCCGCTGCGTCTAATTCTACCCCAAAGCAACACGCGACTTCGACGAGCGATTTCCACTATTTCGAAGATCATCCCGAAATAGGATACCTCCCTCCTACGATATCGACC
>JAABUK010008861.1_pt1 | contig 13967 bp, 13 predicted proteins | sample 5559141 | NCBI WGS metagenome assembly JAABUK01 (sample SAMN10711869, study PRJNA513367) | rock metagenome | isolation source: Antarctica rocks | place: Antarctica: Victoria Land, Pudding Butte nord | collected 2016-01-03
CGTTCTTGGGCCAGGTACGGCGCCTGCCGTTTCCCTCACCCCGGCCCTCTCCCGGAGGGAGAGGGAGCAGGAAGCAAGCGGCCCCGTGACCATCTTCGACACCGCCGAGGGCCGGCGGCTGCGCGCCATCGGCCCCGGCGCCCGCTGGCGGCGCTGGGGTCCTTACCTCAGCGAGCGCCAATGGGCCACCGTGCGCGAGGACTACACCCCTGCAGGCGACGCCTGGGAAGGCTTCCCGCACGACCACGCCCGCAGCCGGGCCTACCGCTGGGGCGAGGACGGGCTGGCCGGGTTCAGCGACGACCAGCAGCACTGGTGCATGGCACTGGCACTGTGGAACGGCCGCGACCCCATCCTGAAGGAGCGCCTGTTCGGCCTGGACAACGCCGAGGGCAACCACGGCGAGGACGTGAAGGAGCAGTACTTCTTCACCGATGGGACCCCGACCCACTCCTACATGCGAATGCTCTACCGCTACCCGCAGGCGGCGTTCCCCTATGACCGGCTGATCGAGGAGAACCGCCGCCGCGGGCTGGGCAGCACGGAATGGGAGCTGGCGGACTCGGGCGTGATGGACGCCGGGCACTTCGACGTGACGGTGGAGTGGGCCAAAGCCGGGCCGGAGGACATCCTGTGGCAGGTCACCGCCCGCAACCACGGCCCGGTCCCGGCGCCGCTGCACGTCCTGCCGCACCTCTGGGCGCGCAACGGCTGGTCGTGGGACAGCAGCCGGCCCCGGCCGCTGCTGCGCGCCATGCCGGACGGCTCGGTCCTGGCGGAGCGCAAGGGCTGGCGCAGCCGGCGCTTCACGGTGGAGGGCGGGCACCCCTGGCTGTTCTGCAAGAACGAGACCAACGCCAACCGGCTATATGGCGCCGATGATCCCGGGCCGTTCAAGGACGGGATCAACGACTGCGTGGTGGATGGCCGCGCCGGCGCCGTGGCGGCGGATGGCCGCGGCACCAAGGTGGCGGCCCATGCCGCCTTCACCGTCCCGCCCGGCGGCTCCGTCCAGCTCCGCGCCCGGCTGCACCCCGACGAGGAGGCCGAGACCCCCGGCGGCTTCGACGCCATCCTGCAGGCCAGGCGGGACGAGGCGGACGAGTACCACGCCGCCCTGTCTGCCCACGTCGCCGATCCGGACGCGCGCCGGGTGCATCGCCAGGCCGTCGCGGGGCTGCTGTGGACCAAGCAGTTCTACCACATGGACGTGCCGCTCTGGCTGGACGGCGACCCAACGCCGCCGCCGCCGCCGCCGGAGCGCCGGGCCGGGCGCAACCGGGACTGGCGCCACCTGAACACCGCCGACGTGGTGTCCATGCCCGACACCTGGGAGTATCCCTGGTTCGCCGCCTGGGACCTGGCGTTCCATGCCGTCGCCCTTGCCCCGGCGGACCCGCAGTTCGCCAAGGACCAGCTCCTGCTGCTGACGCGCGAGTGGTACATGCACCCGAACGGCCAGTTGCCGGCCTATGAATGGGAGTTCGGCGACGTGAACCCGCCGGTCCACGCCTGGGCGGCGCTGCGGGTCTATCAGATGGACGCCGCGCTGACCGGCACGCCCGACCGCGGCTTCCTGGTGCGCGTCTTCCACAAGCTGATGCTGAATTTCGCCTGGTGGGTGAATCGCAAGGACCCCGACGGGCGCAATGTGTTCCAGGGCGGCTTCCTGGGGCTGGACAACATCGGGCTGTTCGACCGCTCGAAGCCGCTGCCGACCGGCGGCACGCTGGACCAGGCGGACGGGACCGCATGGATGGCCATGTACGCCCTCAACATGCTGCGGATCGCCCTGATCCTGGCGCGGGACAACCCGGCCTACGAGGACATCGCCACCAAGTTTTTCGAGCATTTCCTGCTGATCGCCGAGGCGATGACGAAACTGGGGACGAAGCCGGGCGGCACCGGGGGCGACGGGCTGTGGAACGAGGCGGAGGGCTTCTACTACGACGTGCTGCGCCTGCCGGACGGGCGGCGGCGTATGCTGCGGATACGCTCGATGGTCGGGCTGATCCCGCTGTTCGCCGTCGAGGTGCTGGAGCCGGACCTGGTGGCGGCGCTGCCGGACTTCGCCCTGCGGCTGTGCTGGGTGCTGGAGCACCGGCCGCAGCTTGCGGCGCTGGTGTCCCGCTGGCAGGTGCCCGGCGCGGGCGACACCATGCTGCTGTCGCTGCTGCGCGGCCACCGGATCAAGGCGCTGCTGCGCCACATGCTGGACGAGACCGAGTTCCTGTCGGACTTCGGCATCCGGTCGCTGTCCAAGGCCCACCTGGCGCAGCCGTACGAGCTGCGGGAGGGCGGCCAGAGCTTCCGCATCGGCTACGACCCCGGGGAGGGCAGCACGCGGGCGTTCGGCGGCAACAGCAACTGGCGCGGGCCGGTGTGGATGCCGGTCAACTACCTGCTGCTGGACAGCCTGCGCGAGTTCCACCGTTACTACGGCCCCGAGTTCCAGGTGGAGTGCCCGGTCGGGTCCGGCCGCATGATGGACCTGCAAGGCGTGGCGGACGAGCTGGCCCGGCGGCTGACCCGGCTGTTCCTGCGCGGCCCGGACAGGCGGCGCCCGGCGATGGGCGGGGCGCAGGAGGAGGACGCCGTGCTGTTCCACGAGTACTTCCACGGCGACACCGGGCGCGGCCTGGGCGCGTCGCACCAGACCGGCTGGACGGCGCTGGTGGCGCTGCTGCTTTAGGCTGTTGCTTCAAACGGGGCGCCGGGCCATAGGCGCCAGGTCATAAGCGCCAGGTCATAAGCGACTGGGGCTTGCAGGCGCCCATGGCCTCGTTGCGCCGGTTGGGCGCGGTGTGCCCGGACCCGGCCTGGCCGATGGTGAGCGTCCTGACGCGCAGGCGGGGCATCGGGGTTCCCGGATCAGGTGCCGGGCCGGGCAGGGCAGGCACCGCTGTGAAGCGCGCCGGCCCTGCCGTCCCCGTGCAAGATGCCGGGGACACCCCAACTGCACGCATGAACCCAGTCGAGGAGGCCGGCCCTGCACCCTGAACCCGACTTGCGGCCCGGCGCGGAGCGTCTCCTACAGCCCGGCGCGGAGCGTCCCTTGCGGCCCGGCGCGAGGCGCCCGGCATGACCGCGCTCGCCCTGTCCGCGCTGTCCTTCATCGGCATCCACATCGGCGTGTCCGGCACCACCGCCCGGGACCGCATCGTCGGCGCCATCGGGCTGCGCTCCTACATGGTCGCGTTCTCCGTCGCGTCGGTGGCGGCGCTGGTGTGGCTGATCGGGTCCTACAAGGACGCGCCCTACGCCGAGACCTGGGGCATGTTGCAGGTCTGGAAGCCGGCCATGCTGATCCTGATGCTGCCGGCGTTCCTGCTGGTCGTGGTCGGGCTGACGACGCCCAACCCGACCTCGGTCGCGCAGGAGGCCCTGGTGGCGCAGGCGCCGCGCGGCATCGTGCAGGTGACGCGGCACCCGTTCCTGATGGGGGTGGCGCTGTGGTCCGCGCTGCACCTGGTCGGCAACGGCGACGCCGCATCGCTGCTGTTCTTCGGCGCCATGCTGGTGGTGTCGGTCGCGGGCGCGTGGTCCATAGACGCGAAGCGCCGGCGCGTGCTGGGCGCGGCGGCGTGGGACGTGTTCGCGCGCCGCACCTCCGTGCTGCCGTTCGCGGCCATCCTGCAGGGCAGGGCACGTCTGGACCTGCCGGGCATCGGCCTGTGGCGGCTGGGGGCGGGGACGGCGGCCTATGCGCTGATGCTGGGCGGGCACCTGCACTTGGTCGGGGTCAATCCGTTCCCTTGGTAGAGCTGGCGGTCGTCGTCGGCGCAGGCGGCGGCATCGGCGCGGCGCTGCTGGCGGGGCTTGAGGCAGGCGGTGCTTATGGCAGGGTGATCGGCCTGGGCCGCGGCACCGCGCCGCCGCTGGACCTGCTTTCCGAGCCGAGCATCGCCGAGGCCGCCGCTGCCGTCGCAATGGCCGGTGAGCTGCGGCTGCTGGTTGACGCGACGGGTTTCCTGCACGGTGCCGGCTTCACGCCCGAGCGCAGCCTGCGCTCCCTTGACCCCGCGCACATGGCCCACGCCTACGCCATCAACGCCATCGGCCCGGCGCTGCTGATGAAGCACTTCTGCCCGCTGCTGCCGCGCCAGGGCCGCGCGGTGTTCGCCACCCTGTCCGCCCGGGTGGGCAGCATCGGCGACAACCGGCTGGGCGGCTGGCACAGTTATCGCGCGGCCAAGGCGGCGCTGAACCAACTGGTGCATACGGCGGCGGTGGAGACGCGCCGGGCCAACCCGGACAGCATCTTGGTGTCGCTGCATCCCGGCACCGTGGCGTCGGCTCTGTCCGCCCCATTCTCGAAATCCGGCCTGGAGGTGCGCCCGCCGGAGGAGGCGGCGCGGGACCTGCTCGCCGTCATCGCCGGGCTGGGACCTGCGGACAGCGGCGGCTTCTTCGACCAGACCGGGGCGGCTATTCCCTGGTAGGATTGGGGAAAGGGTTTGACGCGCAAGCCCCTTCTCCGCAATCACGCCGGAAGAGGTGCTACTTGTCCTCTTCCATCGTAACGGCCACGTCCGCGTTGGCTGACAGGCGCACCGTGCCGTCCTCGACCTCGGCCACCAGGCCCAGCGAGATGAAGTGGTGCGCGCCGTCGCCGGAATCCTTCTTAGTCAGCTTGATGCGGTTGCCGTCCACCTTGTCCACCGTGCCGACATATACGCCGTCGGCGCCGATGACGTTGGCGTGCTCGTGGATTTGGCTGGAATCTACCATGATGCGCTTCTCCGGTTTCGATGGGGGCTGAACGCCGCATGGGGCGCCCGCTCGCGTGACAGTTGGAAAATTGGCTGGGGGACCTGGATTCGAACCAAGGCTTTCCGAGTCAGAGTCGGAAGTTCTACCGCTAAACTATCCCCCAACGGCGCCAGGCCATCGGCACCGGCCCGATACCACGCAGCCCCGCCCGGGGCAACCGTGCCGTCAGGGAATATGATGGTTGCGCGCAACGGGACTCTCGCATGATCGGCGCTCCCGTCCCATGTTAGACGCTGAAAGGCGCAACCATGGCCGACGCCGCCGCAGCCCAGCCCGAGCGTGCCCACCGCGGCAGCGGCCCCGCCTTCGCCGCGCTCGACCTCGGCACCAACAACTGCCGTCTCCTGGTCGGAGCGCCCACCCATGAGGGCTTCCGCGTCCTGGACAGCTTCAGCCGCATCGTCCGGCTGGGGGAGGGGCTGCAAGGCTCCGGCCAGCTCAGCCCCGCTGCCATGGACCGCGCGATGCAGGCGCTGCACGGCTGCGCCGCGCGCCTGGCCCGGCGCCCGGTCCGCGCCGTCCGCGCCATCGCCACCGAGGCGTGCCGACGCGCCGGCAACGGCCCGCAGTTCCTCGCCCGCGTCCAGGCCGAAACAGGATTGCACTTCGACGTGATCTCGACGCGGGAGGAAGCGGAGCTGGCGCTGGAAAGCTGCGGCCCGCTGCTGCGCGGCGCCGGGCGGCGGGCGCTGCTGTTCGACATCGGCGGCGGCTCGACCGAGCTGGCCTGGGTCCGCCTGCCCGGCCCGGCGGACCCAGGGGACGGCGTGCCGGAGCTGATCGGCTACGCCTCCTTGCCGGTCGGCGTCGTCACTTTATCCGAGCAGTTCGGCGCCGATGCCTTCACTCCTGCAGGATTCGCGGGGATGGTGGACGCCGTTGCCGCGCGGCTGCTGCCGTTCGAGCGCACCCACTGCATCGGGCACGAGGCCCGCCGCGGCGGCGTGCGCATGCTCGGCACCAGCGGCACCGTGACCACCCTGGCCGGAGTCGCCCTGGGGTTGGACCGCTACCGCCGGCCGCTGATTGACGGCACCACCCTGTCCCCGGCCGACGCCGACCGGGCGCTGGCCACGGTGCAGGGCCTGGGGCGGGCCGGGCTGGCGCTGCATCCGTGCGTGGGCGCGGACCGGGTGGACTTCGTGCTGCCGGGCTGCGCCGTCTTCGAGGCGATCCGCCGGCTATGGCCGCTCGGCCCGGTCATCGTGGCCGACCGCGGGCTGCGGGAGGGAATGCTGCTGCGCCTGATGCGGCGCCAGGCCGGGCGGCAGCCGCACCGGCGAGGGTCGCCTTTCCGCCCGGATGCGCCTACCTGCCTGCCAGCATGACCCCAGCATGACAGATGATCCCGCCGCCAGGCACACCAAGAAGTTCAAGGCCGCCATCCCGTCCCGCGGGCTGTCGGTGTCGCTCAAGACCGCGACCGGGCGCACCACAGCGTCGCAGAAGTGGCTGGCCCGGCAACTGAACGACCCTTACGTGCGCGCCGCCAAGGAGCAGGGCTGGCGGTCCCGCGCCGCCTTCAAGCTGCTGGAGCTGGACGACCGCTACCACCTGATCGGCAAGGGCTGCCGCGTGGTGGACCTGGGCGCGGCGCCGGGAGGCTGGGCGCAGGTGGCAGTGAAGCGCGGGGCGGCGCGCGTGGTCGGCGTGGACCTGCTGCCGATGGACCCGGTGTCGGGCGCCACCATCCTGGTCGGGGACTTTATGGACGACACCATGCCGGACCAGCTCTCGGCGCTGCTGGGCGGCCCGGCGGATCTGGTGCTGTCCGACATGGCGCCCAACACCACCGGGCACAACGCGACGGACCACCTGCGCATCATGGGCCTGGCGGACCTCGCGCTGCACTTCGCGGTGCAGGTGCTGACGCCCGGGGGCGCCTTCGTCGCCAAGGTGTTCCAGGGCGGGTCGGAGAAGACCATGCTGGCGCAGATGAAGCGCCACTTCGCCGTCGTCCGCCACGCCAAGCCGCCGGCCAGCCGCAAGGGATCGAGCGAGCTTTACGTCGTCGCCACGGGCTTCAAGGGTGCATCGCCCGCGGCTTAGGCACGCCCTGATTGCATCCTGCTTGCGCCCCTGGCGGGTGGGGCCTATGTGGACGTGCCAAGGACGGGGACCCGCCGCCGGGTCGCCCGCGGATGGAAGGTCCCCACCATGGCCCCCGACAACATGATGCTAGGCGCGGCCAGCGCCGGCCTCGCCGCCCGCATAGACGAGGCGCTGGCCTTCGACGACGTGCTGATCGTGCCGGGCTACTCGCAGGTGCTGCCTGCCAATGTCAGTACCCTGGCGCGGCTGACCCGCACCATCAGCCTCAACATCCCCCTGGTGTCGTCCGCGATGGACACCGTGACGGAGGGGGCGATGGCCATAGCGATGGCGCAGCTCGGCGGCATCGGCGTCGTACACAAGAACCTGGACGTCGCCGAGCAGGCCGCGCAGGTCCGCCGGGTCAAGAAGTTCGAGAGCGGCATGGTGGTCAACCCGCTGACCATATTTCCCGACCAGACCCTGGCCGAAGCCCGCGCCATGATGGCCCAGCACCACATCAGCGGCTTCCCCGTGGTGGAGCGCGACACCGGGCGGCTGGTGGGCATCCTCACCAACCGCGACGTGCGCTTCGCCACCGATCCGTCCACCCGCGTCTATGAGCTGATGACGCGGGAGAACCTCATCACGGTGTCGGGCGAGGTCGGCCACGACGAGGCCCGGCACCTGCTGCACCGCCACCGGATCGAGAAGCTGATTGTGGTGGACGACGCCTACCGCTGCGTCGGCCTCATCACCGTCAAGGACATGGAGAAGGCGCAGACCCACCCGCTCGCCAACAAGGACGAGCTGGGCCGGTTGCGCGCCGCCGCGGCGACGGGCGTGGGGGAGGACGGCTTTGCCCGCGCCCAGGCGCTGGTGGCGGCCGAGACGGACGTGATCGTGATTGACACCGCGCACGGGCACTCGGCAGGAGTGCTGGCGAGCGTCGAGCGGATCAAGAGGCTGTCCAACGCCGTGCAGATCATCGCCGGCAACGTGGCGACGCCGGAGGGCGCGCTGGCGCTGATCGAGGCCGGGGCGGACAGCGTGAAGATCGGCATCGGTCCCGGCAGCATCTGCACCACCCGCATCGTCGCCGGCGTCGGCGTGCCGCAGTTCACCGCCGTGCTGGAAACCGCGGCGGCCTGCCGGGAGCGCGGCGTGCCGGCCATCGCCGATGGCGGCATACGCACCAGCGGCGACTTCGTGAAGGCCATCGGCGCCGGGGCGGACTGCGTGATGGTCGGCAGCCTGCTGGCCGGCACGGAGGAGGCGCCGGGCGAGGTCTTTCTTTATGAGGGGCGGTCGTTCAAGTCGTATCGCGGCATGGGCAGCATCGGGGCGATGGCTCGGGGATCGGCCGACCGATACTTCCAGCAGGAGATCAAGGACATGCTGAAGCTGGTGCCGGAGGGGATCGAGGGCCGGGTCGGCTACAAGGGGCCGGTGTCGGCGGTGGTGCATCAGTTGGTCGGCGGGCTGCGCGCCGGCATGGGCTACACCGGCAGCGCCACCATCGAAGAGCTGCAGCGCAACACCCGCTTCCGCCGCATCACCGGCGCCGGGCTGCGCGAGAGCCATGTGCATGACGTGGCGATCACCCGCGAAGCCCCGAACTACCGGCAGGGCGGATGACCCGCTTCCTGGTCCTGCTCCCTCTCCCTCCGGGAGAGGGCCGGGGTTAGGGAAAGGCCCAGCAGCGCCCATCTTGCCATCATGAGCGCCCTCGATATCCGGCAACTGCGCTTGCGGCTTCCCTCACCCCGGCCCTCTCCCGGAGGGAGAGGGGGCAGTGATACGTGCTGTTGTGTTTGATGCCTACGGCACCTTGCTCGACGTCCACGCCGCCATGCAGCGCCATGCCGACCTGCTGCCGCCGGACTGGGAGCGCATCAGTGCGGAGTGGCGCACCAAGCAGATCGAATATACCTGGGTGGACACCCTGACCGGCCACCACCGCCGCGACTTCTGGCAGGTCACGCAGGACGCCCTGGCCTTCGTCGCCGCCCGGCACCGCATCACCGACCCCGAGGTGCTGCAAGCCCTGCTGGACGCCTACCGCCGCCTGCCGGCCTATCCCGATGCTGTCCCGGCGCTGTCCGCCCTGCGGGAGCGCGGGATGCGTGCCGCCATCCTGTCCAACGGCGAACCCGGCATGTTGCACGACGCCGTCACCGCAGCCCGCCTGGCGCCGTTGCTGGACGCCGTGCTGTCCGTGGAGGACGCCGCCACCTTCAAGCCGGACCGGCGGGTTTACCAACTGGCGGAGGACCGCTTCAGCCTGCCCGCCGGGCAGATGGCCTTCGTATCGTCCAACGCCTGGGACGCCCAGGCCGCCGCCGCTGCCGGCTTCAAGGTGTTCTGGTGCAACCGGGCGGCGCAGCCGGACGAATACGGCCTGCGCGCCACGGCCACCGAGATGCCGGGCCTGTCCGCCCTGCCGCTGCTGCTTGCGTGACGCCTGCCGCCCGCCTGGCAGCCTCCATCGAGCTGCTGACCGAGATAGACCAGCATCCCCGCCGCCCCGCGGACGCCGTTGCCAACGATTTCTTTCGTGCCCGGCGCTTCATCGGCTCCGGCGACCGCCGCGCCGTGTCGGACCGCGCCTGGCGCGTGCTGCGGGAGCGGCGGCGGCTAGGCTGGTGGATTGGCCGCGCCGACACGGCGCCGACCGCCCGGATGCTGGTCGCGGCGTCGCTGCTGCTGGAAGGCTGGACGGCGGCCGGCGTCGCGCAAAGCTACTCCGGCGGCCAGTATGGCCCGGCGCCGCTGCTGCAACCGGAGACCGCCGCCGTCCGCGCGTTGGAGGGCCACACCCTGCAGCACCCGGACATGCCGGAGGCCGTGGCGGTCGAGGTGCCGGATTGGGTGCTGCCGCACCTGCAGGCCCGCTTCGGCGACCGGCTGCGGCCCGAGATGGACGCGGCGCTCGACCCGGCGCCGCTTGACCTGCGCGTGAACCTGCTGCGCGGCACGCGGGAGGACGCGCGGGCCGCCCTGCTGGCGGAGGGGCTGGAGGCCGCGCCAACGCCCTTGTCTCCCTGGGGCCTGCGGATTGACGGCCGCCGCGCCGTGACCAGCGGCGCGGCGTTCCAGACCGGCCTGGTGGAGATACAGGACGAGGGCAGCCAGCTCGTCGCGGCGCTGGTAGGCGCCGGGCCGGAGATGCGCGTGGTGGACTGGTGCGCCGGGGCGGGCGGCAAGACCCTGGCGTTGGCGATGCTGATGCGGAACCGCGGCCAGCTCGTCGCCTGCGACGTGTCGGCGCCGCGGCTGGAGGGCGCGACCCGCCGCCTGCGCCGCGCCGGGGTGAGCAACACGGAGCGGCACCTGGTCGCGCCGGGCGACAAGTGGGCCAAGCGCCGCGCCGGGACCTTCGACCGCGTGCTGGTGGACGCGCCCTGCACCGGCACCGGCACCTGGCGGCGCAATCCCGACGCCCGGCTGCGGTTGCGCGAGCTGGATCTGGACGAGCTGCGCCCGAAGCAGGCCGGCATCCTGGACGACGCCGCGCGGCTGGTGCGGCCGGGAGGGCGGCTGGTCTATGCGACGTGCTCCCTGCTGGTCGAGGAGAACGAGGCGCAGGTGGACGCCTTCCTGGCACGCCAGCCCGGCTTCCGCGTGGTGCCGCTGGACCAGGCTTGGACGCTGGAGGCGCCGGTGCCGTGCGCCGGGCCATACCTGTCCCTGACGCCGCTGCGCCACGGCACCGACGGCTTCTTCGGGGCCGTGCTGGAGCGGACGGCCTGATGCTGGTCCGTCCGGCCCGGCCGGACGACGCCGCGGCCATCGCGGCGGTCCATGTCGCGGCCTGGCAGGGCGCCTATGCCGGCATCCTGCCGGAAGCCTATCTGGCGGGGATGTCGCTGACGCGCCAGGCCGCCTACTACCATGCCCGCATCATGGCCGGCTCCGGCGTGTTCGTGGCAGCGGCGCCCGGCGTGATGGGATTCGTCACGGCCGGGCGCCCCCGCACGCACGGCCTGGGGGATGGCGAGGTCGAGACGCTGTATGTCCTGGACGACTGGCGCGACCAGGGTGTGGGCCGCGACCTGCTGCGGGCCGCGGCGTCGCACCTGCACGGCGCCGGGTGCCGCAGCGCGTTCCTGTGGGTGCTGCGGGACAACCCGAGCCGGTGGTTCTACCGGCGCATGGGCGGGCGGGCGGCGATGGAGTCGGACGTGCGCGTCGCCGGGACGGCGGTGCCGCAGGTGGCGTTCGTATGGGACCCGATCACGCCGCTGCTGTCCTGACTGCTCCCTCTCCCTCCGGGAGAGGGCCGGGGTGAGGGAGGCCGCGAGCGCCGGCCTGTGCCGGTGCGGGCGCGGCTCCCGCCCTGGAACGTGCCGCCCTTGCCGCTTCCCTCACCCCGACCCTCTCCCGGAGGGAGAGGGGGAAGCGCAGCGGCGCAATCCGCTTGCGGCCCGCCCGCCGCCATGCTGCAAGCTGCGCCATGACCCAGCCGCACGCAACGCCAGACCGCGTCCTGATCCTGGACTTCGGCAGCCAGTTCACCCAGTTGATCGCCCGCCGCGTCCGCGAGTCCGGCGTCTATTGCGAGATCATGCCCGCCACCGCCGACCTGGCCCGGCTGCAAGCCTTCGGCGCCCGCGCCTACATCCTGTCCGGCGGCCCGGCCAGCGTGCTCGACACCGCCGGGCCGCGCGTGCCGCAGATGGTGTTCGACAGCGGCCTGCCGGTGCTGGGCATCTGCTACGGCCAGCAGGCGATGTGCGCGCACCTCGGCGGCGAGGTCAGCCTGTCCGACCATCAGGAGTTCGGCTCGGCGACCGTGGACGTGAACGACGACTGCGAGCTGTTCCACGGCGCCTGGTCGCAGGGCGGGCGGGAGCAGGTCTGGATGAGCCACGGCGACCGCGTGACCCGGCTGCCCCCGGGCTTCCGCGTGGTGGCCAGCAGCGCGGGCGCACCCTTCGCCGTGATCGCCGACGACGCCCGGCGCTACTACGGCACCATGTTCCATCCCGAGGTCGTCCACACGCCGCACGGCCGGCAGTTGCTGCACAACTTCACCCACCGCGTCGCCGGGTTGCAGGGCGGCTGGAGCATGGCCGGGTTCCGCGACGCCCAGGTCGAGCGCATACGCGCCCAGGTCGGCACCGGCCGGGTCATCTGCGGGCTGTCCGGCGGGGTGGACAGCTCGGTCGCGGCGGCGCTGATCCATGAGGCCATCGGCGACCAGCTCACCTGCATCTTCGTGGACAGCGGCCTGCTGCGGCTGGGCGAGGCGGAGGAGGTCGTCCGCACGTTCCGCGACGGCTTCCGGATCAACCTGGTGCATCGGGACGCCGCCGGCCTGTTCCTGTCGCAGCTTGAGGGCGTCACCGACCCCGAGCAGAAGCGCAAGGCCATCGGCCGCGTGTTCATCGAGGTGTTCGAGGAGGAGGCCGCCCGCGTCGGCGGTGCCGACTTCCTAGCGCAGGGCACCCTGTATCCCGACGTGATCGAGAGCGTCAGCGCCCATGGCGGCCCCAGCGCCACCATCAAGAGCCACCACAACGTCGGCGGCCTGCCGGCGCATATGAGAATGAAGCTGGTGGAGCCGCTGCGCGACCTGTTCAAGGACGAGGTGCGGGTGCTGGGCCGCGAGCTGGGCGTGCCGGCGCACATCGTCGGGCGTCATCCGTTCCCTGGCCCCGGCCTCGCCATACGCATCCCCGGCGCCGTGACGCGGGAGCGGCTGGACATCCTCCGCCGCGCCGACGCGGTGTTCTTGGAGGAGATACGCGCCGCCGGGCTGTATGACGCGATCTGGCAGGCGTTCGCGGTGCTGCTGCCGGTCCGCACGGTGGGGGTGATGGGCGATGGGCGCACCTACGACAACGCCTGCGCGCTGCGCGCCGTCACCAGCGTGGATGGCATGACGGCGGAGGTCTATCCGTTCACCATGGAGTTCCTGGCCCGGGTGGCGACGCGGATCGTGAACGAGGTGCGGGGGATCAACCGGGTGACGTATGACATCACGAGCAAGCCGCCGGGGACGATTGAGTGGGAGTAGGGCGCTACGCCTCGAACGGGTTGAAGGTCCTGATATCAAGCGGCACGAAATCGCGCACGTTCCGCGTCACGACGACAAGATCATGGACGATGGCCGTGGCGGCAATCATCGCGTCCTCTGCCAAGGCGCTCGACCGGCGGTGCATCAGCCGTGCCCAGACGCGAAAGGCTCGGCCATCCATGTCCAGGATGTTGTAGCCGCCCACGACCTGCATGATCCAGGCTTCGAGTTCAGCCGCCTTTGCGGGATCACGGTCCCTGGTGCGTTCGACACCGGTCTGCAGCTCGCCAATCGTCACTGCGGACAGGTGTAGGTCCGCGCCCGGCACGCCGGACACCCAGGCCACCACGGCACCATGCGGCCTGACCCGCCGAAGTTCCGACACGACGTTCGTGTCGAGCAGATACAACGCGATCAGCCGAGATCGCCGATCTCACGGCTTCGCAGCCGCCCGCGCTCGGGGATGTCGAAGTCCCCCCGGCCGCTGTCCGACAGCAGCAGGTCCTTCAGGCTTGGACGCCCCAGGTCCTGCAGGCGCCGCCACTCCTTGACCGGGACCAGCACGGCAGCGTCCGCACCGCGCTTCGTGACGAGCTGCGGACCCTCGCTCATGCACAGGTCGAGCAACTCGCTGAAACGGGCCTTCGCGTCCTGAACCTGCCAACTTCGCATCCGCTGCCTCCGGCCTGAGCTGGTCAGGATACTGGTCAGGCCAGGGCTTCGTTGCAAGGCGCTATTGCTGTCCCGCTTGTGCCAGCCACTTACCCTCGATAGGGGTGCGCCAAATGGTCATTCAAAACCAGGTCGAGTTCCAACGGAGGTGGCATGAACATCTTGATAGCCAAGCCGGTCCGGATTGACCCGGACCCTATCGCCACGGACGTGGAGGTGTCCGACACCATGCTGCGGATCGTGCTCTCCGACGAGCGGGAGCTTGCAGCTCCCCTCGTATGGTTCCCACGGCTGCGGGACGCTACGCCCGAGCAGCGGCGCAATTGGGAACCGGTTGGCCGCGCAGGGCAATCGCCTGAGGGCTACTTACGTTGTTTGCGTGAGCAATGCTTCGAGGTATCTGGTGTCCCATGCTGCGGACTTCCGCCGCACTTTGAGGCTGTGCTTGTCCTTTGGTCCCCGCAGCAGG
>JAABUK010008862.1_pt1 | contig 13966 bp, 22 predicted proteins | sample 5559141 | NCBI WGS metagenome assembly JAABUK01 (sample SAMN10711869, study PRJNA513367) | rock metagenome | isolation source: Antarctica rocks | place: Antarctica: Victoria Land, Pudding Butte nord | collected 2016-01-03
ATCTGGCGCCTCCTCATCTCCCGCAGCTCTCGGCAGCGGGGCACTGGGCAGTCTGATGACTGGCACTGCTTGGCATGCAGCTGCAGCAGACCCCACATGCGCCTGCACACACAAACCATACAATTTTAAACGCTACTTGCATGCATTAAGACGTTGTGCAGGCTGATGCAGCAACACGCAACTGCATGCAGTAAGACTACCCTTTGGGATCCAGGCAGCTGATCAAACTCTGCAGATGAGTGTGCCCTTGGCATGGTGTTGCTGGGATCAACATATATGGTGTTGCTGGGATCAACATATATGGTGTTGCTGGGATCAACATATATGGTGTTGCTGGGATCAACATATATGGTATTGCTGGGATCAACATATATGGAAAGCAAGGCGGCATTTGGACTGCTGAGCAGATGTCTCCCACTGCAAATGATGTGGAATGCATATGCAGGCTATTGAAAGCAGTGTGTAAAATGCAGCTCTCTAATGTAAAGTGCCATTGTGAAACTGAGTTGATCAGCATCATGTGAGTGACACGCATAGCAATCAAGTGTACACATAAATACAGCGAATATAGGAGTGGGGCGGGGGGTGACCTGCAGAGATGGCAGCCCCCTTGAACCTTCTGCTGGCAGGCCACAGCGTGCTTGAAGAGCGCCTTGACCTTGTTGCAGTTGGTGGAGGGGCAGGCCTGGTTGTCACAGGCTGACGCGTGCACCAACAGAGTCATGGTGCGCTGCAGCTGCTGCTGCCTCTCGTGCCGTTCTGACTCTGTCAGGCGAGTCTTCAGCTCGTTGATGCCCCGCACTTGCGCCTGCACAGCATCACAAAGTGCTCAATTGCTGCACTTGATATGGCTGCACTTGATCCAATCAAATTTATGATCCAAGACATGTCTTATATTTGTGTTGGCGCCTAACCTTGCTTGACATGAGTTCAACTGCGCTGTGCTTCTGTGTTTACTGTACACATGCCTTTGGGCTGAGGGCTCTTGGCGCTAGAACATCATGCATTGTCTTGGCTACACCAAGTAGTCCTGACTAAGCACTCATGTCAGCCGCAATGCTTGCATGCTGGCTGTGTTCCTTGCAATGCGTTGTATCACGTATGTTGCTGATACCTCATTGGTGTTTTCCACAAGGCTTGCTACTCTCATGGTATTCCTTGCAGTGCCTTGAAAATCAGACTGTGTCTACTAAAAGAGGCATACCACAAGTGGGTGAATGTGCTGGCCTCGCCCTGTGTTGTGGCACACTGCACACAGGTCATAGTCCGTGCACTGTGGGCATCTGAAGCCGTGGCCAGCCTCGATCTCGAGACCACAGGCATTGCAGGTGCTGGCAAAGGCCGGGGCATCTGGGTTGTGCAGATGGTACAGCACCATGGCACTGCTGTGCTTGGCTCGCCTGATGGTGTCAAACTGGTAGTGGTTGCCTTGGCACAGAGACAGGAACGCCTGCAAGCATACTTTGCACCATCTGCATACTACCCAACGAATCCAGTACAGAGTTTGGGTTAACAACGCTTGTCTTTGGTTGACTAGGGCCTGAAGGCTTTGCTGTTGACAGGCTTGAGCTATGCATGCAGAAGCTGCAGTCAAGAGGGTGTTCAGTCTGTTGCAGCAACAGCCACTTGCAGCAAAAAAATCGTGGTGTGCATGACAAGAAGGGAAGCAACAACCCAGAGGGTGACCCTGCGGTTCCAGTCTTTGCTTCCCTTAAAAAAACAAGAGCAGTGACACACCTGTCGTGTGTGGAAGAACTCACACTCCACATCAGGGTTCCTGTCACTGACAGAGGGGATAGGCTCCACTTTGGCCACCAGCAAGTCCTCTACCTTCATGCCGCCAGGCAAGCCACGTGCCTTGCTGCTGCCAAAGCCTGAACAGGGCCAACAAGACGAGTTTGATCATGAGCATCATAACCACCAGCTGGTCTTCCGGCATTTGGACAATGAGTGCTGCTGATAATCAGCAAGCATTCTGCTGTAGCACATCTGACAGCATGCACAATGATCATGTAGCTCACAGGTGCTGTCAATGAAGCAACTGCCATGAGGAACTCTGCTGAAGAAGAGAGCAGGACATGAGGCAAGACAAAGCAAAGCAAGCAAGATGGTGCACGTGTTACAGCATGATGGGGCAGTATGGTCTGCCTGATGTCATGCCGTCATGTGATGCAACAGCAGAAAAGGAAAGAAAAGGCTACGCCTTTCAGCGTCAGTTTGATGAGAAGTCAAGTATTATACGGGGCTGCCCAGGATGCAACAGCAGTATACCCGATGAGGGGCTGCTCTCACGCTGGTAGCAGGTCGAGCACAGCTGGAAGCGGCTCATCTGCAGCACCTGGCGGCTGCTCTGCCCAGGCGTGTCCAAGCTGATGCCCTCAAAGGTGCGCTCGCTCTTCACAGCTCGCTGCGGAGGATGAGGGTGGTAGTACCTGAGCAGCGCACAGCAGCATGTAAGTGGCAGCAGCAGCAGCAGCAGCACATGGTCGAACATGACCACTGATTGGATTCCATTTTTCAACAAGAGAGGTATAGACGCATTGTAGCGCATGTGATTGGCAGCAGCAACAGCAGCACACGCAGTGACATGATCAGATTCTGGTTGATTCCCATTGCTGGATAAGAGAGGTACAGACACATCATACTTAGCATCACACTGTGTCAGATTGAATGTGCGCATATCAATACGGACATTGCTGGTGCTGTGTGGGCGTCTGCAGAGCAGCAGCAGGGGTATGAGGGAAGCTGTGCAGTATGGTTACCTAGCAGCATCAGAGATGTACTCTCTGCACAAGGAGCAGGGCTCCTGCAGATGCACGACAATGAAGTCGTCCTTCATGCCTTGTATGACCTCGCCCAGGCGGCCCATGACCTGCTCGTCCACACTACCACTCCCATACCGCTTGCCCTGCACACACAGCTCAGACATGAGCACACATTCTGTTTGACATTTTCAGACTACTGGTCCAATGGTTATGGTTGGCCGCAAGACCTTAAAATCGAATGACTGAATGAAAGAATCAATGAATGAATGAACGAACGAACAAACATGCAGCCCTTGGTGCTGGACCACAGCAGACAATGCCCACAAGGCTTTTGCTGCTGTAAAGTGTGGTCAGGAGCCAAGGTAGATGCTAAAACATGTCACATGTCCACATGCTTGGCACTGCTAGCATGATGGCGAATCCTCCAGCCTGCTGATCAACGCAGCTCTTCCAAGCAGCCAAGCTTAACAGCAGCAAGGTACTGTCACAACACACTTGCTTGTGCTTGCAGCAAGGCTTGCAAACAGGAAACAGGCAGCGGGCCCTGGCTCGTGACAGTCACAATCAGATGATCCACATCAAGTGACCCTGGCCTCAGCACATAAACCCCATAAAGGTCGGCAGCCAAGGCAGTTCCGGTGACTGAAGTATAGGGAAGCAGACGTGACAAGTGCGCTGACTGAGATACAGTGCGAAAGCAGTGTGAGGTGCTGCTGGCTACCTTGGCTGACTTGGCACGGGGCTTGCCCCCCGCAGTGAGGGAGCCCTTGTTGCCCTTGCGCCCGGCCTGCCGCTGCTCCTCACTGATGTTGCCCAGCAGATTCTCAGCCTCACCCGGCCAATAGTCACCTGGAGAGTGTACATGATGATAGTGTTACAAAAAGCAAAACATACAAAATGGTAGATGTATCCAAAGTTGTTGGGTCTTGGTGTGTTATTGCTGATCATGATGGTTGTGTTGTTGTCGTAGGGTTGAACAAGACTGCAGGAACAGGATCTTGACAACAGCACTCTCAAGGCGTATTTGCTATCACAAGTATGAGAGTCAGTGAGCGCCTTACATGCAGCTTTGCATCATATCAGGTACTCATTGACTAGTATATGAGCTAATGGGTTCTTGGCTTTTCATCAACTTGACGCCAAAAAGTGTAGTCTTTTCTTTTCTTTTCATTGCTACAGCTGATGAAGCCTCTTGTAGAAACAGTGACACCGGCAACAGGTGATGCAGGCGGTGACATCTAGCAGCAGCAGCAGCAGCAGCAGCTGATCACCTTCAAAGTAGGGCAGATGCAGCACGCTTGGCTTGTCCACCCTGTGGTCCTTGCCACCCTCAAAGAAGGTGTCGAACAGGTTGGAGAGGTATGTGACAGTGCCCTCAGCCTTGGCCGAGCGCAGCAGCATGTGGTACCACTCGCGCAACCTGTCGCTCCTGGGCGTCTTCTGCCGGTTGGGGTGGCAGTACAGGATGTAATCATCGCCCTGCACACCAGTTTGGTAGACTAGGTGTCTGCGTGCATGGTAGACAGGCAGCATGAGGTCTACGGTTGTAGGATAGATGTGGTACAAGCACACATGCGATTGAGACCACAGCTACAGCAGCATCTTGACAAGTAAAAACGCGTTGAACAAACACAGGGTTAGTTTTGCATGTACATGAGAGGGGAGGGGAAAGGAGGGGGGAGGGGGCAGAGGGGAAGGGGAAGGAACAAAGGGGATGAGTGACTGCACAAAGGCTGTCACTGTCTATAATAACATAATAGACAGTGACTTAGCCTGCAGGCATCAGGTACGTGCGACGCAAGTCAGTTCCCTCCAGACAGGCTTGTACTGTTTATGCCCTTCAGCAGATCTGCTGCAGTGCACAGATGAGTCCACAACAAGGTAGCAAGGGTGCATACCTGCAGAGGAGGACAAGCCCAGATGAACATGGAGGTGAAGCCCTGCAGCTTGATGTACTTCAGGTACCCTGTCATGATCTCATGATACACCAGCGTGCGCAGTGCAATCCCATTCCGGCCTGCACACAAAGCACGTTGACTAACTGCTGACACCAAGGCCATCCCTGTTTGGTCACAAGGGGAAGATAGCGACAAGACAGACACATGAGGCAGGTAGAGGCAAGACAGAAACAAGCAGCAAAAAGGATGTGTGCTGCATATAACAGTGGCTCATAGCTGCTTGAAGTACCACTGCTGTAGATGTCGCTGTAAGACCCAGACAAAATAGCCAGCCGACACAGGCTTCCCAAAACAGTGCAAATGGTGCAACTGGTCATGCAGAACACGAAGTGGCTAAAGCCCAATCAACCTCAAACAGTTTGAGTGGCTGTATGGCCTGAAAGCAAGGCGTGAGAGTCACCTGCTGCCTCAATCTCAGGCCTGAAGTACTTGACAGAGTCCAGGTAGGAAAGGTACACCCACTTCCTGTTGGGGGCAGGGCAGTCATCCCCATACTCTTGCATGTACAGGCAATACAGGCACACGTCCACGCCATCCATGCGCTGGAACAATAGAATCACCTGCACACAGTATTCACAGCTCAAAAAGCAGCTAAAGTGTGAAAGTTGTAGCCAGAGTGGCATGCAGTCAGCGCATGAAGCAGCATATGTGGCTAAGCACAGCAGCAGTGGCAGGAGAGCAATGCTGGTGTATCATACCAACATGATCACGCCTGAAGGTAAGCAAGCTGCTGGCAAGTGACAAGAGCAATGAACAAAGGGGTCAACAGTGCTGTTGCAAAGAACAGGGGATAGATTGTGCCGCATCTTGTGCACCAACAGGGCACAATGAGCACTACTAAGTTGCACACATACACAGCTGGTATGAAGCACCCACACTGTCTTATTGCAACTTCTAAATTGGAATGTGAAGTGTGAACACGTACGTGACCACTTGGGTCAAAAATCGCCCTGAAGGCTCTAGTGCTTCAGCTAGACTACATGTTCTAGCAAAAGAGGGAGCCATCTTGCAGATGCTCAACATGCGTACAACAAACAGGCAATGCGCCCCAGCAGTTGGGGATGGTACGGTGAGTCTAGATGTGGGTACCTTCTGGCGATAGGGGAAGGCGTCTGGGCAGCCTTCCTTCTGGAAGGCTTCATGGAATCGGGGCTTCACCTCCATCCTCTTGCTGACATTGTTGATGACCCTGATGGTCAGCCCCTTGGCTGTCACAAGCTGCATTGCCCACACACATGTCAGGATTCATTGTTGCAAAGTGTATCAGTACCATCTTCACTGAGAAGAATCCACAAGTTTGAAATCAAAATAATGGAGGGTGGGGGGGGGGGGGGGTGGGCTTGGAAGATGGCGGGGGGAGGAGATGAGCAAAAATGCGGTCATGCTGTTGAAGAAAGGTGACACAGCTCAGCAACCTGCTTTGTATGGTGTCCAAGACCATATTGTGAAGAGAGGCACATGATGCGACCTGCACTTGCCTTGTATATGCTTGCACCATGGAATAGCACTCACCTGGTCTGGCGGCACCCCCTCCTGTTTGGAGCGTTGAATCAACTCAGCGCTCAGAGCTGAGTCAATACGCTCCTGCAGGAAGTCACTGATGTCGCACTTGGGCAGGTCACGTGCCTCCAGCATGGCTTGAGGCCGCACTTGAATGGGTTGCCTCTCACCTCGCATCAGCCCTGCAACAATTTCCATTTCATTCTCATTTTATGACTTACAGTCTAGGGTGTGGAGCCAGTTGTGACTCATCAGACATCCTGGCTTGGAAGCACACACAAGAACACACAGACCTTGGAAGAGACAGTTGAGTGCGCCATCAAGGCCTGAAACACTGCAGACAGGAGACTTTCTCATTTCCAGCAGCAGGGCAGAAAAAATGAGCGACCCATGAAATGCTGCGTGGGAGTTGGACGGTATGAACTACCACAATCAATGCATGGCAGATGGTACGTAGACACTTTTGGGTGTGATGCATCAGCCTGTCATGTTGTATGCATATAGGTTTGCTTCAAGGCAACTGGTGTGAAGCAATGTGAGACAGCATGCTATCATGTTACCTATCACAGGCATCTATAACGCAGAGGCAAGAACGACTGAGCAGCATGTGCAGTTGTCATTGTTGTAGGCAATGCAGAGCACAAAACCAGTCAGCCACAAGCACTTGACCACACGGTGACTGGAATCAACCTACTGTTTGCCAAGAACATACAAGACATCCTACCATGGACAATATTGCTCTCTGCATGTTGGCATGTTCCTCTGTGCACACCCAAGGAAAGTGCAAACTGAGTGTGGGAAACAGGAACATGCGAACATGCAGAGAGCAGCTTGGTCCAGAGCAGATAATCTTGGTGCCGAGTTTCAGCATGAAGTCTGTCAGGATGTAGGTGTGAATGCTCACCTGTCATGAGGCAGTTGGGGCAGTGATAGGGCATTTCGTCGTCGTTGCGGCCCTTGTTGAACATGCCGCAGATCATATGTACCCACGCACAACATGCATCACATTGCACCCACCCCTCCTCTTGCTCATCATCATTCTTCCTCTTCTCCAGTTCACTCTTGCGCACCTGCAACTGCAGCAGAAACACAAGGTTTGGGTTTAGGGTAAACTTGGGCAAACAGCTCAGGTCATTGATCTAAACTCAGAAGCTCACAATTTGAAATGTGAGACATGTTTGCTGGACTGATAATATGCACTGCAGCAATGCAGAGGAACCGCTGAGTTTGTCAATCACTTGTTGGGTGGTGCAGTGCTGACTGTATACTGTCATACTAGGCCGAATGCTGTGCACGGCATGAAGAAAACACTGTGTGCAACTTGCTAGCTGTGCACAATATCTTAGTTACTTGCAATTTGTGAACTGACAGGCAGTAAACCTCCTACACCAGATGGACTCTCAAACTATTGCCTGGCTGCATTTAGGCCATCTGGGATTTTGAGTGGGTCCACGATAGATGCAGGCCAGCATAAAACAATTCCAGTCAGGTGTCACTGGCGCCTTTTTCAGTGCAAGAAGCCAGTCAGAAGCGCCTGTTTCAGGAGGCTTACGTTTGTGCCATCCAGCTCAATGCGCTCCCCTCGGTGGTCCTGATAGCAAGGATGGCACCAGAAGCCCTTCACCTCCGTCTTGTTCACAGGTGTGGTGTAGTACACCTGCAGAGCCACACCCACCTCTCAATACCAACCTCTGGCTGTGATTGCTGCATGGGTGCTTGACAGCAACCTTCCCAGCACCACAGCACGTGTTGCAGCTGCTGATTGAGCATTTGACTGCAGTTGTGTCAGAGCGCAGCAGGTGTTGCAGTTGCTGCACAATCACATTGCAGCAGTCATGCCAAATTGGGCAATACAATGCAGAAGCTGCTGACTTTAAAGTTGTGTCACACTTGTGCAGAATGGGCACCACTAGTACACCTTGCTATTGGCAGGGACCTCCTGATTATCACTGTTCAATCAATGAAACAAGGAAAGCCTGGGCAAACAGCAATGGAAGTGCCAGCTTTGCGCATGCTACAGAATCTGAGACAGGATGAGCAGCGGTGGAGCACCTGATTGCGCTTGATGCGCTGACCACAGCAGGTGCAGTACAGTGAAGGAGGCTCAAAGGTGAGGCGCTTGTCTCCACATGCCTTGCACATGTTCTCATCACTGTTGTCAATAGGCGCCAAATGAGGTTGCCCTACACACAGGGAAACCCTCATGCATGCAGACCAAATATGTAGCTGACAAACCACATCCAAAATTGCTGTTTAGCGGTAGGGTAAGCTGGGATGGGGTGAGACGGAGGGTTATGGTAACATGACAAAGCCAATTGGGGCTTGGTGCGCAATGCATGTGACAAGAAAAACAGTTGCTTGGTAACACTTGATATCCTGATAACCTTGATATGACACACAGAGCACACTGATGCGGTTGCAAGGGGCGAGCTGTGATACGTTTGTACAAGCTATGCAGATTACAAGCATGCAGCCAGCTGTGCAGACAGAGCGCAGCAGAGTCTCACCAGGCCGTGACCTCAGCATGGTCAGATGCGTCTTGATCTCATCTGCATTGAAGGCTTCCAAAAGGGAAGTCCCCTGGTTGGACCCCAGATTTACCCGTGGCCGCTTTGGGGCTGGTTCACCCTCAGGGCCCTCCCTAGGGCGCTGCGGCATGCCCCTGTTGGGCTGCATCATGGACTGCAGGCCTGCGTGCATCTGCTGAGGGTGCATCCCATTCATCATCTGAGGGGGCATGCCTGGCTGCTGCACAAGCACAGCTGTGTCAGGCCAAGTCCGCGCGTACAAAGATGAAGCACCACAACGACCACAAGCCACACTTGTCAGACAGCCTGTTTTTGCAGTCAACCCCATCTGTTGAGCACTGCTGTTCTCTGCCAGTACACATCAGACAGCCTGTTTTTGCAGTTGAGCCTATCTGCTAAGAGCTGCTGTGCTCTGCCAGGACGTATCAGATCACAATAACAAGCTGACTCCTGTTCCCTGGCAGTACAAGCATTCAACCAAACCAACCTGCATGCCACTTTCAGCAGTGAGCTGGTTCTGTGTGTGCATCCTTTCATGCTGGAGTTGCTGCCTCTGGCGAGCAAGCATTTCCTGCTGCTGCTGCTGTGTGGGCATCTTGCGCTGGGCTGCTGCCAAGCGCTGCTGCTGCACATGCTGCTTGACAGGCACACAGATGGAGCACTGCAGGCTGGAACACTTCTGATGATGCTTCAGTAGCTCCCGAGATGCCACACACCTGCAGCATCAGCATGCATTTCATGAAAGTGTGCGTTCAGCCATAGGTGCAGAAGATGTAGCATGCATTTCATGAACGCACACTTTCAGCCATTGGTGCAGAACATGTGCATTCATGAAATGCATGCCTTTTGCCATAGGTGCAGAAGACGCAGCACGTGCACCAGGCATGACAGTGGCCTCTGTGCCCTAAATTCTTGAAGTCATGCAGCATGCTGAGCAGATATCTTAGCTACAGGCGCGTATATGGCAAACTGGTACAGAGTCAACGCAAGAGCTACACGAGGGTATGAGCAAGAACTACGCCATGTTCACAGAACGCAGGTAGGCTGCCTCTGCAAGCTGATCTGCAGGCCTATAGCACTGGCAGACACCAGCCGACACATTTCCACACCAGCATACACATGTAAACCAAATGTGTAGTCAAGAGTACAGGCTGCAATTGTACATGAACGCAGCCAAAGCATCTCCTGGTGAAGTCAGCAGGAGGGGTACCTAGGGTACTCGCAGCGAGCGTCACTGCATCCCAGTATATGCTGCCACAGTTGCTTGGCAACAGCACAGCTGCTGCCATAGTTGCACTGCCCATCAGGGTACTGACACTTGGCACAGTGCCTGAGGAACAGCAACCACCGCTGCTGCTTGAGAATGAACTCCTGCTTCTTTTGGCGCTGCTTGGCCTGGAACGCAGGGTCTTGCTGGTCCCCAGAACCTGACCCGTCTGCAGGGGGGTTGAGGGCGTACTGACCCTGGGGGCCAGCAGCACCTGGCAAGCCTGAGGATGGCAGCTCTGGGAGCTGAGGAATGACGTTCCCCCCAGTTATGGATGGGCTAGCAGACCCATTGACCCCCACACTGGTCATGCTGCTGCCGTTGCTCATGCTCATGTTGTTCACGGGCACCATACCGTTGCCTGCAGCATAGAGATCTACCTTTCTGATGGCTGAGGCTACTCTGCTGTGCTGCTTGAGGGCTTACGCAGGCCTGGCAAAAGTCCTGAAAGGCTCCTTCTGCTTGATACTGTTTACCAGGTGCAGCTGTGGCTCTGTCCACTTTTTGCAGCTTTGCAGCCAACAAAACGTGGCTATGCAATGTTTGAAGATATGCCGAAAGCCTGCTGCATGTCATTAGCAGCCAAAGGGTGTTTCTACGTAACATTGATTGTGACCAGCCCCTCGAAATGTGATGCTAGGAGTACAGCACTGCTCTGTCACCCTGTTCTGACTCTGTGCATCTTCAGAATGTTTTAGTACTGTGTGCACCTCTGTTATTGTGAGGTGTGCAGATTTGTCTAGAAGCAGACACATTGAGAAGCGATATTGCACAGCTACCTTGCATGTTAGGCAACTGCGGGCTCTGCATGATGGGGACCATCCCTGGCATGTGGGGATTTTGCCCATTAGCCATTGGCACCATCCCATTGTTGCCACCCATCATCCCATTGTTGCCGCCCATCATCCCGTTTGGCACCTGCTGACAAACAATTATCTTCATTGTGATGCAGCTAAAGGCAATAGAAGAACAGTGTTTGCCAGCCATCTCCGCAGGGCACAGTACAGTGGACACCAATGAAGTAGCTGTCATTTTCTGCAACAATGCCAGTCACGGAGCCTGCTTATCCCAGCTTGCATAGTGAATGTAACACACTGCAGCCTGTGATCTGCTGGCAGATCTCTGCACAGCTGCTCTTAGGACTGTGCTGGCAAGGAGTTCAGGCTTGAGCTATGATTTCATTTGACACCTTACAGTCTGAGGACTCATCACACATCCTGGCTTGAAAGCACAGACGTAAGTGGTGTGCAACAAAACCAAGCTGGTGCAAACATACCCTGAGGGCCTGTGATGCTTGCACTGGACCAGGACGAGGCTCTGCCATTGTCGCTGGCATCTGGCCCATCTGCCCATTTGCCATGCCTACGGATGAGGTTGCTTCAGATACAACGATAGGAATGTAACAGCTTGCCGCAATGTGCCAGGCATGTGCAGGGTATCCCACGATGCATGCATGCTGGACTTTAACAGCAAAGGTGACAAATGCAAATTGCTTTTGCAAAGGTATGTACTTTCACTGTTCATGACACATGGAAATGTCTGAACATGCACAAGTTAGACAACATACCGTTGGGCATAAACATCCTGGAATTTGGCTGGGATGTTGGAACACTCTGCAAAGCAGAAGCCCATCAGTACAAGCGCACTCAGGTTGTGATCTGCTGCAGGATGTGCTGAACAAGTCACAGTGCATATGTGGTCTGACTGTGCGGGCAGAAGCTTTAGCAGCATGCTCAAACAGCGCTCACCATGCTAGGGCCCTGAGCCCAAGTACCATTGTCTCTAGCAGCAGCACCACGCAGCAAAGCTGGCTTGCCATTGCTCATGACAGGTCCGTTGGCTGACGGTGCAGCCTGCGGACGCATCATACCTTGCTGCTGCTGTTGCAACTGCTGCTGCTGCAGCTGTTGCTGCTGCTGCTGGGTGCTAAGGCCCATACTGGCTATGTTTGCATCTGTCTGCCCCACTGTTGGAGATGTCAAATCTAGCTGACTCCGACTCTGGGTAGGACTCTGCTGGACCTTAACTGGACCCTGAGGTGCCATAGGCATGCTGCTCAAAGGTCCTGACGGCATTCCAAGTCCCATTGCAGACGATGGCCGGGATTGCAACTGTTTTTGGACCTGAGCAGGCTGACCTCCGGCTGACGCTGGTTGCTGCTGCTGCTGCTGCTGCTGCTGCTGCTGCTGCTGTTGCTGCTGCTGCTGTTGCTGCTGCTGTTGCTGCTGCAGCAGCTGCTGCTGATGCTGCTGACTGGACATGCCAGCAGCAGCAGCAAGATTAGGCGCCTGAGAATAAGTGCCCTGCGATGCGGTCGGTGCAAAACCGTTGCTGATGTGAGGCATCTGAGGCAGACCGGCTGAACCGGGCCTCGACGGTGTCTGCGACTGCTGCCTGGGACCTCGCGATGAGACAAAGGTTCGAGCTACGTTTTGCAGTCGCTGCTCGAGGGTGTTGGTGTTCACATATTCCTCCTGTACAAGCTCAGCCTATGAGAACTTGCTTTCAGAGACTCAGGACTGCCAAGTCTCAGCTTACCTTCGAACCAGCGCCTTGATAAAGTGCTTCCTCCAGCCGCTTGACAAAGTCTGGGAGCTTTTCCTTCCACTCTTGTGTCACATTGGGTTTCCGCTGTGTCAGAAGGTGAAATCTGCAAGTGTACACCTCTCGTGAGCAATCTACCTCGTTGAGCTTTTGGCAGAGACACAACAGCTCTACCCACATGTGTTGTATCAACTGTCTCCTGTCTGGATAGTCTGACTCTGAATGCCATTCTTTTCTCCATCTCTGAGGCGCTGCTTGAGGAGGAACATGGCTAGTAACACCAAGGCTTGAGGCTACTTGCATCGCTCAGAGGAGACCTACTGAGCCATCTTGCAGCTTGCTTTGGGTTGGCACAGCACCATTGCCTCTACTCACAAAGCAGGCAACACAGGCTCCATTACAGCGCTGACTTTGCTGTGTGCCTCCAAAGCACTACGGAAGGCAAGGAAGGCCTTTTACCTTCTCGGCTCAAATTCCTGCCAAACCCTTATACAATTCGACCAGTCTAACCCTGCTAATTTTCCCCGTTGCTAGGGCTGCCTATGGTAGGGGTAGGGCACCCGCAATTTAGAAAAGCTTCCTCTCTTGGCCAGCTAGCACATCCCTCCTGGGTTGTTGACTTGCCTTGACCGTTTGCATTCATATGCAATTCTTCTCGAAAACGTTGTCATCTTATATAATATATATGTGCGTTTATCCCTGGATGCCATGTTCATGCACAGGGCACGCATGACAGGCAGAACTGATCACAGCTGCTGAATATTACATTTGTATAGCAGGCAGCACCCTGCCTGGCCCGCTAAGCTTGTTTGAGGCCCCTGATGCAGATTGCACAAAGGCCATGTTGTGTTGTGCAGAGCTCTAGTGATGGAGACACACTCAAGTGACGGAGACTGATGCAGATACAGCTGGCAATCATAGCAATTACTCATTGTACAAGTACATATAAGTGCAGCAGTTAAGCCAAAGGCACACCACATCAGGAGCCAAGTTGAGATCATAAGTATCAGTTACGACCATCGCTGTGGATCGTGGAAGCAGCAAGCAAGGCACTCCTGTCAAGGGGATCCCCTTTATTGGCTGAACATTCTTTTTGGCTTTTGATTGGACAAGGGACGTCGAAGTGTGATACACACCCCCAGAACATCGTAAGCTTAAAATCCAGTACTTCACCTCAGTCAATCCCAAACCACTGTGAGATAACCAGTGAAGGAATCACTTTTGTAGGTAGGCAGCTATCAGCAAGCACTGCTGATAACCCAGAACACCTCCAGACCTCACATTGGACGCACCACAAATGCTTTGGAGTCAGTACTTGTTCACAGCTGGGTACATCCCACCCTGCTGTTGCGGTGCTTGCATATTTTGAGGTGCTGTTGCGGCGGCACCTGTCTGAGGGTAGGC
>JAABUK010008864.1_pt1 | contig 13961 bp, 14 predicted proteins | sample 5559141 | NCBI WGS metagenome assembly JAABUK01 (sample SAMN10711869, study PRJNA513367) | rock metagenome | isolation source: Antarctica rocks | place: Antarctica: Victoria Land, Pudding Butte nord | collected 2016-01-03
AATACTGGACGTGACGGTCATCGCTTGGTCCTCCTTCAGAGTGCTTTCGCCGGGACTCTTGAAGGATCACGCGGTGACCGTCTCCTACGCCCTCACGACACGCACGCCGCCAAGGCCGTCGTACACCGCGCCCATGGACTCAACTGGTGGGCGGGCGCATTCCTGGGCGTTTGCCACTCGCACATGGAGCAGCGCCAACCTATAACCCCACTCCCGTCCGCATGCTGGGCTGGCCGATCGCCCGGCCCAAGCGCGGCTGGCCGAGAATGTCTTCGACCGTGCCGAGCAGGCTGTAGAGGTTCTGGCTGCTGCTGTCGCTGGCGCCCGGGGTGACATAAGGGTTGACCACGATGGTCACAACCGTGCACGAGACCTCGCTGACTGCGGGGTCGGTGCAGTCGACGCCCTTGGTGGACGTGCCGTTGCCCTCATCCCAGGTGATGAGGATCAGCGTGTCGCCGTTGAGGTAGTTCGCCGCTGAGGTGATTCGGTCAATCAGCCCGGGCCCTGGTGCCGCCAACCAAATGTCGCCGGCGGCGATGCGTTGGCTGTTGGCCTCTTAACAGCCGGTTGTCCAGCGCATGTTGTTGCACTCGTTGGGGGTGATCCAGGCGAATGTCGGCATGTTGCCGGTGGCCAGGTCGGCATCGAGTTCGGTGAACGGCACGTCCTGGGTCGAGCAGGTCTGTCCGCCGACCGCGGTCTTCAGGTCGTCATACCAAAACGGCGGGTTGTTGCCGATCCGGTAGAAGCCCGAGCTGGGTGCACAGTTGCTCGGCATGGACTCGGCGTATTCCTTCCACGTCCCGCCGCTGGTCTCCACCTGATGGAAAATGTTGTCGTTGGCGGTGTGCTGGCCCAGCGGCGTGGCGATGCCAGCGGTAGCCGCCATGCAGTTGGATTGGCCGGGATGGGTCGCCGCCGCATGTTGGCTTCCGAGCCGCAGGCAGCCCGCAGGGCATGCAGATTGGGCGCCTGCGACGTGCTCTGGAATGCGGGATAGCTCAGGTTCCCGGCTGCGCGTCAAGATCCCGGCGTTGACCGAGGCGTTGACCGGCGGGGTCACCGAGCACCACGCGTTCCTGGCCCGGTTGCACCTCGACCTGATCGACCAGCGCAGCCGGGCCGTGGACGAGCTCACCGCCCGGATCGAGGTGGTGATCGAGGCGTTTCGTGGCGCCCGGGACCTGATCGTGACGATCCCCGCGATCAGCACCGGGGTCGGCGACGTCATCATCGCCGAGACCGGCGCGGACATGAGCCGGTTTCCCACCGCCGGGCATCTAGCGTCCTGGCCGGGACCTGCCCGGGCAGCAACGAGTCCGCCGGCCGGATCAAGTCCACCCGCACCCGCCCTGGCAACCCCCACCTCAAAGGTGCGCTCGGGATCGCGGCGATGTCCGCGGCGCGCAGCAAGGACACCTACCTGGCCGCGAAGTACCGTCGGATCGCGGCCCGCCACGGGCCGATCAAGGCGGTCGTCGCCGTCGAGCACGCGATGCTCATCGCGATCTGGCACATGATCACCGACGGAGTCTTCTACAGCCAGCCGGGCAGCGACTTCTACACCCGTCGCAACCCCGACAAGACCAAAACAGCGCGCCCTGCAACAGCTCCGACAGATGGGCTACGCGGTCACCCTCAACCCCCTGCAGGAAGCCGGGTAGTGAGGAATCTTCGCGTCAGAGGCTACTTCTGCGGTGATACTGATGGTGCGCTCGGAGGGACTCGAACCCCCAACCTCTTGATCCGTAGGGAAGTCGACGCCACCGACAATGGCCGCCTACCTGCGACTATCGCCTCAGCGCAATCCCCACCAGCACCCAAGAATCCCTCTAGTTGCCGGAATCTCGCACCACGAATGATGCCACGCCGATGAGCATGCCACCACGCCAACCGGCGACCATGGCCGCTCTGCACGCCCATGCCCGCTCTCCTCCGGCCGCCCGGAGAAGGCGCGTGCCAAGGTGGCCACCGATGCGACGATCGCCACCAGGGCACTCACCACATCGCGCCGCAAAAGCGCCCTTTGGGCGCAGGGGGCACCGCCGTTCAGATGCCGGCCTGGTCCGCCATATCAGCGGGTAACCATCTGCGGCTCGTGCGGCTTCAAAGACGTACCAACCAAAAAGAGCTAGCTCCTTTGGAACTCACCTGGGGACGACCATCCGCTAGGTCACGCACCGTCCGTCTGCACGGGGCGCCCGAGCCGAGCGCGTGCTTCTAGCCACTCCGCGCGCGCGTCTGGCCGGTCCCCCGAGTCCATTCGCTTGGTCGACCACCCACCGAACGTGTGTCGGTTCGGTGTGGTCCGGTCCAGCTCCTCGTCGGCCTTGGCGATCTTGCTGCGCAGCTCCACCATCGCCAAATCGATGCCGTACAGGTCGAGCTGCGCACCACCAAACCAAAGTGAACCGCTCGCTGGGTGAAACATGCGCAAGCTATATCCAGTCGGCTCAACCGGATCTTCTTGAGCCGTATTATTCGGTGTCGAGAATACCCAACCATCCGAGATATACCAGTCAGCGATGCCGATCGCATTGCGGCGCATAAGCAGATCGAGACGCTCATCAACGTGCTCGAACGAGTCGCGTACGTGCGCCACTCTGAAGATCGCGGAGTCGGGGGAGGTCATGCCGAGGCGTCGACGTATCCGCTTCGCGCGTTTGCGCGCGACCCGCCTTGCCTCGGCGTGGCCGTCGTCCTCGTTACCGTCAGGTTGCGAAGGTACGCGATGTTCGTTTATCAGCCGGTCGACCACGATGGCAGCAAAGAGAGCACCTTGTATGAGCGCCCAAACGGTCGCGTCGTCTGCCGGGGTATCAGCAGCCACGGCGCGAGTGGACGCTCGCTCGAACAGCAAACAGAAGATCTCCGCTTGCCGATCAAGTTCGCTGAGGTAAGCGCGATCCCTGACTGCTCCGGTCTCCTCCGGAGTCGAACCGGTGAGCGACAGCACGGGAATGCGCCGACCAGTATCTCCGATCTGCGCCCACATCTTGTTCACGCCCATCGGGCCAGTGTTCCGCGCCCCGGCGCGACCGCGCCTCCGCCACGCCGGGCTCAGAGCCCGTTGAGGGCGGCCTTGTAGCCGGCCGCCTGCGCAGGCGTCCAGCCGCAGCCGCCGTCGCCGTAGTTGCCGCCCACCGCAGCGTCCACTGATACATGCGCTGGCGATTCACCACCGGCAGGCGGCCGTAACCACGGCGGGCCAGCTCGTCCCCGAAGGTCAGTCCAGCCGCGGCCCGTGAGACACCCCGCAGGAGAAGTTTCCCGCCAGGCTGAGGGTCAAGTCGTCCACCAGCGTCAGCGAACGCAGGACCGTGCCAACCGGGTACACCGGCAACCGAACTCCCTCACGGGCGTCGACCCGGTAGGTGGGCGGTCTGGTCACTGATGTGCCGGTGATGGCCCACATGAGTCGTGGGCTGGTGGCCTTACCCAGTCCGAGCTTCGGTGCCACGGGGTCGGTCACCATGACCGCTTGGACGCCGGTGATGCTCTCGGGTCCGACACCAGCCTTGCGCACAACGGCTTCCACCGCGGCCCGATCGTGTTGCGGGACGCGCGAGGAGCCGACGACGGCGAAGGACAAGCCAAGCGGACCCTTATCGCAGCTCGGCAGGCTGGCCGGCGCAACCGTCGACCCGGGTCCGCCCGCGACCCGGTCCGGCGCGAGCGTCCCCAGCCCGGGTGCACCAAGCAGCACTGTGATAGCCCCGACAACCATGACGATTGACGTGCCGGCACCGACGGCAGCCCGCCGGCGCGAGCGCGCCCGTCGGCCGCGGGTGAGGTAGACCTCCGTTGCCGGCAGGGGCGGCTCCTCGGTCAGCGCGGCCGCCATGGCGTTCCTGACATCGATCATCTGGTCCTCGTTCCTGGTAGGTGGTCCCCATCGGCGGCCACGTCGTCACCGAGGGCACGGCGCAGGGCCACCAGCCCGCGGGCGGTCTGGCTCTTCACCGTGCCGCTCGTGCAGTTGAGGATGACCGCGGTCTCCCGCACCGAGAGGTCCTCCCAGTACCGCAGCACCAGCACCGCTCGCTGCCGGCGGGGAACTTGCTGCAACGCCGCCCGAACCGTCAGCCGTTCGTCGATGTCCGCGACGGGCTCCGCCCGGTCGGGCAGGGTTTCGGCGACCCGCTCGCGGCGGCTCCAACCCCGCCTGCGCTGGTCGAGAACCACCCGGATGACCGCGGTCCGCGTCCACGCGTCCAACGCCGAGTGCGCGCGGATGCTGGCCCAACGCAAATAGAGGCGAACGAACACCACGCTGACGGCGTCCTCAGCGTCATGCCAGTCGCCGGCCACAAGGAAGGCAGTCCGGCGCAAGGCGGCACCCCGACCGGCGACATAGTCCCGGAAGTCTTCCTCCTGGTCCTGGCGCACTACCGTCCTCTCCTGCCCTACCTCAGACGGCCGGACTGGGCCCGCAGGTTGCATGCGATTCCGGCGAAGCTGCCTGTCTGGATTTGACCGCGCTGACTGCTCGTGGGAGGAAGACAAGGAGCTGACGAGATCTTTGGGCGCGGGCTGCGGCCGCAAGGGCCTCGGGGAAGTCGTGTCGTGCGGCGCTTTGCGCGGTGAGTCTGTCTAGGCGACCTGCGGACAGCCTGCCGCGGGACTATGTGGAGGTGCGGTTCGACTATCGGCCGATCGGACAACGTGGACGACGTGGACGACGCTCGTGGGTGCCGCATATTGCAGCACGCCGCCAACAGACAGACCAACCGGCCCCGCCGGTCCCGTCCCCTGAACGATTCCTAGCGCTCGGTCCGGCTGATGACGCGTCAAGGTAACCGGGCACCGCTGGCCTGGGCGGACGTGCGGCAGTCGGAGCGGACGGTATAACGCAGGTGTGACGAAGCAGGCGATTGCAAGGATGTCAGCGTCTGCGCTCGCGCCGTCAACTGGCCAGTTGACCTCGACCGGCGCGATGACGGGCTGCTACTTGTGCAGGCAGCAGCGCAACGGCGATCGCGCTGCAAATCACCAAGCAACGTCGCTGCCAGCGCACGAGTTTGAGTATGCACCGCCAGGGGGCGGGTTGCGGCTTCGCGCCAATGGATTGACGCCGGCCGCTATTGTGCCGCTGGCCCAGATGGCGGCCGTTATGCCGCGCGGCCGGGCGAGGGCCTCCCAGTCAGCCCACGAGCGCTGGCGCGACGCCAATGGTCCTCCGGCCGGCGACGGAGTGAGCCCATGGGGTGCTCAGACCGCACCGACGGACGCCTGGCCAGGCCAGTCCTGCCGAGCACTGCGTCTGGCAGCTCATGCGAGCCTGGCGGGGTCGCCGAGGTGGCTCGTCGAGTTTGGATCGGCAGCTAGGCGCTCATCGTCTGCTGACCTGGCTCCTGCCTTTCGGCAGTTCCTGGTGCGGTCTTGCTGATGGACGGGCTCGGCTCTTCGCGGGCGCGGCGGGTGATGGCGGCCTCGTCGAGGAGTTGTTGGGTGCGTTCCTCAGCGAGGTCGACTATGCGGAGGTCGGCTTGGGTGTGCAGGGTGGCGGCTTGGATGATGATTTCGGTGATGACGTCGCGGGGGGTGGCGGGCAGTTCTGACAGGGAGCGCAATTCTTGTAGGTAGCGCTGGCGTTGGACGTCGATGACGTGGGTTAGGGCGGCGGGGTTGCGTCGGGCGCCGGCCATCACTTTGAGGAAGAAGTCGTCTCGGTAGCCGCGGGTCCGGTTGACGGCTGAGTCGAGCCACGAGTCGAGTTCGGCGCGTCCTTGGGTGGTGATGCGGTAGACGGTGCGGTCGGGACGGTCGGATTGGCTGAGGACTTCGGCGGTGGCGAGGCCGTCGCGGCGGAGCCGGTCGAGGACCTGGTAGAGGTGGCCGACGTTGAGGCCCCATTGGGGGCCGACTGCTAGTTCGAAGCTCGCTTTGAGGTCCCAGCCGTAGCTGGGGCCGTCGTCGAGGATGGCAAGGACGGCGTGCTGTAACGCCATGGCGGCCTCCTTTGGTTGCGTTTCGGCCACATGACGCAACTCCACCGACCCTAGCTACTAGGGTGCGCTGATTGGTGGGTCGAGACAAGGGGTCGTGATGCACCGCTACCTGTGGCGGCAGTTGCGTTATCGCGTCACCCGGACTGTGGCTTTGCTCGCCGGCATCCTGGTAGCCACGACGAGCTTCACCGTCCTGACCGGGACCACGGAGACGGCCAGGCTGCAGACGGTGGGCGCCGTCCAGAGAAGTTTCCGACCCGCCTACGACATTCTGGTTCGGCCGCGGGGGTCCACCACAGGTTTGGAGCGGTCACAGCAGCTGGTTCGGCCCAACTACCTATCGGGGATCTTCGGCGGGATCACCTTGGACCAGTACGCCTCGGTGAAGCGGGTCACCGGGGTCGAGGTCGCCGCCCCGATCGCCATGATCGGCTACGTGCTGCAGAACGTGACGTTCAACGTCGACTTACGCCCCTATCTGGGGTCTGCACCGCGGCAGGTGTTCCGGATGGGTGTGAACCGCTCGACTGACCGCGGCCTTTCGCGGATGGTCGACGTACCGACCAGTTACGTCTACGTCACCAACCAGGCGCTGCAGCTGCCGGCCGGCTATACGGCCGCCCCGAACACGGTGACCGGCCCCACCGAAAAGGTGTGGCCGGGCCGGACGGTGGTGGTCTGCCCGTCGCTGACGATCCCACCGCAGGCGCCGGGCCCGTTTGCCCCGGCGGCCCGCAACGAGTTGCAATGCGATTCTCGAAGCCCGGCGTCGGAGGGTGGTTTCGGGCCGGGGCCGGGCGGTGTGATTGCGGCCCAGGTGCGGATCCCGGTCCCATTCCTCATTGCCGGCATCGACCCGGCCAGTGAGGCCGCACTAGCCCATGTCGATGCCGCGGTTATCCGGGGCCGCTACCTACACGCCGCGGACCGGCCGACAGTCGTCGGTGCCGGCCCGGGCCGCAGCCTCGCGGTGCCCGTGCTGGTCTCCAACCGGGGATTCCTCGACGGCGGGTATGAGGTCACGGTCCGGCGGCTCGGCTCGGCGGCGTCCGAGGCGATGGCTGCCGGCCTGCGACCGGACCAGCTGATCGGGCGGCTGCACGCTCAGAGCGGCCCGGTGGTGTCCCAGCGCACCATCGACGCCGGTGCCGTCTATGCCCGCCTGGCCGGTCAGCTGGTAGCGCCGACCGCAGCCGGTGGCGGCGGTTCGATCGTGGAGAGCTACTGGACGGTTGGCCCCACCCGCTACCGCCAGCACGGCAGCCGGGAACTGGCTCCACTGCCAGTGCCGAACCCGGTCAGTGTCTGGGCGTCGTCGTTTCAGACAATCGGGTACGTCCACGTCCCGATCGAGGCTGCCGACGTCGGCTTTAGGCGCCTCACCGCCAATGTCGGGTCCAACGTCGACGTTGGGGGGATGCTGCGTTTGCCGGTCCCGCACGCGGTCGGCGTGTTCGATCCGAGGAAGCTTCCCGGGTTCAGCGCGCTGTCGGCGGTACCGGAGGAGACCTACACCGCCCCGGTGGCGATACCCGGCGACGGGCGTAGTCGAAGCCTGCTCGGCGGCCGGTCACTGCTGCCCAACGGCAACATCGGCGGCTACCTTGACCAGCCGCCGATGCTGCTGACCACACTGGCCTGCCTGCCGGCGTTCACCAACCCGCGGGTCTTCCATCCCAACCACGCGCCGATCAGCGTGATCCGGGTACGCGTCGCCGGGGTGACCGGTATCGACCCGGTGAGCCGGGAACGCATCCGGGTGGTCGCCCAGCAGATCGCCACCAGCACCGGCCTTGACGTCGACATCACCGCTGGGTCTTCCCCCACCGCCATGACAATCGACCTGCCGGCCGGAAAGTTCGGCCGGCCGCAGCTAACCCTGCGGGAAGGCTGGGTCAAAAAGGGGGTGGCCGTGGCCATCCTGGCCGCCGTGGACCGCAAGAGCCTGGTGCTGTTCACCCTCATCCTGGCGGTGTGCGCCCTGTTCGTCGCCAACGCGGCGGTGGCCGCCGTGCGAGCCAGACGCAACGAGCTGGGGATCCTCGCATGCATCGGCTGGCGGCCACGGAAGCTGTTCTCCGCTGCACTGCTCGAGCTGGGCCTGGTCGGTCTGGTAGCCGGCGGGCTAGGCAGCCTGCTCGCGTTACCGCTGGGGGCGGCGTTCGGGGTGTCAGTGTCGGTCCGGCGGGCCGCCTTAGCGGTCCCCGCGGCGGCCTTGCTGGCACTGCTGGCCGGGCTCTTCCCCGCCTGGCAGGCAGCTCGGTCAGATCCCGGTGCCGCGGTGCGCCCCGCCCTGCTGACCGCCCGGCGGGTGCGGCGTCCCCGCAGCGTGCTCGCCCTGGGCCTGGTCAACCTGGTCCGGGTCCCGGGCCGAAGCCTGGTCGGCGCGGCGAGCCTAGCCATCGGCGTGTGCGCGCTGACCTTGCTCTCCACGGTGACCCTGGCCTTCCAAGGGCAGCTCGTCGGCTCCCTCCTCGGCGACGCCATCTCCGTCCAAATCCGGCCGGTGGACTTCATCGCCGCCGCGCTGACCGTCGCCCTAGGAGCGCTGGCCCTGGCCGATGTGCTGTACCTCAACGTGCGCGAGCGAGCCAGCGAATTCGCGACCCTATCGGCGCTGGGCTGGCGGGACCAGGCCCTGGCTGAGCTGGTGTCGGTGGAGGGACTCGGGATGGGAGTGGCGGGCTCGGTAGCCGGTGCCGCGCTGGGGCTGGCCGGGGCCGGCGTCTTCGCCGGGCACCTCCCCGGCGCCGTCGTGGTGATCGCCCTGGCCGCGGTCGTGGTCGGCACGGCGATCGCCGCCCTAGCCACGGCCGTCCCGGTCACGTTGCTGCGCCGTCGCGACAGCGCCCAGACCCTCGCCGAGGAGTGACACAAATGCCAAGCTCAGCCGACCCGACGGCCCCCGCCTTGGCGACCGGAGCCTCGGTCGTGGTGACCGGCGTGCGGAAAACCTTCCGGCTCGGCGGCGGCCAGCAGGTGCGGGCCGTCGACGACGTCACCCTGGCCGTCGAACCGGGCAGCGTGGTCGCCCTCACCGGCCCGTCCGGCTCGGGCAAATCGACGCTGCTGCATCTGATCGGGGCGATCGAACGACCCGAGCAGGGAACGGTCATCGTCGACGGCCGGGACCTGGCCACCCGCTCCCGCGGTGAACTGGCCGACTACCGGCGCCAAGTAGGCTTCATCTTCCAGCGCTACAACCTCCTCCCCGCGCTCACCGCCCAAGACAACGTGATGGCCCCCGTGCTTCCCTACCGCACCACCTACAACAAGCAGACCCGAGCTAAAGAACTCCTGGCAGCCGTCGGCCTCGCCGGCCGGGAGACCTCGCTGCCCTCCCAGCTGTCCGGCGGCCAACAGCAACGGGTCGCCATCGCCCGCGCCCTGATCGGCCAACCACGGCTGGTGCTCGCCGACGAACCAACCGGAAACCTCGACTCCGGCACCGGGCAGGAGATCCTCGACCTCCTCCTCGCCCTGCGCGACGAACATGGCCTGACCATCCTCATCGCCACCCACGACACCACAGTCGCCAGCCGCGCCGGCCGGCTCGTCCGACTCCTCGACGGCCGCATCGTCGGAGACCTCGCAGTCCCCGACGCGCTGCCCGGCGACCAGCTGCTGAACCGCATCGGCCGGCTCGACAGCGGGTGACCAGCGCGCCAGCGTCGCCCGGCAGCGCACAGGCCCGCGGACGCACCCGCAGGATTACCGCTTTGTTGTCCTGCTGGGGGTTGTGGGCGACTTTGGCTGGGGGCACAGTGAGGCAGGCAATCGGAGGAGGGCCTATGAGGTTGCGTCGTTCGGCTGGGCTGGTGGCCCTGACTGCCACGATGGTGTTGGTTGTAGCGCAGTCGGCGTCGTCGGCGTCGGGTTCGGGGGTGACCAGCCGGGTGTCGGTGGCCTCGGACGGGCGGCAGGGCAACGCCGACAGCCCCTATAGCTATGCGCCGCCGGCGATCTCGGCCGACGGCCGGTTCGTCGCCTTCGACTCGTACGCGTCGAATCTGGTGGCAGGAGACACCAACCGGAAGGGCGACGTGTTCGTCCGGGACCGGTTGGCCGGGGTGACCCAGCGGGTGTCGGTCGGCGCCGGCGGGCAGGCCAAGAACTACAGCTACAGCCCGGCGATCTCGGCCGACGGCCGGTTCGTCGCCTTCTTTTCGGCTGCGTCGAACTTGGTGGCCGGGGACACCAACGGGAAGGGCGACGTGTTCGTCCGGGACCGGCTGGCCGGGGTGACCCAACGGGTGTCGGTCGGCGCCGGCGGGCAGGCCAACAACGGCAGCTACATTCCGGCGATCTCCGCCGACGGCCGGTTCGTCGCCTTCTACTCGGCTGCGTCGAACCTGGTGCCCGGAGATACCAACATGGCTTTCGACGTGTTCGTCCGGGACCGGCTAGCCGGGGTGACCCGGCGGGTGTCAGTCGGGGCCGGCGGGCAGGGCAACGACAGCAGCGGCAACCCGGCGATCTCCGCCGACGGCCGGTTCGTCGCCTTCGGCTCGAGCGCGTCGAACCTGGTCGCCGGGGACACCAGCGGGACGGGCGGCGTGTTCGTCCGGGACCGGCTGGCCGGGGTGACCTGGCGGGTGTCGGTCGGCGTCGGCGGGCAGGCCAGCAACGGCAGCGGCTTCCATCCGGCGATCTCTGCCGACGGCCGGTTCGTCGCCTTCGAATCGAGCGCGTCGAACCTGGTCGCCGGGGACACCAACCGGGCGGAGGACGTGTTCGTCCGGGACCGGCTGGCGGGGGTGACCCGGCGGGTGTCGGTCGGCGCGAGCGGGCAGGCCAACGGCCCCAGCTTCAGCCCGGCCATCTCCCCCAACGGGCGTTCGGTCGCCTTCGGGTCGAGCGCGTCGAACCTGGTACGTGGGGACACAAACGGGGCGTTCGACGTGTTCGTCCGCGATCCGCTGCTCGAGGGTCGGTGAGCGTACAGACGCGCGTAGAGCCGGCCCTGGGGGACAATGTTCTGATGCTTAGGTAATCAGTCTCACGCGCTCGCGTTGCTTTCCGGGAGCCCGCGAAGTAGACGGTGTAGCACAAGGGTAAGGGCAGGGGTGGGTCGACGTCGCATCCCCCTAGAGGCTGCCAGCCTCAGCACGCCACCAGAATTCGAGAAAGAGAAAGATATGCGTAAAGGTGCCAAGACAGGGCTAATCGCCGGTGGTGCTGCGGTGTTGGCGTTGACCGGGACGGTGCCGGCGGCGCTGGCCGGCGGGGGTGGTCCGTCGGTGTCGGTCCGGCCTGGCCTGGCCTGGCCGGGGTTGTCGGCGACGGTGACCGGCAGCGGGTTCCAGGCCGGCCAGCCAGTGGTTCTCAGCTTTGATGGCGCGCGGCTGGGTCGGGTGACCGCGGGTGGGGCTGGCGGGTTCACCGGGCGGGTGACGGTGCCGAGCACGGCCAAGCCCGGTCGACACCGGCTGGTGGCCGCGCAGGGTTCACGGTCGGCCACCACGACGGTGCAGGCCCGGTTGCAGTGGACCCAGCTGGGGTTGTATGCCGCGCACCGGGGCGCGAACTGGTATGAGCACCGGCTCAGCCCGGCGACGGTCGGCCAGACGGTGCCGCTGTTTGCGGGCAGCCTCCAAGACTCCCCGCCGCAGGCGGGGATGGTCCTGGCTAAGGGGGTGCTGGTCTATGGCACCCGACATGGGGCGGTCGGGGTCAGCGCGGTCACCGGCAAAGCAGTGTGGACCTACGACGTCCCAGACCTGCTACTGACCGGGGTGGCCTACGACGCCGACACCGGCAACGTGTACCTGACCGGCCCCAGCAGTCCGGATCTGTTCGCCATTGACGCCCTGACGGGCCGGGTCGCCTGGGAGATGACTTTAAGCAGTAGCACTGGCGGGCAGGGCCTCACGCTGGCCCATGGGCTTCTGTATGTGGTGTCCGGGGACCCAGTCGCTCACGTGATTGAGTTACAGGCCATCGACGTGGCGACCCGCACGGTGCGCTGGCACACCCCGATCGAGTACTCCAACGTCACTCCGGTGCTTTACAACAACACGATCTACGTGGTCGGGCGCAACTTGTCGGCCTACAGCGCCGACACCGGTCAGGCGTTGTGGTCAGTGCCGTTGTCAGCTGCTGACCCCGAGGTCGGTGGTGGGATGCCGGTGGCGGACGCCGGTGGCGTCGCGGTCGGCACCAGCGACCGGCAGGTTCGAATGTTCGACCTCACCAGCGGACGGCAACTGTGGGCTACTAGGCCGCTGGGCCTGGGTACGCGCAGTTTGGCGATCGCCGAGGGTCGGGTCTACGCCGATCAGAATGATCCCACCTACGCCTTGGACGAGGCCACCGGAGCGGTGGTATGGAGCAAGCCCGGCGGCGGGGTCGGACTTTCCTATGCCAACGGGCTGCTGATTAGCGCCGTCACTGACCCCGCTGGGGTGTACGGCTACACCGCGGTCGTCGCTGCCACCGGAGAGGTGGCCACCGCGTTCCGGGGCGGTTTCGGATCGTTCGCCCCGCCGATAATCGCCGACGGCACCATTTACTTGCCGTCGCACGGCATCACCGCTTACACGCTGACCCCCGGCCCCGGCGTGGCACCCGCCAAGTAGCGAACGGCCTACGCGCCGTCCGCAAAATGACCGTTTCCGCTACACGCCCTCGGTCGCTTGATCGCAGCTCGCGTTGAGCGCGGGCTGGTGTAGCGGAACCTGCGTCCGGAATCAGTGTGTCGTGAGCTGGCGGATGAATGGGTTTTCGCTACGTTCGGTCGATGGGTCACCTTCTGGGTTATGCGCGGGTCTCTACGGCCGAGCAGAATGTCGGGCTGCAGACCGATGAGCTGACCGCGGCCGGCTGTTGGAAGGTTTTCGTCGACCATGCGTCGGGGGCGTTGGACCGGCGCCCTGAACTGGACAGGGTCCTCGAGCAGCTCCGGCCGGGGACACCCTGGTGGTGTGGCGGCTGGACCGGCTCGGCCGGTCCTTGCGGCATCTGATCGACACGGTCACCTTGCTGGATGGGCGGGGGGTGGGTTTCCGGTCGTTGCGTGAGTCGATCGACACGACCACGGCCGGGGGCCGGCTGGTCTTCCACATTTTCGCTGCGCTGGCTCAGTTTGAGCGGGAGATCATCCGGGATCGGACCGTCGCCGGGTTGGCTGCGGCGCGGGCCCGCGGCCGGCAGGGGGGCCGGCCGAGCAAGTTGAGTGCGGACCAGCGGAGGACCGCCCGCAAGCTCTACGACGAGCGGGAGCACACCGTCGCTCAGATCGGGAGAATCCTCGGGGTCAGCCGCACCTCTATCTATCGGGCCCTCGATCCGGCGACCGCCACTACGACCCCGGCCACCGTGGCTACCGCGGTGCCCGGGGACAGCGGGGGAGGGCCGGGCCGGCGGGGGAAACGCCCGCTGGTCGCGGCCCCAGCGGACGCGAAGGCAGTTCGGTGAGTAGGTCATCGAACCGGCTGGGGACAGTGCTGCACCTTGGCGGTGCCTGAGGCCCGTCGCTACTTACTATTAAGTCGACGGCGGTAGAACCCGAGAAAAAGTATTAACGTGGTGACAAAGAGAGCGAACCACAACAGACCGAAGGATATCGGGGCCAGATGCGCGATCCTGCCGATGACAAACGCCAGGAAGAACGAACCGCTCGCAATCAGGGCATAAGCCAGGCGTAGCCGGTCGCTCACCGACGAGTTGCCCACACTTCGAGACCCGAAGAAGTAGAGCATTCCTCCCGTAGCTGCTGCACACAATACGATAGCTATCACCAGCATATGCACAGCTCCATCAGCATCCAGAATCTATGGCGAGGTAATAAGCGGTAACCCCAGCGATAATGCCAATCCCTAGTAGTGGCACCGCGGCGGCTGCGGCGAATGCCAACGAAGCGTCGGTAGTTACGTAAGCAGTTCCAATGATCTCGCCGGCGGATCCAGCCGCCGAGGTGCCGGCGAATCCAAAGAAGGATCCGAGCGCTTCAAAGATGTTGCACCGTCCGGTGGGATCGGTGCTGTTGATGGGGTCGTCGCCGGCGTA
>JAABUK010008866.1_pt1 | contig 13960 bp, 11 predicted proteins | sample 5559141 | NCBI WGS metagenome assembly JAABUK01 (sample SAMN10711869, study PRJNA513367) | rock metagenome | isolation source: Antarctica rocks | place: Antarctica: Victoria Land, Pudding Butte nord | collected 2016-01-03
TGCGGCGGATGGCGCAGGCCTGGCGCAGCCGGCCGCTGCGGCTGGCGAACCTCGGCTACCTCGGCCACATGTGGGAGCTGTATGCGATGTGGGCCTGGCTCGGCCCGTTCCTGCTGTCCTCCTTCACTGCGTCGGGCGTCGCGCAGCCGGGCGCCCGGGCAGAGGGTGCGGCGTTCGCGGCCATCGCACTTGGCGCCGCCGGGGCCTGGGGCGGCGGCGTGCTGGCGGACCGGGTCGGACGCACCCGTGTCACGGCGAGCGCCATGCTGGCGAGCGCCGCCTGCGCGCTGGGGATCGGTTGGCTGCACGGCGGCGCCCCAGCGGCCGTGGTGGCCGTGGCGCTGGTCTGGGGCGTCGTGGTGATCGCCGACAGCGCGCAGTTCTCGGCGGGCATCGCCGAGCTGGCGGACCCGGCGTCGGTCGGCACCTTGCTGACGCTGCAGACCTGCCTGGGTTTCGCGTTGACGCTGGTGAGCATCGGGCTGGTGCCGGTGGCTGTGGGCTGGGCTGGATGGGCCGGCGCTTTCACCATGCTCGCCGCCGGGCCGCTGCTGGGCGCTGCCGCCATGCTGCTGCTGCGGGCCGACCCTGCGTCGGCGCGGCTGGCTGGGGGGCGGGGTTAAGGGTTACGTTTTCTCCCTAAAACGGAGGCCACCATGCAGCTTTATGGCATGTCCATGTCCGGCAACTGCTGGAAGGCGGCAGTGATCCTGCAGCTGACCGGCCACGCCTACGACTGGCACGAAACCGACGGCAACAGCGGCGCCACCCGCACCCCGGCCTTCCTCGCCATCAACCCCGCCGGCAAGGTCCCCGCGCTCGTGCTGGACGACGGGGAGGTGCTGACGGAAAGCAACGCCATCCTGCTGCACTTCGCCGAGGGCACGCCCTGGCTGCCGGCGCCGGGCATGACGCGCACCCGGGTCCACGAATGGCTGTTCTTCGAGCAGTACAGCCACGAACCCTACATCGCCGTCGCCCGCAATATACGCGCCTGGCGGCGGGAGGCGCACCTGCATGCCGCCCGCCTGGCCGACTGCGACGCCCGCGGCGCCGCGGCGCTGGACATCATGGAGCGCCGCCTGTCGGCCCATCCATGGCTGGCCGGGGACGGCCCGACCGTCGCCGACCTGGCGCTGTTCGCCTACACCCACCGCGCGGACGAGGGCGGGTTCGACCTGGCTCGCTGGCCCGGCGTGCAGGCGTGGGTGGCGCGCGTAACCGAGTTGCCAGGAATCACGACGCTGCCGCGGGCGGGGGCGTGACGCCTCGCCATCAGACCTGACCCTTGCGCCGTGGCGTTGGTGGCTCGGATCAATCGCAGCCCCACGGTGCGGCAGCCGGCGGCCCGCCTCATGGCGTGTCCATCCCCAGCACATCGCCGGTCGCCAGCACCGCCGCAGCCCCGCCGGGCCGCAGCGCCTTGCCCTCCAAGGAAATCACGTGTCCGCCCAGGGACCGCTTCGCCACCACGCCGGTGATGGTCCAGCGCATCGTCACCAGGTCGCCCGCGCGCACCGCGGAGCGCAGGCGGAAGTTGAAGCCCAATCCCACCCCCGGCCCCAGCGGGGCGAAGAACGCCGCCACCATCGCCATCAGCAACGACGTGACCTGCGGCCCCGAGGCGATGATGCCGCCGAACCGGCTGCGCGCGGCATACTCGGCGTCGTGGTGCAGCGGGTTGGTGTCGCCGCACGACGTGGCAAAGGCGGCGATGCCCGGCGCGTCGAACAGCACCTGCTTCTCGAAGCTGCGTCCAATGAGGTCGAGGTATGCCTGTTCCGCCATGCGCCGCTCCTTCCGGTGTCCCATCCCGCCCGTCAAGGGGCCAAGAACAAATCCCGCTTGGCTGCAGGCCGGCCCTGCGGTGCTTTCCCGCCCTGGAAGCGTCAGGCCCCAGCCCCGATGGACCACGGCAGGGCTGCGGTGTGGTCCGTCCCAGGACGCAGGATTTCTCGCCGGCCCGCTGCCGCCGCCTGCCGGAATGGGTTCTAACCAGCGGGACGCTCCCGTAAGGTGCCGCCATGTCCCAAGCCATCCTGATCCACGAAGCCGGCGGCGTGCTGGAGCTGCGCTTCAACCGTCCCGACAAGAAGAACGCGATCCTGGGCGCGATGTATGACGTTCTGACGGCCGCGCTGCACGACGCCGGCGCCCGTCCGGAGGTGCGGGCCGTGCTGATCGGTGCGGAGGGCGACGCCTTCACCGCCGGCAACGACATACGCGACTTCCTGGCCATGACAGGCGGGCTGGAGCAGGCAGCGCCCGCACGCTTCATCCACGCCATCGCCACCTTCGGCAAGCCGCTGGTCGCCGCGGTGCAGGGCGTGGCCGTCGGCGTCGGCACCACGCTGCTGCTGCACTGCGACCTGGTCTATGCCAGCCCGGCAGCGTCGTTCAGCGTGCCTTTCGTGAACCTGGGCCTGGTGCCCGAGGCCGGGAGCAGCCTGCTGCTGCCGGCACGCATGGGCCACGCCCGCGCCGCCGCGCTGCTGCTGCTGGGCGAGGCCATGGACGCCGCGCAGGCGCTGTCCGCCGGGCTGCTGACCGCGATCGTCCCGGCGGCGGAGCTGCAGGAGCACGCCCGCGCCAAGGCCCGCGATCTCGCGGCCAAGCCCCCCGCGGCCCTCGCCGCCACGCGCGCCTTGATGCGCGGCGATCCCGCCGCCCTGCACGCCCGTATGCGGGAGGAGGAGGCCGCCTTCAGCCAGGCCCTGGCCAGCCCCGAGGCCCGCGCCGCCTTCGCCGCGTTCCTCGGCCGCCGGGCGTCACCCGCACCGTAGGTCCTGCGTCATAAAAGCCACGTTAGCCTACCGTTAGCGTCAGATGGCTGACGTAACTGTTGCTGTGGATTGACATGCAGCCTTTACGATTGCGTTACTACGGGAGTGTAATTGCTTCCGGCGTTCGAGTGCCGGGCTGCATCTTGGGAGATTCTCGCCGTGCCATACTGGAAGCCGTTCCGGCTGACCTTGCTTGTCTCCGCCGCCGCCGTGCTCGGTGCGGTTTCCGCATCTGGCCCGGCGTACGCCGCTGCGTTCCAGTTGAAGGAGAACAGCGCGGTCGGCTTGGGCGAGGCATTCGCTGGCGCCGGGTCCGCAGCCAACACCCCGGCAACGGTGTTCAACAACCCTGCAGGCATGACCCAGCTTCCCGGCTTGCAGATCGCGCTCGGCGGCAGCCTGATCGCGCCGCAGGCGTCGTTCAGCGGCACGGCGCGCGACGCGTTCGGCCGGCCGATCAGCGGCGGCGGCCAGAACGACGCCGCCAACACGGCCGTGGTGCCGCATGGCTACATCACATGGAAGCCGGCGGGCAGCGACTTCGCGTTCGGCCTGGGGATCACCTCGCCGTTCGGCCTCGCCACCACCTACGGGTCGAGCTTCGTCGGCCGCTACCAGGCGGACAAGACGGACCTGCGGACGATAGACATCAATCCCAGCGTCGCCTACCAGGTGGCACCGTGGCTGTCCCTGGGCGCCGGGTTCTCGGCGCAGTATGGGCGGGCGGTGTTCAGCCAGTTCCTGAACTCGTCCACCATTGCGACCAGCCTGTTCCGCCGGCCTACCACCTTGCCGGACGGCTTCTCCAACCTGAACGGCAACGACTGGGCGTTTGGCTACAACTTCGGCGCCCTGATCCAACCGGGGCCGCACACCAACATCGGCATCACCTACCGCTCCCGCGTGCAGCATGAGTTTGACGGCGGGGTGAACTACCTTGTCCCGGCGCCGCTGAACCGGGCGCCGAATTTCCAGCCCTCGGCGGCGCGGGCCAAGGCGGTGCTGCCGGACACGGTCGGCCTCAGCATCACCCAGGGGATCGGGCCGAACCTGCAGGTGTCGGCGGACGTGACCTGGACCAATTGGAGCCAGTTCAAGACTCTCAATGCCTTCCGCACCAGCGGCGTGCTGATCTCGTCCACGCCGCAGCACTACGACAACAGCGTGTTCGCGTCGCTTGGTGCGGCCTATACGGTGAACGAGAAGCTGACGGTCCGCGCGGGCACGGCCTATGACAAGTCGCCGGTGTCCAACGCCTACCGTACCGCGCGGGTGCCGGATGACGACCGCTACTGGCTGGCGGTTGGCGCCAGCTACAAGGTGCTGCCGAACGTGACGGTGGATGGCGGCTACGCCCACGTATTCGTGCACAGCCCGCGCATCGGCGAGGTTTCGCCGACCGGGGACGTGCTGACGGGCAAGTACAGCAACGCGATAGACATCTTCTCGCTCGGCACGCGCAGCGTGTTCTAAGCAAACCCCTGGAGGTCCGGCGCACAAATAGAAAACTAAGCAGGCTTACGCGGCCTGGCACGGCCGCAAGCCATCTGTGTGACAGGCCGCGTAAGCCTGCTTAGCACCCTTCCGCAGTGTTCCATCCCGCTGCGGGGGCCTGCCATGCCCACCACCGTCCTACTCTCTCCCATGCCCAAATTATGGACCCGGCTCAAGCCGGCCCTGCCGGGCGCCACGGGACCAACCGTCCTTCCCCGCCAGCCATCATCCACTGCAACAGTCCTACCCTCGACATGCGCGAGCATTACGGACCGGGTAACGCCATGATCCGCAGCTTCCGCGGTAAGCAGACCGCAGCGGTGTTCCAAGGCAAGCAGCGGTGTTCCAAGGCAAGGTGACCAAGGGGTTTCCGCCCGACCTCGCCAAGACTACCCTTCGCAAGTTACGGTTGCTTGATGCGGCGATGTCGTTGACTGATCTGCGCTCCGCGCCCGGCAGTCGTTGGAAGCCCTGACCCGGGGGCCATGCCGGGCAGCACAGCATCTGCATCAACGACCAGTGGCGGTTGTGCTTCGCTTGGCGCGACGGCGCCCTGCATGAGGTTGAGGTCGTGGACTATCACCAGGCCGTGCCGGGCCACGCCAAGGGGGCGGCATGGATGACCTGATCCGGCGTGAGGACTTGGACAGCACGGACCTGTCCAACACGGACACTGGTGAGGCAATCCCTCCTGTCACGCCCCGGACAGTTGCTGCGCCTGGAGTTCATGGAGCCTGCCGGCCTGTCCGCCCACGCATTCGCTGAGGCAACGGGCGTGCCGACCAACCGCATCACCGCCATTCTGCACGGCACCCGCGGCATCACCGCCGACACGGCGCTGCGCCTGGCCCGGCACTTCGGCACCAGCGTCGAGATGTGGATGAACCTGCAAACGGCCTACAACCTGGAAACGGCGCGCAAGAGGATGGCAGCATAACCACGCACGCGCGGTCCGGGAGCGTGCGTCGCGCAGCCTCGGACGAGCAATGGGCTACGGCCCTGCGCCCTCCAGTCCGGCGCCTCATCTCCCAAGTGCGGCGCCTCCCCTCCATCCCGGCCCATAAGCCTGTCGAGCGCCGCCCAGTCCGCCCGCGTCAGCCGCTCTGCCAAGTCGCCGGCCATGTACGGCCCCGCGAACCGGGGCAGGCGCCCCCCTACTCCCCCGTATCCACGTCCTTCCCCTCGTTCATCACCGCATACAGCCGGTCCATCTCCCGGTCGAACGCCGCCCATAGCGCCGCGCCCTCCTCCGCCGGCAGCAGGCCCTTGGCGTAGCGGAGGGCGTTGTCCTCCCGGATCACCGAAAGCTGGTCCGGCCAGGGCATACGCTCCGCCCCCTGCACCAGGGCCAGGGCCGCGCGAAGGTGGGTGCGGACCAGGGCAACGATCTCCGGCAGCGGGGCGTCGCGGGCCGGGCCGGGGTGCTCTGGGGAGCCGAACAGGTCGGGTTGCCGGGCAGTCATGGCAGTGACGGTAACTCCGTCTTCCCGATTCGGGCCAAGGCTGTCCATGCCGCCAACTCCACCCCCTCTGCCGAACCCGGCGAGTGACGTCATCCTACCGATGATCTCAGCCGGCTGAATCTGTTTGAAATTGTAGAAAATCTTTAAATTTCAGGTAGATCGCCAGCCCACATCTTGCCAATCCGAACCCGCAATGGCTTGTTGCGCCAGCAACGAAGAAGCATCTCGCCATGACCGCATTGACCGTCAACTACACCTCCCCGCTCGGCCCCTATGCCGCGCAGTACGGCACCGTCACGACGGCCATCAACCAGGCATTCAACGCCTGGATGTCGCATTTCGACGCGCCAGCGGGCGCGGTGACCATCAACGTGTCCTTCGCGGCGCTCAGCGCCAACGAGGTCGCCACTGGCGGATCGGACAAAGTCGTGCAAGTCGGCAAGTCTGGGTCCAAGACCCTGTATATGTCCGGCTTCGGCGCCGAGATCGCGACCGGGGCGCCGTTGTCCGCCACGGCGCGGTCAGGCGAGCTCACCCTCGACACGTCCTGGTTCAAGACCGAGTTCGCCAACCCCGCCGCCAACACCGTCGAAATCCAGCGCGTGCTGCAGCACGAGATCGGCCACATGCTGGGCTTCATCGGCTTTACCACGACCAACTCGACTGGGCCGATCCAGCCCACCACCTACACCACGGCCTTCGACAGCGACCTGAGCTTTGCCGGCACCACCGAGTATTTCAGCGGGCCGAACGCCATTGCGGCGTATGGCGGCGGTGTCCGGATGGACTACGCCTCGGCGGTCCACACCTATGTGCCCAACCACGCCAGCCTCATGAGCTACCTGGACCAGGCGACGACGATCCAGCCGCTGGACACCGCCGTCCTGCGCGACACTGGCCTGCCCATGCTGTCCTCGCAGGAGGTTGCGGAGCACCAGGTCACGCGGCTTTATCTCGCCGCGCTGGGCCGCGCGGCGGATGCGTCCGGGCTGGTCGCCAACAGCCGGGCGCTGCTGGCCGGCACGAGCCTGAGCAGCGAGGCCGCCGGGTTCCTCACCTCCGGTGAGTTCGCGCAGCGGTATGGGGCGCCGTCGAACACGGACTTCGTCAGCGCGCTGTATCAGAACGTGCTGCACCGGGCCGGGGACGCCGGGGGTCTGCAGGCGTGGAACAACGCGCTGGCGCAAGGCCAGTCGCGGGCGGACGTACTGGTAGCCTTCTCGGAGTCCGGCGAGAACCGGACCACGCTGGAGGCCACACCCAACCAGACCTACAGCGAAACGGTGGAGGCTCAGGCGGAGCGGCTGTATGACGCTTCGTTCGGACGCGTGCCTGACCCGATCGGATACGGCAACCTGACGCGGGGGATGCTGAACGGGGTGACGCTGCAGCAGGCGGCGATTGGGTTCGTGCAGTCCGCGGAGTTCTCGAACCGCTACGGCGCTGCGGCCAGCAACGAGACATTTGTGGACGCGTTGTATCAGAACACGTTGCACCGCGCCGCGGATGCGGGCGGCCGGGCGCAGTATCTGTCGGCCTTGAGCAGCGGGATGAGCCGGGCGGACCTGCTCGTGAGCTTCTCGGAGTCTGGGGAGCACGCCGGCAATGTCATCCGCCAGGACACGCCGTCGCCGGGGGCGTTCCTGACGAACAGCAACGCGCACCTGGGCTCCATCCCGACGGTGCCGAGCGCGCTGTTCGGATAAGGGGTTTGTCGCCTTTGCCTCCGGGGTCAAACCGTTTCATGGCTTGACCCTGGAGGGGCAGAAGGCAGGGCAGCCTTTTGCTGAGTGACTCCCAACTGTCCGCCCCGACCCCGGTGCAGCCGCACCGTCATTGCGAGCCGCATTTGCGGCGTGGCAATCCAGAAGCCGCCAGCACCCTTCTTGCCGCCCCTAGATTGCCGCGGCGCTGCGCGACTCGCAATGACGGGAAAAACGGTCAGAGCGGATGGCTGTTGGTATTATACCAGCCGCCATTTGCTCTGACCTTTCGTCATCGCGAGCCGCTTGCGGCGCGTCGATCCAGGGGCCGCCAGCACCGTCCTTATAGCCCCTGGATCGCCACAGCGCTCCGCGCCTCGCGATGACAGCGTGCTTGCAGAAGGGTCAGAGCAAATGCCAATTGGTATCACATTTACCCCTGGCTCAGAACGCCTCCGCCGCCAGCAGGCCTAGCGTTTCGCCGCCGACCATCACGCCCTGGAAATGGACGGAGTGCCGCGGCAGCACCCGCGCCATGAAGAACCGGCCCACATCCAGCTTGCCCTGGTAGAACCCGGCATCGCCGTTCGCCCCGGCCTGCAGCTTGGCCTGCGACACCTCCGCCATCCGGCACCACATGAAGGCCATCGCCACGAAGTTGAACAGCCGCAGGTAGTCCGTTGCCGCCGCCGCGGCCTCCTCCGGCCGGGCCATCCCGCGCTGCGCCACCGTCAGCGTCGCCTGCTGCAGGCGCCCGAACGCCTTCGCAGTCGGGCCGGTGAACTCCGCCAGCGCCGCGTCCTCCGCGTGCGCCTCCAGCCACGCGCTCACGGGATGGAAGAAGCGGCGCAGCAGCCGTCCGGCGTCCTGGCCGAGCTTGCGCCCCACCAGGTCCAGCGCCTGAATGCCGTTGGTGCCCTCGTAGATCTGCGCGATGCGGGCGTCGCGCACCAACTGCTCCACCCCCCACTCGTGCACGTAGCCGTGGCCGCCGAGCACCTGCACCGCCAGGTTCGCCGCCTCGCTGCCCAGGTCGGACAGCCCGGCCTTGACGATAGGGGTCAGCAGGGCGACCAGGTCGTCGGACTCCTGGCGCACGGCCGGGTTGGGATGGTGCTCGGCGCGGTCCAGTTCCAGCCCGACCCAATAGGACAGGGCGCGGCCGGCCTCGGTCTGGCTGCGCGCCTCCAGCAGCATCCGGCGCACGTCGGGATGGACGATGATCGGGTCCGCGGCGGTGGCGGCCGGAGCGTCCGGGGTGCCCTCGCTGCTCTTGGTCTCCTTGGCGTCGCTGCGCCGGACGGACTTGCCCTGGCGGCGGTCCCTGGCATAGGCGGCGGCGGACTGGTAGGCGGTCTCGGCGATGCCCAGGCCCTGCATGCCCACGGCGAGGCGGGCGGCGTTCATCATGGTGAACATGCACTTCATGCCGGCGTTGGGGGGGCCGACCAGCCAGCCCTGCGCGCCGTCGAAATTCATCACCGCCGTCGCGTTGGCGTGGATGCCCATCTTGTGCTCGATGCTGCCACACATCAGGCCGTTGCGCGGGCCGGGCTTGCCGTCTGCGGTGGGCAGGAATTTCGGTACTAGGAACAGGCTGATGCCCTTGGTGCCCGCGGGGGCGCCGGGCAGCTTGGCCAGGACCAGGTGGATGATGTTGTCAGTCAGGTCATGCTCGCCGGCGCTGATGAAAATCTTGGTGCCGGTGATGCGGTAGCTGCCGTCGTCGCCCGGCTCCGCCTTGGTGCGGATCAGGCCGAGGTCGGTGCCGCACTGCGGCTCGGTCAGGCACATCGTGCCGGACCAAGTGCCGTCCACCAGGCGCGGCAGATACTCGGCCTTCAACTCGTCAGAGGCATGGGCGTGGATGGCGCGGTAGGCGCCGTGCGACAGGCCGGGATACATGCCGAAGGCGAGGTTGGCGCTGCTCACCATCTCCTCGAACACGGTGCTGACCAGCATGGGCATACCCTGGCCGCCGTAGGCCGGGTCGCACGCCAGGCTGGTCCAGCCGCCCTCGATGAGCTGCTTGTAGGCGTCCTTGAACCCGGCGGGCGTGCGAACGACGCCGTTCTCATAGGTGCAGCCCTCCTTGTCGCCGGAGAGGTTGAGGGGGAACAGCACCTCTTGCGACAGCTTGGCTGCCTCCTCCAGGATGGCATCCACCAGGTCGGGGGTGGCCTGCTCCAGGCCGGGAAGCTGGGACAGGGCGCTGCTGTCATGCAGCTCATGCAGGCAGAAGCGCATGTCGCGGAGGGGGGCGGTGTAGGTGGCCATCTCGGTTGTCCCTATGCTGGCGGGCGTTTGGCTTGATATCTCCCTCTCCCTCCAGGAGAGGGTCGGGGTGAGGGGGTCTTGAGGCGCAGTTCTCACCGATGCAGGGCGGCGTGCCACTGGACCGGCGGTGCTCCGCTCCGCAGCCAAGACCCCCTCACCCCGACCCTCTCCCGGAGGGAGAGGGAGCAGAGGGCCGTTTTGCCTTGGGACGACCCTCTGCTGTTTGGTCCTAGTTCCGCAACGGCTTGCCCGTTGCCAGCATGTGTTCGGTGCGGGCCAGGCTCGCCGGGTTGCGGACCAGCGTCATGAACCCTTGCCGCTCAAGTGCCGTCACGTCGTCCTCAGTCAAGGTGTCCAGCGGGTCGGCGTCCCCGCCCGTCAGCACGCGGGCGACCGCATGGGACACCACCACGTCATGCGGCGTGGCCTTGCCCTGGGCGGCGAAGCCGTCCACCGCGAGGTCCAGCGCGACGCGGCCGCCGGGTCCGGGCAGGCGATACTCGGCGGGCTTGGGCGGCTGGTAGCCCTCGGCAAGCGCCAGCACGCGCGCCTTCGAATCGCCCAGCAGCCGGTCGCGGTTCATCGTGATGCCGTCCGTAGGCCGCAAGAACCCCAGGCTCGCAGCCTGCGCCGCCGACTTGCTGACCTGGGCAGTCGAGATGACCTCGAACACCTTGGCCACCGCCGGCATCGGCCCGCGCGGCAGCTTGGGGTTGGCCTGCCAGCGGGCCAGCAGCTCCTTGCAGCCGCCCCAGCCCGGCAGCAGACCGACTCCGACCTCCACCAGTCCCATGTAGGTCTCGCTGTGCGCCTGCACAACGGAACAGTGCAGCAGGATCTCGCATCCCCCGCCCAGCGCCATGCCGGACGGCGCGCCGACGACGGGGATGGGCGCATACTTCAGCGCCTTGTAGGCGGCCTGCCCGCCCGCCACCTGCTGCTCGATGACCGGCCAGGCCGCGATGTTGGCGGCGAACATGGCGATGCCCAGGTTGGCCCCGACCGAGAAGTTGTCGCCCTCGTTGTAGATCACCATGCCGCGGTAGGACTTCGCCGCCAAACCGACGGCCTTGCCCAGCAGCCCCAGGCTGTCGGGGTCCAGCGAATTCATCTTGCTGGTGAACTCGAAGCACAGCACGCCGTCGCCGATATCCCACACGCTGGCGCTGCCGTTGCGCAGTACGGGCTTTGATGCGCGCTTTACGTCCGCCAGCAGGATGACGCCCTCACCCCGGCGCACCGGCGCATACTCGCCTTCGGGCGTCAGGCACTCTAGGCGCCCGCCCTCGACCCGGTAGAACGTCCGCCCCGCCGCCAGCGCCAGCAACGGCGGCACCGGCAGCCCGGCGGCCTGCGCCGCGCCCGCCAGCCAGTCCGTGCCCAGCATGTCCATCAGCTCGAACGGCCCGTGCTTCCACGCGTAGCCCAGCCGCATCGCCTCATCCACCGCCGGGATGTCGTCGGCGATGGCGGGGACCAGGCTGGCGGCGTAGGCCAGGGTTTGCACCAGCACGGCGTTGGCATACCGGCCGATGTCGCTGGGATGCCGGGCCAGGACGCCCAAGTCGCGCCGGCCCGCGTCCACGGCGTCCAGCTTGGGTGTAGTAGCCGGGCGGTATTCGCCGGTCCTGAGGTCAATCGCTTCCTTCACCCGCGCCTTGTTCAGCCGGTAGAAACCGCCCTTGCCTTTCCGCCCGGTGCTGCCCTCGGCGATCATGCGGGCCAGCAGCGGATGCGCCTTGAAGATGCGGCGGAAGTCGTCGTCCGCAGGCAGGCTGTGCAGCAGCGACATGGCGACCAGCGGCATCAGGTCCAGGCCCACCAGGTCCACTAAGCCGAATACACCGGTCTTAGGGATGCCCATCGGGCGGTGGGCGGCGTCCGCCTCCTCCACCGGTATGCCGCGCTCGATCGCCTCGTTGACGGCGCAGGTGATCCAGTAGGTGCCGATGCGGTTGGCGATGAAGCCCGGCGTGTCCTTGCAGTGCACGACGCCCTTGCCCAGCCGCACGTCGCAAAGCTGGGTCAGCTCGGCAGCGACCTCGGGCCGGGTCGCCGGACCGGTGACAAGCTCCAGCAGCCGCATGTAACGAGGCGGGTTGAAGAAATGGGTGATGCAGAAATCGGCCTGGAACTGGGGGGACTGCTTCTTGGCGAGGGATCGCAGCGGGATGGTGCTGGTGTTGCTGCTGACGATGCTGCCGGGCTTACGCACGGCATCCACGCGGTCGTAGATGGCGCGCTTGGCGTCCAGGTTCTCGACGATCACCTCGATGATCCAGTCGCACTCCGCCAGCTTCGCCAAGTCGTCGTCGAAGTTGCCCGGCGTGATCAGCCGCGCCGCATCCGGCGTCATCAGCGGCTGCGGGTCGGCCTTCCTCAGCCGCTCGATGGCGGCGGCGGCGACACCGCTCCGCGGACCCTCCTTGGCCGGCATGTCCAGCAACAGGACAGGGAGGCCGGCATTGGCCAGGTGCGCGGCGATACCGCTGCCCATCAGCCCGGCACCCAACACGGCGCAGCGTTCGATTGCCATGGCGCTCAGGCCCGCGACAGGATGGTGGCGACGCCCTGGCCGCCGCCGACGCACATGGTCGCCAGCGCGTGCTTGCCGCCGGTGCGGGCCAGCAGGGACGCCGCCTTGCCGGTGATTCGTGCGCCCGACGCCCCCAGCGGATGGCCCAGAGCGATGGCGCCGCCGTCCAGGTTCACCTTGGCATGGTCCATCATCAGATCGCGCTCGACGGCCAGCGCCTGGGCGGCGAACGCCTCGTTCAGCTCGATGATGTCCATGGCGCCCATCTCCAGCCCGGCCCGTTGCAGCGCCTTGCGCGCCGCCGGCACGGGTCCGATGCCCATCACATCCGGGGCGCAGCCGGCGACGGACATGCTGGCGATGCGCGCCAGCACCGGCAGGCCGTTCTTCTCCGCGTAGTCCGCGCTGCACACCAGCACCGCCGAGGCGCCGTCGGTCAGCGGCGAGCTGGTCCCCGCGGTGACCGTGCCCGTCGCCAGGAACGCCGGCTTAAGATTGCTGAGGCCCGCCTGGTCGGTTTCCACCCGGATGCAGCCGTCCTGGTCCACGGTGCCGCCCTTGGTGGTGATCGGCACGATCTCATCGGCGAAGTGCCCGCCCGCCTGCGCCGCTCCGGCGCGGTGCTGGCTGGTGACGGCGAACTCCTGCTGCGCCTCGCGGCCGATCTGATAGCGCTGGGCCAGGTTCTCCGCCGTCATGCCCATGCCGATGTAGCTGTCCGGCTTTTCCTTTTGCAGGCGCGGGTTCAGCACGGGGTTGAAGCCCAGCATCGGCACCCGGCTCATGCTCTCGACCCCGCCGCACACGAACAGCTCCCCGGCCCCGGCGGCGATGGCGCCCGCCGCCATGTGCACCGCCGTCATGCTGCTGCCGCACCAGCGGTTCACCTGGCTGCCGGCGGCGGTGATCGGCAGGTCGGCCAGGAAGCCGACGACGCGACCGATGTTGAAACCCTGCTCGCCCTCCGGAAAGGCGCAGCCGATGATGATGTCTTCGATGTCTTCCGGCTTGGCGCCGGTCCGCTTGATCAGGGCGCGGACCACCTGAGCCATCAGGTCGTCCGGGCGGACGCGGGCCAGGGCGCCCTTGCCCGCAGGAGTGAAGGGGGAGCGGGCGTAGCCGGCGATCACGGCTTGGGTCATGCGTCGGTCCTCTTGGCGTCGTGGGTGGGGCTGGCAAGGGGCGGGGCCGGGCGGACGCGGGCGCCTGCCGCGGTATAGGCGGCGACCTCGGCCTCCATGTCGCGCAGCTCGGCCAGAGTCACGGTGATGTCCTCCAACTGCTGCTCCAGCTCCAGGATGCGGGCGCGGGTGCGGTCCAGCAGGGCAGCCATCTGGCGGTGCTTGGTACGGTCGGCGTCATACAGGTTCAGGAACTCGCGTATGTCGGCGAGGGAGAAGCCCAGGCGCTTGCCGCGCAAGATCAGTTGCAGCCGGGCGCGGTCCCGCTTGGTGTAAACGCGCTGGGCACCGACGCGCTCGGGCGCCAGCAGTCCCTGGTCCTCGTAGAAGCGTATGGCGCGGGGGGACAGCGCGAAGGCCGCGGCAAGCTCGCCGATGGTGAAGAGGTCTGCCAACCATCACGCTCCGGTCATGGTGTTCACGTATACGTAAGGAACTGCACGATGGGCGTCAAGGCGGGTTCTGCTCCCTCTCCCGGAGGGAGAGGGAGCCGTTGCGGTCCTACCGTCGGCAGCGGCTTCCC
>JAABUK010008867.1_pt1 | contig 13960 bp, 6 predicted proteins | sample 5559141 | NCBI WGS metagenome assembly JAABUK01 (sample SAMN10711869, study PRJNA513367) | rock metagenome | isolation source: Antarctica rocks | place: Antarctica: Victoria Land, Pudding Butte nord | collected 2016-01-03
ATTTGATGTCCACTCTCCAGACTTTGCAAGCATAGCTCAGGATGAGGAACACCAGAGTATCAAACAGCTTGCACAGCAGAGCTAGATCTCGCATGCCCAGAAGTGCACGTTGCCGTCTCATAGCAAACCTCAAACAGTTGTAGCCTTGCAAGGCCAATTGGCCAATGATTGTGTCGCACTGCGCATGGAAATCAGTGCAGCAAAGACAAAGCTGATAGTGTTGTCCAGAGCTTCTGCTAGATAACCTGCTCAGCAGCAGCACTGCAGTACTGTTGTTGCTTTTGACCTGCAGCCTTCCAGCAGGGACACTTTTGATCACCTGGGTCTGCACAGCAATCAACAAATTTGTTGCTAGTTAACAACGTTGGGCAGCTGTTCTACACAAGCAATGATTCTGTTTTGCAGCTTAAGACTTGACATCTTAGGCAGTGCAGACTGGCCAAAGCAAGGAGATAGCCCAATGTTGGGACAACAGATATTCGGTAGATTGTGAGCCTTTCGTTGTAGATGCTTACTGTATCTTGACAACTGCGGCTTCATGCTCCCTGGCTTGATGATCAATCCTGAAGAGGATTATCCTGAAGCAGCATCATAGCGAGTTGTTTCAGGGCCTCTAGCCAGCACTGTTCTCAACATCACAGCAGATGCGTCTTGCGTTCAAAGAGCCAGAAGATGCTAAAGTTGACCATGACTTGGCAAAGTCTCTTCAGGCAGCTGGCTGTTGCATGATTGATGTTGAGGACAGTTACGTTCCCTGTGAAGTCTTGCTGCCATTGGGTTCAATGCAAGGGCCTGCTAAACTGCACCAAAGCAAACCGAGGCACATTGCACACAAGTGATGACAAAGTGAAATGCAGGCAAGCAAGCAAGCCAGGGTTTGAGGGCAAGCTATTGCTAGCCTATATGACTAGTACTGAAATTCATTAGAAAACAGACAAAGGACGACGCAGACAAAAACAATCAACAAACACGGGAAATTGTCACCTTGCATGAAGCAAACAATGCATAGCAAATAGATGTCCAACTTTGCATTTGATCAGAGACCTAACACCACTGTCATGATCCAATGCCATATGTCAACGAAGAAGTACACAAGCAGTCAGCCAGCACCATTGGGTGATTGTCATCTTCTTCAGACATCAGTCCCCATACTAGTAATCGCGCTGTGCTGGTTCGGCATTCACGCTGACGCTCTGTTCTGCTTGTGCCATTCACGCCGCACCAGTCAGGCTCGGCAAAGTCTCCTAAATAGCAGGCAAAGCAGGATCTTTCACGTTACCAAGCGCTGGGGCGGGGCTTCACAGTAAGCTATGTCCGATGCGGCTTCGAGAGTGCGGTTTCTGAAGAAGGTCAGTTCGCTGATGGTATTGCAAGTCTTCATGCCAAAGTTGATGCAATGTGGCGAGTAGCAACAGCTGTGTATCAGCTCTTGGTCTTGAGACCACCGATCTTGGCAGGTTTTGTCTGCTTTATACACTGATGAGGCGCAGCGCTGACTGCAGGATGATAGCGACAGTGACGATGATAGCACGCTCAATAGTACGTGATGTAGGCTGTATCGTGAGGATGCCTAAGCATTTGAAGTCGTCAGAAAAGCATCCCAACTCCAAGTGAGATATGTATTGCAGGAAATTCATCCAAAAAGAAACTTCACAGCCATGACTCACTGGACTCTGTCACTATTCACGAAGCTGCAGAGAGGGGCTCATCAAAAGACATAGCCAGGTAAGGTTGCTGTTGTAGCTACTTGCAGCTGCCGTGTCAGCAGAGTGATGATTGTATTGTTTGATGCACCACTTCCTGTGTAGGATGGTTGAGCGCACCATGGACTTTGACATCAACCAAAGAGACCGGTATGGCCGGACAGCGCTGATGTGGGCGGCAGAGATGAACCATAAGCAGACAGTGGAAACTTTGATAGATCTGGGAAGCGACCGCAAGCTTGTGGAGCCTCAAGGTGGCAGGTAACAAAGATCTGACATACATTCATACGTTCGTTCATTCATTCATTCATTCATTCATTCATACAGACATTCATTCATTCACTCAATTTGAAGGGCTTGGGATTGGATCAGTAGTCTGAAAGTGTGTCAAACAAAATGTCAAACAACCTGCACTCTATCTAGCTACACACAGCATTGGCGGACCCCTAGTGTGATTCAAGTTTGTGATGTCAAGCAGTGTGGCTTGCAACATGCTCATAGATCGCATGCTGATGTGCGAGAGTGCGTGAGGTTCTTACAGCATAGCAGTCTGGGATGCAACATGCTCATGTATCGCATGCTGGTTTTGCGTAACGGTAGTAAGGTTCATACAGCATAGCAGTCCAGGCAGCCTTCTGTTGTCATGTGATTGCTCAGGGTGCATACAACACTGCTGAGCAGATGCTGCTAAAGTGCCTTGGGACAAAACAGTAACTCTGTCGCTTTCATGCCAACATGCTCACATTGTTCATTCTGGCGCATCAACATATGCTGCAGCAGGAGTAGGGGAAGGTTTGTTGCCCGTGCAACATTTCAGATGTGACTCCATGCATGCAGGAGTGCTTTGCATCTGGCTGCTAGGGCTGCCAGACATAGTTTCTGTTGCTCTCATGCTCACATGACCACACTGTCCACCCCAGTGCTGCAGCAGGATTGCGAGAAGTTCAATGCCTATGCAACACTTCAGATGTGACTCTACACATGCAGGAGTGCTCCCTGTGCAGCCCAGTATAATCCTTGGCTTCTCATTCAATTGACGCCAAAGGCATAGTCTTTTCTTTTCTTTTCTACAGGAGTGCTTTGCATCTGGCTGCTAGGGCTGGCGCTTTGGATGTTTTGGAAGTGCTCCTGGAGGATCTGGAGAAGGCCGACAGGCTGGAGTACGTGAATGCAGCTGACAAGAGCGGCATCACACCTGTGTTCCTGGCCAAGCAAAGAGGTCTGCTCCTTTGTTTACGACTATTGTGTGCTGCATACATATTCGATTGCATGGACTCAATACACAGCCAATGTTGTCGGGCGAGAGCATTGAAACGTCAGTAACGAGAATAGAATTGCTGTTGTCTTTCTGGCCAAGCAAAGAGGTATGCCTCCCTACCCTGATATGCTGCATGCATGGTCTCGTACATGCTGTCTTCAATCCCAAAATGTCTAATTTGATTCAGAAGCGTCGTCCCTGCACTGGAAATCTAAACTCAGAAAAACCTGGGAACAGTGAAAACGTGTTTCTACATTGGGGCGATGTGTACGTTTTCTTACATGGACTCTTACATGGTCACTATAACCAGGCAGGGCTATGGGAACATCACTGACAAGAACAGCATCATGCTGATCAATCCAGACGCTTATGTTGCTCCCTTCTTGAAGCTTTAGCTGTCGCGCACACTCCTTCTTCTAGTCTGATAAGGACAGCAACATGTTGATCAATCAAGATGCCTATATCGCTCCTTTTTTCTGAAACTTCAGCTGTCGTGCACACTTCTTCTTCTACTCTGATTGAAACAGCAACATGTTTATCAATTGAGACGCTTTTATCGCTCCTTTTTTGAAACTTCAGCTGTTGCGCAAGCTTCTTCTTCTGGTCGCCTTGGCTCGTGGACAAGCTGAGATGCTGGACTGTGTGAAGGTTGTTGACAAGGATGGCAACACACCTCAAGCTACAGTAGTCAAGCAGTGGGAGTATCTCTACTAGTAATAATGATCAAAACGCTTTCCAGCTCATGGTGAGCTAGGTACATGCAGGACAAGTCTTGTCTCTCCAAGCAGTAGTAGTGTCTCTGCACTGCCTCTAATCAGGCGCATGTGTGCGAGAGCAATGTTGCAAGTAGCAATGGTGTCACTTGCAAGTAGCAGCAGGATCAGAATATTAGAAGGCGACATGGGCTTCGTCTACAGCTCAGTGTACACCCATCACCACTGACGTCGCCTGTGCAGAAGCTATCCCAAAGCAATCAAACAGCTTTGGGGCACCAGCTTTAGCTCAAACATGCACACTCAGCTCTCAGCTCGTGCCATGACAGAGTGTTGCTTAGCACATCAGCAGGCTGGGTGATTGTGGCAATCATGATACCTACTGTCAGGACACCCAAGGCTGATTTGCTTGGTTGATGTGACTTGGGTTGTTTTAACTTCAAATTTTAATTTATATACTTGAAATTCATCATCATCACGACTTGCCCTGCATGTGCCTAGCTGGAAAGCACAATCATTATTGGTATTATTTTCAACCGGAAGAACATGTGGCAGGCTAACAGCTGCGCCAGCTGTGATCAGTGTGTTGACTGTTGTTGTCCTCTGCAATTGCCCTTCACAGCACAAATGTAGATATTTGAATTTGAAACAGCAGCTTGCATCAGCTCACCACCAGCAAATCCTCTAGAGTCTGCGTGACAATGTGAACCAGGATCAATCTGATGATGCGTTGCATGTCTGTCAAAATTATCAGATTGGTAGACCTTATAGAGATGCACAAGACAGACTGCTCTGGCAAGTCAAGACTTGTCCTGCCCATACCTAGCTCATCATAAGCTGGAAAACGAATTTACTATAAATCTTATTATGCAGGTGAAGATGCACTGCCGTGTTTCAAGTACCTGATGGCATCTGGAGCCAAGTACAACCAGCAGGCATGGAAGGAGCTGGGTGCCCTACCCCCTACCCCAACCCCCCTCACACCCTTCAGCAATTTGGTCAGTCAGAAGAGTGGCAACTTGAAGGCAGTCAGTTGAAATCTTTCAACAGTGCTGAATAGTCACAAGAATGTTTTGCTCCTGAGTTGTTTTGTCAATGCTCTGTGTAGATTGGTCTTGGCTGAGTGTTATCAGCAAACGTGTAAAGCTTTTATAATGCCTGCTTTGTGTTGGCAGCCAGACATTTTGTTGCTTTGACTGTTGAAGCTGATGTTCTGTGCTAAATATGCTTTTTGAAGCCCCTCATGGTCAATCATCTTGCTGCAAAAGTCACATGCAAGCTGATGCCCCTCTTCAACATACGAGACGTCACACATGGTGTTCAGCAGGCCCAAGTGTGTTGGGCAGTGCATCAACGCACCACATTCATTGTTTGCAAAATTCAAGCTTTTGCAATACACAACAGGAATGAAAATCTTACTTTTACATGCACAAAAACGACGCCAGATATATGCGCTCTATTCAGCTGGCAATGTAGTGTTGAAAAGCACCACTTCGGCAAGATGCTGACATGAATAACAGCGGCACAATGTATGTCAATGATGCACGACTTCAGAACACTCTGCGACTGCTGACATGAATAACACAACAACATGCCCTATGGGCTGCATGAGGCTGTAGACATACGCCTGTCTTCACGTGGTCTAAAAGTGGCTACTTCTTGCCAGGGACTTGTATGTGAACTTGTGTCTACTATTGCCTAGCAGCTGGGTTGGGAGTTGCATTGCCAGCGGCGTTGGCAGTGAGTGTGGTGGAACCAAGGCCTGACTTGCCCTTGCTAATGGTCCTGGGAGGGATATAGCTGCCACTCCTTGCAGGCAGACTCTTTTGTCCCTGAAGTCAGACAGCATACGCTTCAAATCCTGAGTTCAATGTACTATGCAGCATGCGCTAAGTATATAGCCAATTTTCTCTTGTCAACAAAGTCTCCAAGGCAGTCTCGGTACAAGCTGTAGCCATGATAGCATCATGTTTTGCTCTGTCAAAAACAGCTCATTCATGCATTTGTTACGGTCAGATAACTTCAGTCCTGTATTCTGCACAGTCAGGTAATGACAGCTGTGACTAGCTCTCTGCATGAGATGAGAGCTCACAACTCAGATGGTTTTTCATTATCAGCTGTGCCACTGCATATCTCCTATGCCATGATTTTTGGCATGGCTCCAAAACCACAAGCAATTAAGTTTGATTCTCAACATGTCCAACCTTGCTGCATGCTTGTGTCAATCCCTGACTCCAGATCATGACAAACATCTCACCGAGAACTGGGGGTAATTGACAGCAAATGGCTCAGGCATAGTGGGGGTCATCGGCTGCTTAGGTGGCTGCGCCTTAGCAACCGCAGCAGCTTCCACGGCAGATGCTCTTGAGTGCCACCTTGTGCGGCAGCAGCAAAAGATGATGGTTGCAAGGACCAGCAACACAATCCCACCCACCACTGCAATTGCGATGATTGCTCCAGTAGCAAGACCAGTGCTTGTTGTATCCCCTGTAAGCAGGCATCACAACATTCACACTCTTGCGTCTGATTTGTGTTTATGTAAAACCAACTACAGTCATGGGTAGCTTTGACAACACCAATTTTGTGTACTGATCTGGCAACATTTGCTGGATTAGTCACACAACGGTGCGGTAACTCACACTCAAAAGGATTGCACATCTGTGCATCAGCTACAGCCTATGACAGGATGCCAACAGTCTTTCACTTCTGGGAACACATGTCTTCACAATGGATGAGAAAAACATGGTGTATGCACAAGATTAACACAGCTGTTACCTAGCTGGTCCATTTGCTGTGCATTGCTCTACTGGTGCATTGCTCTACTGGTGCATTCAGAAAGCCAGCAGATACGGCCACAAACGCTGTAATAACTCTGTAACAGTTCTGTAACACTGTACGTACACAGAGGTATGCCATACCTATGCAGATGCGGCCGTGAACGCTGTAACGAGTCTGTAACTGAGCGTACGGAGGAATACCATACAGAGAAATACCATACCTATGCAGATGCCATTGATTGCTCCACTGGTGCAGTCAGAAGTGTCAGCAGTCTTGGCAGCAGCCACGGCAGAAACCACTGAGATGGAGCTTGTACTGACACCATAAGATGTCAAGGATGTCTGCACAGACAGACAGTGGATGTCAATGACCACTGCACAGACAGACAGTGGGTGTAAATGACCACTGCACAGACAGGCAGAGAATGTCGATCGCGGTTGCACAGACAGACAGATGCCATGACCAATTTGTTTAGGTGCTGTACTTTAGGTTGTGCTGAGATGATTGCATATCACGGGGCAGCATAGCAGATCATATTAAGCTCAATACACATTGTGAGTGCAAGGTACCATGCTTCTGTCCACTCTTGGGGCAAAGTCATAGCATAGCATAGCATAGCATAGCATAGCATAGCATAGCATAGCGTGCACACTCTTTACCAAGCTGTATATCAGCGCATACAGCATGCTTCAGCAGACTGTTAAGCTTCCACAAGACTTCACTACATTCAACTTTGTAGTGACAGTAGTGAGTACATAAGTTCAACAGCACAGCACAGCACAGCATGCACAGAGCAGTTTATTACTAAGCTTCCACCAGACATCCCTTAGTTCGGAATTTGTTGCACTTGGACTAACTGTGCAAGTTCACAGGCACATCTCAGCATGCACAGCACAGCATGCACAGCAGCAGTCAGCCTACCGCTAAGCTGCCACTAGACACCACTTGGTTCAAATTTGCGACTGACTGTGCAAGTTCACAGGCACATCTCAGCACGCACAGCACAGCATGCACAGCACAGAGTAGCCTACCGCCAAGGTTCCACCACACAACATTTGGTTCAGATTTGTGGCCACAGAGGAGACCGCAGCTGTGCAAGTTCAAAGGCACAGCACAGCATGCACAGCACAGTGTAGCCTACCGCCAAGGTTCCAGCAGATACCACTGAGTTCAAATTTGTGGCCACAGTGGAGACCGCAGCTGTGGATCCAGCATCCAACTGAGTGGTCACATCTGCGCTCTCACTGGTCAACAGCCTCCTGGACGAATTGCTACTCTGCAGTTTCATCAAATGCAGTTACAACATCTGCTTGCTGTGCTAGGCAAAAGCTGCGTGAAGAAAATGCTAGTCTGCAGGGACTGAGTGTGTGACATCTGCGCTCTCACTGGCCAAAAACCCCACAGTATGCATAAAACCTGCACAGTTTGCTAGCCAAAGCTTCCTGAACAAACTGCTAGCCTGTAGTTACTGAGTGTGTTACATGCACACTTTCTTTGGCCACAAGCCTTCTGGACAGATTGCAAAACTACAGCTCATCAAAGCTGTGCTGGGGGCAGTCAGTGAGGGCTGTCAATGAGCAATGGCATGCAGGTCATGGTATTTGTCAGTATGTGTGTGCAACAGTGAGAACCAGCCATGAGCAGGGATCATTGAGACTGCAGCTTGCCAGTGCACACACAGACAGAGACACAGACAGATAGACAGACACAGACAGACACACGCACAGACAGTGGGGCTTACTGTTTGGACAGCGCTGAGGGTGTTGATGTCAGCAGCTGTGATGGTGGTCATGGTTGCAGCCAGAGCCTCTGTCAGCTTTGTGATCTGGGTGTTGTCAAATGGCCTGCAAATTCAGTGCAAATTCAGTTCAAATGGGCTGCAAATTCAGTTCAAATCCTGTGCAAATTTGGTCATGGTTGCAGCCAGGGCCTCTGTCAGCTTTGTGATCCGGGTGTTGTCAAATGGCCTGCAAATTCAGTGCAAATTCAGTTCAGGTGGGCTGCTAATTCAGTCCAAATCCGGTGCAAATTTGGTCATGGTTGCAGCCAGGGCCTCTGTCAGCTTGGTGATCTGAGTGTTGTCAAACGGCCTGTAAATTCAGTGCCAATTCAGTTTAGGTGCCCTGCAACTTCAGTGTAAACTTAGTTCGAGCAGCCTGCAAGTTCAGTGCAAATTCAGTTCAAGCGGGCTGCAAATTCAGTCCAAATCCGGTGCAAATTCGGTCATGGTTGCAGCCAGGGCCTCTGTCAGCTTGGTGATCTGGGTGTTGTCAAACGGCCTGCAAAACATTAGAACAAATTCAATTCAAGTGGGCTGCTAATTCAGGCCAAATCCGGTGCAAATTTGGTCATGGTTGCAGCCAGGGCCTCTGTCAGCTTTGTGATCTGGGTGTTGTCAAACGGCCTGCAAATTCAGTGCAAATTCAGTTCAAGTGGGCTGCAAACCTTATTTGGTTTGAACAGCCTGCAAGTTCAGTGCAAGTTCAGTTTAAGCGGCCTGCACATCCACAGTCAGAAGATTATTGTGCTGTGATGACGTACAGGGTGTGACAAATCCACTATACAGGGTGTAACAGTCACGGTATCTGCTGCCATACATGGTAGAAAAGACTGTAGCAAAGACACAATCAGACACTGTTCGAACTTTAGACTTTCATCTTGGTAAGTTGTATGTAACACACAGAAGCAATTGCGTTTCAATGACAACTTCAACAACAACACCAATGCAGACATGTGCATGCAAGCATATCAGGCCATAAATCTGCATTTATCGTCTGCATTCATGCTGCAGTTGCAGCCAGTATGCACAAATGCAAGACCACCTGTCAAAGGCATGTACACAGGAAAGGCTCATATGTTGAAAGGCATGTGCCAAGAAAAAGCTCATTACATGTTGAAAGCCATGTACAAAGGGGAAGAAGAAGAAGAAGTAGAAAGAGAAGAAGAAGCTCACCAGACATCAGTCCCCACAATCCTGAGCACAGCTGTCAAGGCAGTCAGAGGTGCTGTTGTTGCACTTGGAGTCTGCATTCACAACACAGCGCTTAGCACAGAATGTACAACCGACATCATGACTCCAACAGGCGAGTGTGAGTGTGAGTGTGACCGTGAGTGTGAGTACTGTTGCTGGGTTCTGCAGGTCTCAAGTCTAAATGCAGCTTTATGGCTCCAGACAGGCTCCATCTTTACCCCCCCTCCCCCGCAAGGAGAACTGGTGCTAGTGTAAGACTGTCACAGCTGGCAGATGCAGCAAGGGTGCTAAGATTGGGGAAACACGCTCCAATGCAACTCAATGCAAATCAAGCTGTTGGAAAAGTGAGTCACAAATGGCTCCACACCTCAGACTGTAAGGTACAAAATGGAAAAATGAAAAGCATGACCACAGCACCGTGGCTGACAGCACAGACCAAAGCATGAGCCAGGCTAATCACAAACACTCACAAGGCTACTAGCATTTACAACAGTGGCTGGTGTGCATGCTGGGTGACTAACAGCATGGCTAGGGTAACAGACATGCATGACAAAGCGTAAGCAAGACTTACCACAGTAGAGACCCCGGCGCTGGTTGTGGCAGCAGGCGTGGCGGCTGTAGTAGCTGCAAGCAACACAAAGCAACTGTCAGGCCACAGTAAAGAGACAGAAAGGCGACACCTTTAGGCACATTATAACAGTGAAGATACAGTTGATTCTGAGATGGACCTGCTGAGGCTGCAGTAGTCATCACTGTGTGGTCTCAACACGTTTCGCATGGTGAGTGTGTGGTCTGGTGGGCTGACTAATCCATGTCTGACATTATGTATGACTTGGTCATGCCTGTTCTCAGGAAATCAGGCTGCATGTAGAAGTCTGTCATGTGCTTGATCTGGTGAGCAGCATATAGCTGAGGGCATTTTGGGCATGGAGGGCAGGGCACAGAGCCCTGAGCCCCCAGAAGCAGCCTTAGTCAGAGTGTAAAGCCCTGCAAGTATGAAATCAATAAATGTAAAAGAGGACTGGGCGGTGTCAGTTTGAGAGTTCTTGGGCTGAGCTGAGTTGAGCTGGACTGATCCTGAATGATTTGGGCTTCACATGGGCACAAAATTCCCAGATCTGTACTCCACATAATACGCTGGCATCAGTAAGTCACAGTTACCATTCTTGGTAGAGTTGGTTTTGAGTGAAGGTACAGTGGCTTCTGCTGTGGCTTCAGCAGTGGCTTCTGGCGTGGCTTCCGCTGTGGCTTCTGCTGTAGCTGCTGCAACTGTGGCTTTAGTCACAACTGGTGTCACAGGCTTGACAGTTGCAACTGGCACGGCCACAGCTGCAGGGGTTGGTACAGCAGTAGCAGCAGGAAGAGCAGCTGTGGTGGCTAGGGGTACTGTTGTTGCAGCCGGCAATGCAGCTGTGGTGGCCTTGGATGCTACGGTGGCAGCTGCTATTGGTGCTGTTGTTGCAGCAGGCAGTGCAGCTGTGGTTGCAGCAGCTACAGGCGCAGCTGTGGCAGCAGGCAGTGCGGCTGTGGTTGCAGCAGGCAGTGCAGCTGTGGTTGCAGCAGCTACAGGCGCAGCTGTGGCAGCAGGCAAAGCAGCAGCTGCTGCTGTTGCCAAAGGCACCACTGCAGCTGTGATGGGGGCAGTTGTTGCAGCAGCTACTGCAGCAGTTGTTGCAGCAGGCAGTGCAGCTGTGGTAGCTGTGGGTGCTACTGTTGCAGTCGCAGCGGCAGCTGTGGTGGCAGCTGCAGTCACATATGTGAGTCTGTGCAAGAGAAGATGGAAGAGGAGATGAAGAGGAAAAGGCAGCTGTCTGAAGCACAGTGCTGTGGTGTCAGGCAGGCAGATGAGTCATGACCCTGATGAAAGCTCCAGATGTGTGAAGCATACTACATGATCGAGCCAGGGATGCCTGCAATCATATAACGAAAGGACACAGCTTTTTGCAGTTTGCCTTTTGGGTGGGCAGATCAATGGGCAGGCTCTGCCTTTTGGCTGGCTGACTTGATAGGCCACTGTTGGGCACCAGACACCTGGCAGAGAAAGCAATGGTCATTGTGACTAACCAGAAGCAGGGGTGGCATCAGTCACAGCCGCAGCTGTGTCAGCAGGTATCGCTGTAGTTGCTGCAGCAGCTTCTGGGTCTGCCAACAGGGATCTGGCGATCATCATGGACTCAGCACGCAGTCCCCATAGTTTGACTGCAGAAACTGGAGGAGTTGCGATGCAAAGGGGGCAGCTTTGGTACACACTGCGATAGCTGATCTACAATCAAGTATCTAATGAGTTCTACATGACTGGTTCAGCATATTGACTGGTGTAGGAGCACTGCTCTAGAGCATGTGTAAAGGGAGATAGTTGTGCTATGTAGCTGTTGATAGAAGAGTTTGCTTGTTATAGACAGGGTTCAGCAACTGTGTATCCAGTGTGTAGCAAGCGTGTAGCAAGAGTGTATCAAGTGTGAGTTAACACGCCTGTGATGAGGTTAAAACATCCTGTGATTCTGCTGCTGCTGTTGTTAAAAGGTCCAAGCCGCATCAACCCAGAAGAGGCTGAATATTATTTAACTGAACACTCTCGGCTGATGATACATGAACACCCACTTCAACCATTCTCATTCAGTGGAGCCAATTCAGATTCCTGAGGTATGTAGGAATGAACCTAAAGCCCACTTTTGCACTGTGCAAGGCATTACAGCCTGTTGCTGTTGGGGGTTCAGCTTGAACCCTAAACACAGCGCACAGAGCTGCATGCGCTATTGCAACTGCCATGCATTGCGACGTTGCATAGAGGCAAACAATGGCTGGACTGCACTGGTATGGTGCTGATGCAGTCATGTACCATGTATACAGAACCTATTTAAGGCAGCAGAACACCAAGACAGAACGCTCACCAGCAGTTGTGGCAGCAGTTGTGGCAGCAGTAGTCGCCGCAGTAGTCGCCGCAGTAGTGGCAGCTGGTGAGGTTGTAACTGTGGTAGCGGCTTCAGCTGTTATGGCCAGTGCACCCACGAGAAGCAGGACGAAGACGCTGCGGATGGCTTGCTTTGCGGCCCTGAGTCTAGCCATTGCTTCAAGTGGCAAAGGGCTGTGTTCTGAGTCTGGGACTGAAGAAGCTCACCCTGCAGACGGGACAGGTGGAGATGAGACACGTCCGGCACGCAATGTCAAAGGACCTATATGATATGACAAGCGCTGCACAAGCAGTCCCGCACATGTAAGCGGCATAGTCAAGCGAGTCGGCGACCTCAACTTGAACACCATGGGCAAAATGGGTGCAAGATAAAATTAATCCTTAGGGAATGCAGACATAACGCGAATGCTACGACGTTAGCGATTTCATGCAACAGGAAGGCGAAAGGGTGTGCAGACACTGTCATCGCCGGTGTCGCTGCTATAAGCACTAGGCATGCCACGTGTTTTTTGCGAGGCCCAAAGGTAGCGCTCTCCATGCAGACAGGCTCAGCAAAGTCGCGTAACAAGTATTGATGTACCTTGTTGTGCAAGCGCAACGAAAAAAGGCTATCCGTTGACTCCAAAAGGACAAATATGCCAAGTGGGTGCGGTTGCAGAGCAAGCTTGCTGCGGTCTTCTTTGCCTGCGACAACCTCCCTTCCACCACACAGTCAGCCTGGCACGCCCTCGGCAGCCCACCAGCAACAATTCTGCGCACTGTCTAGGTCTCGCTGCACGATGCGGCTCGGCTTGCTGTGCTTGCAATCACTGCACGCCATTGCAAAGGTGCCAACCTGACAAACAACACAGCGGGGACAGGATCATCCCAAATCAGATTACTAATACCGTATAAGAATTCGGTACCGTAGTGCAGAATTGAGGCTAGCTTGCAGCGCGCAACTTACGCTTCAAACTGATAAAGCATGGCTAACACCATGCCTGAAGTGAAGCTTGATGCTTTGCCGGAAGTTCCCTCTGAAGTCATAGGAACTGCTGGTGCAAACCAGGTCGACCTGTTTTGTGCAAGCACTTGCAAGAAGCCAGGATTCCTGCCCTTCGTGGTACCTTTGAACCTGCAGTGACAACGTTTCGGTGCCTAGGGTCAGCACCTGGACCGCACCGAAATTTGACTTGCAGAACACGTCGCAAGACAGCACCTATCAGCAGCAACAATACTCACATCATAGTCTGGTGTGGCAGAAAAGCTGGTGTGGCAGAAAAGCGGCTCAGCACCTCATGCAAGCTTAGTTTCGTGTTTACTGTGCTGGCGTTGTCAGCTTTTGACAACATGATGCAGCTTTTGTCAAGAAGAAGTATGCACGCCACTACCAGCTGCTGCTCCAGGCACAGTTGGCAGCGTACTGCTACTAGGGTGGCACAAGCCCTAGTTAGTGTAGGTCTGGAAACAGCAGCCTGCTGTATTGGTGCTGATGCCCTCTGTGCATGCAATCCACCACTGTCATCGGGACACTCTGTCTTGCAGTATTCGCAACACGGTTCTCAGGGAAATTTTGTATACAACTGCCCCAGTGAGAATATATATAAAACTGCCTCAGTGAGCGTTGCATGCTGCTTATGTACACGC